>SKEM01001270.1_pt1 | contig 11622 bp, 8 predicted proteins | sample 4826731 | NCBI WGS metagenome assembly SKEM01 (sample SAMN11008809, study PRJNA524170) | human gut metagenome | biome: Human fecal sample; material: Feces; isolation source: fecal sample from pouch patient p37 | host: Homo sapiens | place: Israel: Tel-Aviv | collected 2015-07-27
CACCCCAACTACGTCCCCGCGACCATCCGCCCCTCGCGCTCCCGCACCACCTCGATCCACCTGGCCGAGTGGACGCAGCACCGCGACTGGCTCGCCTTCGAAGAGGCCTACGGCGACCCGGGCTCCGGCACCCTGTTCGGCGGCGCGGAGGACGTCTCCGCCGCCTTCTTCAAGGGCGAGGGCGGCCCGCTCCTGCCCGCCGTCACCTCCGCGGTCACCTACACCGGCGCCGACGACGTCGCCCGCGACCTCGCGGCCACCCGCGCCGCCCTCGAGGCGAACGGCCTCACGCCCGGCTCCGCCTTCATCTCCGCCCTCTCACCAGGCTCCGCCGGGCGGCTCGACGACGGCTTCTACGAGTACGACGACGACCAGGTCAACGCCTTCGCCGACGCCCTGCACCATGAGTACAAGGCGATCACCGACGCCGGCTTCACCCTCCAGCTCGACGCCCCCGACCTCGCCGACACCTGGGACCTGTTCAACCCCGAGCCGAGCCTGGCCGACTACCGCGCCTTCACCCAGGTGCGCATCGACGCCATCAACCGGGCACTCGAGGGGATCGACCCGGCGCAGGTCCGCCTCCACGTGTGCTGGGGCTCGTGGCACGGCCCGCACTCCACGGACATCCCCTTCCGCGACATCGTCGACCTCGCCCTCCAGGTCAACGCCAACGGGCTCTCCTTCGAGGCCGCCAACGTCCGCCACGAGCACGAGTGGAAGATATGGAAGGACATCGTCGACAACGGCCAGCTTCCGGAGGAGAGGTACCTCGTCCCCGGCTGCGTCTCCCACGTGACCAACGTGCTCGAGCACCCCGAGCTCGTCGCGGACCGCATCACCCGCTTTGCGGAGGTCGTCGGCCCCGAGCGCGTCGTCGCCTCCACCGACTGCGGGCTCGGTGGCCGCGTCCACGGCCAGATCGCCTGGGCCAAGCTCGCCTCCCTCACCGAGGGCGCCCGCATCGCCTCCGAGCGCTTCTGAGCGCGCGCCCCGGCGCCCGCGGGCGCGCTCCACGGGGCAGCGTCCCCGATCGAACCGGCGCCCCATCGCCGCACCAGCACCGACACGACCACCCGCACCACGACCTCCGCCCGGCCCCGCTCCCGCGGCCCGGCGCCCTGCAGCACCACCAGGAGAACCCCATGACCACCATCCGCACCACCCACGTCGGTTCCCTGCCCCGCACCGACACCCTGCTCAAGGCCAACGCCGACCACGCCGCCGGCACCCTGACCGACGCCGAGCTCGCCGACGTCGTCACCGAGGAGACCGACGCCGTCGTCGCCCGCCAGGCCGAGATCGGCCTCGACGTCGTCAACGACGGCGAGTACGGCCACACCATGACCGAGAAGGTCGACTACGGCGGCTGGTGGGCCTACTCCTTCGAGCGCTTCTCCGGCCTCGAGATCCTCCACGAGTTCCCCGAGCACAAGCCCACCCCCGCCGGAAAGCTCGAGCTCGACGCCATGGGCGACCGCCGCGACTGGGTCGCCTTCGCCGACGCCTACTCCGACCCCACCAGCGGCATCCACCTCGCCACCCAGGGCGCCCCCGTGTGGCCCACCGTCACCGGTGAGATCCGCTACACCGGCCACGCCATCGTCGAGCGCGACGTCAAGGCCCTCACCGCTGCCCTCGAGAAGGCCGGCAAGCCCGTCTCCGATGGCTTCATCGCCTCCATCTCCCCGGCCGCCGCCGCCCGCATCGGCAACCAGTACTACGAGGACGACGAGGCCGCCGTCTGGGCCTGGGCCGAGGGCCTGCGCGAGGAGTACAAGGCGATCACCGACGCCGGGCTCACCGTCCAGATCGACGCCCCCGACCTCGCCGAGTCCTGGGACCAGTTCAAGGTCGCCCCATCCGTCGAGGACTACCGCCGCTTCTCCGCCGTGCGCATCGAGGCCCTCAACCACGCCCTGACGGGCATCGACCCCGACCAGGTCCGCTACCACATCTGCTGGGGCTCCTGGCACGGTCCGCACTCCACCGACCTCGGTCTCGAGAACATCGCCGACCTCGCCCTGTCCGTCAACGCCAACGGCTTCACCTTCGAGGCCGCCAACGCCCGCCACGAGCACGAGTGGCGCGTGTGGAAGGAGCTCGTCGAGGACGGCGGCCTCGCCGACGGCAAGTACCTCATCCCCGGCGTCGTCTCCCACGCCACGAACGTCCTCGAGCACCCCGAGCTCGTCGCCGAGCGCATCGAGCGCTTCGCGAGCATCGTCGGCCCCGAGCGCGTCGTCGCCTCCACCGACTGCGGGCTGGGCGGCCGCGTCCACTCCCACATCGCCTGGGCCAAGCTCGAGTCCCTCGCCGAGGGCGCCCGCATCGCGAGCGAGCGACTCTGAGCGCCCCCGACCAGCGAGAGGATCACCCGCATGACTGACATCCGCACCACGCACGTCGGCTCCCTGCCCCGCACCCCGGAGCTGCTCGCCGCCAACGACCGCCGCACCGAGGGCACCATCAGCGACGAGGAGTTCGCCTCCGTCCTGTCCGCCTCCGTCGACGACGTCGTCAAGCGCCAGCACGACCTCGGGCTCTCGATCGTCAACGAGGGCGAGTACGGGCACATCACCTCCGGCGCCGTCGACTACGGCGCCTGGTGGAACTACTCCTTCTCCCGCCTCGGCGGCCTCACCATGACCGACGAGGACCGCTGGGCCAACCCCGAGCGCGTCCGCTCCACGCCGGGCAACCCGCGGCTCACCTCCTTCCCGGACCGCCGGGACCGCGTCCGCTTCAACGAGGCCTACGAGGACCCGACCTCCGGGATCCTCACCGGCCGCAACAAGGTCGGCAACCCCAAGATCACCGGGCCCCTCACCTACATCGGCGGCGACGCCGTCCAGGCCGACATCGACCTCCTCCTCGCCGGCCTCAAGGCCAACGGCCTCACCCCGGCCGACGGCTTCGTCGCCGCCCTCTCCCCGGGCTCCGCGGCCCGCATGAAGAACGAGTACTACGACGACGACGAGAGCCTCCTCGCCGCCTGCGCCGACGCCATGCACGAGGAGTACAAGGCGATCACCGACGCCGGGCTCACCGTCCAGATCGACGCCCCCGACGTCGCCGAGTCCTGGGACCAGATCAACCCCGAGCCGTCGCTGGCCGACTACCGCGAGTTCATCGGCAAGCGCATCGCCGCCGTCAACCGGGCGCTGACGGGCATCCCGGAGGACCAGGTCCGCTTCCACGTGTGCTGGGGCTCCTGGCACGGTCCGCACACGACCGACATCCCCTTCAAGGACATCGTCGACCTCGTCCTCACCGTCAAGGCGCACGGCTACACCTTCGAGGCCGCCGGCGCCCGCCACGAGCACGAGTGGCGCCTGTGGGAGGACACCGCCCTTCCCGAGGACAAGGTCATCATCCCCGGCGTCGTCGCCCACTCGACCAACGTCGTCGAGCACCCCGAGCTCGTCGCCGAGCGCATCGAGCGCTTCGCCCGCCTCGTCGGCCCCGAGCGCGTCATCGCCTCGACGGACTGCGGCCTCGGCGGTCGCGTCCACCCGCTCATCGCCTGGGCGAAGCTCGAGTCCCTCGCCGAGGGCACCCGCCTCGCCTCGAAGCGCCTCTGAGCACCGCGCAGCCCTCACTGAGGCACCGGGCCCGCCGCGGCCCGCCCCTCACCAGCCCGCCCCGCCGTCGGACCCCGACGGCGGGGCGGCGCCGTGCGCGGGCAGGTCGGTGCCGCAAACCATGACGTCCTCGGCACAGGACGACGCCGTCGGCGCCGCAGTCTGCCGAGAGCGCCGCAGTCTGCGCGGGACCGCCGTGCCGGGCGGGGCGGCGCCGTGCTCGGACCGGCCCGCGCTCGCGGGCGCCGACGCTGCCCGCCGCGCTCCACTGGCTAACCTGGACGCGTGGAGACCCTCGTCATCGCGGTGCTCGGCCTGCTCGTCATCGCCGCCTGCAACCAGCTCGCGCCCAAGGTCGGCGTCGCCTCGCCGCTCATCCTCCTGGCGGTCGGCGTCCTCGTCGGATTCCTGCCCTGGGTCGGCACCGTCGACGTCGACCCCGACATCATCCTCGAGGTCGTCCTCCCGCCCCTCCTCTTCGGCGCCGCCGTCGGCATGCCCGTCATGGACTTCCGACGCGAGCTGCGCAGCGTCGCCGGCCTCGCCATCGGCCTCGTCGTCGTCTCCGCCCTCGCCATCGGCTTCGTCGTCCACGCCCTCGTCCCGGTGGTCTCCCTCGCCTGGGCGATCGCGCTCGGCGCCGTGCTCAGCCCCACCGACGCCGTCGCCGTCTCCATCGCTCGCGGGGCCGGCGTCAACCACCGCATCATCACGATCCTCGAGGGCGAGGGACTCTTCAACGACGCGACCGCCCTCGTCCTCCTCTCCGCTGCCGTCTCGGCCGGGCAGGCCGGGGGAGAGGGAGTCACCGCCTGGGGCGTCGCCGGGGAGTTCTTCCTCGCCCTCGGCGTCGCCGTCGTCATCGGCCTCGTCGTCGGCGAGCTCGGTGTCCGCGTGCGCGGCCGCATCACCGACCCCGCCGCGGACACCGTCTTCTCCTTCGTCATGCCCTTCCTCGCCTCGGTGCCCGCGGAGCACCTCGGCGGGTCCGGGCTCGTCGCCGCGGTCGTCGCCGGGCTCGTCGTCTCGCGCCGCCGCGTCTCCGTCATGGGCGCCCAGAACCGGCGCTTCGCCCAGCAGAACTGGAAGACCGTCGAGCTCGTCCTCGAGGGCGGCATCTTCCTGTTCATGGGGCTGCAGGCCTACGGGATCTACCACGAGGTCGACGTCCTGCCCGGAGGACCCGGCGTCGGCCGCGCCGTCCTCGTCTCCGTCGTCGCCGGGGCGCTCACCGTCCTCGTGCGGGCCCTCTTCGTCGCGCCCCTGCTGGCCTGGCTGGCCTCGGCCCGACGCCGCAACGCGCGCCGCGTCTCTCAGGGAACCGAGCGCCTCACCCAGTTCGAGGAGCGCCTCTCCCACGCCTGCGACGTCGACGACGAGATGCTCGCCGCTCGCAACCTCACCCAGGCCGACTGGGAGCGCGCCCTGGACCGCTGGCGCCACCGCCTCGACCGCAGCCACCGCAAGCACGCCCGCGTCTCCAACGACCTCGCCTACTGGACCCAGACCCCGCTCGGCCCCCGCGAGGGCGCGGTCATCGTCTGGGCCGGGATGCGCGGAGCCGTGACCCTCGCCGCCGCCCAGACCCTCCCGCTCACGGCGCCGATGAGGCCCGTGCTCCTCCTCACCGCCCTGCTCGTCGCCGGGGGCTCCCTCGTCATCCAGGGCCTCACGCTCATCCCGCTCATCGCCCGGGTGAAGCCGCAGACCGCCGACCCGGCCGAGGAGGTCGCGGAGCAGAAGCGCCTCCTCAAGCTCCTCGGCCACGCCGTCAAGGACACCGCGCTGGCCCGCGCGATGCAGGAGCAGTACGAGGCCGGCAACACCGCCACGCGCGACGCCGGCCGCTCCCTCTCGCTCATCGGCCGCACCGGCATGGCGCAGCAGCGGGCGCGGCGCAGCGGGGCCGACGACGCCGCCGTCCAGGAGCCGCTCGCCCTGACGGCCGGTCCCATCAGCACGGCCCTGCCCGACGACCGTCCTGCCGTCGCCGCCGGGGACGTCGCGGGCGCCGATGCCGCCCCTGCCCCGGTCCTCTCCGCCGCCCCGTCGGTCGAGGACGACCGCGTCATCGGCGCCGACGAGCTCGAGCAGGCCGAGCAGTCCATCGAGCCCCTGACCCGTGAGCAGGTCCGCGACCTCGCCATCGAGGCGATCCACACGCAGCGCGACGCCCTCGTCGAGGCCCGCGACGAGGGACTCTTCCACTCCTCGACCCTCGAGCTCGCCCTCGAGCGCCTCGACGCCGAGGAGATCATGCTGTCGGGGCACTGAGCCCACCTCGCGCCCCGGCACCGGCGCGCCTAGGGTGAGCGGGTGCAGACCCTCGTCATCGCGGTCGCCGGGATCCTGGCCGTCGTCGCCTCGAACCAGCTCGCGCCGCGCGTCGGCGTCGCCTCGCCGCTCCTCCTCCTGGCCCTCGGGATCGCCGCCGGCCTCACCCCGTGGGGGAGCGGTCTCACGGTCGACCCCGAGGTCATCCTCGAGGTCGTCCTCCCGGCGCTCCTCTTCTCCACCGCAGCCTCGCTGCCCGTCATGGACTTCCGGCGGGAGGTCGTCGCCGTATCAGGGCTCGCGATCGGCCTCGTCCTGGCCACCGCCGTCCTCCTCGGCCTCGTCCTCGACGCCCTCGTCCCCGCCCTCACCCTGCCGTGGGCGATCGCGCTCGCGGCCGTCATCAGCCCCACCGACGCCGTCGCGGTCTCGATCGCGCGGGGCTCGGGCGTCGGCCGCCGCGTCATCACGGTCCTCGAGGGCGAGGGCCTGTTCAACGACGCCACCGCGCTCGTGCTCCTCTCCAGCGCGACGACGGCGGGCCTCGCCCACGACGCCGGCGAGCTCAGCCCCGCGAGCCTCCTGCCCGACTTCCTCCTCGCGCTGCTCGTCGCCGTCGTCATCGGCTGGGCCGTCGGGGAGCTCGCCGTCCGCGCCCGCTCCCGCGTCCTGCGCGCCCCGATGGACACGGCCCTGACCTTCACCGTCCCCTTCCTCGCCTCCGTGCCCGCCGAGCACCTCGGCGGATCGGGGCTCGTGGCCGCGGTCGTCGCGGGCCTCGTCATGTCCTACCGGGGGCCGCGGCTCCTCCCGCCCTCCTACCGGCAGGCCGGGGACCGCAACTGGCAGACGATCGAGCTCCTGCTGGAGGGCCTCGTCTTCCTCACCATGGGCGTCCAGGCCCACGGGATCCTCATCGAGGTCGAGCACGAGGGGCTCGGGGCGGGCACGGCCGCGCTCGTCGCCGTGGTCGCCGCCGTCGTCACCATCGCCGTGCGGGCGGTCTTCGTCGCGGGCCTCATCCCCGGGCTCCGCCTCGTCGGCCGCGGACGCCGGCGCCGTCACGCGGTCCACGCCGACTCCGTCGCCCGGATGGAGGAGCGGCTGGCGGCGCTCTCCTCCGACGCCCCGGAGGACGCCGAGGGCGCTGAGGGCACCGACGGTGGCGAGGCTCCCGAGGAACCCGCCGCCCCGACCGACGGGGAGGAGCCCGCGCCCGCGCACGCCGCCACGGAGCCGGCCGGTGCGACCGGCACGGATCCGCTGGGACGGGACCTGCGCCGCGAGCGGCGCCGCAAGCGCAGGCTGGGCGCCGACCTGGAGTACTTCCGCAACGAGCCGCTGCGGTGGCGCGAGGGCGCCGTCATCGTCTGGGCGGGCATGAGGGGCGCCATCACCCTGGCCGCCGCGCAGACGCTCCCGACCGCGACGCCGGAGCGCCCCTTCCTCCTGCTGGTCGCCCTCGTCGTCGCCGCGGGCTCGCTCACCCTCCAGGGGCTCACGCTCCCGTGGGTCATCGCCCGCGTGCGCCCCGCCATGGCGTCGTCGGAGACGGACCGCGAGGAGCGCGACCGGCTCGTGCGCCTGCTCGCCTCCGCCGCCAAGTCGACGGCGCTGTCCGAGGCCATCGCCGAGCACGCCTCCGACGAGGACGGCCCGCAGCGCGTCACGGGCGTCATGACCGGCTGGTCCACCGTCGGGCGCGTCCTGCACCACCACCACGGGGTCGGGGACCCCGCCGAGGCGGCTGAGGCGACCCTCGCGGAACCAGGATCCTCGGGCCACGACGTCGCCGCTGAGCAGACGGTCGACGAGGAGCTGGAGGCCGATCACGAGGCCGCGCGCTCCGGGTCCGGGAAGGCGGCCGGAGCCCTCGACGCCGCCCACGTGCGCGAGCTCGCGATCGACGCGATCCGGGAGCAGCGCGACGCGATCCTCGACGCCCGCGACGAGGGCGTGTTCTCCTCGGACACGCTCGCCTACGCCCTGGCGCGCCTCGACGCCGAGCAGATCATGCTCGAGACGCACCGCTGAGCGGGGCGGCCGCCGGCACCCGGAACGGCGCCCCTGGCCGGAACGGCGCCCCTGGCCGGCGGGGCGCCCCGGCGGCTCGACGGGCCCCGGGCGGGCCGCCAGCACCCGGACCGCCGCCCACCGCGTGCACCGCCGCCCGTAGACTCCCGGGCGTGAGCACCCTTCCTCTGCGACCCGGGCTCGAGGGCGAGACGCCCTACGGCGCCCCCGAGCTCGACGTCCCCGTCCGCCTCAACGTCAACGAGAACCCCTACGCGCCCTCCGAGGCCGTCGTCGCCTCGATCCGCGACGCCGTCGCGCAGGCCGCCACGGGCCTCAACCGCTACCCGGACCGTGACTTCCCGGCCCTGCGGGCCGCGCTCGCGGACTACCTCGACGTCGAGTCGGGCGTGCGCGTCGCGCCCGAGCAGGTCTGGGCCGCGAACGGCTCCAACGAGGTCATGCTCCACGTGCTCCAGGCCTTCGGCGGCCCCGGGCGTACCTGCCTCACCTTCACGCCCACGTACTCGATGTACCCCGAGTACGCCCGCGACACCCTCACCGAGTACGTCACCGAGCGGCGCGCCGTCGACTTCACCCTCGACCTCGACGTCGTCCGCGAGGCCATCGCCCGCACCAGCCCCGCCGTCATCATCCTCGCCAGCCCCAACAACCCCACGGGCACGGCGCTCCCGCTCGACGACGTCCGCGCCGTCCTCGACGCCGCCCGCGGCACCGGCCCGCTCGCGGCCGACGGCGCCCGCACCGCCGCCGTCGTCGTGATAGACGAGGCCTACGGGGAGTTCCGCCGCCCCGGCGTCCCCAGCGCCCTCGAGCTCCTCTCCGACAACCCCCACCTGGCCGTCTCGCGCACGATGAGCAAGGCCTTCGGCATGGCCGGCCTGCGGCTGGGCTACCTGGCGGCGTCGCGCGAGCTCGTCGACTGCCTGCGCGTCGTCCGCCTGCCCTACCACCTCTCCGCCGTCACCCAGGCCGCGGCCCTGGCGGCTCTCTCGCATCGCGAGGAGCTCATGAGCCAGGTCGCCTCCCTGCGCGGCGAGCGCGACGACCTCGTCACCTGGCTGCGCGAGCAGGGCTGGAACGCCCACGAGTCCGACTCCAACTTCGTCCTCTTCGGACCCTTCGAGGACCGTGACGCCGTCTTCAAGGCACTCCTCGAGCGCGGCGTCCTCATCCGCGTCGTGGGCCCGGACGGGTACCTTCGGGTCTGCATCGGCACGCCCGAGGAGATGGAGGCCTTCCGCACCGCCCTCACGGCCGTCGCCGGCGCCCCCAGCAGCGAGGAGAGGAACGCATGAGCCGCACCGCCCGCATCGAGCGGACCACGAGCGAGTCCAGCGTCGTCGTCGAGATCGACCTCGACGGCACCGGCAGGACGGACATCGAGACGACCGTCCCCTTCTACAACCACATGCTCACGGCCCTGGGCAAGCACTCGCTCATCGACCTCACCGTGCGCGCCAGCGGTGACACGGACATCGACGTCCACCACACCGTGGAGGACACCGCCATCTGCATCGGCGAGGCCCTCAAGGAGGCCCTGGGGGACAAGCGCGGCATCCGCCGCTTCGGCGACGCCACCGTCCCGCTCGACGAGGCCCTCGCTCAGGCGGTCGTCGACGTCTCCGGCCGCCCGTACCTGGTCCACGACGGCGAGTCCGAGGCCTTCGTCCACCACCTCATCGGCGGGCACTTCACCGGCTCGATGGTGCGCCACGTCCTCGAGGCCATCGCCTACCACGCCGGCATCTGCCTCCACGTCCGCGTCATCTCCGGCCGGGACCCGCACCACGTCGCCGAGGCCGAGTTCAAGGCCCTCGCCCGCGCCCTGCGCACCGCCGTCGAGCCCGACCCGCGCGTCGACGGCATCCCGTCCACGAAGGGATCCCTGTGATGCACGACGGGAACGGAGCGGGACCCACGGGCGCCGACGGCGCGGAGGAGCCCGTGGAGAACCAGGGCGGCCACGACATCGACGCCGAGTTCGCCGCCATGATGGAGGGCCTCGAGCTCCCCGCTGAGATGCAGGCCGACCTCGCCGCGCTCGACGAGGCGCAGCCCTCCGACGACGCCGACCGCGCCCGCGCGGACGAGGGCGCCGAGGACGCGGACGCCCCCGAGCGCAACGCGACCGGCGGCGCCGTCCACACGGTCTCCGCCGACGACGTCCCGCACAACACCTACCGCGCGCCGGGGGAGGAGCACGGCTCCGGCCTGAGCGCCGAGCAGGAGGCCGAGATCGCGGCCCTCGCGGCCGCCCTCGACGCCGCGCCCACCGCGAGCGAGGACGCCGACGGCGAGTCCGGCACGGCGACCGACCCGACGGCCGGCGCCAAGGCCGTCAAGGTCGCCGTCGTCCTCTCCCCGCTCGCCTCCGCCGACGCCCTGGCGGCCCTGTGCGCGATGAGCGAGCTCGAGTGCGTCGTCGTCCCCGCCCGTTCGGGCGCCTTCGCCGTCAAGGAGTTCGTCTCCGCCCACGCCGAGTGGGACGTCACCGAGCTCCTCGGCGGCGAGGACTCCGAGCCGGCCGAGGCCGCCGAGCTCGCGAGCTCCCTGTCCCGCCTCTCACGGGCCGGCGTCGTGCTCCTCACCGCGGACCTCGCCACCGCCGTCGGCATCGAGTCCGGCCTGTCCGGCACGATCACGGCCCGCCGCTACCAGAACACCGAGGCGGGGGAGGAGGCCTCCGCCGGCCTCATCCTCGCCGCGGTCGACCAGGTCGTCGAGGACGTCCTCCTCGGCGTCACCCGTGCCGAGGAGGCCCCCGGCGCCATCCGCACGCAGGACGTCAAGCCCGGTCGCGCCATGCGCCTGTTCGGGCGCGGCCTGCGCCGCCCCAAGGGCGGTTCCGAGGACTGACGCCCGAGCGCCGCCCTGTCCTCCGCCGCCGAACGCGTCCCTTCCGCCTCCAGGTCGGTGGTGCGGGCGCCGCGCTCGGTGCGAAAGGCACGCGCTCGGAGCGCACGTGCCCCGCAGGGCCGCGCCCGGGTCGCGGACCGTCACGGTTCCGTGTCGCACCCCGGCGGTAGGCTGCCCGCATGAGTCAGCCACGCGTCGTCGTCCTGGGCTACGGATCCGGCAACGTCCGCTCGGCGGTGCGCGCCCTCGAGCGCGTCGGCGCCGAGGCGGCCCTCACCGCGGACGCCGCGCAGGTCGAGGCCGCCGACGGCCGCGTCGTCCCCGGCGGCGGCGCCTTCGGAGCCGTCATGGACCAGCTCCGCGACGTCGACGCCCCCCGCCTCATCGAGCGCCGCCTCGCCGGTGGCCGACCGGTCCTCGGCATCTGCGTCGGCATGCAGGTCATGTTCGAGGACTCCACCGAGTACGCCGACGACTCGGGCGCCGAGGCGGCCGAGGGCTCCCGCGTCCCGGGCCTCGGCGAGTGGGCCGGCACCGTCTCCCGCCTCGAGGCCGACGTCGTCCCGCACATGGGCTGGTCCGAGGTCCGCCCGCCGGCCGGCTCCGCCCTGTTCGACGGCGTCGAGTCCGAGCGCTTCTACTTCGTCCACTCCTACGCCGCCAAGACGGACCCGGCCGCGGGCCTGGCCCAGTCCGCCACCCGCCTGCCCCAGGCCACGTGGGCCACGCACGGCGAGGACTTCGTCGCCGCCGTCGAGAACGGCCCGCTCTCGGCCACGCAGTTCCACCCGGAGAAGTCCGGCGACGCCGGCGCGCAGCTCCTGCGCAACTGGCTCGCCACCCTCTGAGCCTGCGCCGTCCCCGCCCACCC
>SKEM01000392.1_pt1 | contig 11598 bp, 11 predicted proteins | sample 4826731 | NCBI WGS metagenome assembly SKEM01 (sample SAMN11008809, study PRJNA524170) | human gut metagenome | biome: Human fecal sample; material: Feces; isolation source: fecal sample from pouch patient p37 | host: Homo sapiens | place: Israel: Tel-Aviv | collected 2015-07-27
AGATAAATATATATAAATAAAAATCTGTTTTCGCCACATGCTTATTCAAAAAATGAAATAAGAATACATTGCTAAGTTATTCGCGCCTTTTTATAATTCGTTACCTTTCCAGGGACGCTAATCTTTGATCCTTAAGAAAGTTTCCGGGACCGCGATGGTCTCTTTTTTTGTTGTACGGACTCTTGATAAATGAAGCTTTTGAAGACAGTTCCTGCCATCGTTATGTTGGCGGGGGGCATGTTTGCGTCACTGAATGCAGCTGCCGATGATTCCGTTTTTACTGTCATGGACGATCCTGCCAGCGCTAAAAAACCTTTCGAAGGTAATCTGAACGCAGGATATCTTGCACAATCAGGCAATACGAAAAGCTCCTCACTTACGGCTGACACCACCATGACCTGGTATGGACAAACCACTGCCTGGTCGCTGTGGGGGAACGCCAGTAATACTTCTTCTAATGATGAGCGTTCTTCAGAAAAATATGCGGCGGGCGGGCGTAGCCGTTTTAATTTAACTGATTATGACTATTTATTTGGTCAGGCAAGCTGGCTGACAGACCGTTATAACGGCTATCGAGAGCGCGATGTGTTGACCGCGGGTTATGGTCGTCAGTTTTTGAATGGCCCGGTACACAGTTTCCGCTTTGAATTCGGTCCAGGTGTGCGTTACGACAAATATACCGACAATGCCAGTGAAACCCAGCCGCTGGGCTATGCCTCCGGGGCTTATGCATGGCAGTTGACTGACAACGCTAAATTTACGCAGGGTGTTTCGGTCTTTGGCGCGGAAGACACAACGCTGAACTCCGAAAGCGCATTAAATGTTGCTATTAATGAACATTTTGGACTGAAGGTGGCTTACAACGTCACATGGAACTCTGAACCTCCAGAGTCTGCACCGGAACATACCGACCGTCGGACAACCTTATCGCTGGGCTACAGCATGTAAAATTATCTGCCGGACCGTGTTATGCGGTCTGGCTGTCTTCGTTTGTCACTGCTCAGCCCCAAATCATTGCTGCCCAACGTAGCAACAACATAGCGCCACAGATTGCCAGTAGCACCACCACCATCTTCCAGTGTTTTTTATCAAAGCGTTTAGTCGGCATACCAGTGTCCTGCATATCTCTTGTGCGTGATAACGGAGTGTAACAAAAGGGACAGGCATCAAGGGATTTTTTGTTATTACAGCTGTCGGGTGGCGTTGTGCACATGGTCACTGTTTCTGCGTTTTATGAAAAAAATAAAATTATGTATCGATATACAAATATCATAAATAGCTGGTTATAAATACGTCTTTAGTTCATCAGCACTAAAACTCAGGCTTTGGCTGATTGCATTAATAGCAGCATAATATGTTTCTACAGTTTTATAATGATTATGATGAATGGCTATATGAACAGCTGACATGTTGTCATGATTTTTAGCAGCCAACAGTGTAAATAACTGATGTTGACTAAAAGAATGTTTTTTTGCAAAAGCACCCAGCGTCGATATATAAGATAACACGACGTCTTCATTACCCTTGCTCATGGCGATGTATAATGCAGGGGTTCCCTGTGCTGTAGCTCCTTTTAATAAATCCATGATGTTAGCTTTGCTCAACTTGTATTTAAAGGCGATGCCATTAATTTTAGAGAGGAACCGTGTGACACACAAAGGGTGATTATTTTCCATTGCGGCGTATAATCCTGGCTCACCATCATGTGTTTTCATGGCTAAGATACTCATCACCAGTTTTTTGTTTAAAAGCTCTTGTGCTATTGGAGTGGTTAATGCATTCAGAAAGATATCGATTATCTCATCGAATCCATACAACATGGAGATATAAAGTCCAGGTGTTTCGTTAGCACTTTTAGTTTGCAGTAATTTAACCAGATTATCTTCATGAATGATGTGAATATCTACCAGTGACTGAATTTCTTGTATAAATATTTTCACGTTGTCAGTATGTCCGTTCATCATAGCCAAAAATAAAGCAGGTGTACCAACGCTATTCTGCGCAGTTATTATTTCAATGATTTCTTTTTCAGGGAGTATGTGCAACTGTCTGAATAATGTAATAAGCTGTTGAGTCTGGCCTGTGGCCATTATTAACAACATTGCCGATGGATGTATAGGGGCAAATGGCATTCGTGTCGCGATACCCGTGAAAATAGCCCCTGGAACTCCCTCAGGTAATAGGGGCAGAATAGCAATTGCACAGTTGCGAACATACCTATCAGCCCAGGTCTGAGCATCGGGACCTGAACTGATGAACTTATCAAGCGAGAGAAAGCCCCGTGCTGTCCTGTGGGTGCCTCTGACGGCAACGTTGGTATCGTTCGGGTCGTAAACGGACACAACATAGTTTAATTGCCCATACGCCGACTGCTTTATTCGTAGCCTTACTGACAAAGTATGATTGTCTATATATAAAATCGCGGACATATGACTGACATTGTTTGCCATCATTCGACCGAAGAAAATATCTAAAGCGAAGCCAAAATCCTTACTCGCGATAACGCGACTCCCTGCAGGAGGATGGCGAAGTAATGCTCTGAACTCCGCGTCCCGGACTAAGGGGACATGCTGCTGTATGGATTCAACGGAGGAGTAATGTTTAATCAGATTGACTTTGCCTTTTCCATTTCTCAGTGAATCAAGGGCGTATTGCAATGACAGATGGCGACAAAAAATAGCGTCAGAAGGAGATTGCAAAAAAAATGCACTACCATTGAGATTTACTGTTGGTTGTATAGTTTTTTCTCTATGGATTTTTTTAGACAGTTTCATACAATGGTTACGATTTTCGGCAGTTAACTGTTCCTGTTCAATATAATCCAGTATGCTTCGCAAATGGTTAGCTTTAATAGGCGTGGTTTCTAGTAATAAGGAAATGATTTCTTTTTTATAGTGTAATGTAATGAGTATATTTTCTGCATGGATGGGTGAAGTGGCAAAGTTAATGGTAAAAAGGGCAGTAGAATAACAATTTGTGATATTTTTCGACAGTTTGCGGTAAATTCCTGAGTAACACAGTATGACAGCATCGAACTTAAGTCAGAGGTATCAAGTAGGGTGATGAGTTGGCGCGCAAATTGATTAATAGGCTCTGATGAAGGCGTTGGTATGTCGCTATCGATGTGCATTCTATGAGGAGACTTATAATGAGTTCTGATAATAATGTCGTTTTGACTCATAATCTATTCGCCTTATATATGTCTGGAGGTTTTGAGTATGATGATTAATTATTATCGCCAGAACGAAATGTGCACGAAAAATTGCTATAAGAATTGTGTCACTTTTATCATTGTGATATGACCAGTTCGTCATTAATCTTATGATCGTTTAAATACTACCGCCAAATCATGCAACGAACTTTGCTGGATTCAGTTTATGCTGCTGTAAATCCGCTCGCAGTAAACCTTTCAGACGCTCCGTGATGTTATCAGTTGTTCTTTAAGCGTTTTGCTGGTGTACTCACTACAAACGAATTGCGAATCGAATCAATGTGAAACGGAAAGGTACAATCTCCCTTTTTTTAGTGTTAACATCGCTCAACCGGGTGGAAGGTGAGAGGTTAATGTCTTTCATTTGTGTACCTGATTGCGAACCAATTTAGCATTTGTTGGCTAGATGGTTTCGCAATGAACTGTTAATAAACAAATTTTTCTTTGTATGTGATCTTTCGTGTGGGTCACCACTGCAAATAAGGATATAAAATGCCTGTTATAACTCTTCCTGATGGCAGCCAACGCCATTACGACCACGCTGTAAGCCCCATGGATGTTGCGCTGGACATTGGTCCAGGTCTGGCGAAAGCCTGTATCGCAGGGCGCGTTAATGGCGAACTGGTTGATGCTTGCGATCTGATTGAAAACGACGCACAACTGTCGATCATTACCGCCAAAGACGAAGAAGGTCTGGAGATCATTCGTCACTCCTGTGCGCACCTGTTAGGGCACGCGATTAAACAACTTTGGCCGCATACCAAAATGGCAATCGGCCCGGTTATTGACAACGGTTTTTATTACGACGTTGATCTTGACCGCACGTTAACCCAGGAAGATGTCGAAGCACTCGAGAAGCGGATGCATGAGCTTGCTGAGAAAAACTACGACGTCATTAAGAAGAAAGTCAGCTGGCACGAAGCGCGTGAAACTTTCGCCAACCGTGGGGAGAGCTACAAAGTCTCCATTCTTGACGAAAACATCGCCCATGATGACAAGCCAGGTCTGTACTTCCATGAAGAATATGTCGATATGTGCCGCGGTCCGCACGTACCGAACATGCGTTTCTGCCATCATTTCAAACTAATGAAAACGGCAGGGGCTTACTGGCGTGGCGACAGCAACAACAAAATGTTGCAACGTATTTACGGTACGGCGTGGGCAGACAAAAAAGCACTTAACGCTTACCTGCAGCGCCTGGAAGAAGCCGCGAAACGCGACCACCGTAAAATCGGTAAACAACTCGACCTGTATCATATGCAGGAAGAAGCGCCGGGTATGGTATTCTGGCACAACGACGGCTGGACCATTTTCCGTGAACTGGAAGTGTTTGTTCGTTCTAAACTGAAAGAGTACCAGTATCAGGAAGTTAAAGGTCCGTTCATGATGGACCGTGTCCTGTGGGAAAAAACCGGTCACTGGGACAACTACAAAGATGCAATGTTCACCACGTCTTCTGAGAACCGTGAATACTGCATTAAGCCGATGAACTGCCCGGGTCACGTACAAATTTTCAACCAGGGGCTGAAGTCTTATCGCGATCTGCCGCTGCGTATGGCCGAGTTTGGTAGCTGCCACCGTAATGAGCCGTCAGGTTCGCTGCATGGCCTGATGCGCGTGCGTGGATTTACCCAGGATGACGCGCATATCTTCTGTACTGAAGAACAAATTCGCGATGAAGTTAACGGATGTATCCGTTTAGTCTATGATATGTACAGCACTTTTGGCTTCGAGAAGATCGTCGTCAAACTCTCCACTCGTCCTGAAAAACGTATTGGCAGCGACGAAATGTGGGATCGTGCTGAGGCGGACCTGGCGGTTGCGCTGGAAGAAAACAACATCCCGTTTGAATATCAACTGGGTGAAGGCGCTTTCTACGGTCCGAAAATTGAATTTACCCTGTATGACTGCCTCGATCGTGCATGGCAGTGCGGTACAGTACAGCTGGACTTCTCCTTGCCGTCTCGTCTGAGCGCCTCCTATGTGGGTGAAGACAACGAGCGTAAGGTACCGGTAATGATTCACCGCGCAATTCTTGGGTCGATGGAACGTTTCATCGGTATCCTGACCGAAGAATTCGCTGGTTTCTTCCCGACCTGGCTTGCGCCGGTTCAGGTTGTTATCATGAATATTACCGATTCACAGTCTGATTACGTTAACGAATTGACGCAAAAACTATCAAATGCGGGCATTCGTGTTAAAGCAGACTTGAGAAATGAGAAGATTGGCTTTAAAATCCGCGAGCACACTTTGCGTCGCGTCCCATATATGCTGGTCTGTGGTGATAAAGAGGTGGAATCAGGCAAAGTTGCCGTTCGCACCCGCCGTGGTAAAGACCTGGGAAGCATGGACGTAAATGAAGTGATCGAGAAGCTGCAACAAGAGATTCGCAGCCGCAGTCTTAAACAATTGGAGGAATAAGGTATTAAAGGCGGAAAACGAGTTCAAACGGCGCGCCCTAACCGTATCAATGGCGAAATTCGCGCCCAGGAAGTTCGCTTAACAGGTCTGGAAGGCGAGCAGCTTGGTATTGTGAGTCTGAGAGAAGCTCTGGAGAAAGCAGAAGAAGCCGGAGTAGACTTAGTCGAGATCAGCCCTAACGCCGAGCCGCCGGTTTGTCGTATAATGGATTACGGCAAATTCCTCTATGAAAAGAGCAAGTCTTCTAAGGAACAGAAGAAAAAGCAAAAAGTTATCCAGGTTAAGGAAATTAAATTCCGTCCTGGTACAGATGAAGGCGACTATCAGGTAAAACTCCGCAGCCTGATTCGCTTTCTCGAAGAGGGTGATAAAGCCAAAATCACGCTGCGTTTCCGCGGTCGTGAGATGGCGCACCAGCAAATCGGTATGGAAGTGCTTAATCGCGTGAAAGACGATTTGCAAGAACTGGCGGTGGTCGAATCCTTCCCAACGAAGATCGAAGGCCGCCAGATGATCATGGTGCTCGCTCCTAAGAAGAAACAGTAAGGCCTTCAAGTAGCACTGTCTGTGGAGCCTTCGGGCTTCACAGGCATTGTTCGCCTTTGTTTCGTTTATTAACAATGCGAAGTGGAAGTTATTAAAATGCCAAAAATTAAGACCGTACGCGGTGCTGCTAAGCGCTTCAAAAAAACCGGTAAAGGTGGTTTTAAGCACAAGCACGCTAACCTGCGTCACATTCTGACCAAAAAAGCGACCAAACGTAAACGTCACCTGCGTCCGAAAGCCATGGTTTCCAAAGGCGATCTGGGCCTGGTAATCGCGTGCCTGCCGTACGCATAAGCCGTTAACGTTTTTAACTTTTTAATTAGAATATAGATACAGGAGAGCACATATGGCTCGCGTAAAACGTGGTGTTATTGCACGCGCACGTCACAAGAAAATTTTGAAACAAGCTAAAGGCTACTACGGTGCGCGTTCTCGCGTATACCGCGTTGCCTTCCAGGCTGTTATCAAAGCTGGTCAGTATGCTTACCGTGACCGTCGTCAACGTAAGCGTCAGTTCCGTCAACTGTGGATTGCGCGTATCAACGCAGCAGCACGTCAGAACGGTATTTCTTACAGCAAATTCATCAATGGCCTGAAAAAAGCCTCTGTTGAAATCGACCGTAAGATCCTGGCTGATATCGCAGTATTCGACAAAGTAGCGTTCACCGCTCTGGTTGAAAAAGCGAAAGCAGCTCTGGCATAAGCCAGTTGAAAGAGGGAGCTAGTCTCCCTCTTTTCGTTTCAACGCCATCAAAACATTGACTTTTATCGCCGTAGCCTTTTCAATAAAGGTCTTTTGAAGAGTACCAAAAGGTAACGCAAGCAATGAATGCTGCTATTTTCCGCTTCTTTTTTTACTTTAGCACCTGAATCCAGGAGGCTAGCGCGTGAGAAGAGAAACGGAAAACAGCGCCTGAAAGCCTCCCAGTGGAGGCTTTTTTTGTATGCGCGTTTTGAAAAATAAAAAGCCAGTCTATCAGGCGTAATTGTCGCAGCCAGTCTGGACACGGCCAGCGCGGAGAAACCGGAGCGTAATTAAGTACGTGAGGATTTCGAGCACTGCCCGGGACCAAAATGGCAAGTAAAATAGCCTGATGGGATAGGCTCTAAGTCCAACGAACCAGTGTCACCACTGACACAATGAGGAAAACCATGTCACATCTCGCAGAACTGGTTGCCAGTGCGAAGGCGGCCATTAGCCAGGCGTCAGATGTTGCCGCGTTAGATAATGTGCGCGTCGAATATTTGGGTAAAAAAGGGCACTTAACCCTTCAGATGACGACCCTGCGTGAGCTGCCGCCAGAAGAGCGTCCGGCAGCTGGTGCGGTTATCAACGAAGCGAAAGAGCAGGTTCAGCAGGCGCTGAATGCGCGTAAAGCGGAACTGGAAAGCGCTGCACTGAATGCGCGTCTGGCGGCGGAAACGATTGATGTCTCTCTGCCAGGTCGTCGCATTGAAAACGGCGGTCTGCATCCGGTTACCCGTACCATCGACCGTATCGAAAGTTTCTTCGGTGAGCTTGGCTTTACCGTGGCAACCGGGCCGGAAATCGAAGACGATTATCATAACTTCGATGCTCTGAACATTCCTGGTCACCACCCGGCGCGCGCTGACCACGACACTTTCTGGTTTGACGCTACCCGCCTGCTGCGTACCCAGACCTCTGGCGTACAGATCCGCACCATGAAAGCCCAGCAGCCACCGATTCGTATCATCGCGCCTGGCCGTGTTTATCGTAACGACTACGACCAGACTCACACGCCGATGTTCCATCAGATGGAAGGTCTGATTGTTGATACCAACATCAGCTTTACCAACCTGAAAGGCACGCTGCACGACTTCCTGCGTAACTTCTTTGAGGAAGATTTGCAGATTCGCTTCCGTCCTTCCTACTTCCCGTTTACCGAACCTTCTGCAGAAGTGGATGTCATGGGTAAAAACGGTAAATGGCTGGAAGTGCTGGGCTGCGGGATGGTGCATCCGAACGTGCTGCGTAACGTTGGCATCGACCCGGAAGTTTACTCTGGTTTCGCCTTCGGGATGGGGATGGAGCGTCTGACTATGTTGCGTTACGGCGTCACCGACCTGCGTTCATTCTTCGAAAACGATCTGCGTTTCCTCAAACAGTTTAAATAAGGCAGGAATAGATTATGAAATTCAGTGAACTGTGGTTACGCGAATGGGTGAACCCGGCGATTGATAGCGATGCGCTGGCAAATCAAATCACTATGGCGGGCCTGGAAGTTGACGGTGTAGAACCGGTTGCCGGTAGCTTCCACGGCGTGGTAGTTGGTGAAGTGGTTGAGTGTGCGCAGCATCCGAACGCTGACAAACTGCGTGTGACAAAAGTGAATGTTGGCGGCGATCGCCTGCTGGACATCGTCTGCGGTGCGCCAAACTGCCGTCAGGGCCTGCGTGTGGCGGTAGCGACCATTGGTGCTGTTCTGCCGGGTGATTTCAAAATTAAAGCGGCGAAACTGCGTGGTGAACCGTCTGAAGGGATGCTGTGCTCCTTTTCTGAGCTGGGAATTTCTGACGATCATAGCGGCATTATCGAGCTGCCTGCGGATGCGCCGATTGGCACCGACATCCGTGAATACCTGAAACTTGATGACAACACCATCGAAATCAGCGTGACGCCAAACCGTGCCGACTGCTTAGGCATCATTGGTGTTGCGCGTGACGTTGCCGTGCTGAACCAGCTGCCGCTGGTTGAACCGGAAATCGTTCCGGTTGGTGCGACCATCGACGACACGCTGCCGATTACAGTCGAAGCGCCGGAAGCCTGCCCGCGTTATCTTGGCCGTGTGGTAAAAGGCATTAACGTTAAAGCGCCAACTCCGCTGTGGATGAAAGAAAAACTGCGTCGTTGCGGGATCCGTTCTATCGATGCAGTTGTTGACGTCACCAACTATGTGCTGCTCGAACTGGGCCAGCCGATGCACGCTTTCGATAAAGATCGCATTGAAGGCGGCATTGTGGTGCGGATGGCAAAAGAGGGCGAAACGCTGGTGCTGCTTGATGGCACTGAAGCGAAGCTGAATGCTGACACTCTGGTCATCGCCGACCACAACAAGGCGCTGGCGATGGGCGGCATCTTTGGTGGCGAACACTCTGGCGTGAATGACGAAACGCAAAACGTCCTGCTGGAATGCGCTTTCTTCAGCCCGCTGTCTATCACCGGTCGTGCTCGTCGTCATGGCCTGCATACTGATGCGTCTCACCGTTATGAGCGTGGCGTTGATCCGGCACTGCAGCACAAAGCGATGGAACGTGCGACCCGTCTGCTGATCGACATCTGCGGTGGTGAGGCTGGTCCGGTAATTGATATCACCAGCGAAGCAACGCTGCCGAAGCGTGCAACCATCACTTTACGTCGTAGCAAACTGGATCGCCTGATCGGCCATCATATTGCGGATGAGCAGGTAACTGACATTCTGCGTCGTCTCGGCTGCGAAGTGACCGAAGGCAAAGACGAGTGGCAGGCAGTTGCGCCGAGCTGGCGTTTCGATATGGAGATTGAAGAAGATCTGGTCGAAGAAGTCGCGCGTGTTTACGGCTACAACAACATCCCGGATGAGCCGGTACAGGCAAGCCTGATTATGGGTACTCACCGTGAAGCTGACCTGTCGCTCAAGCGCGTGAAAACGCTGCTCAACGACAAAGGCTATCAGGAAGTGATCACCTACAGCTTCGTTGATCCGAAAGTGCAGCAGATGATCCATCCAGGCGTTGAAGCCTTACTGCTGCCAAGCCCGATCTCTGTTGAAATGTCAGCAATGCGTCTTTCTCTGTGGACCGGCCTGCTGGCAACCGTGGTGTACAACCAGAACCGTCAGCAGAACCGTGTGCGCATTTTCGAAAGCGGTCTGCGTTTCGTACCAGATACTCAAGCACCGTTGGGCATTCGTCAGGATCTGATGTTAGCCGGTGTGATTTGCGGTAACCGTTACGAAGAGCACTGGAACCTGGCAAAAGAGACCGTTGATTTCTATGATTTGAAAGGCGATCTTGAATCCGTTCTCGACCTGACCGGTAAACTGAATGAGGTTGAGTTCCGTGCAGAAGCGAATCCGGCACTGCATCCGGGGCAATCCGCAGCGATTTATCTGAAAGGTGAACGTATTGGTTTTGTTGGGGTTGTTCATCCTGAACTGGAACGTAAACTGGATCTTAACGGTCGCACTCTGGTGTTCGAACTGGAGTGGAACAAGCTCGCAGACCGCGTGGTGCCTCAGGCGCGCGAGATTTCTCGCTTCCCGGCGAACCGTCGTGACATCGCGGTGGTGGTCGCAGAAAACGTTCCCGCAGCGGATATTTTATCCGAATGTAAGAAAGTTGGCGTAAATCAGGTAGTTGGCGTAAACTTATTTGACGTGTACCGCGGTAAGGGTGTTGCGGAGGGGTATAAGAGCCTCGCCATAAGCCTGATCCTGCAAGATACCAGCCGTACACTCGAAGAAGAGGAGATTGCCGCTACCGTCGCCAAATGTGTAGAGGCATTAAAAGAGCGATTCCAGGCATCATTGAGGGATTGAACCTATGGCGCTTACAAAAGCTGAAATGTCAGAATATCTGTTTGATAAGCTTGGGCTTAGCAAGCGGGATGCCAAAGAACTGGTTGAACTGTTTTTCGAAGAGATCCGTCGCGCTCTGGAAAACGGCGAACAGGTGAAACTCTCTGGTTTTGGTAACTTCGATCTGCGTGATAAGAATCAACGCCCGGGACGTAACCCGAAAACGGGCGAGGATATTCCCATTACAGCACGGCGCGTGGTGACCTTCAGACCCGGGCAGAAGTTAAAAAGCCGGGTCGAAAACGCTTCGCCCAAAGACGAGTAATCTGATCTAACTAAAAAGGCCGCTCTGCGGCCTTTTTTCTTTTCACTGTCGAAGAGTCACCGTAAAATCAACGCCATGACACTTCAGCAGAACGGATACCATGCTGACACTTGCCCGCCAACAACAGCGACAAAATATTCGCTGGTTATTATGCCTGTCAGTTTTGATGCTGCTGGCGCTTCTCTTAAGCCTTTGCGCCGGTGAACAATGGATCTCGCCAGGTGACTGGTTTACTCCTCGTGGCGAACTGTTCGTCTGGCAAATTCGCCTGCCACGTACGCTGGCTGTATTGCTGGTTGGTGCGGCGCTGGCTATATCCGGCGCTGTAATGCAGGCGTTGTTTGAAAATCCTCTGGCAGAACCTGGACTACTTGGCGTCTCTAACGGCGCAGGCGTGGGGCTTATCGCCGCGGTATTGCTTGGGCAAGGGCAACTCCCCAACTGGGCGCTAGGGCTGTGTGCGATTGCTGGCGCGCTTATCATCACTTTAATACTCTTACGTTTCGCCCGTCGTCATCTTTCGACCAGTCGGTTATTGCTGGCTGGCGTTGCATTAGGGATTATCTGTAGCGCACTAA
>SKEM01001273.1_pt1 | contig 11595 bp, 12 predicted proteins | sample 4826731 | NCBI WGS metagenome assembly SKEM01 (sample SAMN11008809, study PRJNA524170) | human gut metagenome | biome: Human fecal sample; material: Feces; isolation source: fecal sample from pouch patient p37 | host: Homo sapiens | place: Israel: Tel-Aviv | collected 2015-07-27
CCCGCCGACGGAACTCATCGGAGTAGTTCTTCGTGGCCATAGTCCTGATCATCTCGCTTCCTCCAGTAACTGCTGGATTCCACGTGGCCAAGACCCGGGGTCAGGGCCCGCTGGACCCTGCCGTGGAGTCGTCACCAACCGGAGCTGATAGTCCGCTCAGGCGACGCCTGGTCTGCCTCATCACCCTGGTGGCAGGGGCACTGCTGTTGCGTGCCTCGCTGTCCGTGGCACCGGGTGACCGCCTCTTCTACCCGGCCACCGCGGCCCTCGCCCTGCTGTGGCTGGCGGGCGCGCGGTTGTCGGGACAAGTCGTGCCCGGCCACGCTCGCTCCAGCCATGGCGAGGGGGCGAGCCACGGAGTGCTGCAGTCGCTGGTCTGGGGCGGTCTGTTGCTCGTGCTCTTCCTGGTCGGGGCGTTGGTGGTCTCGCAGGTGCCGCCGTTGGCGGAGCCCGTGCAGGACCTTCTGAACCACGCGCCGCGGGGATCGCTGCCCATCGTCGCCCTGCTCACCGCGCTCAACGGGGTGGGGGAGGAGTACTTTTTCCGGGGCGCCCTGTTCCAGGCGCTACCCCGACACCGCCAGGTGCTGTTGAGCACGGTGCTCTACAGCGTCGTGACGGCCTTCTCCGGCATCCCGCTCCTGGTGCTGGCGGCCGCCATGCTGGGGGCCGTGGTGGGGATGCAGCGCCGGGCCACCGGGGGCTTCCTCGCGCCGACGATCACCCACTTGGTGTGGTCACTGGGAATGCTCTTCATGCTGCCAGATGCCCTTTCGCTCGGGGCGGCGCTGTTCGGCTGACGAAGCCGACAACCCCTCAGGCGGGGTCCCGGACGTGCCCGCGCGAACTCAACGGCCAAGGGAGGGCCCTGCTGCCAGTCTGATCGGTCCGCGCACGGTGGCCAGGTCCACGTCGACACCCTTTTGCTGCACCCTGGCCTCCCCGCGGTCGGCGAGTTCGCTCGCCACCTCCCGCGCGATGTCCATCAGTCCGCGCCAGTCCTGGCCGCCCACGACGCGGGCCGCGTCACTGGGACAGATGGTGCTGCCTTCGCGATGCCGCAGCAGGGTGCGCATAGTGGAGGCCAGGCGGGCCCGACGCCCCTTGGGAGCGGGCTCCCACCACGGGTCCCCCCGCTCTCCGAGGGCCACCTTCGCGTCGTGGACGCAGGGCCGTGCGGCGTCACCGCGGGTGCGTACTTCCCGGCGGGCTCGCATCAGTTCCGCGACGAGTTCTGCGCGCAACGCGTCCGGAATGGACGGGTCACTTGTCCTCCATCTGCGCCCGTTGACGATGATGTAGTGACCGTCGGGGGTGGTAGGCGGCCGGGGAGGCGTCGCGTCGGGCAGATCATCGTGGCACACGGTCATCAAGTCGTCACAGATCGACGGTGCCGTGCCCGCCAGAGTGCGCCTTCTCGTCGGTGACGGCGGCCTTCAGCATCGAGAAGACCGCCACGGGTGCTGCGTCAGACTCCCAGTAGCTGGCGCTGTCCGGCAACACGGCGAGCACCACGTTCTCCGGGTTCTCAGGACCACCCTCGGTGTGGGCGGTGGTGGCCACGTTCCACAGCTGCTTCTTCAGCTCCACGTCGTCGCGAAGTTCACCGGTGCCGGTGATCGAAACAAAGGTGCCAGAGTCCACGAAGGTCAGGTTGACACTCTGACCGTCGGCCTGCTGGGCAACATCGGTGCTGCGCTGGGTGATGAACAGGAGCGTGAGGTCGTCCTCGATCAGCAATGGGGTCATCGGGCGGCTGACCACACGTCCATTCTCGGAGGTGGCCATCATGGCGAAACGGATGTCCTTGATCAGTTCATGAATCTTCTGCTGGTCTGCGCTGTGCTGCGTCATGTCGGTCTCCTGGTCCTCGTCGGTGCCGACCGTCGCGGCACCTCGTCGTCACAATCCAACAGGTCACCGCCCATGCCGGACAGTGAATCTGCCGTCGGCGGAAGTGGCGGCCACCGAATGGTCACCTTGCGGCCCGGCGTCACCCGTCATGACGGCCCCGTCGGCCCCTCACCGCCCCTGACGGACCGCCTCGTAGGCCTCCAGGGCCTCCTGCCGGGACTGCTTCAGATCGACGACGGGTGCCAGCGACCCGGGCCTTGCATCGCGGAGCCACCGGGTGGTGTAGGCGCCATCCGGATCGAAGCGGAGCCGTTGGAGCTCGGGGTTGAAGACCCGGAAATAGGGCGCCGCGTCGGCGCCACAGCCGGCCACCCACTGCCAGGAGACCGGATTGCTGGCCTCGTCGGCGTCCACCAGGGTGTCCCAGAACCACTGCTCCCCCAGCCACCATGGCTGCAGCAGGTTCTTGGTGAGCAATGAGGCGGTGACCATGCGCACCCGGTTGTGCATCCAACCCGTCTGCCACAGCTGCATCATGCCTGCATCCACCAGGCCGTATCCCGTGCGTCCCTGCTGCCAGGCCCGCAGGAGCTCCTCGTCCGGTTCGTAGGGAAAGGCCTCGAACTGGGGCCGCATCGGGCGGGTCGAGAGGTCGTCGAGGTGAAAGGTCAGGTGCCAGCAGAACTCACGCCAGTAGAGCTGCCGCAGCCAGGCCTGACGGTCGGCCGCCGGGACGTCAACCCGGTTGGTTGCCTCGAGCAGTTGCCTCGGCGAGACCTCCCCGGTACGCAGGTGGGGCGACAGGCGGCTGGTGGAGTTGTAGTCCGCGGGCAAGTCATGTGAGGTGTGGTAGCCCGGTAGCCATTGCTCGATCGCGTCGAGGCGGGCCAGCGCCTCGTCCTCTCCGGGGGACCAGTGCTGTGTGACCGTGTCCCGCCACCACTGCGGGTGGTCGTCGAGCAGCTCCAGGTCGTCGACCTGGCGGGTGACGGCCTCACCCAGGTCGTCGGGCAGCGCTATCGCGCTGTCTGCGTCCTGCGGCGGGGTGTCCGGGGCGGGCAGGCAGGCGCCCACGTCGAGCTCCGAGGCCCGGCGGTGGAAGGGGGTGAAGACCGTGTAGTGCCCACCGGTGGTGGTGGAGAGCGTCCAAGGTTCCACCAGCAGGCTGCCGGGGTGGCTGTGCGCCGCCAGACCAGCCGCCAGCAACCCCGCCTTCACCTCGGCGTCCAGCGCGCGGGCCGGCTGGGCGTACCGGCGAGTCCACCTGACGGTGCCTGCTCCCAAGCGTTGCGCGAGGTCGGGCAGGATCTGGCGCGCGTCACCCTGGGCGAAGAGCAAGGGGATGCCCAGTTCGGCCAAGGACTGCGAGAGCGACACAAGACTCTGGTGGTACCACCAGCGGCTCGCTGCTCCCAGCGGGCGCGGTCCTCGCGCCTCGCCCTCGGGCTCGGGCGGGCTGCATTCGCGGATCCACAGGGCCACCACGACCCCGTCGTCCTGCAGTGCAGCATTGAGTGCCGGGTGGTCGTGGACCCTGAGGTCGTCGCGCAGCCACAGCAGGGTCGTCACCGCGCGGTCCTCCCCTCAGGCATCTGGGTGCGAAGGCGACGGATGACCTCGCTGGCGGCCGCTTGCCCGGAGGCGACCGCCCCGTCGATGGAGGCATTTCCGAATTGGTCACCGCACAGCACCGCCTCGTCTCGATACCCGATGCGGCCGTGGGCGAACTGTCCCGGGACGACGGCGGGCAACGTTTGGGGAATCCGGTGCGCTGCAAGGGTGCGCCACCCATCGGTGTCCGCGCCATAGATGTGCCCCAGGTGTGCGAGCACCTGCTGCTCGTCAACACCGCGATCGGCCGCCTGGCCACCGGCCCGATCACCATCGGTCACGTCACCCTCGGCAAGGGTCAGTGCCGTGACGAGGTGCTGGCCGGCAGGTGCGTGGTCCGGTGCGGCGTGGCTCACCACCGCGGTGGTGATCACCGGACCGGAGGACTCGCCGTCGACGTGAATGGCGCCGCTGTGACTGGGGGCCCGGTCCGTGGCGAACCACCACGTGGTGGTCGGGTGCGTCACTGGAGGCTGCTCGCCGACCAGACAGGCCGCGCCGATCGGACCGGCCGCCAGGACCAGCGCCCGCCCGGTGAAATCACCGTGGGGGGTCGAGACCCCTGACGCCACGGTGTCCACCGCTGTCACGCGATGATCGAGGCGCACGTCGAGCCCGTCGGCCAAGACCTCGGGCAGGCGTCGCATACCGCCCTTGGGAAGGCCGGGGGTACCCCGCAGGAACATCGACGCCAGCCAAGCGGTAAAGCGCAGCGAGGTGGAGCCCTCTGCCTCGCACACCACCCCCGCGAGGAAGGGGTCCACGACGTGGCGGCGCAGCGGGCCCCGGAAACCGGCGGCGTCGAAGGCATCCCCCCGGCGACGATCGGCGCTGGTCAGTTGCAGGGCGAGGCGTGCCGCCGCCAGATCACGAGGAGAGACCAGCCCGCTGCGCAGGTCCTGGGCGACAGACCGGGGGTGGCGCGTCGGGTCGACCAGCTCGTCGATCTGCCCACCGCGCCGCACCCGGATGGCGCGGGGGAAGGGCTGGAGGTCCAGGCCCGCCAGCACCCCGGTGGCGCGCAGATGGGGATAAGCGGGGTTGAGCACCTGGAAGCCGCGCTCCAGTATGAAGCCGTCCACCTCGTCGCTGGTGGCCCGTCCGCCAACGCGGTCCGTGGCTTCCAGCACCACGGTCTTGAAGCCTGCATCCTTCAGGGCGGCGGCACAGGCCAGGCCAGCCAGGCCCGCTCCCACCACGATCACGTCATGATGGCTCATCGGGTGTCCTCCTCGTTCCGGGGTTCGTATGTCTCAGGCGCTACGGATGGTGACATCCCTCGATGGGGACCCGAGGCAAACCTAGCTTCATGCCCGAGTCCCAGACGTGGTGCGAAAAGACTGTCCGCCACCAGCGGATGAAGAGCATGACATGCGCGTGATGCGTGCGCTGAATGGGCTCTCGGGACAGCGTTCGGCGACTGGGGCCGGTTCAGGGAAAGTCCAGGCATGGAACCATGCGCTGCCTGGATCTCTGGCTCGTCCGAGCCATCTCCATCTCGTTGAAGTGCTCCCTATCGCCGTCCAGCCCCCCTGGCTCTTGCATTCCACTGGCCTATTGACGTAAAAGAAAACCATGACATCTCTCGATGAAGCACATCGCAATGCCTGGGGCTTGGCAGGTCTCAGTCTGGGCATGGGCGCGTTGCATTTTGCTAGGCCTGAGCCTTTCGATGCGCTGATCCCTCGCTGCTTGCCCGGGATTGCACGGCAGTGGACGTTCGGCTCGGGAATGGCGGAGCTGGCCATCGGAACCTTGCTGGCGGTGCCCGCCACCCGCCGGGCCGGCGGCCGGGCGGCCCAGGCCCTGTTCATCGGCGTCTTCCCCGGCAATCTCACGATGGCCTGGCGGTGGCGCAGGCGCCCGTGGCCGCAGCGGCTGGTCTCCTGGGCGCGGTTACCCCTGCAGGCCGACCTGGTGCAACGCGCCGGCCTGGTGGCCCGCCACGGCTGAGTCCGCCACGGCCTGGCCGGTCAGTACAGGATGCGATGCGCCCCAGCGCCACCCGGTAGTCCCGGGCCGCGAACGGCCCGAGGGCTCGTGCCAGCACGGCGGGAAGGCCTCGGGCCCCATAGCCCTGCCGCCAGGTCGGGCGGCTACCGGACGTTCTGCGCCCGGCTGCTGTAGCCTGCCTCCGGCCACCATCTACGACCCCTGGAGGACTCGCATGGCACACGTCGGCTGCGGCATCGACATCGGCGGATCGGGCGTCAAGGGCGCCCTCGTCGACCTCACCACCGGCGAGTTCATCGGAGAGCGCGTCCGCATCGACACGCCCCAGCCCTCCACCCCGGATGCCGTCGCCGAGGTCTGCAAGCAGATCCTCCTTGCCCTCGAGGTCGGCGAGGACGTCCCCGTCGGCGTCGACTTCCCCGCGCCGATCATCCACGGCGTCGCGCCCTTCATCGCCAACCTCGACCAGTCCTGGGCCGGCGTCAACGTCGCCGCCCTCATGGCCAAGCACCTGGGCCGCCCCGTCACGGTCCTCAACGACGCCGACGCCGCCGGCCTCGCCGAGGTCGCCTACGGCGCCGCCAAGGGGCAGCCCGGCACCGTCATCGTGACGACGCTCGGCACCGGCATCGGCTCCGCCGTCATCGTCGACGGCACGCTCGTGCCCAACACCGAGCTCGGCCACCTCGAGATCGACGGCTACGACGCCGAGTCCCGCGCCTCCTCCGCGCAGAAGGATCTCCAGGAGCTGTCCTGGAAGAAGTGGGCCAAGCGCCTCCAGCGCTACTACTCCCACGTCGAGATGCTCTTCAGCCCCGACCTCTTCGTCGTCGGGGGCGGGGTGTCCAAGAAGAGCGAGAAGTTCCTCCCGCTCCTCGACCTCAAGACCGCGATCGTCCCGGCCCAGCTCCTCAACACCGCCGGCATCGTGGGTGCCGCCTACGAGGCATCCCGTCGCGCCTGAGACGTGACGGAGCAGGACACCGCGCTCCCAGGCGCCGACGCGCGGCGCGCACGGCCGGGGGACGGGCCCGAGCGGCCCCTGCGCCGGCGCTGGTGGCTCTCGGCCGCCTCCGTCGTCAGCCTCCTCGGCGTCGTCTGGGTGCTGCTCATCGGCCCGCCGGCCATCAGCCACCTCCACCCCGCCGTCCTCGGCGTCCTCGGCGCGACAACGGTCCTCGCCGTCGTCCTCCTGGTCGTCGCCCTCCGCGGTCACCGCGGCCGGTCGCTGTGGCGCACCGCGGGCCTCGCCGTGGCCGCGGCGATCACCCTCGTCGTCTCCCTCGCCTCGGCGTGGCTGCGCCCCATGCCCGCCACGGACACGACCGTCGCCGACGGCGCCGTCCTCGACGTCCGGGCGAGCACCCTCGTGCTCACACCCGCCGAGGGCGCCGCACGGACCGGGTTGGTCTTCCAGCCCGGTGCGAGCGTCGACCCCTACGCCTACCCGCCGATGCTCTCGCGCGTGGCCGCGGCCGGCTACGAGGTCGTCATCATCCGTCAGCCCCTCGAGCTCGGCTTCATGTCGATCACCAAGCCCGAGCGCGTCATCGCCCAGCACCCCGAGGCGACGACCTGGGCCGTCGGCGGTCACAGCCTGGGCGGGGTCGTCGCCTCCGAGGCGGCGCTCGAGGACGACGGCGGCGACGGGCTCGTCCTGTGGGCGAGCTACCCGGCCGGCGACCTCTCGCACCGGGACGCCCTCCGGGTCACCTCGATCACCGGGAGCCTCGACGGGCTCTCGACCCCGGCGAAGATCGCCGCGCACACGGGCATGCTCCCCGCGGACACGACCTACGTCGTCGTCGAGGGCGGCATCCACTCCTACTTCGGGGACTACGGCCACCAGTGCGGCGACGGCGAGGCCTCCGTGGACCGCGCCACCGCCCAGGACGAGATCGTGGGCGCCACGGTCGACGCCCTCGACGGGCTCGCCGACGACCGCGCCACCGCCCAGGACGAGATCGTGGGCGCCACGGTCGCCGCCCTCGACGGGCTCGCCGACGACCGCGCCTCCTGACGACTCGGACCGGCGCGCGGGAGGCCGAGCGCTCCGGCCGCCGGTGGGTGGGCGAGCGCTCAGCACCCGCCCCACCGGGGGCATGAGACGGCGCCTCCGCACCGGGCTCGTCAGACGGGCAGCGCGAGGCACGCTCGGACGAGCTGCGGGATCCGTGCCGCGACCGCGCGCCGGGGGGCCCGTCGAGCGCGGTCGCCAGGTCCGGCAGCCGCTCCCACGCGCCCGCCTGGAGCGCCCGCACCACGGCCAGCGCCGTCTCGGGGCGGTTCTCCAGGGCGGAGTGACCGCCGTCGACCGTGACGAGGACGCCGTGGGTGAGCGCCGCCACCGCGCGACGCGCGACCTCCGGCGGGGTCGTCATGTCGCGCCGCCCCGACAGGACGACGGTCAGCCAGGCGAAGCGGCGCAGCGCCCGCGGCAGGTCGTGCTCCTCGCCCTCGAAGGGCGCGTCCGGCGTCTCGGAACCCGTGACCCGCCCGTACGCGAGCGCGACGTCGAGCGGGGCGCCGTCGGGCTCGGGGGAGAAGGCGAGCTCGCGGGTGGCGAGCGAGGACACGAGGTCGTACTCGTAGAAGGCGGGCCAGCCGCCGCCCTCGGGCTCGGGGCCGTGGTCCGCCCACGCCAGCAGCAGGGCCCGGGCGCGGCGTCCCCGCCCGCGGCGCCAGGCCGCGGTGACGCGGCGCGCGAGGTCGGTGCCACCCAGCTCGTAGGCGGCGCGCAGGGCGTCGACGAGCTCGTCGTCGGGGACGCCGTCGCCGGACAGGGACCGGACCCGGGAGGCGAGCACGGAGGTCCCCGGCACGGCGCCGTCCCACAGGGCGGCGCGCACGGCGCGGCGCTCGGCCCGCAGCGCCCGGGTCGTGAGCAGGGGCGAGTCGAGGACCATGGCGCTCACGCGCTCCGGGGCACGCTCGCCGAGCGCGGCGGCGAGGTACGCGCCGTAGGAGGAGCCGTAGACGAGCGCGTGCGGGGCCCCGACGGCGGCGACGGTGAGGTCCGCGGGCAGGAGGGCCTTCCCGTCCGTGTCCCGCCGTGACAGTCCGACGCCCCGGTGCTCGGCCATGAGGACGTCGACGCCGATCCGTGAGGTCCTGGCGCGGAGCCCCGCGTAGGGCGGCACGGAGGCCAGGCCCGGGCCGCCGGGGATGACGAGGACGGGCTCCTCCGTCACCGGGCCTGAGCGCACGTAGCGCAGGTCGAGGGCTCGGGCGCGCGAGAGCGGCCGCCGCACCGTCCCCTGACCGGGGAGGGCGGCGGCCGCTCTCGGCAGCGCCTGGTGCAGGATCACGCCCGTCAGGCTACGTCCGCGCGTCTGTGAGCGCGCGGTGCGCCGGCGCGGCGGGCCGTGCGGAACCGGCTCAGCTGAGCGCTGCGGCGACGGCGAGGCGCAGGGAGTCCTGGAAACGGGTCTCGCGGTCCTCGGCGGACATGTCCCCGGAGTGGTCGAGGAGGTGGTCCGAGATCGTGAGGACGGCGAGGGCCTGCGTGCCGTACTCGGCGGCGGTGCCGTACAGGGCCGCGGCCTCCATCTCGACGGCGAGGGTGCCGTAGCGGGAGAGCGCCTCGGTCTGGCCCTCGGGCGTGAAGTAGAAGTGGTCGCGCGAGATGATCGTGCCGGCGTGGACGCGGTCCGTCATGCCGGCGGCCTCGGCCTCGGCCCAGGCGGCCTGGGCGAGGTGGAAGTCGGCGACGGCGGAGAAGCTGACGCCTGGGACGCGCAGCTGGTTCATGGCGGAGTCGGTGTGGGCGCCGGTGGCGATGACGACGTCGCCGACGTGGACGTCCTTGCCGATGCCGCCGGCGGTGCCGACGCGGATGATGCGCTGGACGCCGAACTGGCTGAAGAGCTCGGTGGCGTAGATGGTGAAGGAGGGCTGGCCCATCCCGGAGCCCATGACGGAGAGCGACTTGCCCTCGTGGGTGCCGGTGAAGCCGAGCATGCCGCGCACGTCGGTGACGAGGCGGGGCTCGTCGAGGACGGCCTCGGCGATGCGCTGGGCGCGCTTGGGGTCACCGGGCATGAGGACGGCGGGGGCGAAGTCGTCGGGCTCGGCGGCGATGTGCGGGGTGGCCATGGGGTTCCTTCTCGTTCTGCGTGGCGCCCGCGGGGGTGCGGGGCGCTCCGGGCGCCGTCGGCGTCCTCGGGGACGCGCGGGGCGCGAGGTCGACGGGTGCCGGAGGGGCGCCTCTAGTCCGGCACAGTGTCGCACAGCACAGTGGTCTCGGATCGTGGGACACGATCTGCACGACACGTGGTCACGACTACCTTCGCGAGCCATCAGCGTCCCTGCGCCCGTGCGCAGGTCAGCGGCGCGCGGCCGCCCCGGCCGGCGTACGACGGTTACCCCTCACAAGAGGTCCTCTCCATGTCCACCTCACCCAAAGCGGCCGCGCCCGAGCGCGAGCAGTGGTCCGGCCAGCTCGGCTTCCTCATGGCGGCCATCGGCTCCGCCATCGGTCTGGGCAACATCTGGCGCTTCCCCGGCGTCGCCTACTCCAACGGCGGCGGGGCCTTCATGGTCCCCTACATCGTCGCCCTGCTCCTCGCGGGCATCCCGGTACTGCTGCTCGACTACGCCCTCGGCCACCGCTTCCGCGGCTCCGCGCCGGCCGTCTTCCGCCGTCTCGCGCGCCGTTTCGAGTGGCTCGGCTGGTGGCAGGTCTTCATCAACTTCGTCATCATGACGTACTACGCAGTCATCGTGGCCTGGTCCCTGCGCTACATGCTCTACTCGTTCAACCTCGCCTGGGGCGACGACGCGAAGGGCTTCTTCTACGGCTACATCGGCCTCGGGGACACGCCGGCCTACTCCGCCACCCCGGTCCACGGGGTCATCATCCCCCTGCTCCTCGTGTGGGCCTTCGGCCTGTTCACCGTCGCCCGAGGCGTCACCAACGGCATCGAGAAGGCGAACAAGGTCTTCCTACCGCTCCTCGTCGTCATGTTCACGATCCTGGTGATCCGGGCGATCATGCTCCCCGGCGCCACCAACGGCCTCAACGCCCTGTTCACCCCGCAGTGGGACGCCCTGGGCAGCTACAAGGTGTGGATGGCGGCCTTCGGCCAGATCTTCTTCTCCCTGTCCGTGGGCTTCGGCATCATGCTCACCTACGCCTCCTACCTCAAGCCGCGCTCCAACCTCGTGGGCACCGGCTTCGTGGCCGCCTTCGCCAACTCCTCCTTCGAGCTCCTCGCCGGCATCGGCGTCTTCGCGACCCTCGGCTTCATGGCGCACGCGCAGGGCACCACCGTCGACCAGCTCGACGGCATCGCCGGCCCGACGCTCTCCTTCGTCACCTTCCCGACCGTCATCTCCCAGATGCCCGGCGGCGCGATCTTCGGCGTCCTCTTCTTCGGCTCCTTCTTCATGGCGGGCCTGACCTCCTTCATCTCGATCATCCAGGTGGTCGTCCCCGCCGTCGCGGAGAAGTTCGGCTGGTCGATCCCCAAGGCCACGCTGATCTCAGGCCTGCCGGCCGCCGTGCTCTCCTTCGTGCTCTTCGGGACGGCCTCGGGGCTCTACGACCTCGACGTCGTCGACGCCTACATCAACAACATCGGCGTGGTGTTCTCCGCGATCGTCATGTGCATCGGCGTCGGCTGGGTCCTGCGCCGCACCAAGCGCCTCCAGCGTCATCTCAACCTCGTCTCCGAGACCCGGATCGTGGGCGCCTGGTGGCGCGTCATGATCGAGTTCGTCGTCCCGCTCCTCCTCGGCCTCATGTTCGTCCAGGCGCTGTGGGGCTACGCCACCAGCGGCTATGAGCCGAGCTACCCGCGCCACCTCGAGGGAGTCTTCGGCTGGGGCATGCTCCTGCTCGGCGCCGTCCTCGTCGCCGTCTTCACGGCCGCCCCGTGGCGCACGAAGGTGGACGGCTTCAAGCCCGTCGACCTCGCCGTCCTCGAGGGGGTGAAGTGACATGACCGGATCGGCCCTCATCCTCATGCTGGTCGCCACGATCATCATCTGGGGCGGTCTCGCCGTCTCCGTCACCGCGCTCATCGTGCGCGGCCGCCGCGAGGAGGACGAGGCGCGCGCCGCGGCCTTCGAGCGCGCCCACGCCCACATGCGCGAGGGCGCCCAGCTCGGCTGAGCGCAGCGACGCACCCGTCGTCGCACGACGACGTGACGCACCCGGCCCGGACGGTGAACCAC
>SKEM01001277.1_pt1 | contig 11575 bp, 9 predicted proteins | sample 4826731 | NCBI WGS metagenome assembly SKEM01 (sample SAMN11008809, study PRJNA524170) | human gut metagenome | biome: Human fecal sample; material: Feces; isolation source: fecal sample from pouch patient p37 | host: Homo sapiens | place: Israel: Tel-Aviv | collected 2015-07-27
CTTTTAACTATGGGAACTTTAACGCTTCTGGCAGGTGGCGGGGTTGTTTTAACAAACCTCCCCGACTCTTTTAAAATACAACGGGTTTATGCCGCTACTTCCAGAGATATAACAGTCTATCCAAAAGATTTTCTAACTTATTTCCAGAGAAATGGTTCAGCTGCTGGGTTTGATTATGATTTAGCTACCTATACTCAAACTCTAACACCTGACCTTGGAAATCAAGCGGGAAATGTAACTCTGAAAACAAAAGTTGATATGTCGCAAAACTTTACTTTTACTGGACAAATCAACTTAGGGAATAAATCACAGCAAAATGGTGGAGCTGATGGTGTTGGTTTCCTTTTTCATCCTGGTGATACAAGTGTAGTAGGGGCACCGGGTGGAGCTGCTGGTATTGGTGGTGTTAATGGAGCATTTGGTTTTAAGCTGGATACTTACTATAATGGAGTAGGAGAAACAAGCTTTACACCCGACCCATCTGCTTTCTCTGGTAAGCCTTTTGGAGCCTTTGTTGATGGTTTGAATGGACAGGCTAAAACAATAAGTGCTAGTGCTAAAGGTATTCCTCAACCATCAAATAATAATTTTGTGGACTTTACAATGAGCTATAATGGTACGACGAAAGTAATGTCAATTACCTATGGAGGGCAAACATGGACGCAGAATGTCTCTTCTTTTATTGGAACAAATCAGGCAATGTCTTTCTCAATTGCGGCCTCAACTGGTGCCCAAATGAATTTGCAACAATTGCGCAATGTTAATTTTACTTATACGGTAGCTCAAGGTACTGTTATTGCTAATTATGTGGATGAACAAGGAAATACGATTGCTCAGCAAGAAACAACAAGTGGAGATATTGATACTCCATATGTGACAAGTCAAAAGACTATTCCAGGTTATACCTTTAAGGCTTCAAATGGGGCAGCGACTTCGGGGAATTATGCTGCCAATGACCAAACTGTAAACTATGTTTATACTCGAAATCAAGGAAGCATCGATGTTACTTATATTGACCAAACAACGGGACAGACTTTAAGTAAAAAAGATTTATCTGGTGGAACAGGTGATTCTTCTAATTACACCACAACTGACACCATTAAATCTTATACCGATGCAGGTTATGAATTGGTTTCGGATAATTATCCAAGTGGTGGGACAGTCTTTACGGATACAGCTCAACACTATGTTGTTAATTTGAAGCAAAAATTAGTTGTAAGTTCTGAGCAAAAACAAGTCAATGAAACAATTCAATATGTTTATGAAGATGGAAGCAAGGCAGCAGATGATTATAATGCTCCTCCATTGAATTTTACAAGAAGTGTGACAACCAATCAAGTAACTGGTGAAAAGACTTATGGGGATTGGCAAGCACAAAATGGGGATAGTTTCGGAGAAGTAGTTTCGCCAACAATTAAAGGAGAAACAGCTGACCAATTAAAAATTGATGCAATAAGCGGAATCACAGCCAATTCAGCAGATATTCAGAAAAAGGTCGTTTATAAACGTAACCAAGGAACCATTGATGTTACTTACATTGATGAAACAACTGGTCAAGTTTTGACTAAAAAAGATTTATCTGGTGGAACGGATGATCCGTCAAATTATACAACTGCTGATGATATCAAGTCATATACAGATAAAGGCTATGAATTAGTTTCTGATGATTACCCAAGTGGGGGGACAGTCTTTACGGATGAGCCACAACACTATGTAGTAAAATTAAAACATGGCTTAACAGAATCAACTGATAAAAAAGCTGTCAATCAAGTGATTCATTATGTTTATGAAGGTGGAGGTGAAGCAGCTACTGACCACAATGCTACGGTTGTCTTTAGTCAGACAATCACTACTGACAAAGTGACGGGTGAGAAAACTTATAGTGATTGGACAGCTGATAACGGTGATAGTTTTGCGTCAGTAACTTCTCCAGTAATTGATGGCTATACAGCTGATCAACTTAAGGTTTCTGAAATGACAGGGATTACGGTAGATACAGAAGATATTTCTGTGACAGTAACTTATACTCGAAATCAAGGAACCATTGATGTTACTTATATTGATGAAACGACTGGAAAAATTTTGACTACAAAAGATTTATCTGGTGGAACTGGAGATGATTCAGGTTATACAACGGCTGACACGATTAAATCTTATACAGATAAAGGCTACGAATTAGTTTCAAATGATTATCCAGAAGATGGAACTAAATTTGCTGATGACCCTCAACATTATATTGTGAGATTAAAACATGGCACAGTAGTTGAGACGGAAAATAAATCAGTTAATGAAGTCATTCATTATGTTTATGATAATGGGGATAAGGCTGCTGACAACTATAAGGCAACAATTGTCTTTAGTCGGACAATCACTACTGACAAAGTGACGGGTGAGAAAACTTATAGTGACTGGACAGCTGATAACGGTGGAAGATTTGCAGCAGTTCTTTCGCCAATCATTAAAGATTATATCGCAAGTCAACTTAAGGTTGATGAAATGACAGGAATTACGGTAGATACAGCGGACATTGAAAGAATTGTCGTTTATCATAAGGTGCCTGCAGGAATTATCGTTCCTCCAGTTCACCCAGATAAACCAAGTCAACCATCTAATAATCAATCAAAAATACCTACGGCTAAGGCTGTAAAAGATAGTAAGCCAACAGATGTTCTTCCAAGTACTGGTGATAGTCAAAAATCACAAATTGTTTTGACTCTGCTGGGAATTATGGCAGTGATTATTTCGCCACTTGCTCTTTTACTTAGACGTAGAAAACAATAATTAAAGAAAAAATAAAAGGTCTGACAGTGTCAGGCTTTTTATTTGGAGAGTAATATTCATAGATGAAAAAATAAGTTCAAATCTTTTAGGATTCAAGTAGAAAAAGACTACAAAAAGAAATTGTGAAATGTTATAATAGTGTATCACACAATCCTTTATTAGTGATTTTTTTATAATGGATTGAAAATGGTCATTTAATTGACGAACTAGAGGGAAAATAATTAACAAATGATAAATTTAAAAATAGGACAGAAACTTCAACTCGAAATCGAGCGAATGGGAATAAATGGGGAAGGAATTGGCGTCATTTCAGGACGACTTGTTTTTATTCCTTATGCACTTCCAGGTGAAGAAGTTTTAGTTGAAATTACTGAAAATGCTAGAAATTTTAGTCGTGCAAAATTGGTTAAGATTATTGAAAAATCACCAAACCGTGTGAAACCACAGGATAGAGCTTATCATGAAATGAGTCAATCTCACATCATGCATCTTTCTTATCCAATGCAATTGGAATTTAAGCGTGATGTTATGCGTCAGGCCTTAGAAAAATATAAACCAGCAGGTTGGCGTAATTATGAATTGCGTGCAACTTTGGGAATGGAAAATACACTTGGTTATCGTAACAAATTGCAGTTCCAAGTGCGTCGTTTGAATGACGGAACAGTGATTGCGGGACTTTATCAAGAAGGAACACATCATTTGGTTAACCTAGATAACTGTTTGGTTCAAGATCCCAAAACCCAAGAAATTATCAATCACATTTGCCGTTTGATTGAAAAATTTGATTTACCTGTATATGATGAACGTAAAATCGGCGGAATTCGTACGGTCATGGTTCGTCGTTCACAAAAAACAGGTGAAGTACAAATTATTTTTGTGACTTCAACACCAATTATTTTGGACGGACAAGTTTGGCCTGAATTACGTGAAGAACCTTCAAAACGTCAAAAAAATTCTTTTGTTAAATTTGATAAAATGTTGTCAGCACTGACAGAAGAATTTGAAGAAATTGTGACGGTTGCGGTCAATTTCCACCCAAGAAAAACCAGTGAAATCTATGGCGAACGCACACAAATTTTGTTCAATGAAAAAGAAACAATTACCGAAGGCGTTTTGGATTATGAATTTGAATTAAGTCCTCGTGCTTTCTACCAATTGAACTCTGAGCAAGCCAATGTACTTTATGGTGAAGCAGTTAAGGCTTTGAATCCTAAAAAAGATGACCGTGTCATTGATGCATATTGTGGTGTAGGTACGATTGGTTTTGCGGTGGCTAAAAAAGTAAAATCGGTTCATGGAATGGATATTACACCAGAATCAATTTTTGATGCGCGTGAAAATGCCAAACGTTTGGGGCTTAAAAATTTCCACTATGAAATTGGTAAAGCTGAGCGAATTATTCCAAATTGGAACAAATCTGGTCATAGAGCAACTGCAATGATTGTTGACCCACCACGTACGGGGCTTGATGATGCATTGCTTGAAACAATTACTAAATTCCCACCGGAAAAAATGGTTTATGTCAGCTGTAACGTTTCAACTTTGGCAAAAGATTTAGTCGTTTTGGCCAATTATTACAAAGTAGAATACATCCAATCAGTGGATATGTTCCCACATACAGCAAGAACTGAAGCAGTTGTTAAATTGACAAAACGTGATGAACCTTTGAAAATTGTTAAATTTGAACATTTGGAAGAAGAACGTAAAGCTGAAGCTTTTGCTAAAGGTAAAAAACGTGGACGCCGTCCGCAAAAATATGGTAAATATTGAGAAATTTTGCTGACAGAATTATTAGTTGCTAGCAGCTAAAGTTTAAGTGAAAATTTACTGACAGAATGGATATTTTAGTTGTTCATTCTTTTAATTACGATTTACCTGCCCGTTGTTCAATCGCTGACGATGGATAGAACGCTCAGCTTTGCTGTTCATTCTTTTATCCACAACTAAAATGCTCAATTCACTCGCTGACGAATGATAGAATGACCAGCTCCGCTGTTCATTCTTTATCCACAGATAAAATACTCCTTATTCAGTCGTATTTTACTGACAAGATTTTCGTCAGTAAATTTTATAGTTAAAATTAGAAAAGTAAGAAAAAATTATGAAAAAATTTATTGTTGAACCTGAATTTTGGGAACTTTTTCCTGAGACAAAAATCGGAATTGTTTTAGCTAAAAATATTGATAATAGTATGGAATCAAGTGCTGAAATCAAAAAAAATCTTGATGAGGCGAATGAAAATGCAGAGCAATTTTTAGAAGCGGCTGTTTTTAGTGAAAATCCTGTAGTCTCTGTTTGGCGCAAGGCTTATCAAAAATTTAAAACAAAAAAAGGGGCTAGAAGTTCGATTGAAAATCTGCTTAAACGAGTAGATAAAGGTAAAGCTGTGGGTTCGATTAATCCTTTGGTTGATATTTACAATAGTATTAGCTTGAACTATGGGCTACCTGCTGGTGGTGAGGATATTGATACTTTTGCAGGAAATCTACGTTTGACAAAAGCTGTTGGTGGCGAACATTTCTTGGCTTTGGGTGATGATGAAGCTGATAATGCTTTGCCTGGTGAAATCTGCTATCTTGATGATGAAGGGGCAGTTTGTCGCTCATGGAATTGGCGTGATGGTCAAAGAACGATGCTGACAGAACAAACCAAAAATGCTTTTTTGATTATTGAATCTGTTGACCCTGAACGCGGTGAAGTTCTAGATGCTGCAACTCAAAAATTAGCTGAATTGAGTGAAAAATATTTAGGGGGAACGGCACAGGTACTCCTAGTCACTAAAGAAAATCCAGAAATTTCTTTAGACTAGCGTTTTGTGACATCTAAAAAAATTAGATTTACTGACAGATAAGAGATTTGATAGGAAAGTTGATGATACTGTCAATAAAAAGAGCCGTCAGTAAATCTGACGGTTCTGTCATTAATTATTTTTATGATAAAATGGAAAAAATCCGAGGTTTTATATGATTTATATGAGAAAAGCAGGCCCGAAAGATTTGCTGTCAATTATGAAAATTATTGAAGAAGCAAGAACTTTTTTGGCTGATTCCGGGAGTGACCAATGGCAAAATGCTTATCCAGCAGTTTTTGATATTGAAGAGGATTTTGCGAAAGAACAGGCCTATGTCTTGTTAGTTGATGATAAAATAGCCGGTTATTGTGCAATTATTACAGGTGAAGAACCAGCTTATACTCAAATTACTGACGGCGCTTGGTCAAATCAAAATTTTGATTATGTGACCATTCATCGAATTGCTTTGTCTAACGAATTTCGTGGACAATCTTTGACAAGATATCTATTTTCAAATATTTTTACCTTGATGTTATCTAAAGGATACTCTGATTTTCGCCTAGATACCCACCCGGTCAATAAATTGATGCAACATGTCTTTGAACGTGAAGGCTTTGTAAAACGAGGACTTGTTCAATTTGAAGGTGACCGTTTTGCTTATCAATTGGAGCTTAATAAATAGATGAATAAAAAAGAACTCATTGATTTTTGCTTGTCTCTTGGGCCGACTTTTGCAGATACTCCCTTTGCCAAAATGGAGAAGGGTCAGCCAACGGTAGTGATGCGACATTTAAAGAATAAAAAATCATTTGCTTATATTTCTGAGCGAGAAGGCCGAGTCAATATCGCAATCAAGCAGAAGCCAGAAATCGCAATCGAATTGCGAGATTTCTTTGCGGATATTAATCCAGCATTTCACATGAATAAAACGCATTGGAACGATGTTTTACTTGGTGGAGATGTTGCTGATGAGCAAGTTTGCAAAATGGTTGAGCAAAGCTATGATTTAATCAAACCCAAAAGATAATGATGAGCCGAATGCTCTGAATTTTAATAGGAGAAAAAATGACTTACGAACAAAATTTTTTAAAAGATTTTCAAGAATGGGTGGACCAACAAGTTCAAATTTCTGAACTTGCCATGAAAGCAGCTGAAAAAATTGCCACAGAAGACGGTAAAAAAGAAGCGAAAGAAGCTGCTATTCGCTATGAAAGTCGTTTAGACGCTTACCAATTTTTGCAAGGAAAATTTGAAAACTACAAAAATGGTAAAGATTTCCATGACGTTCCAGATTTTGGAACAAAAACATTTTAATGAGTGACTTCTATTTTTAGAGAAGTGACTTCTAACCATTAGATAAAAGGAGATTCAAATGAATTTTAAGAAGATGGTTGGTAATCAAGTGCGAGTAAGAGCTCTCGCTTAGATTACCGCAAAGTCTTATTTCTTTGCGGATAAGAACAAATTGAGTTCACCCTCCTTGAAGTGGATGAAAATGGACAAAAAGGAACTTGTGCCTTACACAGAACCGCATTTTCTCAATTTTCATAACTTCAAAGCAGTCGGGTTCACATCTTAAGGAATAAGAAAATGTTAAAACCATATGAATATAATCGAATTAAATACCTGACCTTTGACCTCGTCAATGTCTATCACTCTGTCAATGATAAATCGACAGTTGAGGCAGTTTATGCCCAAGTCGCCACAGAAATTTTGCAAATCGCTGAAAATGCTGACAGCCTTGTCAGTGAAAATAATCTGTCAGTAAAAGTTGCTATCCAAGAATATTTATCAGCCATTGATAATCCTAAATTATCAAGAGAACAAGCTGAAAAATTACTGACAGAACTTAAAACTTTAGTCGAAGCTTTTCATTTACCGAGTGAATCTCAAATGAAAAAAGCTTTCAAAAAAGTTAAAAAGTTAAAAATTCCAGCGACAAGTCAATGGGACTTACGTGATGTCACTTACTTTGCTTGGAATGAAGTTTCAAGCGGCCGAAAATATCTTTTGACCGCTGACGGGCGTGGTTTCTATGGCAATATCTCTGGCAGTATGAAAAATATCTGTGCCATTTGCCAAAAAACAAGTATTGTCACTCAATTTCTAGCGACAACAAAAAGAGGCGCTGACGGGACCTATACTAAAAATGGCACCTATATTTGCTTAGATTCTGAACAATGTAATCAGCAAATTCAAGCCAAAGAAGGCTTGGAGCATTTTTTAGAAATCATTAAAGAAAAATAAAAATTTAGAAGTATCTTGTAAAAAAACAAGAATTCTGCTAAAATAAAAACAAGTTGACGAGGAGTAATAAAGCAAGACTTATAGAGAGAACACGGTTGGTGAAAGTGTTCAGTCAAACTTTATGAAGGTTGCGTCATTTCAAGAAAATTATGGCATAAAATGAGTGTCGTCAATTGACGAAAATCAGGTGGTACCGTGCGGAAGCACCCTGGAGAATAAATCAGGGTGCTTTTTTTGTACCCAAAGGAGAAAAACATGACAAACGAACTAACCCCAAAATTCAACCCGACAGAGGTTGAAGCAGGACGCTACGAAAAATGGCTTGAAGCTGATGTTTTCAAACCTTCTGGAAATCCTGATGCAGAGCCTTATAGCATCGTTATTCCACCACCAAATGTGACCGGAAAACTCCACTTGGGTCATGCTTGGGATACAACTTTGCAAGACATCATCATCCGTCAAAAACGGATGCAAGGTTTTGATACGCTTTGGTTGCCAGGAATGGACCATGCGGGGATTGCCACTCAAGCAAAAGTTGCTGCCCGCCTTGCTGAAGATGGTATTTTACCACAAGACCTTGGACGTGAAAAATTCCTTGATAAAGTTTGGGAGTGGAAAGATGAATATGCCACAACAATCAAGGAACAATGGGGTAAAATGGGGATTTCAGTGGATTATTCTCGTGAACGTTTTACTCTTGATGAAGGCCTTTCACAAGCGGTTCGTAAAGTTTTTGTTCAACTTTACAATAAAGGTTGGATTTACCGTGGTGAAAAACTCATCAACTGGGATCCAAAAGCGATGACTGCTTTGTCAGACATTGAAGTCATTCACAAAGAAATTGATGGGGCTTTTTACCACATCACTTACCAAATTGAAGGAAGTGATGAGTTTGTTGAAATCGCCACAACACGTCCAGAAACTTTCCTTGGTGATACAGCTGTTATCGTCAATGAAAAAGATGAACGCTATAAACATTTAGTGGGCAAAAATGTTATCCTCCCAATCATTAATCGTGTCATTCCGATTTTGACAGACGACCATGCTGATATGGAAAAAGGAACTGGGGTTGTAAAAATTACACCTGCTCATGATCCTAATGACTTTGAAGTTGCGATGCGTCATGATTTGCCAATGATTAACATGATGAATAATGACGGAACCATCAATGAAAATGGTGGAAAATATGAAGGACTTGACCGTTTTGAAGCCCGCAAACAAATTGTTGCTGACCTCAAGGAATTGGGGCAGTTGGTTGATATAAAACCAGTCCGCCATGAAGTTGGGCACTCAGAGCGAACAGGAGTGGTTGTTGAACCACGTTTATCAACACAATGGTTTGTCAAAATGGACGAATTAGCTAAGAATGCAATTGCTAATCAAACAACAGAAGATGCAGTAGAATTTTATCCGCCACGTTTCAATGATACTTTCATGCAATGGATGGAAAATGTTCATGATTGGGTTATTTCACGTCAACTTTGGTGGGGACATCAAATTCCAGCTTGGTATAATGAAGCGGGTGAAATGTATGTTGGTGAAGAAGCACCTGAGGGAGAAGGTTGGACACAAGATGAAGATGTGCTCGATACTTGGTTTAGTTCAGCTTTGTGGCCGTTTTCAACAATGGGTTGGCCAGACGAAAACTCAGCAGACTTCATACGTTATTTCCCAACAAGTACCCTTGTAACAGGTTATGATATTATCTTCTTCTGGGTTTCACGCATGATTTTCCAATCTTTAGAATTCACTGGTAAATCACCATTTCACAATGTTTTGATTCATGGTTTGATTCGTGACGAAGAAGGACGTAAAATGTCTAAATCGCTTGGTAACGGAATTGATCCAATGGATGTGATTGAAAAGTATGGAGCTGATGCACTCCGTTGGTTCCTATCAAATGGTTCTGCACCAGGACAAGATGTACGTTTTTCTTATGATAAAATGGATGCCGCTTGGAATTTCATCAATAAAATTTGGAATGTTTCGCGTTATATTTTGATGAATGCAGAAGATGTCAGCGCTGATGCTGTTTCTTCGGCTTTGACAAAAGTTGCAAATAAAACTGCTGGTAATGTCACTGACCGTTGGATTTTGACACGTTTGAATGATACTGTTGAGCGCGTGACTGAACAAATGGATAAATTTGAATTTGGTGTTGCTGGTCATATTCTTTACAATTTCATTTGGGATGAGTTTGCAAACTGGTATTTGGAATTAACAAAAGAAGTTATGTTTGGTGAGGATGAAGCTGAAAAAGACATTACACGTGCAGTATTGCTCCATGTTTTAGATCAAGTTTTACGTCTATTACACCCAATTATGCCTTTCTTCACTGAAGAAATCTTTGAAAAATTACCAAATACTTCTGGTTCAATTGTTGTTGCCGAATATCCAAAAGTACGTCCAGAATTTAATGATGACAAGGCAAGCGAAGGTGTGGCGATGTTAATCGAATTAATTACAGCCGTTCGTAATATTCGTGCTGAGGTTAATACTCCATTGTCTAAAGCTGTCCCAATGTTGATTAAATCTGAACATGCAGATTTCTTGAATGCTGTTTCTCCTTATATCAGCCGTTTCACTAATCCTTCAGAATTAACAATTGCTAAAGACTTGGCGGTTCCAGAACAAGCGATGTCAGCGGTCATTACTGGAGCAGAATTATACTTACCATTGGCTGGTTTGATTAACATCGAAGAAGAAATTGCTCGACTTGAAAAAGAACTTGCCAAATGGCAAAAAGAGTTAGATTTAGTGAATAAAAAATTGGGTAATGAACGTTTTGTTGCGAATGCTAAAGCAGAAGTTGTTCAAAAAGAAAAAGATAAATTAGCCGATTATCAAGAGAAATTCGATACTGTGAAAGCTCGTATTGCAGAATTGAAAGAAAACTAATCATAAATAAAAAACCAGTAGCTCAAAAGCTACTGGTTTTTTTCTACAAAAATATTAATAAGAATCCAGCGAAGACAAGAAAGCAAATAAGAAAAGTAGTCATTCTTTTACTTGCCTTTGTATGAGGATTGATACTCATACCTAAACCAAATTTTCGTGGAATCCAGAAATCAGTTTCTTTGCTGACCGTTTGTTCGCCATATTTTTGAAAAAAGAAGAGTAGTAATGCAATGCTAAAGCATTCTAAGGCAGCAGAAATTCTGACGAAATTTACAGATAAGATTGAGCAAATAATTGTACTGACAGACATTAAAAACACTAAGAAGATACTAAGGATAAGACCAAATTTATAAAATTTAGTATTTTTTTTCATCATCAAATCTCCATACTTACTTTTATTATAATTCTTTTTAGGAAAAAGTGCGCAGAAATTTATAAATAATTAAACAAAAATTACTGACAGAATTTCCTGTCAGTAATTTTTATCTTTAAGCTTTGCTGATTTCTTTTTTATAAAGATTTCCCCAAGCTGCCATCGTATCATGGATGGGCTTGAGGGTTCTTCCAAGTTCTGTCAGTGAATATTCAACACGAGGAGGTACTTCTGCATAGACCTCACGATGAACTAGCCCGCTTTCTTCGAGGGCACGTAAATGTTGGGTCAAAACTTTTTGTGAAATATGTCCAACTGAACGTTGAAGTTCGCCAAAGCGCATGGTTCGCTCTAATAAATCACGGACAATGAGCATTTTCCAACGGTCGCCCATCAAAACAAGTGCTGTTTCAACAGGACAATCTGGAAGTTCAGAAATCTTTTTCATTTTTTTATTACCTCAAATCGTTGATATTATACAATAG
>SKEM01001279.1_pt1 | contig 11562 bp, 10 predicted proteins | sample 4826731 | NCBI WGS metagenome assembly SKEM01 (sample SAMN11008809, study PRJNA524170) | human gut metagenome | biome: Human fecal sample; material: Feces; isolation source: fecal sample from pouch patient p37 | host: Homo sapiens | place: Israel: Tel-Aviv | collected 2015-07-27
CCTATCCATCCCCGCATTAAAATACGGGGATTTTCGGGCGTTTTTCATTAAAATCAAAGTTAGTTCTAAAGACATAATGATCTGATGAACTAACTTCGGGCACAAATTGGAATTCAAAATCATGAAAATCTCGCAACTCTGCGGGATTTTTTATTTGGTTTTCGGCAATGAAGCGCACCATTTCACCGCGTGCCATCTTGGCATGAACACCTACAGTTTTCCATTGATCATTTTTTAATTCTTGAAAATCAATGGTAATCATTTTTCGATTTTCGTTTAAATACGGCTTAACCAACCGCATATATTGCTTGGAAGCTAGATTAATGACTGTGTCATCATCTTTAAACAGACTTTCAGCAATAGCATCACCCCAGAAATGGTACAAGCTATAATCAATAAAACCTTTCATCTTGGTATTAAGTTCTAAACGATATGGGCAAACACCATCAAAAGGTCTAAGCATCCCGTAAAAGCCAGATAAAATACGCAAATTTTTTTGAATATAATCAAGCGCTGGCTGAGTAAACAAATCCGGCGCCATATATTGGTATTGAATGCCTGAAAAAGCCAAAATAGCAGGCGTTAATCGTTCATCCAAATTCATATTCTTTAGCTGCTCGATACTCTGCTCTGTCACCTTTTTACTAGCATGCCATAACTCGGTTAATTGGTCTTCAGAACGCGATTTTAAAAATTTCTCCAGTACTTTAGTCTTATCCAAAAATTCAGGTTTAGACTCAACTAGAAAAGAATCACGATCAATTTTCATAATTTTTGCGGGTGCAATAATAATTTTCATTTTTAGATTTCACTTCTTTAGGTTAAACTTAACTAGTAATTAATAAGGAGGAAAAATGATGAATCCTGATTTTGCAATTGTCTTAACTTTTAAAATAAACGGAAATGCGGATGCGGACTTTTTAGTCAAAACTGCTAGAAACATTGGTGCACGTGCCGTGATAACCAATGCTCAAAAAGACGATTTTAAAGAAGCTTGCAGCAAATACACTATTTTTCTAGCTGACGAAGCAGACGGTGTCGATTTAAACAGTGATGATGTAATTGACACTATTGTTACTAATCGTCAAAATGGCAAAAATACTATCATTAACATCCCTGTAACCGACGGTAAATTTGACGATACTACTCAAAAGTTGCTTGATACCATTAATTCTTGGATGCACTTATTTGGTCATGCTTTAAATGAAGGCAAAAGTAGCACTCTTGAAAGCAACAATGGTTTTATTTTAGAGAATCGGCACGCAGATTACCAAAAATATGTTTTTGTAAAACGACCACTCCCTGAAAAAATTGAGGTTACCGGTTTAACTCAAGAACCTAACCGCGTTGAATGGATCGATCACAGAACTGATCTTGATTTTACTTTTAAAGACGGTAAATTGATCATCAATCTTACTGAACCAGAAAGTGATTTAGCTTGGCAAGTTTTGCGTATCCAAGCACATCGTCCAGAAGACGACATCATTCACACTGAATTCTAACAAAAACCCTTCTCGCAATGAGAAGGTTTTTTAGTTAATCTTCGATCCATTATCATAGAATTTTCTAAAGCGATGAGCTTCTTTGTCTAAAGTGATCTCATCGTTTACTTGAGATAATTTATAGCCCACAAAATACGGAGGAGCCTCAAAACGGGTAATATATTTAGCACAAACACCACCATCTTCGCGTGGATAGAAGAACAAATTGTATGAATCACATCTGCCATTGTACATGATATTAAGCAAGTATTTAGCACCGCTCTGAATCCAATCTGCCCATAGGTCAATACTATCCTTAGTTAAAAGATTAATATTTAATTCTGTATATCCTTGTACGGGGTGTTCAGCAATATTGACTTCTACCCCATTTTCATCAAAAAGCGTTTCACCTTCAAAATTATTAGGGTGAATATATTTATAGCCATCTTCATGCTCAAAGCCCACAATCTGCATGTGTGGGTGAATCAAAGAACCGCCCGAATGCGGACCATAGTTTTTATACCAAACAACGGTCTGATAATCTTTATTAGCCGCCATTTTTTCAAAACATGCAAGGCTAAACCGCATCAATTTACGATTATGCTCTTTAGTATAAATACTAATATCACCATGGTGATCGCTTGATTCAATTAATACGGTCTGATTAGTATCACGCAGAGTAGGATATTTATTTTTCAGCCAAATCATGTCATCTTCTTTTTGATAAACATCAGTTAAATTAGCTACATCACAAAATGGACAAACCCTCTTCTTTTTGTCCTTACGGTAAGACTGCGGCTTATCTTTTGCAATATTCATTTGAAAAACAAGTGGATCATTATTCATATTTTCCCTCAAAGTCTGTTAAAATTAATAACGTATGTTGTTCTGAAAATATTATTCTGAAAGTATTATATAGTAACTTTACTAGGATAAAAATAGTTGCTATACTGTTTCAAAGCAAACACTTATTCGAAAATCTAATGAGATAGGTATTTGATAAAATGCAATCTAGAACGGAACTTAGAAAACATAATAATCGAAATAATCTCTATTTAATAATTATCGGCGTAATTGTCATAATTGCAATTATTGGTGGTGTGATTTTTTACAATAAGAAGGTAGAAAGCGAACAACGTGAGCGTGCCTTTGCTTCTACTCACTTCAATCCTAATGTTACAATCTATGGCGTTAAGGTCGGCAAATTAACAGTTAATAAAGCTACAGCGAAGATTAACGAAAAAGCTGATAATGTCATCTTTTTAAGAAATAAAAAAATAGTTTCTGAAAGGGATGCAAATATTCAAACTGTTGATAAGCAAACTGTTAAAGAATATTTTGACAAGCAACATACAGATTTGATTAATAATCAAAAATATACTTATAACTCTGCAGCTCTAAGCGAAGCAAAAGAAAAACTGAAGAAGATGCAAAGCGCTTCTGTAACTTATAATATCGCTGGTAAAAAATACACCTTAAAAGCTGAAGACTTAATTGGTGAAGTTACTTATAAGGATGGTAAGTATAAGTTCACTGATGTCAAAAACTTAACTAACAAACTTCATGACATCAATAAAGAAGTCCAAACGTTGAAAAAGAGCTATAAATTTATGGTACCTGTAGGCAATAAGGCTAAAGGCAAAACGGTCACTGTAACTAACGAAAGTTATGGTTGGGGCGTTTATGTAAAGAAAGCCCAAGCTGCTATAGAAAAGGCATTTATCGATGGTACTACAGAACTTGATGGCAGCAAATACATTTATGGCGATGGCTACAGTACTTATGCTCATGGTTATGGCAAGAGCAACAACGGTATCGGGAATAATTATGTTGTCGTTTCGATTAAAAACCAAGAATTATGGGTCGTTCGCAAAGGACGCGTTGTTGTTCATTTAAACGATGTAGTTACTGGTACTTTAGAGGGTGGAAAAGGCAACCAAACTCCAAAGGGTGTTTGGTACATCATGTATAAAGAGTCACCTAGCGTTTTACGCGGTTTCAATGACGACGGCTCCAAATACGCATCTAAAGTTCAATACTGGATGCCATTTACTTTAAGCGGCTGTGGTTTGCACGACGCTAGCTGGAGAAATGATTGGAGTAAGACTGCATACCTTCAAGGCGGCTCACATGGATGTGTTAACATTCGTCCTGCTGAAATTAGAAGCGTATGGAACAATGTTTCTACTAATGATGCCGTAATTGTTTACTAAGAAAATAAAAATAATGCTATTCAAATTTGAATGGCATTATTTTTTTGCGTAAAATTAGACATAAAGATATAGATTTTTGAGAGGTTTTTATGTTAATAATCGGAATCATTTGCTTAGTTATGGCGGCAATTTCATATTTAAGATGTTTAAGTATTAAGAACAATAACGCGAAAAAAGATAATACTAAAACTAATGAAGCTAAATGGCAACGTAGTTTGGCAATTATTTTCTTAATCTTTGGTATTTTACTAGTAGTTTATAGCATCTATTTACGTAGATTTTAAAAATGACGTGAGCTTATTCCCACGTCATTTTTCATATTCTAATGTACGCCTTCCATTAAGACGTTAATCTTCTTAATTAAAACAAACATAATAATCCCGAATACTACACTGACTACACCAACAGCCATGAAGTATGGCACTTCTGTTTTAGTTGAATAAAACTTAACGATTTGGGCATTAATTGCTTGTCCTGTCGCATCGGCCATAAACCACATACTCATCATCTGTGAGCGGAATGCATTTGGAGCAAGTTTAGTTGTAATTGACAAGCCAATTGGTGAAATCAACATTTCGGCAATTTCAACGATAAACCATGAACCTACAAGCCAGAATGGACTTACTCTACCACTTGTACCAAAGAGCATACCTGGAAGAGCCATCCACATGTATGAAAGCCCAGCAAAGACAAGACCTGCCGCAAATTTCCCCGGTGCAGTTGGCTGCTTCTTCCAGTGTTCCCATAGCCATACAAATACTGGTGTCAAAATCATGATAAATAATGGGTTAAGAGATTGGAAGTTAGCCGCAGTAAAGTGCCAACCGCCGATATGTAAAACAGTTCTTTGTTCCGCAAATAATGCTAAAACAACTGAACCTGATTCTTCTATTCCCCAGAAAATAGCTGCGGCGAAGAATAATGGAATATATGCCTTAACTCTCGAACGTTCAATCTTAGTAACCTTTGAACTGCGAAGCATCATTACGAAGTAGTAAATTGGCAATGCAATAGCCAAGATAGTTAATAATGTAATTACATTATCAACATTTAATTGTCCTACTCCAGCCATAACGGCTAAAACTGCAGCAATTGCAACGATAATAATGACAACCCACTTGATTACGTTAAGCAAATCGCCTTTATCAATAGGATCATTAGGTGTCAAACTTTCAGTTGATAGATATTTCTTTCCGCCAAGTACATATTGTACTAAACCAAAGAACATACCAACTGCAGCTAATGAAAATCCTGCATGGAAGTTCAACTGGCTACCAAAGATATGGAAGCCAAAACCTTCAGCTGCCCATGGAACAAGCCATGGAGCGATGAAGGAACCTAAGTTAATTCCGAAAACAAAAATACTAAAGCCGGCGTCACGACGGCGATCTTCAACAGAATAAAGACCACCAACCATATCAGACACATTTGGCTTTAACAATCCAGTTCCCACAACAATTAAAGCGATCGAACTGTATAACGCCGCTACACCAGCTGGCAAAGCTAAAACGATGTGTCCCAACATAATAAGCACACCGCCGTAAAAGACTGTTTTTCTAGAGCCCCATACTCTGTCAGAAAGCCAGCCTCCGACTAACGTTGATAAGTAAACAAGCGAACCATAGATTGACATGATTGAAGCAGCAGTAGTTTGAGACATTCCCAAACCACCTTTGGTAACTGCGTAGTACATGTAGAACAATAAGATAGCCCGCATGCCGTAGTAACTGAAACGCTCCCACATCTCAGTAAAGAATAAAGTGGACAAGCCCTTTGGCTGTCCAAAGAATGCTGTATTTGAATCTCGTTTACCCAAAGAAAAACTCCCTTCTTAATCTAAGGTAAGCAATAAAAATAATTATACCACGAAAAATAAGGATCTATCCTATTTACAGATAGATCCTTATTTCTTTACAAAAAAAGCGGTCATACGACCGCCCACGCTTTGCATGACTAAAGTCACGTTTAGCATACTCTTTTTCTCATTTGTGTTCTTCTGCATGAATTGCATTTAGTTCTTCATGAACACTTACAATTATATTACCTAATCAATTGCCTTAGCAACTGCATCATTAACAGCATCTTTTTCAGCTTCGATCAAGTTAACCTTACTTTCGATAACCTTAACATCCATCTTAATTTCACGACTAAGAAGTGGAACATTAATCTTTGGTTCAAAGAATTCCTTGAATTCCTTAAGTCTTGCTGGAGTGTGGAAGACACCTGTAGTAACAGTGATAAATGTAGCAAATTCCATGTCACCACCAACAGTCTTGTCAAGCCAATCCCAGTCTTCTCTGATCCAGTCCCAAGCTGCTTGTTGACCATGATGGTTAGCAAGTAAACCACGGTACCAACCACGTAAGTCTTGTGGCTTAACTACGTCAGCATTTTCAAAGTCGCCAACAATAGTCTTGATAGCTGCAGGATCTTTGGTGCTGGTTACAGCGCTGCGTAAGTCAACCTTGTATGATGGATCAGCTGTTCTTTGGTATTCCTTGATTAACTTATCAACTAATTCAGCATTGCCAAAGTTCTTTACTTCGTTAATCAAAACGTATGGACGAACATCTGCATTCAATGCTTCTAAGTTATCTTCATTTTCAGTAAAGATTTGGTGAGCTGCCTTAATTGAGTCTGCATTTTCAGCGTAAAGGCTGGCACTCAATTCGTATGGACGAATTTGAACATCTTCATCGCTTTCGCCTGGCTTTACTTCCCAGCCTAAACGTGCAACTTGATCCTTTGATAAGAGGTCATAAAGTTTCTTCAAGTTCTTTTCTTCATCTGATTCTGGTTCAACGAATTGACGAAGCTTAGCTGCAGTAGTGTAAAGTGCGTTAATTACCAAACTTGACTTAGAATCAGCAAATTTAACCAAAAGTGGAACAATTGAAGCGTAAGAAATTTGCTTACCTTCTGCCAAGAGACGTAAGTCTTGGAGCAATTGCAACTTGTCAATTGGGTCCAATTCATTAACATCTGCCAAGATATCATCAAGCAAAGTCTTATCATACTTAACGATGAAGTGTGAGTTGTTGCCAACATTAAGTCTAAGTGGGTGCCCTGCTTCTTCACGAAGTACCTTATAGTTGCCTAAGTCGATTTCCTTTTCAGACATAATCTTAGGTGCGTCAAAGTTAGCATTCAATGGAATTTGCCATTGTCTACCCTTGTCTTCACCTTCACCGATAAAGAATTGCTTTTGAGTAAGCTTCAAGTGACCGTCTTCATCAACAAAGGCATTAACTACTGGGTAACCTGGTTGCTTAAGCCATGAGTGCATGATCTTACCAATATCAAGATCAGTTGCAGTTGAAAGTGCATCCCAAAGATCATCACCAGTAGCATTGCCAAACTTGTGATGGTCGAAGTAGTACTTAAGACCCTTGCGAAGTGCGTCGTCACCAAGAAGTGAACGAACCATGACTAACATTCTTGAACCCTTAGCGTAAACGATGGCACCGTCAAAGACTGAGTCAATATCTGCTGGGTCATTAATTTCCATTTGAATTGGTTGAACACCATCAGTAGCATCTCTGTTCAATGCAGATGCAGCTTCACTAGTTTGGAACATTTCCCAGATGTGCCAGTCAGGTTCCAAACCATCAACTGATAAGTATTCCATCATGTTGGCAAAACTTTCGTTAAGCCATAAGTTGTCCCACCACTTCATGGTTACTAAGTCACCGAACCATTGGTGAGCTAATTCGTGGGTAATAACTGTAGCAACTAACTTCTTCATTTCTAAGCTAGTGTTGTCTGGATCAAGGAGTAAGTAAGCTTCACGGTAAGTTACAAGACCCCAGTTTTCCATGGCACCAGCTGAGAAGTCTGGTAATGCAAGTTGTAATGATTGTGGAAGTGGGTATTTAGTTTGGTAGAAGTCTTCGTAAAATTCAATTGCGCGCTTAGCAATATCCAGGCCAAAGTCCAATTCCTTAGGTTTGTGAGCCTTAGTTGCGTAAACACCAATCAAAACGCCATCCTTAGTGTGAGTAGTCTTTGATTGTAAGTCACCAAAGGCAAATGCGACAAGGTAGCTTGACATACGAACAGTTTCTTCAAAATGGTGGTAGCCATCTTGGTCAACTTCAACTTCTGGCATGTTGGCAAGTGCAACTTCACCATCTTCTTCATCCCACTTAAGGGCAAGGGTGAAGGTAGCCTTAGCTTCTGGTTCATCAACACATGGAAATGCTTGACGAGCAAAAGTAGTTTCAAATTGCGTACCGATAATTTGCTTCTTCTTGCCTTCTAATTCGTAGTATGAAGGGTAAATACCCATCATAGTGTCGGTAAGTGGTGCGCTATAAGCAATTTCGATTACGGCTCTGCCAGTTACGCCAGTTTCAATCTTGATTGCTTCGTCTTTTTCAACTACTTCAAAATCAACGTCCTTGCCACCAACCTTAACGCTGTCGATGGTCATAAACTTTTGATTAATGAATACTGGGTTTTCAATTACATCACCAGTAATCGTTGAAGTACCATTAATAGTCTTATTCTTACGGTTTACGTTAATGCGTAAATCGTAATGTTCTGGGTGGAAAGTTTCATAAAAACGTTTAACTGCCATTTATTTTGCCTCCTATTAGCATAATTCACTCTAAATTTTACCAAAATATCAGTAAAAACGCTTAAAAAAGGCAATTTCTTCCTGATTGTAAGAGTGACGTTTTCATTTTGTAACATTGCTGTCATATAGACCTTGTAATATATAAGCATAGTCATTAAGAAATATATAAATTTTTTAAAAATAAGTTTTAATAAGGAATGAATGAGATCAATGAGTAAACAAGTTAAATCTACTTTAGTTAAAATTTTTGCTGCATTAGCACTTGCCTTTGCATGTGTTGCAGTTGCACAAACTTTCGCTAACGATTCTACTAGCCAAAATGTTCAAGCTGCTAAGAAGAAGAAAATGTCTAAAAAAGAAAAAGCAGCTAAGAGATGGATCGCAATGCGTGAATCAGGCGGTAGCTACACTGCTAGAAACGGTTCATGTTACGGTAAGTACCAATTAAGCATCGGCTACTTACACGGTGACTTATCACCAAAGAACCAAGAACGTACTGCTGATAGATACGTTTACGGTCGTTACGGTTCATGGGTTAACGCTAAGAGATTTTGGTTAGCACATAACTGGTACTAAAATTAATTTATTCCTTAATTTCCAAAAAAACAGCCTAGTCAAGTTGACTAAGCTGTTTTTTCTTTATTGATTAATTGCCGGAGAAAACACGGGATTAAAATCCCGTGATGAATCCGGCCTTTTTTTAGTTTTTTGCTTGTTCCTCCTTCTTTCTTAAACATATGTTTGACAATGACCGTTTTGTTTGGAATCAAATGCTGGCTATGATGAATGAGCGCTATCAGAATAATAAGGATTTGCCTTTCTTGGGTAAATTTAAGCTGAATTATCTGCTTAAGCCGCTTAAAAAAGAATATCCTTTTTTGAAAAACAGCGATTCTTCAAGCTTGCAGGTAGTTAATGAATTTCTAACTCAGTCTTGGAAGAACTTCTTTCAAGATAAAAGTGTTCAAATTGACAAGCCTCGTTTTCATTCACGCAAGTATCTGAAAAGGTCTTATACTGGTAAATCGACTATCAGAATTGCAGGTAAAAGATATTTAAAGATTCCTAAATTAGGCTGTGTCAAAACCAGCAAGACTGGAGTTTTGCAAGATGTTAAGATTAAGCGCTACACTGTTCTGCTTGAACCAACAGGAAAATATTATTTGTCTCTACAGGTAGAAATATCTGAACCAGAGAAGTACAGCTTAACTGACAAACAAGTTGGAATTGATGTTGGCGTAGCTGATTTAGCAATTCTATCTAATGGTTTAAAGTACTCTAGTTTTGACAGTTCTTATTTTGAAAAGAAAGCTAGAATTTGGCAGAAAAAGTATTCTCGACGTAGACATTTAGCTAAATTACTAGTTTTACAAGATAAGAATAAAAGGGTACTTTGTCCTAGAAACTTAGAGAGTTTCACTAATTGGCAAAAAGCACAAAAGTCAAAAGCCGGATGCCAAGCAAAAATAGCTAATCAGCGCAGAGATTACCTGCATAAATTAACTACGCATTTAGTTAAGCAATATGATGTAATTGCAATTGAAGATTTGAAAACCAAGAATCTTCAGAAAAATCATCACTTAGCCAAATCAATTGCCAATGCTTCATGGCGAATGTTTAGACAAATGCTGGAGTATAAGTGTGAATGGTATGGGAAAAAGCTAGTTGCAGTTGATCCTAAGAATACTTCCAGAATTTGTTCAAAATGTGGCTATAACAGTGGTGCTAAGCCATTAGAGATTCGTGAATGGACCTGTTCTAAGTGTCAAACTAAGCATGACCGAGATATTAATGCGGCAGTTAATATCTTGCATAAAGCAAAGCTAAATGGTCAGGGACTGGCCACGGTAACAAGCTGAGTTCCGTGAGTTAGGTATTTGAATAATTCAATGTAAGATCCTAAACACTACTCAGTGTTCCCAGAAATCCGGCACTTCAGTGCCGGTGTAGTTCATTCAAAATGATCTTGTTTAATTACCCGGTAGGTTGCAATTATTAATACCAGGATCGAGCAAGCCATTCCTACGTAGGCCATCGTCCCAATGTGAACAGCATTATTAGCCGCTTCTCTTGCCAGTTGGTTTTCCATAGCATAACCAACTACCCATTTACGCATTAAAACAGGAGTTAAGATAAAACTAAATGTGGTAATCAATGAAGTAATCAAAGTCACATTTCTAGAATATGGTTCTTTAAAAAATTGTGCTAATACACAAAAAGCTGGAGCGATCATCAAAAGCATGATCCACATAATAATCCAGCGACCAGAACTACTATTCATCATTTGCGCACTATTTGTGGCATAACGGTATGAACTCCAGAGCTGACCACCAGTGACTGTATTTAGTAAACTCAAAAAGTATGATCCTTGTTGACCATAATAGCCACCATTATTAGACAATACTCCTTGAATAATTTGGAAACTATCGGTTGACCCTGCCGATGAAAAGTCGACAGTTACCACTTGCTTCATATAGGTAGCTAAAAACATAGTAACTGAGCCACCTAATTCTAAAGCTCTCAGCATACTTAATTTTCTTGAAGCTTTTAGATGAAATTCAAGACTAAGTACTTGATGGGGATGATGACTGTGGCCGATGACGTATATTCCAACAATTACAACTGCCAATAAGATTAATAATCCCCACCATAATTTGATCATGGCAAGAAATAGTGCCAAGACAATAATTGCAACTGAAATATATGGTCGATCAGAAAAGATTGTCCAGAAATTGAGCTTTACGTGATTATAATTTTCACGTGAAAGATCGATTTTGGTATTAGCAGCAGGTTTAGGATTGCTAATTTTTTTGCTTCTAAATTCTTCACGACTATTTACTCTACTTTTAGAATAATTGATTCGTGATCGATCAGCACCATCTTGTCCATGTTCCTTCTTCATACGATATTCTCGCCGCGACATGTGTGCCATAAAGATAACTCCCTTCTAGAACCATTATCGTAGCACATTATTTCATTAATAATCTTTTTATTATAAAAAATTGGAAAAATATTTAATTTTTTGTATGTGCTAAAATAAACATTAAAACTTATTCTTATTTTTGAAAGAGATGACACTTTGACTACTATTAAATCACGCAATCTGCCTGCAGGTTGGCATAAAGCTTTTTATACTCTGTGGTTAGGTTGCTTCATCACTGGGATGGGCTACTCAATGACTATGCCCTTTATCTCACTGTTTATTTCTGATTTAGGTAATTATTCTAAGCTGCAAATCAACTTATACTCTGGGCTGGCATTTGCTATGACCTTTATTGCCCAGGCAATA
>SKEM01001130.1_pt1 | contig 11556 bp, 16 predicted proteins | sample 4826731 | NCBI WGS metagenome assembly SKEM01 (sample SAMN11008809, study PRJNA524170) | human gut metagenome | biome: Human fecal sample; material: Feces; isolation source: fecal sample from pouch patient p37 | host: Homo sapiens | place: Israel: Tel-Aviv | collected 2015-07-27
TTGATGTGGTACCAGGATTTGTTTTAAGATTTAGAGCTCTTTTAGCAGTTCTTATAGTGGTGGCTTAGTAATGGTGAATTCTCTCAGCATTTGTTTGTCTGAAAAAGACTGTATCTTTCCTTCATATATGATGCTTAGTTTTGCTGGATACAAAATTCTTGGCTGATAATTGTTTTGTTTGAGGAGGCTGAGGATAGGGCCCCAATTCCTTCTAGCTTGCACGGTTTCTGCTGAGAAATCTGCTGTTAATTTGATAGGTTTTCCTTTATAGGTTACCTGGTGCTTTTGTTTCACAGCTCTTAGATTCTTTCCTTCATCTTACTTTGGATAACCTGACGACTGTGCCTAGGTGATGATCTTTTTGTGATGAATTTCCCAGATGTTCTTTGTGCTTCTTGTATTTGGATATCTAGGTCTCTAGCAAAGCTGGGGACGTTTTCCTCGATTATTCCCCCAAATATGTTTTCCAAAATTTTAGATTTCTCTTCTTCCTCAGGAACGCCAATTATTCTTAGGTTTGTTCGTTTAACATAATCCCAGACTTCTTGGAGGCTTTGTTTATATTTTCTTCTTTTTTCTTTTCATCCTGCGGAGCAAGTTCTTCCGGTGGAAGTTCCTTTACGGAAAGTACTGCAACCGTGTTGGAAATAATACCGATAACCGCATAAATGATTGCAATTGTTCTCCATCCGGCTGCTCCGCCACCCAGTTTTGCAACCGCACCAATGGTAATTGTCTGAATCAGAAGACTGGTTCCAAATGCAAACATAAAACGAATGGATCCCATCTGAACACGCTCTTTTGCATTCTTTGTAACCAATGCTGTCAGAGTGGAATAGGCAATGTTGTTTGCCGTATAAAATCCCGCGTTAAGTAATGTATAAGTAATAAAGAACCAGATATACTGGGAAGTTTTACCCATATCAGTCGGAACAGCGAAAGCTGCAACTAAAGTAATCGCACATCCAATATATGCCCACAGCATCCAAGGTCTTGCTTTTCCCATTTTACTGTGTGTCTTATCAATCATGGATCCAAAGAAAACATCGGAAACTCCATCCAGAATCTTTGAGACTGCAATCAATGATCCAATCACACCTGCATTTAACCCTACTGTATTCGTCAAATAAATCATGATGAAAGAGGACAGGAATGCAAACACAACATTTCCGGCAATATCTCCAGATCCATATCCTACTTTGTTATACCATTTTAAATAGTTCTTTTCCTCCATCGTATTCTCTCCTCTCCGATATCTAATTCTTCTTTCTTACTGCTGTTTCCATTGGAAGACCTGTATCATAATCGAGCTGTCTTGGTTCATACTCTTCATTCTCACGTTGTCTTGTATATCCCTCATTCTCCCAGTTCGGAACAAAGTCCTTTCTCCATGGACGCATGTGCCACTGATATCCTCGATACAAATCTCTTGTCTGATTCATGTGCTCAATCAATTTGTCATGCATTTTATTGCGGATATCGGCATACGTTTCATCATTGATCAGATTATTCATTTCATATGGATCATTCTGCAGATCATAGAATTCGTCCGTATCCAGCAGGTGAATGACCAGTTTATAACGTTCTGACATTACAGCTCTCATAATCTGCAGACCACCGAACCCATCATGATCTATTTCATATCTCGTGAATTCCGTAAACACCACATCATTTGTCTTCTTTTCCGGATCGTAGATTTCCGGAAGCATGCTCTTGCCTTCCAGAAGTTTTGGAATCTTCAAGCCAAAATAGTCCATAATTGTTGGAACAATATCAATGTGGGAGGCAACACTCTTTTCCACATGTCCTTTCACCCCACCCTTTATGATCAATGGGATGTTTGCCACTTCCTTGTATGCTGCAGCATTTTTGGAGAACAAACGATGTGCTCCAAGCATATCTCCGTGATCTGATGTGAAAATGACCATCGCCTCCGGAGCAACTTCACGAATTTTATCAAGTACACGTCCGATTTCATAATCCGCAAAAGAATTGCATCCTAAGAACAAGGATAACCCATCTGATGGCTTATTAATTTCTTCCTCTGTAGCATGCAGATTTTTTCCTGCCCAAAGTCTCTGCATAAATGGTTTCTGTGACAAATCATCCTCAAAGTTCGGACAGCTGTCAAACTTGAATCCATCATACATATAATTGAACGGTTTCGGACAAAGAGATGGTCCATGTGGTTCATCATAAGATACTGTCAAAAAGAAGTCCTGATTACTATGCTCTTCCAGATATTTGATTGCACGATCTGAACATCTGTGTGCATAGGTGAATGTTTCTGAAAAATCTTCCTTATAAGACTCCTTTGGATCTCTAGATTTCACCTTGTCTTCATCACTTAATTCCTCCAGATAACATTTCATATCGTACCAGTAATCTGGATTCCATCCTTCCGGACATTCTCCGGTTCCAAAATAATCAGATCCATCCAAGTGCCATTTTCCAATATAACCACACTCAATGCCATTATCACTCAATCTCTGTCCAACCGTTTTTACATTATCTCCCATTGCAATACTATTGGTTACCATGCCATTACTATGCGGAAATGTTCCTGTAAAAATTGCACTTCTTGCCGGTCCACAAACTGGCTGGCAGGTATATGCATTCTCATAACGAATTCCCTCTTCTGCAAGTCTGTCAAGATTTGGTGTCTTCATTTTGGGATTCCCGTAACAACCAACCATATCTTTTCTTGTTGTATCTGTCATCAGAAATACAATCTGTTTCTTCATGTAACTTCCTCCTAGTATAATAATGATGTAGTCAAGAATGACTACTTGATTAATAAGTTTCTATATCAGATAACAGAAGAAGGTGTTCTTCCTTCATCAGATGTTATCCATAATTATGATCATGTCTGACGGTTCCTGATAGACACCAGATAAAACATAAGGTATCATCCCATAGGATAGGACAAATAATGTATTCCTCCCTGGGAAGCTGATTCTTATCAGCCCATACCTACAATGAAGTCAATTAGTCCATTCGACAGGGTTTTATGTTTTAGCTGGTTGGGAGCCGGAAGGCAATACCCGAATAACACGCTAGAGTGTGCTTGAAAAATAAAATTCGCAAAAAACATGTGTTTTTATTCCCTTTTTCATAATAAAATAAAGAACAAGGGGGCAAACACTATGTTGAGACGATATGAATTAACCGATAGTGAATGGAACCGTATTGTTGAGTTACTTCCTCTGGAAAATACCGGAAAACAAGGTTGTCCCAGAAAAGATAATCGAACAATTCTTGGATGTTGATTTGTCAGAACTCTCTTTAGATGCTTCCATTGTTCAGGCACACCAGCACAGTGCAGGTGCAAAAAAAGGGGGCTCCAACCGAAATTGGACACAGTCGAGGAGGAGCAAGCACTAAAATACACGCAGTTGTAGATGCCTATGGCAATCCGGTACATTTGATGATCAATGAAGGACAGCGTAACGATATTGTATATGCGATCCCTCTGCTGGAACAGGTAAAAATACCAGAAGACAGTCAGATCCTTGCAAACCGTGGATATGACAGTGATCAATTGATTGACTACATTTATAGCCGTGGAGCCGAACCTACAGTTCGTAGGAAAACCTTATAAAATCCTACACAATAGCATGAATTCCCTTACAACCGCTGTTTCTAAAATAAAAGAAGCAGAAGAGTTGTATTCTTTGGAAAGTCGCATTTTCCTCGAATCCACGGGAATTTATCATTACCCACTCTTCTGCTATCTTCGTGATAAGGGTTTTAACTGCTCGGTTATTAATCCTATCATCACCAAGAATAGCACAAATATCAATATCCGAAAAGTACATAATGATCGTTTTGATTCTAAAAAAGCTGCTTTAGTTGCTTTGAAACCTGATTTGAAGGTTTCTCTTATACCCTCTGACTTTGCCCTAAATTGCCGCATAAAATACTGTAAATCCAACGAAACAATATCTTTTGAAAAATGATATTTTTCATTTAGCTATTGACATTTATTAGCTGGACTTCAGCACTTCTGCTTTCTGTTCTATTCTGCTCATTGCTTAGTTATAGTATATAAATTTTCATAGGATTTTCCATGTCTAATTGTGTTATTTATATGGACATTTCTGCTTTTATGTGCTATTTTTCAATTAGAATTATAAATAATGGAGAAAGAAGGGCTCGAATTATGATTAATGTTTCAGGTCATTTAAGAAACGAAAGACGTGTGATCGGGTTTGTTGATGAAACAGTACCATTAGCCGTAAACTGCTGCGGCATGCAGATTTTTAAAACGAAAGACTACTCTCAGGACCGTTCCTTGGGACGGGTGGATTACCAGCTGATTTATGTTTATAAGGGCATCGGGCATTATTTCCTAAACGGCAAATGGAACTCCATTACAGCCGGAAATATCCTGCTCTTCCGCCCTCACGAACCGCAAACTTACTTTTATTATGCAAATGAGCATCCTGAGATATACTGGATACATTTCACTGGAAGTGATTGTGAAAAACTAATTGAAAAATATCAAATTCATAATTGCTATATCGGTGAACATACGCTGCTAAAGACATTATTTCAAGAGACCATTATTGAGTTGCAATTAAAAAAAGCATATTATGATGACATTGTACTTAGCAGTTTCTTACATATGCTAGTCATGATTGTCCGTTCCCGCCAGCAGCTCCTGACCTCTTCTGAGAACGATTTTTCTATCGATCGACTTGTAATGCAGCTGAATCAGCACTATATGAAGGACTGGACTGTATCCTCAATGGCAAAATACTGTAAATTAAGTGTCGGATATTTTTCCCACATTTTCAAAGAACGAATGGATGCTGCCCCGATGCATTACCTCAATGACCTCCGCATAGAAAAAGCAAAAGAGTTGATTTCAACCAATACCATGAAGCTGTCCGATGTTGCTTCCATGGTAGGATTCTCTGATTCACTCTATTTTAGCCGCGTATTTAAAAAGACTACCGGAATTCCTCCAAAGGAATACCAGCAGTCTTTACTTACCGCGAACACTCCGAACTGGTGGCCCGACAAATAGCGGGCTCTCAGTTCACAGATATCATATTTAGTTGCACTATCGAACCAGTGTAAATATGCCCGCCGACTGTAAAAAGAGTACTGCCATCATAACCGGAACAACATATACTGCCAGAATGATCATAAGTCCCTAAATTCCTGTCCGGATGCTACCATTTCCATCCTTAAAGTGTAGTGTCAATGAATATACTGCAATTCCAACAATCATGATCAGCAATCCCGGCATCACAATTCTCGCAAAACGTTCAATTCCTTTTTCTACACCGCTGTACACGATAAATGCTGTAATCGCAAGAAATAGTAACATAAAAATAATCGGATATACTTCTGCTGTAATGAAAGAAGTAAAATATCCTTCCTCTGCCGCATATACACCTTGTCCAGCCAGATATACTGCCAGATATTCCGTAATCCACCCACCAATTACAGAATAATATGTCATGATCATAATCGCTACATCCGTAACCAACAAAGTAAATCCAAACGTGACCACTAATGCCACATAGATAATGATAAATAATCCGCCCCGCTCACAATCACGAGAATCTTCTTTGCCTGCATGATATTTTTGATTCCCATCGTATATGCCTGTTTCGGAACCTCTTCTTCCGAAGCAAAGAATCGTTTATTTGCTTCGATTGTGCTTTCTGTCAAATCTACACAATGTGTCTCCTTTTCAAAAGCCGCCCCCGGTTCATTAAATCCAATTTTTCATACCATTCAATCAGCTGTTTATATGTTCCAACCGGTGATGAACCTGTGGCAAGTCCAAGAACACAATCCGGTTTCATAATAACCTGTGCGGAGATGATGTTGGCAGCTTTGCGGCTCATATCCTGATAATTTTTTCCTTATAAATAATCATGTTTCTGTTTCCTTTCTCTGAATAGCTTTATGACAAATTGTTATTTTGTTTCCACGCACAACAATGGGGCTGTCGGTTAATACCGACTTTTAGGCTCTGAATCTTAAAATACGAATCTCCCGTAGAAATCAGTATTTTTAATACTTGAACTTCTTCGGGAGATTCGTATTCTTTCTTTTCCGTATGTATTTTAGGACACAAAAATCCCTTGACTGCATTTTTGAAAGCACTCTTTTTCTAAGCAGCCTTTTCTTCGGTTTTTCTCTCAAATTTCTTGATCTCATCATGAAGAAAACGATGGTATTTATTTATATTTCTTCCAATCGCATACAGCATGAATTCTTTATATACTTTTTCTGCTGTCCGGTAATTGAAACGTCGAAAACCGTCATTTTCTTTGATATCTCCAAAATGTCCTTCTGTCTGAATGGAACGGATCTTTGATATCAATACTCATGCCTTAACAGTTCCAGATATTGATACTCACATAGGTCTGATACATACACTATTTGCACTGGAAGATATGTATGGTCTGAAGGTAAAAAATGTAGATGGACAGCCTCATCTCTGCCTTGACTCTTCCATATCTGCTCCCGGCTCATCTGTCGATGAAATGTTTCGTGCATGGATGGAACAAACTGACAAACTGGAAAACAGTGAAATCAGCAAGGCAGAATATGATGAATGGAGATATAAGTACCCGGAACTGGATACTTACCAGAAACGTGCCAAGGTACCATCTCAGGAACTGAGTAATTACCTCGCAAAAGAATTGACTAAAAAAGAAAAATAAAAGAAGAGAATAGAATAGAAAAACCTTACCGATATTCAGTTTTTAACTTCTGAAAATCAGTAAGGTTTCTTTATATACGTTATGAAATAAAATTTTTATCTTTTGAATAATCACAAAATGTTGCCATTTTGTTGCCAGTCACTAAGCAAATTTGTTTGCAACCCGCATAAATACTGGCATCTTATGATTGTGTGGATTACTCAAACTCTATTGTTCCAGGTGGTTTTCCCGTCAGATCATACACTACGCGATTCACATGATTTACTTCATTGACAATTCTGCTTGTTACCTTATGCAGTACTTCCCAGGGGATCTCTGCTGACTCTGCTGTCATAAAGTCAATCGTATTGACTGCGCGAAGTGCAACTGCGTAATCATAGGTTCTTTCATCCCCCATAACTCCAACGCTTCTCATGTTTGTCAATGCAGCAAAATACTGTCCGACTGTCTTGTTCATGCCTGCTGCGTCCATCTCTTCACGGTAAATAGCATCTGCATCCTGAACGATTTTTACTTTTTCTTCTGTTACTTCTCCGATAATACGGATTCCAAGTCCCGGTCCCGGGAATGGCTGTCTGAACACCAGACGCTCCGGAAGTCCGAGCTCCAGACCTGCTTTTCTTACTTCATCCTTGAACAAATCACGAAGCGGCTCAATAATTTCTTTGAAATCTACGTAATCCGGGAGTCCTCCTACGTTATGGTGAGACTTAATCACTGCGGATTCACCGCCGAGACCACTTTCTACTACGTCCGGATAAATGGTTCCCTGTACCAGGAAATCAACCGTTCCAATCTTTTTCGCTTCTTCCTCGAATACACGGATGAATTCTTCTCCGATGATTTTTCTCTTCTGCTCCGGCTCTGTCACTCCTGCAAGTTTCTCATAAAATCTCTGCTGTGCGTTCACCCGGATAAAGTTCAGGTCATAGTCACCTTCCGGTCCGAAGATTGCTTCTACCTCATCTCCCTCGTTTTTACGAAGAAGTCCATGGTCTACGAATACACAGGTAAGCTGGTTTCCGATTGCCTTGGAAAGCATAACTGCTGCCACGGAAGAATCCACACCGCCGGAAAGTGCACACAATACTTTTCCGTCGCCTACTTTTGCACGAATCTCTTTGATTGAGTTTTCTACAAACTCATCCATCTTCCAGTCGCCGGCACATCCGCACACATTTCTCACGAAATTGCTGAGCATCTCTTTTCCCTGTACTGTATGAAGTACTTCCGGATGGAACTGGATCGCATACAGCTGTTTTTCTGCATTCTCTGCGGCTGCTACCGGACAGTCTGCCGTATGTGCTGTAATCTCAAATCCCGGTGCGATCTGCGCAATATAATCAAAATGACTCATCCAGCAGATTGTAGATGCTGACACGCCTTCAAATACTTTTGAAGAGGCTTTATCGATCAACACCTCAGTTTTTCCATATTCTCTGACATCTGCACGTTTTACTTCACCACCAAGTACATGCATCATCAGCTGGGCTCCATAACACAGTCCCAATACCGGGAATCCAAGTTAAAACAATTCTTTAGTATAGGTCGGGGAGTCTGCCACATAGCAACTGTTCGGACCACCTGTCAGAATGATTCCTTTTGGATTCATATCCTTGATCTTCTGAAGGTCTGTTTTGTAAGAATAAATCTCACAATATACATTGCATTCTCGAACGCGTCTTGCAACCAGCTGATTGTACTGCCCGCCAAAATCGAGTACGATTACTAATTCGTTTTTCACAAATGTTTCCTCCTAATGTTTATCCTAGTATTTTTATTATAATGTAGCACTTCTGAATTTACAAGTTTCTTTTCTTGTAGTTTCACCAGTTTTACTTCCAAATACTCTCATCCTAATCTGTCTGATCAAAGGATATAGCTGTCTGCATTAATCACTTTCGCAAAGAGCAGATCCTGAATTCCGATATTCTTACCAGGCAGTTCTTCTCCATCAGCTTCTCCAATTTGCGCTACATTTTGCGAAATGGCTGCAATCACACTTTTCTGTTCTTCATTACACAATACCTGTGCGCAGTTTTGAATCCTGAGGTAATTTAATATCAATTCCGGCGTTACATCTTGTGTAATCTTTACAGTGGCTATATTTCTTACAAGAACTTGATCTGAAGAATTTTCAAGCAATATTTTATCTATACTAATATTAGGCTTATTTTCAATGATTCTGCCCTCCCATTCAAATTCAAGTCTCTGATAGTCCACATTTAACTTTTTAAATGACGCTTCTTGATTTTTCATCAAAACTACCGTTTCCTTTACCATGAGTTTTGAAATCCACTCATCTAATGTATCTAATTTGACATCTTCCGGTACTTTTAGATTTCCGTACACATAGATGCTGTCTCCCTCTTTCTTCAGTAATTCTTCATTTAAAACGGCATCGCCATAATGCAATGTCATTCCTGCAGGGATGACGACAAAATCCACTTTCTCATCAAATAATTCGATACACGATTCCACCATTTCTTCCGGAATGATCAACTGTTCTGTAACAAATCGGACATTTTTTTTGACTAGCTTTTGCATATCTACCGATTTATCCTGAAGAATTACTTTGTCTTTTACATAATATTTGTTACCTTCTTTTGCTCTCAAAGGGAAATATTTATCTACAATGAATGTGTCATTTAATATCATACAGTCATCCGGATAGATCGAAACGGAATTACTTGCGGATAATTTTGTCAGATAACCCGAAATACTTTCCGCGCATCGAACAGAACCGTTCACATGAATTTTCTCATATTTCTCTAAAATTTCTTTTGTACCTGAATGTATATTGAGGGCTCCATTTACGATTAACAATGTATGTTCCTGAACAACCATAGAATCTGTTATTTCATACGATCCATTGATTACTTTTAACTCTGTCTCAACATCATCTGCAATTTCTATTGTATAATCTTGATTTATCGTGACAGGAAGACGATTTAAAATACTTTTACTGGAAGTACTGACGATAACAATATCTGCATTGATTATCATGTTTTTATAGTTGTTGTAATCTTCTTCTTTCATTTTTCTGGCATCACAGATATCACAATTTAATACATAGTTTTTCTTATCAAACATATTTGTTCCCTCCTAAAATTCTTTTTAAATGTTGACGTGCAGAAGAAAGTTTGGATCGGACCGTTCCTGGTGAAAGCAAAAGGATATCTCCAATTTGTTTGGAATTATACCCTTCCAGGTAACGTAACGAAAAAATTACTCCTTCCAGATCCGGTAAAGTTTCCAGCAGCTTCTCCCATTCTAATCGAACCAGTTCTTCAGAATCTATTTGTAGCTGCGAAAACTCATCCGAGATGATTTCCTTCTTGCCATGTCTGAGCCGATCTACATATAAATTTTTAACAGTTCGATATAACCATGAGCGACTTTGCTGTTCTTTCAGTGTGGATAAGGTATCCTCATGAAGCATTGCGCGCAAGAAAGCTTCATGCACCAGTTCCTCCGCGGTATACAGGTTTCCTGTCATACTATGGCACCAATTGATCAATTCCTCATAATATTTCTGATACAGTTCCTCTATCATACCTTGCGATCCTTTCTTTTGCCTTTCACTTATAAGACGGATAACCGGACAAAAGTGTTGAAAAATATTTCTCTATCCTCATTTCCTCTATTTTCTATTTCTTTGTATACTGAAAAGGCCAATGCACTTTCGTACATCGGCCTTTGGAATTCTCTCCCTTAGGTTTGCTTAGTTTGGGGAATTTGGAGTCAGATTTTCATCCAACATCATATTTAGGAGGGCTGCCGTTAGGCAGCGTAACGGGAGATTTCCTTTTTCAGTTCTTCGCAATGATCACCGTAAACCTGCAGTGATATCACGTTGTTCAGCCCGAGATTCATGATTCCTAAAATAGATTTTGCATCTACCACAAATCTTCCTCTCTTCATATCCATATCATATGGATACTTTGCCACTGTATTTACAAAATTTAGAATTTCCTCGGGGTTTTTAAAGCTAACTAACATTTCACTCATCATGAATACTCCTCTTCTATCTATACTGATGTCTTCCTATGATGCCTTCCATGTTTTACCCTTACGAGGTTATCACATTCTTTCAAAAGAAACAGGGTGAAATATCTTAAAAAGGGAGATTTTTTTAATGAACCGATTTCCTGAAGTCATTTGGAAGCATCCCAACTTCCTCTTTAAATACCTTACTCATATATTTCGGATCTGAATATCCGGCAAGCTCCGCAATCTGATTCAGTTTCAAATGTGTATTTAAAAGCAGTTCCTTTACCTTCTCTATCCTGTATTTGCGGATCGTCTCGGTAAAAGTACTTCCGGTTTCTTTTTTAAACTGTGCGCTTAAATATTCTTCCGATACATAAAGCTTATTCGCAATCTCCTCCAGCGTAATCCCCTGATCATAATATTTGCGGATCAGCTTTTTCGCCTGTTTTACCAGAACACTTGTCTCCCCGCCTTCCTCTTCCGTCTCAAACTCAAACAAACCGAAAAAGGCTTTCAATGCAGCTTCCAGCTGGTTCCAGCTCACTGCTACTGTAATTTCCTGCAGGATATTCTGCACTTCCAGATCCAGTTCAACCGAAGCTTTTGCCTTATAGATTCCGAATACAGCTAAGCTCAAATGAATGATCGCCTGTTTGATATCTGCCGGTGTATGAAACTCTTCCTGATAGCAGTTCGCCAGTTTCCAGAAACATTTTTTTAATTCCTCTTTGTTCTCCTGTAAAACCGCCTGTTTTGCCTTTTCTTCCAATTCCACAGGATATTTTAACGGTACCGGATGCTGCTGCTCGATCAACTCGTTGGTGATCAGTGTTCCTTTCGGAAACATCAGATTCCATTCTCTCTGTACACGGAT
>SKEM01001284.1_pt1 | contig 11510 bp, 6 predicted proteins | sample 4826731 | NCBI WGS metagenome assembly SKEM01 (sample SAMN11008809, study PRJNA524170) | human gut metagenome | biome: Human fecal sample; material: Feces; isolation source: fecal sample from pouch patient p37 | host: Homo sapiens | place: Israel: Tel-Aviv | collected 2015-07-27
ATATTATATTAAAGATTTGTCAATAATTTTTGCATAAAAAAACTCCAAAAGTAATTAACTTCTGGAGTTCTACTATTTTACATTACTTATTGTCTTCACTCGACTTAAGCATCTTTTTCAGTACATTAACCAAGCCAAGAGTTTCATCTTTACTGAGCATCCCTGTAATAGTTTGGTCAGTTTCTGCACGGTGCTTTTCAACTTTCTTGCACAAATCTTTCCCTGCTTCAGTTTCAATAACCGTGTCATTATCGACCCTAATCAAATCTTTGGCAGCCAATTTTTTTGTCAAAGATTTGACCTTGTCATTAGTTACATGCAATTCTTTCGCCAACTTTTCAAAAGTTTTGCCATGCTAATGATGATTTAATTCAATAAGCATTTCCAGTTCATTAGCATTAATACCAAATTTTTTTAAATCGTCATTCATTTGTTTTTCAACTTCATTGTTAATCTTAGTAAAAAATGAGCCAATAATACCTTCTGCCATTGTCTATATTCCTTTCATTTCACATATTATAAAAAACAGCCCTTTTTCGAGCTGTTTTGAATTTATTAAAGATTTTCATCCATATTGAAAGTAAGTTTGGACATGTTGATTGATTCAATCATCATTTGACCCCAAAGCTTTTCAGTTTCCTTACGAGTATGGGCAACAGTCTTTTGATTTTCCTTAGTCAAATATTCAGTTAACTCATCACCTGATTTACCTTCTGCACCAGCAATAATTTCTTCAACTCGACCTCTGAAGTAGCGGTTAAGTTCAGTTAAATAAGTAGTATCAAGCTGAACAAATTGTGGGTAATGACTTTCAACGATAGCTGCAAATGACTTGTAATACCACCATGCATCATTCATATTGTAATCCATTGAGGTATTGTTATATGAAGGATCAGTATCATTCATATTAGCAAAGAATGGTACAAATGGAGTGAAAGTTGGACCACCAATACATAACCACATAATAGCCGCACGATCTGCTGGAACATCACTTCTAATTTGCAAAATATGAGCATTTTGCGTACGGTTCAAACCGATTGGACGGTAGCGATGTTTTTCTTCATCCGTACCCTTACCAAATGGATCATACGGGGTATCTTGGTAGTGTGAACCTAAAGCAAATTGAATATCTTCCTTAGTGATCTTCTTAGCTGCCTTACGAATAAATGGAATATCGCCATCTTGTGGGTCTTGTTCAATTTCGGGATTGAACAATTTTTGAATATACCATTGACGGTTGGTGTTGTAGTGACGATCTTGTTCAGTATAGGTGCCAAAAATATGACGGAAGTTCCAGCCTTCATGATCTGGGTTCAAATGGTGTTCTTCAACAAATTCTTGAATACCTTCACTCCACATGAAGTAATCAGGATTATCAAAGTCAACTTGTTCAATCGCAACTCGATTACCAGTTGCAGCGTAACAATCATCTGGAATGCGCTCAGCTACCCAGTGGTGACCTGTAACAATTTCCATGTACCAAATTTCATCTTTATCACTGAATAAAACTGAGTTACCAGCTGGTGAACCGTACTTAGCAATTAACTTACCTAAATATTGCACACCATCACGAGCTGAATGAATGTATGGCAAAACAGAAGTCTGCATGCAGTCTTCATCTAATCCATCTTTAACAAGTGGATCAAATGCTAAAGTTCTCTCATTACCATAAGTTGATTCAGTACATGACATTGCAACGTTTTCTTGGTTAATTCCACTTTCATCGTAGTAACCACGATGCTTGTAATCAACATTAGGAACAGCTGGTACACGTTGCGCATCTTCTGGCAAGTCCATTTCAAACTTGTTTAACCATGACTTAATATGTTTCTTTTCACCATGACGAGCTGGCTCAATAATGAACTTTTGTGGGGTAATTGGACGAAAAGTGTCATCATTACGAGCAATCATAGTGGTGCCATCAATCGAGGCATTTTTACCAACTAAGATAGTAGTACAAGCACTATATTCTTTCATAAAATTCTCCTTATAAAACTATATTTACATCTCTAACTTTATCACTAGACCAAGCCGTGGAAAAGACCGATCGCATAATTTGCAGCATCAAAATCAGCTAAGTCTTCAGCTCTCTCACCTAAGCCAACCAATTTAACCGGCAAATTCATTTCGTTACGGATAGCTAGAACTACCCCACCCTTAGATGAGCCGTCCAACTTAGTTAAAACAAGCCCAGTTAATTTGGTGGTCTTGTCAAAGTCTTTGGCTTGCAAAAGCGCATTTTGCCCGGTTGAACCATCTAACACAAGCAAGGTTTCTGTTGGCTGATCTGGTAAAAGCTTCTTGATTGTTCTTTGAATTTTTTCCAATTCAGCCATTAAATTCTTCTTATTTTGTAAGCGTCCCGCAGTATCGACTAAAAGATAGTCAGCTTTTTCCCCGATTGCCCGTTCAGTTGCATCATAAACAACAGAAGCAGGATCAGCCTTTTCTTTACCAGTAACTACGGGTACGTCAACACGTTTTCCCCATTCAACTAGCTGTTCAACGGCACCCGCTCTAAAGGTATCGGCCGCAGCTAAAATTACTGACTTTCCTTCATCCTTAAAACGTTTGGCTAACTTACCGATTGTAGTAGTTTTACCTGCACCATTAACACCAACAAATAGATAAACGTTAGGTTTAGCTTCAGCATTATACGTCAATTGCTCATCTTCGCTATTGCCGCCTTTATCATAAAGGTCAACCAACTTTTCAACGATTACTCGCTTCAAGTCATCACGTGACTTAGCATTTTGCAATTTAGCCTCTTCACGCAATTCATCAGTTAATTGTTCAGCAGTTTCATAGCCAACGTCAGATTCAATTAATAAGTCTTCTAGATCATCGAAGAAATCTTCATCAACTGTTCTAAACTTGGCAAAAAAGGCGTTAAGTCTTGCACCAAATCCCTTGTTAGTCTTTTCTAGCCCCTTTTCATAAAGCTGTTCTTGTGATTCTGTTGGCTCCTCATCAGAAACTTCAGTTTCTTCAACTTGTTCTTCTGTTTCAGTCTCAGTGGTCTCTTCTACTTTAACTTCTTCAGGCTGTTGTTTAGAATCTAAATCTACTGCTTTTTCTTCATCACCAGATTCAGCTTCTACCTCAGAGTCTTCTTGTGCTTCTACTGTTTGTTCTTCTTTATCAGTAGTTTCAGTTTTCGATTTAGCTTCATCAACTACTTTTTCAGATTCTTGATCATTATCTTCTGATTCAGGCTTAGCTTCATTTTCTTGCTCAGTCTGTTTTTCTTCTTTTTTGTTTTCATCCTCTTCGTCTTTTTTACCAAAGAGTGATTTTTTTATTCGATCAAATAAACCCAACTATTTCACCTCATTTTTATTCTTCATTTCTTTTAATGATACCGACAATACTTGCGAAACGCCAGATTCTTGCATAACCACACCATATAGTTGGTCAGCCTGCCGCATCGTCCCTCGTCTATGCGTGATCACGATGAATTGGGTTTTCATATCGTATTTAAGCAAAAATTGCGCAAAACGAGTAACGTTTGCATCATCCAGGGCAGCTTCTACTTCATCAAGTACACAAAATGGTACCGGATTAACCTGCAACATGGCAAACAACAAAGTAATTGCGGTTAACGCGCGTTCACCACCAGAAAGCAGACTTAAACGTTGCTGCTTTTTACCAGGCGGCTGTGCGATAATCTCAATTCCAGTTTCTAGCAAATTATTAGGCTCAGTGAGTTCCAATCTAGCTTTACCGCCACCAAAGACAACTGGAAAAATACTCTTAAAGCTAGATGCTACTTGATTAAAGGTACTCTTGAAGCGCGTCTTAACTTCTTCATCTAACTCGTTCATTGACTTTTCAAGGTCATCACGAGCTTTTAACAGGTCATTTTGCTGACCATTCAAAAAGTCATAGCGCTTTTTCACATCTTCATATTCTTGAATAGAATCAAGATTTACTTGGCCAATATCTTCAATTGACATGCGATGCAACTTCACGCTTTTAGCCAGTTCATTGCGCTTTTCTTCAGTATTTTCGCCTTCTGCTTGCTCTAAAGCAGCTTCAAACGTTAAGGCATACTCTTCACTCAAAGTTGACAAGCGCTGATCAATTGCGGAATTAAACTTCGCAATCTTTACTGAGTAATCTTCTTGTTCAATTGCTGCATCTTTGCGTAAATCATAATTACGACTGGCAACTTGGTCAAGTTGATTAATCTGCGCATCAACTTGTCCTAATTGCGCACTAAGTTCATTCAGCTTCTTTTGCAGAGTTTCATTCTTTTGCTTAATTTCAGCTTTTTGTGTTTGTAAATCAGAATTCTTCTTAACTGATAATTCACCATTTTGACTTAATTCAGTTAATTTCTGCTCTAAGCTATCAGTTTGCTTCTGATTATTAGTGATCTGACTATTTTTTTCTTTTTCCTGACTAGCTAAGTTTTCCAACTTATTAGTATAAACTGCAATTTGAGGATCAAGCTTTGATAATTCCTCTTGTACACGTTGACTTAAGCTATTGAAGTTCTTAATTTTTTCTTGCAAGTCATTCATTTTGCCCTTTTGTACTTCATTTTGCTTAGCCAATTGTTCCTGCTGATCATTAGCCTGAGTGATTTCTTTCTTTAAAGCAGCAATCCGATCTTGTTGTTCTTTTACTCGAGATTTATATAAACTATTAGCATCAGTTAGCCGCTTTACTTCCTTTTCTTGATTTTGGAAAGAAATAGCAGCTTCATTAATCGCTTGATTAGTCTCCTGCAAAGTATCACGCAGTTGTTGCAATTTAGCCGCAACTTTTTCACCTTGAGTAACTAGCTCATCTAACCGTTCTTGATCTTCAGCCAAATTTTGTCGTAAAGTCTGTAATTGCTTCTCTAACTGATTAATTTCAGTTGCCGTCTGCAGTGGTGAATTATTACGTTGGTTTCTTTGACCACCAGTCATCGAACCACCTGGGGAAATCACATCGCCATCTAAGGTAACAATCCGATAGCGGTTAACTCGACGTGAAATTGACATTGCACTATCAATCGTATCAACGATAATCACACTACCCAGCAAATAATTAATCGCAGCAGTAATATCTTGATCGGCTTTACTTTCAACTAAATCACTTGCTACGCCCTTAAAGCCACTAAAAGATTGCAAAGTAGTGATAGTTGACTGTGGAATAGTGTATTGACGCAAGCCATCTAATGGTAAAAAAGTAGCTCGTCCACTACGACTACGCTTTAATTGATTAATTGCATCCCTAGCACTAACTCTGCTTTCAGTAATCAAATCCTGTACGCCACCGCCAAGAGCTGTTGTCATTGCAGCTTCTAGCTCAACTGGAAATGTAATCAATTCACCCACAGCCCCGATCACACCAGGGAAATCAGATAGATGATTCAAAACATTACGTACACCGTAGTAATAACCCTCATGCCGCTTTTGAATATTTACTAAAGCTTCATGTCGCGCTTCAACTTTCTCTAATTGACTGCGCTCTGCGTTAACGTCTTGCCGAATCTGATTAATCTGTTTAGTTAAATCATTATTTTGATCATTAACTTGCACAAATTTTTCTTTTTCCTTTTGCCGCTTAACTGTCAGCTGCTTGCCTTCAGTTCTCAGCTTTTCCAGTTCAGTCCGAGCATCGGTTAGCTGCTTGCTTACATCACTATTTTGATAAGTAGTGTCTGCCTGACTACGTTTTAATTCAGTATTCAGATTAACAATCTGATTATTAGTTGTAGCCTGATCTTGTAAAAGTTGAATATAGTCGTTACGACAATCTTCTAGTCGCTTACTCAATTCTTCTGGATCATCGTGCAATTCACCAGTCAATTGATCATGCTGCTCTTGTAAAGCATCTTGCTCCTGCTTAAGTTGCTTTTTATTCCGCTGCAGTTCAGACAATTCATCCTTTAGCTTAACCAAGCTATTTTTCAATTCTTCAACTTGACGTTGAGTTTCTACCCTAGTTGAATTATTAAACTGTTGTGATTGCTGTGCGACCTGCAAGTTAGTATTGATCTGTGATAATTGGTCACTTAGCTTTAATAATTCACTCTGCGTTTGCTCTCGCTCATTTTGAATTTTTTGATATTCTGCCCGTTTTTCAGAAACAGCACTTTGCGAACCTTTTACTTCATTATCCAGTTTTGTTAACAGGATTTGGTTCCTATCTGCTGCTTTTTGGACTTCTTCTTTTTGCCGGTTTAAATCCTCAATTTCAAAAGCTAATAGACTTTTTAATTTCTGATCTAGTCCCTTCTTTTGAAATTGATATTCTTTAGCCAGCGAACTTTGCTCATGCAGCGGCTCCAATCGACCTTCAAGTTCTTTAACCAAGTCATTGATTCTAATTAAATTATCCTTGGTTTTCTCCATTTGCGCCCTGGCAGCTTCTTTTTGTTGTTTAAAATGCAAAACACCAGCAGCTTCTTCAAAGATTACTCTTCTTTGTTCAGGACGAGAATTCAAGATTTGATCAACTCGACCCTGAGAAATAATTGCTAGGCTATTAGGTGAAATTCCAGAATCAAGAAAGAGTGTCCGCACATCTCGCATCCGCACTTGCTGATTATTAATTAAAAATTCACTGTCACCTGATCGCAGAATTCTTCTAGTAATTGAGACCTGATCTGAATCAAAATCCAACTCACGCTTTTTATTATCAAAAACTAAAGTAACTTCCGCCTTATTGAGCGGCTTGCGAAATTGACTACCGGCAAAGATGACATCCTTCATATTCGTTCCACGTAGTGACTTAGCACTGGATTCACCCATTACCCAACGTACGGCTTCAGTAATGTTACTTTTCCCCGAACCATTAGGACCAACGATTCCGGTAATTCCATCATCAAAATGAATAGTTGTCTTATCAGCGAATGATTTAAAACCATCGAGCACTAATTCTGTTAATGGCACTTTTTCATCCCCTTATTTTTCTAATTTTTGTAAAGCGACCTTAGCAGCTTGTTGTTCAGCTGCTTTCTTATTGTGACCCTCACCTTTTGATTCAACTTTTCCGTTAATTTTTAGTTCAACAACAAAGTGTGAAGGTAATTGAGATTCACTAATAACGGTGTATTCGATATTCACAGGACCATCTTGCTGCAATACTTCCTGCAAGTCTGTCTTATAGTCGCGTGAATCATCGAATTCACCCTTATCAATCAATGGATAAACTGTTAAATGCAAAAAATGTTCAACTGCTGGCATCCCTTGATCAAGGAAAAGTGCCCCATTGAAAGCTTCAAACACGTCTTCCAGTAAAGTTTTGCGGTGTCGTGCTCCAGCTTTTTCTTCACCATTGCCCAAGTGAATCTCATCTTGAAAACCACATTCAATGGCGAATTCTGAAAATCCTTCAGTTCGGACAATATTAGATCTCAAACGAGTTAATTCACCTTCATTCAACTTAGGATAATGAAGATAAACATAATTCGAAACGGCTAATTCTAGCACAGCATCACCAAGAAATTCGAGTTTTTCATAATCGCGAATTCCATCATTGGGATGTTCATTTGAATATGAAGAATGCGTAAATGCTTCTTCTAATAGCTTTTCATTGTTAAATTCGATATTATAATCGTCTTTTAATTTTTTTAAAAACTTTGTACTTACCATAAAAATGCCCCTTTTTATACCTATAAATTATACCAGTTTTCGGGTCACAGAAAAAAGACCGCTTCTAAAATTTAGAAACAGTCTTTTGTAATTTTAAATAATTGCTTTACTTAGCGTAAGCAACATTGTACCAGTTAGGGAAACCATTACCCATTGAATCCGATGGCTTAAGTGAGTAACCAGTAAGCTTCTTGTTAACGGCAGTAATTGAGTAACTATTAGCTATAGGAATTACGTAAGCTTCATCAAACATGTACTTTTGCCATTCATGGAATTTTTCAACTCTGTACTTGTGGTTGAAGGCCTTCTGTGAATCCATTTCGTCAAGTAACTTGGTGTTTTCAGGAGTTACGAAACGTGAGTAGTTCATTGGAGCCTTTTCGCTATACAAGTCATTAGGTGATGGTTCACTTGATAATGACCATGCACCAATAAACATATCTACTGATGGATCATCGTTTTGAACCTTGTCGTAGAATGAATTGAATTCGATTAAACGACCACTAGTTAACTTAACGTTCAAGCCCATCTTCTTCCATTGTTGGATATAGTTTTGAACGATTGGCTCGGCAGTTGAGCTACCGGTCATGGCTGCAAGGTGAATAGTTAAAGGCTTGCCGTTAGGTTGTACACGGTAAGTACCCTTCTTCTTGTAGCCAGCCTTGTCCAAGATTTCATTACCCTTCTTAATATTGTAAGTGTAACCCTTAATATTCTTGTCAAAGTAATCACCAAATTGTTTTGGAATCAAAGTTGGAACTCTGAATGATAAACCAAATGAGTAACGCTTGTAAACTTGGTTAACGTTCATACCATAACCAATAGCTTGACGTAAGGCCTTGTTATTCATCTTAGAATTCTTGTCCATTACGTTTTCGCCCTTCTTGGCATCCCACTTACCAACCTTAAAGCCTAAGTATGAGTATTGTAGTGGAATTTTAGCGATAAAGTTAACGCCCTTAGTATCCTTGATGTTCTTCCATTGTGAGTTGATTACTTGAGTAACGTCAAATTTTCTTGACTTAATACTTTGAGCAACTGAGTTAGGGTTAATTACTGTAGCAGTAATCTTTGAAAGCTTTGGCTTACCCTTGTAGTAGTATTCGTTAGGAACCCAAGTTACTGATTGACCACGAACAACCTTTTGCAACTTGTAAGCACCAAAGAACAATGGCTTCTTACGGATCTTATCACTTGACATTAAGTCCTTGAATTTAACATCTTTCAAGTAGTGGTAAGGAGCAGCAGCTTCCCAAATGTAACCATTACCTGAAGTGTTCATACCAGGTTTCATCGTCTTAAAGTGAAGAACTGCTTTACGGCCGTTTTCACCATCTGGCATTTCAAAGCCTGAGATAGTCTTTGACTTACCTTCATGGTATTCTTGTAAGCCTTCCAAATCAGCTAAACTTGAAGTGTAACGTTGTGACTTAGTGTCTTTGTTAGCAATAATTTCATAAGCGTATTCATAGTCCTTGGCAGTAACTTGCTTACCATCTGACCACTTAACACCCTTCTTAATTTCAACAGTTACGGTCTTAGCTTTTTGGTCAACCTTAATTGTTGCAGCACCTTTATCATTGAAAACATAGTGATCATCAGTACCAAAAAGTGATTCTGCACCATATTGCATAACTTCAGTATCAGTTGCTGAAGTTGAAAGTTCGTCGTTGAAGATACCAGTAAATGGGGTATCAGTTTCAACAGCTACCTTAACAGTGCCGCCATTCTTAGTAGCCTTAGTAGGAACAGCTTCCTTAAACTTAGAAGCAGTCTTTGATTCATCAGAATGAGATTCTGACTTACCACAGGCAGCTAAGGTAAGAGCTACACTTGATAACAGTGTAATACCAGCAAAAAGTTTTGCCTTTTTCATTAGTAAAATTCCTCCATTACTTGAAGCAAGTTGACTTATTCAGTTTATCACTCTTATAAAAATATAACAATAGCATGAAAAAGACAGGTACTCGGATTAAGATACCTGTCTTTTCTATTAAGTTAGTTATTAGAATTTAATAATAAGGAATTTGTTTATGTTTAGAATTTTGGAGTTTTAATTTTACTAATGATCAATGAATTACTTAGCGTAACCAACCTTGTACCATAATGAGTTGGCATCTGATGGCTTAAGTGAGAAGCCTGTAATCTTACTGTTAACTGCTTGGATGCTGTATGCATTTGTAGTTGGAACAACATAAGCTTCATCATTCATGTACTTTTGCCACTCATGGAATTTATCAACTCTATATTTAGTATTAAATGCTTTTTGTGAGTCCATTTCTTCAAGAAGTTGACTATTCTTCTTGGTTACAAAACGAGTAAAGTTGAATGGAGCCTTCTCGTTGTAAAGGTCATTTGGTGATGGTTCACTTGAAAGTGACCATGCTGCCATAAATACATCAACATCTTTAGAATCATTCTGAACCTTATCGTAGAATGAGTTGAATTCGATCAAACGACCACCAGTCAACTTAACGTTCAAGCCAATCTTCTTCCATTGTTGGATGTAGTTTCTAATGATTGGTTCTTGAGTTGAACTACCAGTCATAGCTGCAAGGTGAATAGTTAAAGGCTTACCATTTGGTTGTACTCTGTAAGTACCTTTCTTCTTATAACCAGCCTTATCAAGCAATTGGTTTGCCTTCTTAAGGTTGTATGAGTAGCCCTTAACATTCTTATCAAAGTATTGCCCAAATTGTTCTGGGATTAAAGTTGGAATTCTGAAGCTCAGACCTTGAGTGTAACGCTTAGTAACAGCATCGATGTTCATAGCGTAAGCCATAGCTTGACGAAGTGACTTATTGTTCATCTTGGCCTTAGGATTCATGACGTTCTTGCCATGTTCCCATTTACCAACCTTAAAGCCCATGTAACCATATTGAAGTGGAACCTTAGCTACAAAGTTGACTTTCTTAGTATTCTTAACTTGTTGCCATTGTGAGTTAACAACTTGTGCAATATCAAACTTATGACTCTTAATTGCTTGAGAAGCAGAATTTGAATTAATTACTGAAACAGTAATTTTATCAAGATTTGGCTTACCTCTCCAGTAGTATTTGTTAGGTACCCAAGTAATTGATTGACCACGAACAATCTTGCTAATCTTGTAAGGGCCAAAGAACAATGGATTCTTACGAACAGCATCAGAAGATTCCAGTTTATTAAATGGAATCCTCTTTAATTGATGGTATGGACTTGCAGTTTCAAGGAAGTAACCGTTACCTGATTGAAGCATACCTGGTTTCATTTCTTTGAAGTGAATTACAACTTTACGTCCATTTGCTCCATCTGGCATATCAATACCTGAAATAGTCTTAGCTTTGCCATCATGATATTCAGTTACACCAACAATGTTTTGAAGTGAAGCAGTATAACGTTGAGACTTTGTGCCCTTATTAGCCATAACTTCATATTCATACTCTACATCTTTTGCAGTAACCTGCTTACCATCTGACCACTTAACACCTTTTTTAACTTCAATAGTGATAGTCTTAGCTTTACGGTCCAACTTAAAAGTTGCAGGTCCCTTGCTATTAATCTTGTAACTGTCATCAGTATCAAATAATGATTCATTACCAAACTGTGCTACATCTGTGTCAATAGCAGAAGTTGATAATTCATTGTTAAAAATACCTGTAAAAGGTGTATCAGTTTCTTCAGCATATGATAAAGTGCCGCCCTTTTTGACTGCCTTAACTGGAGTAGTTTCCTTAAACTTCTTGGCATCCTTTGCGCCAGCATTGTTATTGCTACTCTTACCACAAGCAACTAAAGCTAACGCTGCCGCAGAAACGACTCCTACTGAACCCAATACTCTTGATAATTTCATACTTTGTTTCCCCCATCTAGGATACAATTCATTTTCAATAGTTATTTGAATCAAGTTGATGATTAAATAATACCACCATAAATTAGAAA
>SKEM01001290.1_pt1 | contig 11462 bp, 8 predicted proteins | sample 4826731 | NCBI WGS metagenome assembly SKEM01 (sample SAMN11008809, study PRJNA524170) | human gut metagenome | biome: Human fecal sample; material: Feces; isolation source: fecal sample from pouch patient p37 | host: Homo sapiens | place: Israel: Tel-Aviv | collected 2015-07-27
AAATAATATTAACAATGACAAAAAGACTTGTCCCTACAATTGCTGCTCGATAACTGATATAACCTGCAATTGCTGATCCGACTAATGGACCGGTTACCATTCCTAAATTAGAACACATTTGTGCGTAAGCAAAAATTCTGCTGACACCTTCTTTGGGAGTAATTTTTGAAAGCAACGAATTTACTGACGGCGTCAAAGCACCAGTTCCAAAACCAAGAAGGAAGCGTAATATCCCAAGTTGGAGTGGGCTTTGCACAAAGGCCATTGGTAAATAAATAATAAATGTAAAAACTAGTCCAATCAAAATTAAACGATGTGAACCGTATTTATCTCCTAAACGTCCTAGAAAACTTGATGATAACATTGCCGACAATCCAACTGCTGACACAATTAAACCTGAAATGAACATCAAATTGTTCGTGCTTGTCGTCAGGGTTTTGATATACAAGGTCACAAATGGTTCAATGGATTGCGAGGTGATTTGAATAATAAATGTTGTAACTAATAATCCAAAAAGAATTTGTTTGTTACTGACTTTATTAATAATTTCTTTACTAGATAACATTTCACCTTTAGCAATTGGTTCAAAGTTTTCATGAACAAAGAAAATGGTTAGTAAAGTTGCTAAGGCTAATAGAGCGCCGACAATCAAAAAGACATTTGCCATGCCAAACCACTCAGCTAATAACCCACCAAGTGAAGGACCAATCAGTGTTCCAGAAACCATTGCTGTTGCTAATGTTCCAAGGGCATAGCCTGATTTATCTTTTGGAGCTTGTGAAGCAATCATTGCTGTTGAGTTAGGGATATAGCCTGAGAAAAATCCCATTAGCAAACGTAATCCAAGTAACCACCAAACATTAGGGACAAAAGCTATTCCTCCCATTGTTAGGGTCATGACGATACTGGCACGTACCATCATCACTTTACGCCCATGCTCATCAGCTAGACGTCCCCAAATGGGGGCAACTAACCCTGAAGCTAAGGCTGGCAAAGAAAAAGCTAACCCTGAGTAAAGTTCAACATTCCCACCGCTTACACCCAGTCCTTGAATATACAAGGGGAGAAAGGGCATGACGAGTGAAAATGATGAACCTACAAAAAAGCAGCCAATCCATGTTATAAATAAATTCCTTTTCCAATTAACTGTTTTCGTGCGATTCACCTCTATTTCTGTTCTTCTATCCTAGCTAGTTCTCGCTGGATTTGTTTTTTTAGTGCTTCAATCGTTCCAGAATTATCCAGAATGACATCAGCGACTTTTTGTTTTTCTGACAATGGCATTTGTGAAGAAATTCGTTTTTTAGCTTCTTCTTCCGTAAACTTATTTCTTGCCATCAGTCTTTCTAATTGTATTTTTTCAGGTAAGCTGACCAACCATATTTCATCAAATCCGGTATAATTGTATTCAATTAATAACGGAATATCCATAAATATTGGCTTATTTACTGACAGATTTTTTCCTTGACTCTTTGAATCAAAATTTTTACTGACAGACTTGTCAGTCATTTTTTTTAATAAGTCATCACGTCTATCATATAATTCTGTACGAATAATTTCATCTTGTAAGTTTGATAATTTCTCGCGCTCTTTTGAATCAGAAAAAACTAAAGCTCCTAATTTTTCACGATTTAACTGTCCATTGTCAGCAATAAAATCTAAACCGTAAGTTTCTACTATTGCCTTGTAAAGTTTTCCGCCAGGTTCTTGTAATTGACGGACAACTTTGTCAGCATCAATCACTTGATAACCCTCAGAAATCAAAAAATCAACCACCGTTGATTTCCCACTCGCAATTCCGCCTGTCAATCCAATTACCATTTTCATTCATCTATTTTAGCATAAAATTTAACTTTCTTAAACTAAAAACAATAGTTTTTAACTATTATGATTAATTTTTTCGTAAAAAAGTCTGTCAGTAAAACTGACAGACCGAATATTCATTAAATTTTAAGAATTAGATGTTTGAAGTATGCATTACTTCTTCATCATCGTTTGAAAGAACTTCATGGAAGACACGTTCAGTTAATTCTTGTTTTTGTTCTGGTGTGAGGTATTTAGTATTGACACAGTAACCAGAGATACGAACGATAACATCTTCACCACGCATGATTTTATCGTAAACATCTTTAAGGTCCATTACGTTCAAGTTAACGTGTTGACCTGCAAATTCAGTACCATTAATCAAAGCACCTGGTGTGAAGTATCCATCAAGAATTTGAACCAAGTTATCCACTTGTTCATCACGAGTTTTACCAAGTGCACGAGGTGAAACTTGAGTAGTCAATGAAATACCATCATTTGCATCTTTGAATTCCAACTTAGCCAATGAGCGAAGGTTTTGCAACCAACCACCCTTAGCTTTATTAGATGGGTTAGCACCTGGTGAGAAGAATTCAAGTTTAGATTTATTTACTGTACCATCTTCATTGAGGAATACTCCTTTATGTACTGGAGAATTACCAGTTTGTTTAGAGTAAGCAACGTTAGATGTAATTGTCAAAAGTGAAACAGTAGCTTCAGCATTTTTGTAAAGTTTGTGTGAAGCTAATTTTTCATGGTACATTTTCATGACAAGTTTAGCAATATCATCAGCACGATCATCATCTTCACCATAACGAGGGAAATCACCTTCTACTTCGTAATCGTAGATATAGCCATTTTCATCACGCAATGTTTTAACTTTAGCATATTTAATTGCTGAAAGTGAATCAACTGTATTTGCGAATCCACAGATACCAAATCCCATGTTAGCACGAACTTTAGTAGGCAAGAAGGCCATTTGAACTGCTTCATAGTTATATTTATCAGTCATGTAATGAATGATATTCATTGCATCAACATAAGTATCAGTCAACCAGTCGAGAGATTTGTCAAAGTTTTCCATAACTGTATCATAGTCAAGAATTTCGTCACGAACAGGTTCGATGTCGAATACTTTATAATCTTTATGAACGTCATCATAACCACCGTTCAAACCAGTCAACATTGCTTTCAAGACGTTTACACGCGCACCAAAGTATTGGAGGTTATGACGTCCTTCTTCATTTTCTGGATCAAGTGGTGAGACACAACAAGAGATACATGACATTTCGCCATATCCATCTTTAGCCATTGTTTCAACACCTTCATATTGAATAGAAGAATGCTTGTGGCTCATAGACATTGAATAACGTTTGAATGAGTAAGGAAGTTTAGAATCCCAAAGGACTGTCAAGTTTGGTTCTGGAGCATTTCCGATTGTATCAAGTGTGTTCAAGAAACGGTAGTCCATTTTAGTGACACGGTGACGTCCGTCATTACCCATACCAGCCATAGATGTTGTGATGAATGTTGGGTCACCAGAATAAAGTTCATCATAAGCAGCTGCACGAGCAAATTTCATTGTACGAAGCTTCAAAACGAAATCATCAACAAATTCTTGAATTTCTTGTTCAGTAAATGTTCCACGAGCAAGGTCACGTTCTGCAAAGATATCAAGAACGATTGGAACACGTCCAAGTGAAGTTGCAGCTCCATTAATGACACGACATACTGCCATATAAGCGATGTTAACCCATTGGATTGCTTCTTTTACGTTCATAGCTGGACGTGAAACATCAAGACCATATAAAGCACCAAAGTTTACAACTTCTTGCAAAGCTTGGTATTGCATATTAATTTCTTCTTTAAGACGAATGTTTTCTTCGTTAATTTCAGTGATTGCATCCCATTCTTTTGCTTTTTCCTTCATAAGGTAATCAGCACCGTAAAGGGCAAGACGTGCATAGACACCAATGATACGTCCACGAGAGTAAGCATCTGGCAAACCTGTTACAGTATGAGCATGACGTGCTTTACGAATTGCTGAAGTATAAGCACGAAAGATTCCATCATTTACAGAAGTCATTGTTTGTGACAAAACATCATGCAAGCCTGGGTCAACTGAGAGACCGTGTTCTGTCAAAATCTTTTCAGCAACACGAAGTCCACCTCTTGGCATGAAATTCAAGCGGAAAAGTTCGCTATTTTGCATCCCATAGATAAGTTCAAGTTCTTTATCATTAGCATCGATATATCCAGCAGGGATTTTATCAATAGAGGTTACGCGGTCAGTATCGAAGGGAAATCCTACTTCTTCGTAGTGATTTTTTGTATCTTCAATAATTTTCTTTACTTTAAGTGTACGTTCTGTTGGCCCAGCAAGAAAGCTTTCATCACCATCATATGGTTTGTAGTTTTCTTGTACAAAGCGAGTAACGCTTGCTTTATCGCGCCAGTTGGTTCCTTTAAAACCATCCCAAGCTTGTTCAAAGATATTTTCCGTAACTTCGGTTTTCATTTTGAAATCTCCTTTGTTCTTTCTGTTTCAAATTACAACTTCATTATATCATACAGTTTGAGAATAGCAAACAGAATTCAAGAGAAATTACAGATTCTTTACTAATACAGTTCCAATTATTTTAATATCTGTTATACTTTTTTAAAACGTTTTCATAAATAATTCACAAAATAGTTTTAACAAACATTGCTAACTTCATAATCTGCAATCACTAATTAATTTTTTCACAAAGAGCAAAAAAATGGAGATTTTTCTCCATTTTATAACATATCTTTTTTATGTAACCACCAAGTGACCCAAACACATAATAAAATTCCTAGAACTAAAATAAGCCAAACCATCCAATTAAAATTTTGACCAGGAATTGGAACATTCATTCCGTAAAAACCAACAATTACTGCAGGAATCCCTAGAACGAAAGTAGCTGATGTCATGATTTTCATGACAATGTTCAAGTTATTAGAGACAATGTTTGAGAACAAATCTCGGAGATTTTCTAGTAACTTGAGCTGAATCTTGGTTTCTGTATAAGCTTGGTCTGTTTCGACAAAAATATCATAAATCTTTTCAGCAAAACCGTCTTCATCATCTTCTCTCAAGTAATCAATAAAATCCTGAAGTACTTGCATATTATTGTGCAAGGCATCTTCAAAATAAATTAAACTTGCTTGAATGGCAATCAAATCAACAATTTGGTCGTTCTTTGTTGAATTTTTGATTCCCTGTTCAAGTCTGCGACGCCTTGTTCGGAAATCTCTCAAATAATCATGGAAAGTGTGTGTCATTTGATACATCACTTGAAAAATAACTTGATGTTTGTAGCGTTTATAATCATATTCACGCTCGAAAATTAAGCCATTATCAATCTCATGATTAAGTGCTAAAATAACCGATTCATTTTTAGTCCAAACCAAAGAATATGGAAAAGTCGCCACTTCTCCATAATTAGAAAGTGCAGGATATTGTAAGAGAATCAGATTATTATCATTATCATCTGTTTCAAAACGGGCATTTTCATAGTCATCCAAAATTCCTGATAAATAGTCAAAAGGGAAGTCATAGTATTCAGAAATATTCCCAATTTCTTCACGTGTTGGATTGAGAACATAGGTGAAATTCTTCATTTCAGAGGTTGAAATTAATTTTTTTTCGTTGGATAGTTCATAATTTTTAATCATTTTCCTATCTATCCCTTCTTTTCCTGATAAAAGAGGATTGGAATCCTCTTAGTGTCCCTTTAATTGTAGCAGATTTTAGACTTTTTTTCCGAGTATTTTATTCTCTACGACTTAAGAAAACATTTACATTAACTATTGGTCTAAAGAATACTTTGTGATATAATAAACTTATTAACTTGAGGAGATTTTTTTTGAAATTCAAACACGAACCCCTAAATTTGTATCTAAACTTTAAAAAATCAGCTGAACAGTTTCCTGATAGCCCAATTATCTTTGATGAGGCTGTTGGAGCTTTCCCCGAACTAGCTCTTGAAACGACTTACCAAAAGACTCATCAAGCAATTGTTGATAAGGCAAGTCTCTTATCTGAGTTGGGAATCAAAAAATCGGATAAAGTCATTATTTTTAAATCAAGTGCTTTTGATACCTATCTTTTAGCTGTTGCTGTTTCTTATCTAGGCGCTGTTCCAGCAATGATTTCTTATCATCTTCCTGCCGAAACAATGGATATTTTAGCTGGACGTTTAGGCAATCCTTGGCTCATTTATGACCAAGTTACTGACAAAACTGTAAATGAAATGAAGAATCTTGAAGATTCTAAAAAACTTTCTGTCAGTAAATTTGCTTTGGAAAAACCTACTCAAATTGCTGACAGTCAGCAATTGGCCAGTGATGAGATTGCTTATCTCACTCATACTTCTGGAACAACTGGTGTACCAAAATTAATCGCTCACTCTGCTAATTCAATGGGTTGGCGTTGGGTGCTTCAAAGAACTGTAATGGATTGGATGCCTGATAAGGAAGAAATTTTAGCTTTCCATATTTCTCCTGTTCATTCTCGTTTCAATATAGGGGTTTCATCAGCAATGACCTTTGGGTTTGGCCTTATGCCCCTCAATGATTTATCAAAAGATAATCTTGTCAATCTTTTTGCTAAACATCAGCCTTATGCTTTTGAAACACATCCAAACGATTTTGTTCGTCTAGCGAATCTTGCAAAGCAAGAACCTGAGATTTTTGCTTCAATTCGTTACCTTCACTCAACTTTTGATGCAATTAATAAAGAAACAATGCACACTTTTCTTTCTGCCTCTAAGCAAAAAGATCCAGTCTTCCTACAAATTTATGGACAATCAGAATGTGGCCCAATGATTTGGAAAAAGCACCGTTTATCAACTTTAGCAGACACTAATGCCCGTGAAATGGGGATTGGTATGCCTGGATTATCCAAAGCACGTATTGCCGATGAAGATGGAAATGAATGTCCTGCAGGTACGCCTGGAAGAATCCACTTCCTCTCAAAAGGAAGAGCTTTGACTTACTATAAAGAAGAAGAACGTTTTAATAAAGAAGTCTATGGTGACTGGTGGGATACTGGCGATTGGGGTCTCATGAATGAAGACGGAATTCTCTTTTTACATGACAGACAAGTTGATTTAATTGATAAAATTGAATCTAATTTGGCAATTGAAGATCTTCTGTTAGACCAACACGACTTCTTAGATGAAGTTGTGATTATTCGTGATAAATCTGGTAAACCACAACCTATTTTGGCTCTAGCTGAAAATGCGGAAATGGATTGGTCAGCTTGGTGGGCTTCAATTGTTGATTTGCCATTTTTAAATGAACCTATTCTTATGGCTTACGATGAAATTCCTCGTACAGCAACAATGAAAGTTCAACGATTAGCTCTTGAAAGAGAATTAGCTAAATAAGTGTTCCTAATTTTACTGACAGAACTGTCAGCCACTTATTCATCAGCAAATTTATTATCAAAACTACTGACAAAACTGTCAGTAGTTTTTTTGCTTAAAAAAAAATTAAATAATTGATGTTAATCAATTAATTTGTTAGAATTTAATAAATGACACAGTGTCATAAATTGAATGAATTGGAGAAAAAATGCCTAAATCAACCTATTTCAGTCTATCTGACGAAAAACGCAATCGCGTATATGATGCCTGTTTAAATGAATTTCAGACTCATTCTTTTCACGAGGCAAAAATTATGCACATCGTAAAAGCTCTTGATATTCCGAGAGGGAGTTTTTATCAGTATTTTGAAGATTTAAAAGATGCTTATTTCTATGTCCTCTCGCAAGAAACCCTTGAAATCCATGATTTATTTTTTAATTTATTAAAAGATAATTCCATTGAAGAGTCTCTAGATAAATACAAATATCTCCTTCTTGAAAATTTAATTGATTCTCCCCAATACAAACTTTATAAATATCGCTTTTTAGATTGGACTTATGAACTTGAAAGAGATTGGAAACCCCAAAGTTCAGCAACCGTCCCAGCTAGTGAAAATGATAATCCAATTTCACAAGTATTAAAATCAGTTGTTCATAATCTCGTTTATAGATTATTCAGTGAAAATTGGACTGAGAAAACTTTTATTGAAAATTATGATAAAGAAATCAAATTAGTCACCGAAGGTTTACTTAATTATATTACTGACAGAAAAAACTGAAAGGAGATTTTATGTTTTTAGCACTAAGAGAAATACGTTATAATAAAGCTCGTTACACCTTAATCGGAGCTATTATTTTTTTAATCGCTTATGTAGTCTTTATACTGTCCGGACTATCTGTAGGACTTGCCAGTCAATTTAAACAAGCTGTCCTTGATTGGAAGGCCGAAAAAGTCGTTTTATCAACAAGTTCAAATAATATTATTTCTGCTTCACAAATTACTTCTGATGATTTAAGTAATATTCATATAGAAAATGGATCAGAATTATCATTGTTTTCTACTTCTATGCGCAAATCAAAGAGCGAGCGAGACAATATTGCTATTATTGCCCTGCCTGATAAGTCTAAAATCATGCCAGAAGTTCTTGAGGGAAAAAAATTTACTGACAATCATTTAGAAATGATTATCTCAAAAAAGCTGGCAAATCAAGGATATAAAATCGGTCAAGAAGTTTCCGTGGGAAATAATAATATTAAAATAAAAATTGTCGGAATTTCAAAATCCTCTTCTTATTCTGCCTCGCCTGTTATCTATACTTCGTTTTCCGCTTTGAATCAGATAAAGTTTGGTGAAAAAAGCACTTCAACTTCTTCTGTTAATGCTGTCGTTGTAAAATCTGGAAAAGTTAAGATTGATTCTTCTATTTCAAATCAATATAAAGTCCTGTCTATTTCTGATTTAATTAACGATATTCCAGGTTATTCTGCTCAAAATATGACACTCAGCGCAATGATTTACTTCTTATTTCTGATTGTACTGTTGATTATTGGAGTCTTTATGTATGTTATAACTCTTCAAAAAGTTCCGATTTTTGGCATAATGAAAGCTCAAGGAATTTCAAATCGCATAATAATGAACTCTTTACTTGGTCAAAGCTTTATCATTAGTTTAGTTGGCGTCTTCGTTGCTTTTATAGCAAGTTATGGAACTAGCTTTATCTTACCCGATGCAATGCCATTTGAAATTAGTCTTACAAACTGGTTGCTCTATGCTTTAATTCTCATCATCGTATCAATTATTGGGTCACTTTTTTCAATCATTACTATCCGTAAAATTGACCCAACGAAAGCAATTGGAGGTTAAAAATGAAAACAATTCTTAAAATGGAAAATGTAAAAAATCTTTTGGTAGTGGTCATAATGAGATTCAGGCACTCAAAGGAATCGATTTAGCAGTCAATCAAGGAGAATTTGTTTCAATTATTGGTCCCTCCGGTTCAGGCAAAAGTACATTTCTCACAATTGCAGGTGGTTTACAAAGTCCAACTTCTGGGAACATTTCAATCAATGGCTTAGATTTTACACCATTGTCAGAAAAAAACGTTCTAAACTTAGATTTAAAGAAATAGGTTTCATCCTCCAAAGTTCTAATTTGATTCCTTATTTGACTATTGAAGAACAATTTCTCCTTATTGATAAAATCAATCACGAAAAACTAACTTCTAAAAAAGGGATTGAACTTCTTAAATCACTTGATATTTTAGACTTAAAAGATAAACATCCTAGTGATCTTTCTGGTGGTGAAAGACAAAGGGCAGCTATTGCTCGTGCTCTCTTTAATGAACCAAATTTAATTTTGGCGGATGAACCAACAGCAAGTTTAGACACTGAGCATGCTTATCAGGTTGTTGAATTATTAAGACAAGAAGCTCATTTGAAGAATAAAGCAACAATCATGGTCACTCATGACCAAAGAATGATTAAAAATAGTGACAGTATTTATAAGATTGAAGATGGACTCTTATCAAAAATCTAAATAAAATAAAAACTACTAGCTTACTAGTAGTTTTTTCATAGAATATTTTTTATAAAAAATAATCCTTCTCTAAATAAAGAGAAGGATTAAATCTAAATCATTCGTTGGTAAACCTTATTTTTTAAGGTTGTAGAATGCTTTAAGACCTTTGTATTGAGCCACTTCAGCCAATTGGTCTTCGATACGAAGCAATTGGTTGTATTTAGCCATACGGTCTGTACGTGAAAGTGAACCAGTTTTGATTTGACCAGCGTTAGTTGCAACAGCGATATCTGAGATTGTTGAATCTTCAGTTTCACCAGAACGGTGAGAAACGATTGCTGTGAAACCAGCTTCTTTAGCCATTTCAATAGCTTCGAAAGTTTCTGTCAAAGTACCGATTTGGTTAACTTTGATCAAGATAGCGTTTGAAGCATTTTCACGGATACCACGTTCAAGGTATTTAGTGTTTGTAACGAAGAAGTCGTCACCAACGAGTTGAACTTTTTTACCAAGACGTTCAGTAAGGATTTTCCATCCATCCCAGTCGTTTTCGTCCATACCATCTTCAATAGTGATGATTGGGTATTTAGAAACGAGTTCTTCAAGGTAGTCAACTTGTTCAGAAGCTGAAAGTTTTTTACCGCCTTCACCTTCGAATTTAGTGTAGTCGTAAACACCGTTTTCGTAGAATTCTGATGATGCACAGTCGAAACCGATCATAACGCCATCTTCACCAGCTTTGTAACCAGCTGCTTCGATTGCTTTAAGGATAGTTTCTACACCGTCTTCAGTTCCGTCGAATTTAGGAGCGAATCCACCTTCGTCACCGACAGCTGTTTCAAGTCCACGAGCTTTAAGAATTTTCTTAAGAGCGTGGAAGATTTCAGCACCCCAACGAAGCGCTTCTTTGAATGTAGGTGCACCAACTGGTACGATCATGAATTCTTGGAAAGCGATTGGAGCGTCTGAGTGAGAACCACCATTGATGATGTTCATCATTGGAGTTGGCAATACTTTAGCGTTGAATCCGCCAAGGTAGTTGTAAAGTGGAACACCAAGTTCATCAGCAGCAGCACGAGCAGCAGCGATAGAAACACCAAGGATAGCGTTAGCTCCCAATTTACCTTTGTTTTCAGTACCGTCAAGAGCGATCATTGCACGGTCAATAGCTTGTTGGTCAGTAACTTCATAACCGATGATAGCTTCAGCGATGATGTTGTTTACGTTGTCAACAGCTTTTTGAGTACCAAGTCCGTTGTAGCGAGATTTGTCGCCATCACGAAGTTCAACCGCTTCATGTTCACCAGTAGAAGCACCTGAAGGTACCATACCGCGACCGAATGCACCGTCTTCAGTGTAAACTTCAACTTCAAGTGTTGGGTTACCGCGTGAGTCAAGGACTTCGCGAGCATAAATATCAGTAATAATTGACATTTTAGTCTCCTTATTATTTTTAAGTGCGTCTGCACTCTTAATACATCTTTGATTTTACTATTTTTTGAAAGATTTTTCAAGTGAAAATATTTGTAATTGGAAGCCTTCTAAACCAGGAAAATATATGATTATGGTACAAGGTAAATCTAGTAAATCTAAAAAATCATATGATTATCTTGGAAAATCAGAATATGAAGTAATAGATAATAAAAAATTAATAAGAGAAGTCGAGGTTTCACGTAATAAAATAAATGTAGGTGATAAGACTACAATAAGTGTAGGATGTGATGAAGAGTTAGTTTTATATAGATTTTGGAT
>SKEM01001296.1_pt1 | contig 11427 bp, 9 predicted proteins | sample 4826731 | NCBI WGS metagenome assembly SKEM01 (sample SAMN11008809, study PRJNA524170) | human gut metagenome | biome: Human fecal sample; material: Feces; isolation source: fecal sample from pouch patient p37 | host: Homo sapiens | place: Israel: Tel-Aviv | collected 2015-07-27
GGCGCTCACCATGCATTGACGGGGGCGCTTCCCGTGCTGTACGGGAAGCGCCCCCCTTCATGCTGTACGCGTACGCGGATCAGTGATCGGTATTGCCGTTGATCGCGCCACCGCCCTGCTGCAGAATCGCACCGAAGAAGTCATGGTTCGTCATCGTCTTCTTGAGGCGCGGCACGAGCGTCTGGTACGCCTGCTCGGGCTCAAGGCCGCCGAGCAGACGGCGCAGGCGGTAGATCACCGGCAGTTCCTGCGGGTCGGTGATCAGCTCTTCGCGGCGCGTGCCCGAAGCGTTGATGTCGACGGCCGGGAACATGCGCTTGTCGGCGAGCTCGCGGCTCAGGCGCAGCTCCATGTTGCCGGTGCCCTTGAACTCCTCGAAGATCACTTCGTCCATCTTCGAACCGGTTTCCACAAGCGCCGACGAGATGATCGTGAGCGAACCGCCGTTTTCGATGTTGCGGGCGGCGCCGAAGAACTTCTTCGGCGGGTAAAGCGCCTGCGCGTCCACACCGCCCGACAGGATGCGGCCCGAAGCCGGCGCCGCGATGTTGTAGGCGCGGGCCAGTCGCGTCATCGAATCGAGCAGCACGACCACGTCCTGCCCCAGTTCCACAAGGCGCTTGGCGCGCTCGATCGCGAGCTCGGCCACCGTCGTGTGGTCGGAGGCCGGGCGGTCGAATGTCGACGAGATGACCTCGCCCTGCACGGTGCGCTCCATGTCGGTGACCTCTTCGGGGCGCTCGTCCACGAGCACGACCATCAGGTACACCTCGGGGTTGTTCGTGGCGATCGCGTTCGCGATGTTCTGCAAGGTGATCGTCTTGCCGGCCTTCGGCGGCGAGACGATCAGGCCGCGCTGGCCCTTGCCGATCGGCGCGACGATGTCGATCAGACGGCCGGTCAGGCGGTTCGGCGTCGTTTCCTGGCGCAGGCGCTCGTTCGGGTAGAGCGGCGTGAGCTTGCTGAACTGCGGGCGGCGCGAGGCCTCCTCCACGCTCATGCCGTTGATCGAATCAATCGACTGCAACGGCACGAACTTCTGGCGCTGGTTGCGGCGGTCGCCTTCGTGCGGTGTGCGGATCGAGCCCTTGACGGCGTCACCCTTGCGCAGGCCGTACTTCTTGATCTGGCCCATCGAGACATACACGTCGTTGGGGCCGGGCAGGTAGCCGGATGTGCGGATGAACGCGTACGAATCGAGCACGTCGACGATGCCGGCCACGGGCACCAGGTCCGCGGGCTGCTCCTCGCGCTTGTCGTTGTCGCGGTTCTTGTTGCGGCGGTTGTTGCCGCGCTCGTTGCGCTCGTTGTTCGCGCGGTTGCGGCCGCGGTGCGGCGCCTCGGCGCGCGTGTTCGACGATTCGTGATCGGCGTTCTTGTGCACGGGCAGCGAGTCGAGGATCTCGTCGAGGTCCTGCGGCACCTCGCGCGGTTCGGCGTGGCGGTGGCGCGGCTGCTCGTCCACATCGGCGGCGTGGCGGCCGCGGCGTGGGCGGGGTTCTGCGTTGCGGCGGCCCTGCTTCTGACCGTCGCCGTGCAGGTCGAGCGTGCTGAGCAGGTCATCGGCGGCCTTGCTCGCGGCCTCGTCGTCGGTGCGGCCGGTGGCCGGCACCTCCGCACCGCGGCGCTTGCGCACGCGGCGTGCGGTGACCTTCATCTCCATGTTGCTCTGCGGGGTCGGCGACTCATCCTGGGCCGGCTCCTGTGCGGCGGCCTGTGCCTTGAGCGCGGGCTGCCGCTCCTCGGCGGCCGGCGCAGGCTGTTCCTGCTTCTTGGTCCTTTGGGCGGCGGCGCTCTCGGCCTTGGGGGCGCGCACGGTCACTCCGGCCGGGGCTTCGCCGCCACTGCGGGCGGCCTGCAGCGTTGCAATCAAATCACCCTTGCGCATGGTGGAGACGCCCCGCAGGCCCAGTTGCTTGGCCAGCTCTTTGAGCTCCGGGAGTTTCATCTCGTCTAGGTTTGAGGTTGTTGCCAATTGAGTTGTGCCTTTCTTTGGCCATGCATGAAGATCGCCATGGCTGAGCAAAGAGTTGTACGAACAAGCATCAGACGATGCCGTCGTCAATTTGGGGAATGCCCGGCATTGTTCCGCCGGACGTCCCCTACTGTACAACGGAACGGCGACTGTACGGCGCGCTATGCCCGCCGTGCGAGCGGCATGCGGGGCCTTCCTCCCCATGGAGGCCCCGCGCCGCCGGCCGCCGGTTTATGGGTTTATTTGGATTCGTGGTAGGACTTTTCGGTGTTGACGGACCACACGTTCCTCTTCGAGGTCCGGTGTTCCTTGATGTTGCCCACCGCTTCGATGGCGGTGGCCATCGAATGGTCCATGTTGTTGTAGCGGTGCTGGCCATTGCGGCCCACACAATACAGGTTGCCGAAGGAATCGAGGTATTCCACGAGTTCCGGCATCTGGTCGTAGGTGTCGAAATAGGCAGGATAGGCCTTCTTGACACGTTCGCGGTGCGCATCGAGCACTTCGTGGGCGCCGTTGATCACACCCATGCGGGTGAGCTCCTTGATGGCGAAGCGCGTGGCCTCCTCGTCGGTCATGTTCCAGAAGTCGTCGCCTTCCTCACAGAAGTATTCGAGGCCGATCCACACGGTGTCGTCGACGTCCTTGACGAGGTAGGGGCTCCAGTTGTTGAAGATCTGCAGGCGCCCCACCTTGTAGCCCGGGTCCTGCACGTAGATCCAGCAGTCCGGCACGATCGGCGGGTTGCCGAGCGTGGGGATGTCGGTCGTGTTCTTGAGCTTGAGGCGCTTGACGAGGATGCCCACCGTCACGAAGTCGCGGTATGGCAGGCCCTTGGCCACGGCCACCATGTCCTGCGGCGCCGGGTCCTGCTCGGTGTCGAGCGCTTCCACAAGGTCCTTCACCGGCATCGACGAGATGAACTGGTCGGCCTTGAGTGTGGTGCGCTTGCCTTCGGCGTCTTCGTAGTCGACCGAGGCGATCACGCCGTTCTCGCGGTGGATCGCCACCACCTTGGCGCCGGTGAGCACGGTCACGCCCGCGTCCACGCAGTTCTGTTCGACGGTCTCCCACAGCTGTCCGGGGCCGAGCTTGGGGTACCAGAACTCCTCGATGAGCGACGTCTCCACTTCGGCGTTGCTGCGTTTCTTCGGCAGCAGCTTCTGCACGGCGTTCTTCAGCACGCCCATGATGCTCAGGCCCTTGACGCGCTGCGAGCCCCAGTCGGCCGAGATCTCGGAGGGGTGACGGCCCCACAGCTTCTCGGTGTAGCCCTCGAAGAACATCGAATAGAGCTTGCGGCCGAAGCGGTTGATGTAGAAGTTCTCCAGATTGTCTTCCGGCAGCTTGTGGAACACGGACTTGAGGTACGAGAACCCGGCTTCCACCGTGATGCGCGGTCCCATCGCCTTGAGCGTGGACACGGAGAGCGAGATCGGGTAATCGAAGAAATGCTTGTTCCAGAAGATGCGCGAGACACGGTGGCGCTTGAGCATCACCTTGTCGGTCTTCTCCGGGTCGGGGCCGCCCGGTTCGAGCTCATGGCTGCGCCCCAGCTTCTTGTCGTCGTACGACGGCGCGCCCTGCAGCGGCATCGTCTGCGCCCACCACTGCATGATGCGGTCGTCTTTAGAGAAGAAGCGGTGGCCGCCGATGTCCATGCGGTTGCCATTGTGGCGTACGGTGCGCGCGATGCCGCCGAACTCCTGGCTTTCCTCGAGCACCGTCACGTCGTAGCGCGCGTCGCCGCCATCCTTGATCAGTTCCCAAGCGGCAGTCAGCCCAGCGGGGCCGCCGCCGATGATGACTACGGATTCCTTGTCAGACACGCTGTTGCACTCCTTTAGGTTCACAGTGGCCGCCGGCGGCCTATGGTCATGGTCACCATGGTGATATGCGGGGATTGCCGGCGAACCTGGCTTGAAAACGCCACACAAGACGGCGCATCGTTGGATTTCACCTTACGATTGTAAGGCGTGGCATGACCATTGGCCCCACTCAGTTCGGTGTAGGCTGACGGATTCACATTCCTTCGGGAATGTCGATGTCGCTTTTCTGCACTTCCTCCACGTTCACGTCCTTGAACGTGACGATGCGCACGTTCTTGACGAAGCGGCTGGAACGGTACACGTCCCACACCCATGCGTCGGTCAGGCGCACGTCGAAATACACGTCCTGCCCTGCCGAACGCACGTTGAAATCCACTTTGTTCGCCAGATAGAACCGCCGCTCGGTCTCCACGACGTAGGTGAACAGCTTGATCACGTCGCGGTATTCCTTGTACAACGCGAGTTCGGCGTTCGTCTCATAGTTGTCGAGGTCTTCTGCGCTCATGGTGTCCTTTTGGTGTCCTTGCTCTCACTGGTCGTCGGCGTCGGTGTGCGCGCGGCGCTTCATGCGGTCGTGGCCCAACGTGCGCCACCACGCCTTCTTCGACGTGTTGCGCTCCGCCGAATTGTACGGCCACGTGTTCTCCGATTCGACCGCGTCCTGCGCGATGCGCTCGGAATCGGAGCGCATGCGCTCGCCGATCCCTGCCTTGTCTGTTGTGTCGCCCTGCGCGTCCGGCTCCATGACGGCGCCGGATTCGGCGAGCAGCTGCTGCTTGCGGATCGCGAGCGTGTGCTCATGCTGCGAAAGCGCCTTTTCCATGCCCGGGTTCGACGTTATGACGTGCATGCCGAACGCGTCCATCGCGCGCACCGGATCGAATTCGTCGTCGAGCGTGTCGAGCACGTTGAGGTCCTGGTATTTGCCGAGGCGGTTGTCCCACAGGGCATGGCGCGAGACGCCCGACGGCACGAAGCCAAGCGACTGGTAGACGGAGTACGACCGCGTGTTCTTTTCGGGCACCGCCACCCAGATGCGGTGCAACCCCAGGCCCTCCGGCGGTTCGGCGAATGCATAGGTCATGACGCGCGGCATCGCATCACGCGAATAGCCGCGCCCACGGTAATCCTTGCCCAGGATCACTTGGATGCGCGCCGAACGCGCCCAGCCGTCGATGTCGATGAGGAAGATCATGCCGAGGAACTCGGTCGCGCTCTGCGCGTCGACCGTCTCGCTTTCGCAGTCGTCGGTCGTGGTCATCAACGACCACGCGATCGTGCGGCGCTGTTCGGGGTCGTCGATGCCACTGCCGGCGTCGGTGCCGTTGGCCCAGGCCTCCGAACGCAGCACCCACGCATGCACGGCGGCGCGTTCGGCCACGCGGTCCTTGCCGGTGAGCCCCGAGGCGTTCACGTATGCGTCTATGGTGTCCATCTTCTCCAGGTCCTGCTGCGTGGCAGGGCGCAGATACACCATTTCCCCTCTGATATCGGGTATGTCAATGCGCGCGGGCAGCTCCCGCGGGCGGTCCTGTTCCCCCTGCAGACGGTCGTCTGTCTCAACCATGATCATTCCTTTAATCCTGTCATCAGAGAATCCCACATCCTCCAATCTTTCCATTGTATGCTAAGAGGTCGTCGAACAAACGCCGGATATACGCCGAAAAAACAGGTGTGCCTGCCCAGGGCGCACGGCCCCGGGCAGGCACACAGTCAGGCGGTCACGCGCACGCGCGCTCAGCCCTTGATCTTCTCCATGACGATCTTCGTGACGGCCTTGGCGTCCGCCTGGCCCTTCGTGGCGCGCATGACCGCGCCGATGATGGCGCCCATCGGCTTCATGTTGCCGCCCTTGAGCTTCTCCACCACATCCGGGTTCGCGTCGAGCGCCTCCTGCACGGCGGCCTGCAGCGCCCCATCGTCGGAGACGACCTTGAAGCCATGGGCCTCCACGACCTGCTCCGGCGTGCCTTCGCCCTTGAGCACGAACGCCACGGTCTGCTTGGCCAGCTTGTCGTTGAGCTTGCCGTCCGCGATCAGGCGCTCCACATCGGCCACGGCCTGCGGCGTGATGTCGAGCTCCTCGAGGGCCACGCCCTTCGCGTTGGCTTCGCGTGAAAGCTCGCCGAGCCACCATTTCTTGGCGCCGGCCGGCGTGGCGCCGAGCTTGACGGTCTCCTCGATCAGGTCGAGCGCGTCGGCGTTGACCACGTCGCGCATCTCGATGTCGCTGAAGTTCCACTCGCCCTTGAGGCGGTTGCGGCGCTCGCGCGGCATCTCCGGCATCTGCTTGCGGATCTCTTCCACATGCTCGGGCGTGATGTGCAGCATCACCAGATCCGGGTCCGGGAAGTAGCGGTAGTCGTCGGCGTCGGACTTCACACGGCCGCCGGCGGTGGCCTGCGAGGCCTCGTCCCAGTGGCGCGTCTCCTGCAGGATCTCGCCGCCCTTGTCGAGGATCGCGGCCTGGCGGCGGATCTCGTACTGGATCGTGCGTTCGATGCCGCGGAACGAATTGACGTTCTTGGTCTCCGAACGCGTGCCGAACGGGTCGGACGGGTCGCGGCGCAGCGAGACATTCACATCGGCGCGCATATTGCCCTGCTCCATGCGCGCGTGCGAGATGTTGAGCGCGCGCACGATGTCGCGGATCGCGCGCATGTACGCGCCGGCGATCTCCGGCGCGCGGTCGCCGGCGCCCTCGATCGGCTTCGTCACGATCTCGATGAGCGGCACACCCGCGCGGTTGTAGTCGACGAGCGAATGGTCGGCGCCCTCGATGCGGCCGTCGGTGCCGCCCACATGCGTGTTCTTGCCGGCGTCGTCCTCGATGTGCGCGCGCTCGATCGGCACGCGGAACACGGTGCCGTCCTCAAGCTCCACGTCGAGGTAGCCTTCGCCGTTCGTCGGCTTGTCGTACTGGGAGATCTGGTAATCGCGCGGCATGTCCGGGTAGAAGTAGTTCTTGCGCGAGAACTGGCTCCACTCGTTGATCTGGCAGTGCAGCGCAAGACCGAGCTTGATCGCGTAATCCACCGCCGCCTCGTTGATCACCGGCAGCGACCCCGGCAGGCCGAGGCTGACGGGGGTCAGCTCGGTGTTCGGCTCCGCGCCGAACGAGATCGGGGCCGGGCAGAACAGCTTGGTGTTCGTGCTCAGCTCGACATGCGTCTCCAGGCCGATGACCGGATCGAACTTCTTGACGGCCTCGGAATACTTCATGAGTTGTTCAGCCATAATTACTTTCCTGCCACCTTCACTTGTTCAGTCCATCGAGCCACGGCGTCTTGAGCGAGCTCCAGATCGGCGCGCCCCAGCTCTCCTCGAGCGCGGCTTCGAGCGCCGCCGCCGGCTTGTACATCACTTCGTCGCGCTGCTGCGGCGCGATGAACTGGAAGCCGACCGGCAGGCCGTCGTCGGACAGTCCGGCGGGGATGCTCATGGCCGGCACACCGGCGAGGTTGGCCGGGATCGTGGCGATGTCGTTCATGTACATGGCCAGCGGGTCGTCCATCTTCTCACCGAACTTGAACGCGGTCGTCGGGCTCGTCGGGGAGACGAGCACGTCGGCCTGTTCGAACGCCTTCTTGAAGTCGTTGATGATCAGTGTGCGCACCTTCTGCGCTGAGCCGTACCAAGCGTCGTAGTAACCGGCCGAAAGCGCGTAGGTGCCGAGGATGATGCGCCGCTTGACCTCGTCGCCGAAGCCGGCTTCGCGCGTGGTCGCCATCATGTTCGCGGCGGTCTGCGCCACATCTTCCGGCGGCATGACGCGCAGGCCGTAGCGCATGCCGTCGTACCGCGCCAGGTTCGAGCTGACTTCGGACGGCATGATGATGTAGTACGCGCCGAGCGAGTACTTGAAGTTCGGGCACGAGACCTCCACGACCTCGGCGCCCATGGCGGTGAGCATGTCGACCGCCTCATGGAAGCGCGCTTCGACGCCCGGTTGGAAGCCTTCGCCGTTGAGCTCCTTCACGAGGCCCACCTTGAGGCCCTTGAGGTCGCGGCGCTGGCCTTCGCGCGCGGCAGCGACCATCGGGCGCGGACCTTCGGGAATCGACGTCGAGTCACGCTTGTCGTGACCGCCGATAATCTCCTGCAGCAGCGCGGAATCGAGCACGGTGCGCGTCACGGGGCCGATCTGGTCGAGCGAAGAGGCCATGGCGATCGCGCCGAAGCGCGAGACGCCGCCGTACGTCGGCTTGACGCCGACCGTGCCGGTCAGCGCGCCCGGCTGGCGGATCGAGCCGCCGGTGTCGGTGCCGAGGGCGAGCGGGGCCTCGAACGCGCTGACGGCCGCGGCGGAGCCACCGCCGGATCCGCCGGGCACGCGCTCCACGTCCCACGGGTTGCTCGTATTCTGGTATGCGGAATGCTCGGTCGACGAGCCCTGCGCGAACTCGTCGAGGTTCGTCTTGCCGAGCAGCGGCATGTGCGCGGCCTTGAGCTTCTCAATCACGGTCGCGTCGTAGGGCGGAATCCAGCCTTCGAGGATGCGCGAGGCGGCCGTCGTCTGGATGCCCTTCGTCACGATCATGTCCTTGATCGCGATCGGCACGCCGGCGAGCTCGGGCAGTTCGGCCTTCTCGCTGTCAGACAGATTGTCGAACGCGTCCGCCTGCTCAAGGGCGGCTTCGCCCGAGACGGTCAGGAACGCCTTGATCGATGGCTCTGCGGCGTCGATCACGTCGAGCTGCGCGGAGACGAGGTCACGGCTCGTGATCTCCTTGGCGCGCAGTTTCTCCGCCATCTGCACGGCGGACAGTTTGACGAGTTCAGTGGTATCGGTCATGTCACTCCTCCCCCAGGATCTGCGGCGCCACGAACATGCCGTCGGCGGTGGCCGGCGCGGCGGCCAGCACTTCGGATTGCGGCAGTGGCGTGACTGGCACGTCCGGGCGCAGGTATGCCTCGAGCGGCACGGGGTTGGCAGTCGGCTCCACGTCCGCGGTGGCGGCTTCCTGCACGGAGTCGATGGCGTCGGCGATCACATTGAGCTCGCTCTGCATACGAGTGATTTCCTCGTCGGTGAGCGCAATGCGAGCCAGATCACCCAGATGGATAATTTCTTCGCGTGTGAATGTTGGCATGCCTCTTACTATACGAACCAAATGTGACGAGGCCCGCGCTACTTGACGTCGCGCTTGGCGGTGACGGCCGCGCCGGCGGCATAGACCGCCACAGCCCATGCCAGGAGGATCACGCCGGCCCAGCCCCATGTGGGCTGGAACGGCTGGGTCGATCCGACCGTCATGGCGGCGCCCATGCTGTTGGCGAACGACGAGGCGCCGGCGCCGATGAACGATTCCAGTGCCCTGGACGGCAGGCAGTTGTTGACCGAGACGATCCACGCGAAGCGGTCGCCGAGCAGTTGCGCGAGCTGCAGAATCGACGGCAGCAGTGTGAACAGTCCTACGACGCACAGCACACCGCCCACGGTGGAACGCAGCATGGTGCCGAATCCCATCGCCATGACCGCGGTGAGCGCCATCGCGAGCGGCACGCCGAGCAGCGTGACCCACGGCAGCGCCGCGGGCATCGCCTGCGTGCCGGTCGAGATTGCGCCGTGCACCATGAGCCATGCGCAGCCCCACGCCACGAGCACGCCCACGAACGAGGCGAGGAAGGTGACCGCGGCCAGTACGAGCGTCTTCGCGTCCATGAACATCGCGCGCCGCGGGTTCACGGTGAGCGACGTGATGATGGATTGGCTCGAATACTCGCTTGTCATGACCATGACGCCCAGGATGCCGACGATGAGCATGCCGTCGGTCGCGCCGGTGCTCGCCGTGGTCCATACGTCTTCCATGCCCACCGGCATGGCTTCCTGCGACGCCATGAAATTGAGGAGCCAGCCGATCATCAGGCTGTTAACGGCGAAGAACGCCACGCACAGCACAAGCAGCACATAGGTGGACATGGCGCTCCACATCTTGCACCACTCCGAGCGCACCGCGCCGGCGAAGGTCAACGTGTGTACGGGCCGGTGCGCGGCATGGCGTTCGGCCGGCTGGGTTGCGCTCATCGCGCACCTCCGTTCTGCGGCTGTTGGGCGGCCTGCGCAGCAACATAGCGCGCATGCCCGTGGGTCAGTTCCATGTACGCCTGCTCAAGCGAGACCTGCTGGCGCACGAATTGGTATGCGATGATCTGGTGTGCGGCGAATCCGCGCGCGACCGCGGCGAAATCCGCGCCCTCGATCTCAAAGGCGCGCGCGTCGGCAGGGTACCCCGAATCCACCGGCTTCTCGGTGATGCGCACCGTGGGCGACGCGGCGAGCATCGCATGCATCTTCCCGGCGTCCGGCGTGACGACCGAGAGCAGGTGGCGCGAATGTTCCCTCACGAAGTCGGCCACGGTTCCGGTGCGCAAGATGCGCCCCTCGCCGATGATTACGAGATTGTCGGCGGTGAGCGCCACCTCGTTCATCAGGTGCGAGCTGAGCAGCACCGCGCGCCCTTGTGCCGCGCAGTTGCGGCACAGGTCGCGCACCCATTTGACGCCCTCGGCATCGAGGCCGTTCACCGGCTCGTCGAGCACGAGGTTCTTCGGGTCGCCCAGCAGCGCCGCCGCGATCGCGAGGCGCTGGCTCATGCCGAGCGAGAATTTGCCCGCCTTCGTCTTCTTCACACTGGCGAGGCCTGTCAGGTCCATGACCTCGTCCACGCGGCCGCGCGCGATGTTGTTCGTGTAGGCGAGCGCGCACAGGTACGCGTAAGCGGAGCGGTTGCGCGGCGCACATTTGGCGTCGAGCACGGCACCGACCGAGCTCATCGGGCTCGCCTGCCGCATATACGGCACGCCATCGATCAGCGCGGTGCCGTGGTCGGGCGTAATCAGCCCGAGCAGCACGCGCATCGTGGTGGATTTGCCGGCGCCGTTGGGCCCCAGGAATCCGGTGACCGCGCCGTTTGCGGCCACAAAACTCACATCGTCCAACACGCGGTTGGCGCCGAATGTCTTGGTAATGCCCTGTATCTCGATCACGCCGCAAGGCTAGCATGCGCGGGTGGTGCCGTGCGGGGCGTCGTTCACACTGTGTCTGCGTGTTGGCTGATCCACGCGTGCATCGAGACGGCCGCCGCTGCCCCGGCGTTGATCGAACGCACCGAGCCGAACTGGCTGATGTACACCACATCGTCCGCCAGATCGATGGCCTTCTGTGACAGGCCAGGGCCTTCCGCGCCAAAGAGCATGAGGCAGCGTTCGGGAAAATCATAGGTCTCGATCGGCGCCGCGCCTGGCACAATGTCGAGCGCGATGACCCTGGCGTGTTGCGCCATGTGCAGTTGGTGCCGGGCTTGCTTGAGCCCTGCATGCAGGTCGCCGGCGCGGGGGTCGCCGGGCGCCAGTTCAAGCAGCTGGGGTTCAAGTTCGGCGATATGCCGTTCGGCTTCGGCGCGCTCGGCGGCGATGCGTGTGTGCCAGTCGTCCACAAGGTCCTGGATGGAAGGGTGGTTGACCACGTGCTGGTAGAGCTCGGTCATCAACGCGCCCTTGCGGTTCCATTTGTGCGGGCCGACGATGTGCACGCGGTTCGCGGTGAACGCGTTGGCTGTGCGCACCATGGAGCCGATGTTGAAGTCATGGGTCCAGTTCTCCACGGCCACTTCAAAAGGG
>SKEM01001297.1_pt1 | contig 11424 bp, 4 predicted proteins | sample 4826731 | NCBI WGS metagenome assembly SKEM01 (sample SAMN11008809, study PRJNA524170) | human gut metagenome | biome: Human fecal sample; material: Feces; isolation source: fecal sample from pouch patient p37 | host: Homo sapiens | place: Israel: Tel-Aviv | collected 2015-07-27
ACAGTCGAATTCAATATTCCATTCTGTTGTCGACCTCAACCTCAATCTAAGTATAAGAAAAAAGGTAGATAAAAACATCGTCATGTTTCTATCTACCTTTATACTTTAGGGTGTTTGACAAAGAGCCATTTTAATTATTCAACTGGTTTAAATTTTTTAATATTCACGCTCTTTACATACATATTATGACCGATTCTGTACGCTGTTTTGCGGTAATGCTTAATAGCTTTGTATTTGCCACCATATACAGTAACTTTGGTGCCCTTCTTTAAGAGTTTCCGTGATACACGTTTACCATTTGACTTATAAACAAATGAGTTTCTCTTCAAGGTAACTTTTGTACCAGTAACATTTCTTACACGTACATACTCATCGGTATCAACAACTTTATAGAAATGTTGTCCCTTGATTGTGTAAACTTTAAGTTTACCATTCTCATCGGTGACCAGGTTCAATTTTTCATAACCTGAAACAATTTTATCCGTCTTTTCAAGATCTTTGGTATAAAGAACTGACTTATACATTACTGTAGTCTTCTCACCTATTTCAGCCGGTGTATGAGACTTTTCTTTATCAGTATCTTCTTTTTTATCGGAGTCATTATTTGTAAACGGAGTTGCTGGGGTTGATTGAGGATTTGAAGTTGGTTCTTGATTTACTTCAGGTACTGTTGGAATAACTGGTTGAATTGGTTGAATTGGTTTATCTGGAATTTTAGGAGCTACAACCAAGTTCTTAGACAAAGTATCAAGTACCTTCTCCATTGTCTCAACTAAATCAACCTTGCTGTTTCTATCGTTTAAAACCTTCTCAGTTGCTGTAATAGCTGCGATTAAGGCTGCACTAGATTTAGAAGTATACTTAGTCAAGTCATGCTTCTTAGCTTGAACTAATTCAGCACTCAACTTTTGCTTTTCAGCTGCTAAAGTGTTGTCTGCTGATTGAGCTGGTTTTTCTGTCTTTAATGCTAATGCTTTTTCTGCTGTATCAAGAAGAGTAGAAGTATTCTTAACATCATCTACATTTGCATCCTTATTATCAAGTACCGCATAAGCTACTTTCAAAGCACTAGTAAACATTGCCTTAGAAGCATCTGTGTATTTATCAAGATCCTTCTTTTCTGCTGCGCTAACTTTGGCTTGCAAATCATTTTTAGTCTTAGTTAAAGTTTCATCTTTTTGTGGAGTTGTAGTAGTCAACTTTTGTTCAGCTTCAGTTAAAGCTTTAGCTGCTTGCTGAACTTCTGCTAATGTAGCATTTTCCTTGGTTAATACATCCTTAGCTTGCTTTAAGGCCTGTTCATATGCAGACTTAGAAGAAGTAGTGTACTGGGTCAAATTTACCTTCTTGTTAACTTGTTCGCTTAATTCTTCCTTTGCCTGTTTCAAGTCCTTATCTTTATCAACTTCAGGCTTAGTTGGCTTTTCATTTAGACTTGTTACTTCAACAGAAACAATCTTAGATTCATTACCATATTTATCAACAGCCTTAAACTTCACTGTTTCATTCTTGGTAACCTTAACTCCATCAGTAGGAACGGGCTTAAACGTCTTACCATTGTCGGTACTATACTCGACTTTAGCATCTTTTACTTGAGTCTTTGCTGTGATAGTACTTGATTCGCCATCTTTTGCCGTAACCTGCTTAATTACAGGATTATCCAAAGTCTTAGCTGGTTCATAGTAAACTGTTACAGCTTGCTTGCTAGAATTACCTTGAACATCAGTAACCTTAACTTCAAAGACATTCTTACCTGGCTTCAATTCAACTTCATGCTTAAAGCCTTTCTTAACACCATCAGTACTATGATAATCGACATCTGACCAATTAGATTCAACATCATTGTCATTAATTGCTAAGTCATAGAACTTATAATCATCGCTAACAGTCCCACTAATAGTAAATTTATCTTTGTTAGTATAAACGGTATCTTTTCCATTAAGATTCAAAGCTGGAGCATTAGCATCTACGTAGAAGCTCAATCTTTCTTGACTAGTTTCTCTAACTGTTGAATCCCCTACAAGAGCTGAAAAGACCTTAGCGCCATGTTTACCAATGTCTAAAGTTAACTTAAACGTTTGGTCAGGATTAATCTTTACACCCTTACCATCAATTTGCAAAGTAGTGGTTGGTCTCCTAACTTTACCAGTAATAGTTAACTTGCCAGTCTTTGGATCGTAATTCTTAGTCTTAGCATTAACATTAGTAGTGCCCCATCCTATGTCATTATCAAAGGTGACATCCCCACTAGCAACAGTGATCTTGCCCCGGTCACTAGACTTAACTTTTTGGGTAACAGTAGATTCATTACCATCAGCATCAGCTGTAACTATAGTAATGTCGTTCTCACCATATTCTACCGGCACTTCAGCACTAAAGGTATGATCAGCTGCTAGCTTAGCAGGTACTTTTTGATCACCATTCTTGATTTCAATGCTCTCAGTATCAGCACTTACTTTACCAGTTAATTTAACAGAACCTTCTGATGTTTGGGCCAATTTAGCAGTCTTACCATCATAACTCTCTGTTCCATCAACGGCTAAGCTTTCTACCTTAGCAGGAACCAAGCTAACTGTAATATTCTTCTGTTCAATCGGAGTCTTATGATCTTCATCAGCATAGAACTTAACTGCCATCTTGTAATCGGCTTTAGCTACTGGAATATTAGTTTCAAAACTATTAGTAGTCTTGTCATACTTAACGGTTAGGTCGTGCGTCTTATGATCCTTATCAGTGTAAGTTCCATAAAGTTGAGCAGGATACGTCCCTGTTACTGTATAATTACCACTTTTAGCGTCATAATTATCTGTCTTAGAACTAATCTTTCCAGGCAAACCACCATTGTCAAGAACTAATCCATAGGTGCTTTCGCCTGGCTTATTGCCCTCGCCTGAAGTAGTACCTGCGTTAGATGCATTATCAAATAAGGCTACCGAATAATCATTTTTACCCGCAGCTAAAGACTTAGCTTGTGCATCAGTTAGATTAATCATAACTTGTTTAAAGCCATCTTTACCTGCTTTAACTGTAGTATCATATTGAACTTGACTAAAAATACCATTGACTGAAACATTCGCATCCCCAGACAATCCACTAAGTTCATCCTTAACTTCTGCGGTTAAAACATATTTAGTTTGTTCTTTTCCTTCGGCATCTTTAGTATTGGTAGAAACAAGCTTTAAGTTTCTTACTACTGGTTTTGTATTATCTACCTTGACAGGAATATCATAATGTTGTTGTTTATTTGTTCCATCTACTGTAGCTACAATTCTATACACATAACTACCTTCTGGAACACTAACTTTTTCACCCTTTTGCTGATCAAAGTAAGTTCCATCCCAAGATGGTGCACTATCAAAGTAAGTATATGTTTGGCCTTGAGCATAGTAATATGTCTTCGTTACATTAGCCAAGGTAGCTAAAGTATTAATTACCTCACCCTTGTTGTTCAAGATTTGAATCTTTACATTATTAGCATTTCTATACAAGTAGTAAGTTGGCTTAATCCACTTAAATTGACTGTCTTTTGCAGTAGAAATCGCAAACTTAGACAAATCAACACTGTACTGACCCATCTCATCCATACTAAGACCTGGATTAGTATTATCAGAATCGTTACCTACTGTTACAGTAGTACCCATAATACCTTGGTCAGGATGAAAGACATTCTTGTCATTTAATTTAGCGAAAATTGGTATATCATTACTTGCCCAATCACCATAAAAGCCCATATAAGGCAATCTTAACTGCGACTTATCATCTGATGACTTAAATGTCAAAAAGCCCTCAACATATTGATTTTCTTTAAAACCATTCGGCACTGTTAAAGTCAATGAAACTTCTTTAGTCGAATTAGCGGGTACTTCAATCGATCCATTTACCTTAACCGATGCTCCATCAATCTTCTTATCGTATAAGACTGCATTTTCATCAGTAGCAGAAGTGTAAACGTCCGAATCTTTACCATTATTAGCTAGCTTATAAGTAAGTGGCTTATTAGTTCGGTTAGTGAATTTAACGGTAAACGTCTTAGTATTTTCTTTGAAATCTTTTAATTCAACGGCTGGATAATTATTACCAGCAGCAACTGTTGAAGGATTCTTAGCTATTGCGTCAATAGCTGCTTGAGCATTAATAAAACCAGCACCTTGCCGCCGAGGTGAAACAATTACATTTTCATGACTGACATCAGGCTCAATACTTGCTGTATTCATTTCAATATTCTTAATAAAAGCAGTCTTTTCACTAGCACTCATCTTTTGATAGAGATTATAGAAGGTACCCTTCTTATCACTCATTGCTTGTTTAACTAAAGCTTGAGTTCCGGCAATAAATGGAGAAGCCATTGAAGTTCCTGACATATTGGTATAGCCATTATTATTTTGAGTTGACCAAATATTACCACCAGGTGCAGAAATATCAGGCTTAAAGGCCAAATTAGATACGGGACCATATGAAGTAAAGCTTGACATCAGATCAGATTTAGTTGTCGTATTAGCCAAAGGTTGAACTTCAATATTGACCTTTAATACTTCATTAGGATGTTCTTCAACATATTTAACTAAAGCAGCACCAGCAGTGTCAGACAATCCTGCAGTTGGAAAGCCCGCATCATATTGCACACTAGTCAGTGGACCTGCTTGATTATTAATAATAATCAAACCTGCGGCTCCGGCTTTTTCTGCGAATTTTTGCTTATCTGTAAAGGTCAGATCACCACGTTTTACAATTGCAATTTTACCCTTAACGTCAGACGTATATTGATCAGCAGACCCTACACCTAATTTACCATCCTTACCTTTAACGACATAGAACTGTTTATTGTTAAAGAAAGTCTTATCTGTACCATCAGAAAGTTGGGTAGTTTCTGGGCCCAAAATAGTAATCTTACCATCAGCAGATTTAACAGTAATTCCGTCCGCAGTGACTTTATCATTTTCAGCGGAAGATACAGTAGTTGCAGTTCTAGCTGTACCGGGAGTGCCCACTGTTTCCATATCAGGGTTGCCATAGTAAGCTTTATTATTACCCTCTGTTTCTGAATTAGTAGTACCTGCATTACCAGCGGAAATTACTGCGGCAGTCCCTTCCTTAGTAGCACGATCAACGGCAGCAACTTCTGGGTCATCTTCGGTTTGTTCACCTGAAGTAGAACCCAAAGACATATTCAAGACATCTGCATGCAACTTAGCAGAGTCATCAATTGCCCCAATGATACTAGTTGAGTCAGTAGTTGCTGAACTATCTGAGTTAGAGAAAGCTTTCATTGCTAGCAATTGTGCTTCAGGTGCAACACCAACCACAGATGTAGCATTATTGGAAGTCCCGTTTGCAGCTACAATACCAGCTACGTGCATCCCGTGCTGTTCACTAGGATCATCATCAGTAATATTTTCATTATTATCAGCATAGTTGTGACCATAAGGAACTTTATCAGTAAAGTAACGACCATAACCTGCCGTCTTGGTGAAGTCGGCAACGTCTTTTTGAGATAGTTTTGCTTGCTTATCATCACTTAGACGCAAGTCCTTATGATTAGGATCAATCCCTGTATCAATAATTGAAACGACTGTACCTTGACCCTTATATTTATAGTTGTTCCAGACAATTGAAACATTGGCCATATTATCAGCAGACGAATCATTAGCATAATATACTCTAGCTAAAGTAACTGATTTAACTCCAGGTAATTTTCTCAACTTCTGAATATCTTTAACCTTAGCTTTAGTTGCAAATCCATTCACAACGTAACCATAACTCTTACCAATTGCTTGTTTGGTGATAGCTTTTACTTTGTCTTTAACTGCAGATTGAGAAGCAATTACTTGCTTAGAAGCTTGTTCAATCTCAGCACTGCTTGCATTTGCCTTAATACTGCCGTTAGTCGCAGCAGGTGCGGATTTTAATTGAATAATTACATCAACATAGACATCTTGCTTTTGCTTAGGTGTTAAATGTTTAAATACTACACCTTTAGCGGCAAGTTGTGCTTCAATTGCCTTTTGAGTTACTCCAGTTGTAGTAGTTTTAACTGAAGCAGCTGCTTTTTTACTAGATTTAATTTGACTTTCTACACTAGCTTTTACATTATTCTCTGCAGTGGTGAATGCAGGAATACAGGATAAAGCTGTTGCACATAAAAGAGTGCCTACATATTTACTTCTCTCCATAAGATGATCCTCCCCATCTTGATTAAGAATAAATTACATAAAAATTAATAATATTTAAGTTTTGATTAAATTAATTAATTTTTATTAGATATTATATTAACACAATTCTAAAATTACAAGCTTTTATTTTGTTAATTTCTAAATAAAGTTGATCCTATCATGTCTTATATTGTGAGATTTATGATTAATATTAAGTTGATATTAAATTTATAATATGCTTTAATATGATTTATTAATACCATGGTGATTTGGAGGTAAATTTATGAACCAACCAGTAAAAGTTTTTTTGACTTCTTCAGCTTTCTTACTTGCCTTAAACCTTACCGGCTGCTCAAAATCAAATAATACTGAAGTTGCCCAATATGGAAAGAATAAAAAAGTTACCCAAGAGGAATTTTACAAAGCAATTAAAACTTCTCTTAGCAGCAAAACTATTTTAGCTAATTTATTAATCTATGATGCTTTAAATGAACAATATGGAAAGAAACTCAGTTCTAAAGCAGTTAATCAAGAATACAATAATTACAAAGAACGTTATGGTGACCAATTCGCATCTTTTTTGTCGCAGAACGGTTACACCACTACTTCATTTAGAAGAATGATCAAAATCAATCTTCTTAGTAAGATTGCCTTAAAAGCACAAATCAAACCAACTAATAAACAATTGAAAAAAGAATGGAAGACTTATTCACCTTCTGTTACTGTCCAACACATTTTAACTACCGATAAAAATACAGCCAATACGGTGATTCAAAAGTTAAACAATGGCACAAGCTTTGCAAGTTTAGCCCAAAAGTATTCAGTCGATAGTTCTTCTAGCAGTAATGGCGGAAAAATTTCAGCATTCAACAAAGACAATAAACAACTGGATTCCAGTTTCAAAGAGGCCGCTTATAAATTAAAGAATGGTGAATATACAACCACTCCAGTTAAAACTACTAATGGTTATGAAATTATTAAAATGATTAAGCATCCATCTAAGGGAAGCTTTGAAGAGAACAAACAAGATTTAATCAACAATCTTTATGATAAGTGGGCTACCAACCCAACTGTTATGAAAAACGTCATTAGTCAGACGCTTAAAGATCAGAAAGTTCAAATCAAAGATAAAGATCTAGAATCCGCACTTGATCAATACAAGGGATCAACTAAATCCGCAATAAATTAACATAAAAGACCTAGTACCAATTACGATATTAGGTCTTTTTGATTGCTGATTTTTACTTAATGTCTACTTATTTTTCTTGTTCCCTGCAGTGGCTCTTGTAAGCACATTGCTCATCATTAACCATTGGGCAATGACAAACTCCATCTTTACCAGCACAAGGACATCCCTTTTGACACTTCATGCCATTGTGAACAATATTAGTTGGTCATTTTTATCACCTCCTGAAGTTAGGATCTCTTTTTGGCTTTACATAATTATCATTATTTAGTATCTATAAACTTTCAAATAAGCTCCTAATATTCTGAGCCATTAAGTTACGACGCTCAATCAAAAATTGATTGTATTGATGAAAATCAAACTTATTTAGATCAGCAGGAATTGCATTAGCTTGATCATTCTCAGCAGAATGATACTTAGTGGTCTCCATATCTGCCATATAATCTTTAGGAGCACGATCACCTATTTGTAAATTTCTTGGTTGTGTTATCCAAACATAATTAGCTACTTGATTATATTCACTTTGCTTAAATCCATTTTTACGTAGATAAGCTTTAGGAAAAATATGATGTATATTCCCCTGTTCCTTAATCGTATCTGCAGTGAACTTATCTTTTTCAAGCCAAGCATGAATTTGCGACATTTGAAAAATTCTCCAATTAGTTAACTGTGTAGTTTGAGCAAACAAATTTTCAGGCAAGGTCAAAGTCCAAAATTTTTCCGTTAAATTCTGAGCAATTGTTTCCTTAAAAAATTCTGCTAAATGATTCTTTTCATTATTTTCCGCTATTAATCGTAAGTCCTTATCAAAACCAGTCTCTGGGCTCGAACCATACCGCTTAGTCAGAGCAGTCATTAGAATCCATTGTTTGGTAATTTTCTCGATTTGATCATTATTGAAATCTGTATTCTTCTTTAAATATAAATAAAGAATATAACCAAAATTAGTATAGGAATCTGGTAACTTAGCAAAACTCTGACACTGTCAAATTTTTTTGTGTAAATAGATCTTTCTCATAGATTGATTTTTTATTCTTTATTTAGTCAAAGTAAGATTCTAAGGTGTCCTGAACCTGACCAAAGCCTTTGTGAATTCGGTTGAAGTAGCGGTCATTGTAACTCATTGCTTGGATGCCAATAAAAGTATCAAGCGACTGTTCAGTCGGAAACTCTGCTTTAGGCTTAGGATAGCTGTAAAAGACCAGCAGATCAGGTTCAATCTCTTTGAGATTTCTGATGACATGGTTGTACGCTCTGTTCCACTTGTCATAGAAGGCGTGCAAGACTTTGATCGCAGCTTCTTTATTTGGCTGTTGATGGATTTGCTTGAATTCATTCATGATCGTTTCGCGATCCTCCACGCGTACTTTAGCGCAGATATTACGCATGACATGAACTAAGCAACGCTGGAAATGAGCTTGAGGATAGGTCTTTGTCAGTGCTGTCTTCATGCCGACAACGCCATCTGAAAGAAAGAGCTCAACCTGTTCTAGATCGCGAGACTTCATGTCTTGAAGCAGCTCCGTCCAGACTTCAATGTTTTCATTGGGCGCAATGCAGTAGTCGATAACTTTCTTGTGGCCATTAGGTTTGATACCAATGGCAATATAGACAGCTTCACGTTCAAAAGTTTCTCGGCGCAGAGAAACGTAGGTAGCGTCTAGATAAACGCAGAAGAACTTGTCACTGAGTTTGCGCTGATGATAGGCCTCAACTTTTGGAATCATCTGCTTGGAGATGTTAGATACCTGAGCTGGGCTGTAATGGTTGCCATACATCTTTTCAATCAAGTCGGCTATTTCTCTGGTGGTTACGCCTTTAGAGTAAAGCTTGATGATCATGTTTTCCAAAACATCGGAGTGCTGCTTGTAGTCAGGCAGTGTGTGCTGATGAAACAGGCCGTTGCGGTCCCTAGGCACCTGAATTTCAATCTCGTCAAATTGCGTATCAACCTTGCGAAAGTAAGCACCATTGCGTGAATTGCCTGTATAAGGATCATATCCTAAAAAGGCAGTCAGTTCAGCCTCTAATAGGTCATTAACTGCTTGCTGGAGTTCTTCTTTCTGTATGTGTTTTTTTGTTCAAACCAATCATACGAGAAAGGAACTCCTTTTTCTAATGTTTTAAGAAATTAATTTAAGGAATTATTCATCCTTACACAAACTATTTTACAGTCTCTATTCTACATTTTCTTACTACAATATATAACTGTAGTAGATATATAACTTACTACAAGTATTCATTATAGTGAAAAATGCCTAGTATTTTCTGGCAAAAAGGTTGCATTATTGTGACTACAGTTGCAAGCTAATAAGTGTTAGGAGGCTACAAACGCAAACTTATTTTTAGGAGGTCGATAATCATGGAAAATAAAAAGGAACATATGAACATGAAAAACATGAGTGCTAAGAATATGGAAAATAATGAATCAAATATGAGTCATATGGATCACGATATGACCGAAACGGATCACAGCCAAATGAACATGAATCACGGTGATATGGATATGGCTGGGACCGACATGATGATGCACGGTGGCTCAATGATGCATATGGGGAATTTGAAAGTTAAATTTTGGGTCTCCGTTGTCTTAGCGATTCCAGTTTTACTGTTAGCACCAATCATGGGTTTAAACGCTTCCATCCTTAGTTTCAGTTCACCGCTAATTGTTGGCATTATCATCGTTTTGTTTGATACAGCACTTTACTTTTATGGCGGAATGCCCTTTTTAAAGGGGGCTAAAGCGGAAATTCAGAATAAATCTCCTGAAATGATGACGCTAGTAACCCTTGGAATTTCCGTTTCGTATTTCTACAGTTTGTACGCATTTATTGCCGACAACTTCTTGAACCCGGCAAATCCTGTAATGGATTTTTCGTTCGAACTTGCAACCCTGATTTTAATTATGCTTCTAGGACACTGGATTGAAATGAATGCATTGATGGGGGCTGGGAATGCATTACAAAAGATGGTGGCTCTGTTGCCTAAGACGGCCCATCTAGTTACAGATAATGGTGAAACAAAAGAAGTGCCAGTATCTGATTTAAAAGTTGGTCAAGCTTTCCAAGTGCGTTCAGGTGAGAGTATTCCAGCCGATGGTGTTATTACGGCTGGGGAGTCGACCGTGAATGAAGCACTGGTAACCGGTGAATCTGCTGCCGTTACCAAGAACGTTGGCGATAAGGTCATTGGTGGTACAATCAACAATAACGGGACGCTAACGGTTAAAATTAGTGGTACTGGTGACTCTGGCTATCTTTCTCAAGTAATGAAAATGGTTCGAAATGCCCAGCAAGCTAAATCTAAAGCAGAAGATAAAGCTGATTTAGTTGCCAAGTATCTATTTTACGCGGCACTTGGTGTTGGGATTATTGCTTTCTTTGCCTGGTTACCCCAGGGATTGGCGACTGCAATGACAATCATGGTGACCGTCTTCGTGATTGCTTGCCCGCATGCATTAGGATTAGCGATTCCATTAGTGGTTTCTCGTTCTACTACGATTGGCGCTCAAAATGGGCTATTAGTTCGAAATCGCCAAGCCATTGAAGCAAGTCAACATGTTAGCCACGTTCTCTTGGATAAAACTGGCACGTTAACAGAAGGTAAATTTACGGTGAATGCATTGATTCCAAATGATGGGATTGACGAAACAACGTTATTAAGCCGACTGGCTGCCCTTGAAAATAATTCGACTCATCCGCTGGCCCAAGCAATCATTACTGAAGCCCAAGCGAAGGACATTGAAGTCGTTGCGGCTGAAAAGTCTCAAAATATTCCGGGCGTTGGTATTTCCGGTAATATTGATGGCACTGACTATATGATTGTTAATGGTAACTATTTAACGAAGCAAGGGATCAGGTTTGACAAGGCCGCTGCTGATAAATGGGCTGCTAAGGGTAATTCCGTCAGCTTCCTATTGCAGGGCACCCAAGTTCAAGGAATGGTTGCTGAAGGCGACACCATCAAAGCGAGTGCTAAGGAATTAATTAGTGGTCTTCAGAGGCGAGGAATTACCCCCGTAATGCTCACTGGCGATAATCCAAAAGCCGCGGAACACGTTGCTAACTTACTAGGATTGACTGAATTCCA
>SKEM01001298.1_pt1 | contig 11418 bp, 11 predicted proteins | sample 4826731 | NCBI WGS metagenome assembly SKEM01 (sample SAMN11008809, study PRJNA524170) | human gut metagenome | biome: Human fecal sample; material: Feces; isolation source: fecal sample from pouch patient p37 | host: Homo sapiens | place: Israel: Tel-Aviv | collected 2015-07-27
CCCCCACCCAGACCCCGGAGACGGCGGCGCCCGAGCAGCCCGCGAGCGAGTCGCACGTCGGCCAGGGCGCCAGAGACTACGGCGCCAGCGACATCACCGTCCTCGAGGGCCTCGAGGCCGTCCGCAAGCGCCCCGGCATGTACATCGGTTCCACGGGCGAGCGCGGCCTGCACCACCTCGTCTACGAGGTCGTCGACAACGCCGTGGACGAGGCCCTCGCCGGCTTCTGCGACCACATCGAGGTCACCATCCAGGCCGACGGGGGCATCAAGGTCGTCGACAACGGCCGCGGCATCCCCGTCGACGAGCACCCCACCGAGCACAAGCCCACCGTCGAGGTCGTCATGACGATCCTCCACGCGGGAGGCAAGTTCGGCGGCGGCGGCTACGCCGTCTCGGGAGGCCTGCACGGCGTCGGCATCTCCGTCGTCAACGCCCTGTCGACCCGAGTCGACACCGAGATCCGGCGCCAGGGCCACGTGTGGCGCATGAGCTTCGGCGACGGCGGCCACCCCAAGACGCCCCCCGTCATGGGAGAGGAGACGGACGCGACCGGCACCACCCAGACCTTCTACCCGGACCCGGCGATCTTCGAGACCGTCGTCTTCGACTACGAGACCCTGCGCCGCCGCTTCCAGCAGATGGCCTTCCTCAACAAGGGCCTGCGCATCACGCTCACCGACGAGCGCGAGGGCCACGCAGAGGAGGGCGACGAGATCACCGGGACCGACGCCGCCGAGGCGGCGGGCACCCAGGAGGGCGTCCCGGCCCACCGCACCGTCACCTACTGCTACGAGCACGGCCTGCGCGACTACGTCGAGTTCCTCAACAAGTCCAAGAAGGTCGACCTCATCCACCCCGAGATCATCGACTTTGAGGCCGAGCGCATGCTCGACGAGACCCGCGGTATCAGCCTCGAGATCGCCATGCAGTGGACGAGCGCCTACTCCGAGTCGGTGCACACCTACGCCAACACGATCAACACGACCGAGGGCGGCACCCACGAGGAGGGCTTCCGCACGGCCCTGACGACCCTCATCAACAAGTACGGCCGCGACAAGGGCCTCATCAAGGACAAGGACGACAACCTCACGGGCGACGACATCCGCGAGGGCCTCACCGCCGTCATCTCCGTCAAGCTCTCCGAGCCGCAGTTCGAGGGCCAGACCAAGACCAAGCTCGGCAACACCGAGGCGCGCACCTTCGTCCAGCAGGTCGTCTACGAGCGCCTGGGTGACTGGCTCGACTCCCACCCGGCCGACGCCAAGTCGATCATCCAGAAGGCTGGTCAGGCCGCCGCCGCCCGCCTCGCCGCCCGCAAGGCCCGCGAGGCCACGCGGCGCAAGGGCGTCCTCGAGTCCGCCTCGATGCCCGGCAAGCTCCGCGACTGCTCGAGCCGCAACGCCGCCGACTGCGAGATCTTCATCGTCGAGGGCGACTCCGCGGGCGGCTCGGCCGTCGGCGGCCGCGACCCGGAGCACCAGGCGATCATGCCGATCCGAGGCAAGATCCTCAACGTCGAGAAGGCGCGCCTGGACCGGGCCCTGTCCTCGGACACGATCCGCTCCCTCATCACCGCCTTCGGCACGGGCATCGGCGAGGACTTCGACATCGCCAAGCTGCGCTACGGCAAGATCGTCATCATGGCGGACGCCGACGTCGACGGCCAGCACATCGCGACGCTCCTGCTCACGCTGCTGTTCCGCTACATGCGCCCCCTCATCGAGCAGGGCCACACCTACATCGCGATGCCGCCGCTGTACCGCCTCAAGTGGTCCAACTCCGATCACCAGTTCGCCTACTCCGACGCCGAGCGCGACCAGCTCCTGGCCGCCGGCCGCGAGGCCGGGCACCGGCTCCCCAAGGAGGGCGGCATCCAGCGCTACAAGGGCCTCGGCGAGATGAACGACCACGAGCTGTGGGAGACGACCATGGACCCCTCGGCCCGCATCCTCAAGAAGGTGACCCTCGACGAGGCGGCCGACGCCGACGAGACCTTCGCGATCCTCATGGGGGACGACGTCGAGCAGCGCCGTTCCTTCATCCAGCGCAACGCCGCGGACGTGCGCTTCCTCGACATCTGACGCGGGAAGGGCGGGCCGCCGCATCTAGATGACAACGTGTCATCTACTTGCCGGCGCACCCGCCGATCCCGCCTCCCTCCCCCGGACACGTAAAGGACACCCGTGAGCGACGACCTCACCACGACCCCCACCGAGGAGCCCCAGCACGACCGCGTCCAGCCGGTCGACCTCCAGATGGAGATGCAGCGCTCCTACCTCGACTACGCGATGAGCGTCATCGTCGGACGAGCCCTGCCGGACGTGCGCGACGGCCTCAAGCCCGTCCACCGCCGCGTCCTCTACGCCATGTACGACGGCGGCTACCGCCCCACCGCCTCCTTCTCCAAGTCCTCCCGCGTCGTCGGCGAGGTCATGGGCAACTACCACCCGCACGGCGACTCGGCGATCTACGACGCCCTCGCCCGCCTCGTGCAGTGGTGGTCCCTGCGCTACCCGCTCGTCGCCGGCCAGGGCAACTTCGGCACCCCCGGAAACCTCGGCCCCGCCGCGCCCCGGTACACGGAGTGCAAGATGGCCCCGCTCGCCATGGAGATGGTCCGGGACATCGATGAGGAGAGCGTCGACTTCCAGGACAACTACGACGGGAAGAACCAGGAGCCGGTCATCCTGCCGGCCCGCTTCCCGAACCTCCTCGTCAACGGCTCCGAGGGCATCGCCGTCGGCATGGCCACGCGCATCCCCCCGCACAACCTGCGCGAGGTCGCGAACGGCGTCCAGTGGTTCCTCGAGCACCCCGAGGCCAGCCGCGAGGAGCTTCTCGAGGCCCTCATCGAGCGCATCCCCGGACCCGACTTCCCCACCGGCGCCACGATCCTCGGCCGCCGCGGCATCGAGGACGCCTACCGCACCGGCCGCGGCTCCATCACGCAGCGCGCCGTCGTCAACGTCGAGGAGATCCAGGGCCGCCAGTGCCTCGTGGTCACCGAGCTGCCCTACCAGGTCAACCCGGACAACCTCGCCGACAAGATCGCCCAGCTCGTCCGCGACGGGCAGGTCGGCGGCATCGCCGACATCCGCGACGAGACCTCCGGCCGCACCGGTCAGCGACTCGTCATCGTCCTCAAGCGCGACGCCGTCGCCAAGGTCGTCCTCAACAACCTGTACAAGCGCACCCAGCTGCAGGACAACTTCCCGGCCAACATGCTGGCCCTCGTCGACGGCGTCCCGCGCACCCTCAGCCTCGACGGCTTCGTGCGCCACTGGGTCAACCACCAGGTCGACGTCATCATCCGCCGCTCGCAGTACCGCCTGCGCAAGGCCGAGGAGCGCCTCCACATCCTCGAGGGCCTCCTCAAGGCCATCGACGCGCTCGACGCCGTCATCGCCCTCATCCGCCGCTCGCCCACCACGGACGAGGCCCGCACGGGCCTCATGGGCCTGCTCGGCGTCGACGAGGCCCAGGCCGAGGCGATCCTTTCCCTCCAGCTGCGCCGCCTGGCCGCCCTCGAGCGGCTCAAGATCCAGCAGGAGGCCGACGAGCTGCACGCCCGCGTCGTCGACCTCAAGGACATCATCGCCAGCCCGGAGCGGCAGCGCGGCATCGTCTCCGAGGAGCTCGGTGAGATCGTCGACAAGTACGGCGACGACCGCCGCACCCGCATCGTTCCCTTCGACGGCGAGATGAGCATGGAGGACCTCATCCCCGAGGAGGAGGTCGCCGTCACCATCACGCACTCCGGCTACGCCAAGCGCACCCGCACGGACCAGTACCGCTCGCAGCACCGCGGCGGCAAGGGCGTGCGCGGGGCGGCGCTGCGCGAGGACGACGTCGTCGACCACTTCTTCGTCACGACGACGCACCACTGGCTGCTGTTCTTCACGAACCTCGGCCGCGTCTACCGCGCCAAGGCCTACGAGCTGCCCGAGGGCGGGCGCGACGCCAAGGGCCAGCACGTCGCCAACCTCCTCGCCTTCCAGCCGGGCGAGGAGATCGCCCAGATCATGGACCTCAAGGACTACGAGCAGGCCGACTACCTCGTCCTGGCGACCCGCCGCGGCCTGGTGAAGAAGACCCGTCTGTCCGAGTACGACTCCAACCGCTCCGGCGGCGTCATCGCCATCAACCTGCGCGAGGACGAGGACGGCGTGCCCGACGAGCTCGTCTCCGCCCGCCTCCTGTCCGAGGGCCAGGACCTCCTCCTCGTCTCCCGCGGCGGCCAGTCGGTCCGCTTCCGCGCCTCCGACGAGGTGCTGCGACCCACCGGTCGCACCACGAGCGGCGTCACCGGCATGCGCTTCCGCGGCGACGACTCCCTCCTCGCGATGGACGTCGTCGACCCGGCCTGGGAGAACGCGGACCTCTTCGTCGTCACCGAGGGCGGCTACGCCAAGCGCACCAACGTCCAGGACTACCCGGTCAAGGGACGCGGCGGCCTCGGCGTCAAGGTCGCCAACCTCGTCGAGGCGCGCGGCGACCTGGTCGGCGCGCTCGTGACCGAGCCCGGCGACGAGGTCATGTGCATCATGGCCTCCGGCAAGGTGGTCCGTTCCGCGGTGGACGAGGTCTCCCGCACCGGCCGCACCACCCAGGGCGTCACCTTCGCCAAGCCGGACAAGGGCGACCGCATCATCGCCGTCGCCCGCAACGCCGAGCGGGAGCTCGACGGCGACGAGGCTCCCGCCGTGGACGAGGCCGACGGCGAGGCCGGCGCGGCGCCGGTCGCCCCCGCCTTCCCCGAGGCCGAGGGCGAGGTGCCCACGGGCTCCGGCGCGTCGGGTGACACCGCGGTCCCTTCCGCGGATGAGGCCGCCGACGCGGTAGCGTTGAGCGACGACGACGAGAGTGAGGCACAGGCATGAGCCAGCCGGCATCCTTCCCGCCCGAGGGCGCCACGAGCCCCGACGCGAGCGCTGCGTCCGCGGACGCCAGCGCCACGGGCTCGACCGAGGTCGCTTCCGCCGCCGGCGGCAAGCAGGCCGCGAAGAAGCCCGCCAAGAAGAAGACGGTCTCCGGTCCTCGCCGCGTCCGCCTCGCCCTGACCCGGGTCAACCCCTTCTCCGTCATGAAGGTGGCCTTCCTGCTGTCCGTGGCGATGGGCATCATGGTCGTCGTGGCGGCTGCCTTCGTGTGGTTCATGCTCGACGCCATGCACGTGTTCTCCACGATCGAGGACCTCGTCAGCACGGTCATGGACACGGAGTCCAACGCCTTCACGGCGCTGCTGGAGTACATGAAGTTCTCCCGCGCCATCTCGATGGCGACGATCATCGCGGTCGTCAACATCATCCTCACGACCGCCCTCGCGACGATCGGGGCGTTCCTGTACAACATCACCGCGCGCCTGGTCGGCGGGATCCATCTCACACTGGCGGACGAGTGATCTGATTTTGTCCACCACGACGCGGTGGGTTAGTCTCTTCCGCGTCGCACGGGCCTATAGCTCAGTTGGTTAGAGCGCATCCCTGATAAGGATGAGGTCGCTGGTTCGAGTCCAGCTAGGCCCACCACCATCCCGCGGTTGCCACGAGGAGGTTTCGGATGAGGAACCGTCCCGTCGTCGCAGCCGCGGTTTTCTCGTTCCTGGGGGCCATCGGCTACACCGTCTGGCTCAGGCTCGAGGCGACCCGCGTGGAGCGGGCCGGATGGTCCGAGGTCAGCGACCCGGTCGACTGATCCCCTACCGCCGCCGAGGCGGTCATCCGGGGCCATGGCGCAATTGGTAGCGCACCTGCTTTGCAAGCAGGGGGTTACGGGTTCGAGTCCCGTTGGCTCCACCAGCTCCCGAAGGGGCCCGGCACGCACGTGCCGGGCCCCTTCCGCGTGCTCGGGGCGGGGAGCGCATCGACCGCGACGGGCGCCGGTCACGGTCGACGGCGGAACGCGGCACGACGTCCCCGGCCGCTGTTCTAACAGCCTTGTCATTCGACGCCCTCGACGACGGCGTCGAGGGCCCTGGAACCACAAGAAGCACAACCGCGGGCGCACAACGGTGGACGGCCTCGCTCCCCAGCGGGTGGTTTCGCGCTGGGGAGTCGACCGGGCTCGGTACCAGCGCCTATCCCCATCTGTGGGCACAGCTGTGGAGAGTGACAGCGGTGTTGTTCCACATCTGTGTGCACAGGTGTGGACCAATGACACGGGTGTTCTTTCCCAGTCTCCACATGGTGGCGTGACCCTGTGGATAACCGTTCGGCCGGGGTGGGTGGCCGAGCGTCGGCGGCCCGTCGGCGGCACGACGACGCCCCCGCACCCTGGTGGGTGCGGGGGCGTGGACGGCAGTGGGTGCCGGTGCCCCGGTCGGGTCGACGGCCTCAGGCGATGGCGACCCGGAGGACGCACAGGGCGACGAGCAGGACCCCGATCGCCACGGAGCCCCACACCCCGTACCCGGTCCGGCGCTGCCGCGGCGCCCAGGCGTACAGCGCCGCGACGACGGCGCCCGTGACGAGGCCGCCCAGGTGCCCCTGCCAGGAGATCCCCGAACCCAGGAAGGAGATGACGAGGTTGACGGCCAGGAGGCCCAGGATCGCCGAGCTGTCCCGGCCGAAGCGGTGCTGGATGACGAACATCGCCGCGAAGAGGCCGAAGACCGCCCCGGAGGCGCCCACCGTCGCCGTCCACCACGAGTCGGCGCCGGGGTGCGCCAGCCACAGCACCGCCGTCGAGCCGCCCAGGGCGGAGAGCAGGTACAGCGCGCAGTAGCGCCAGCGGCCCAGCACGGGCTCCAGGACGGTGCCGCACACCCACAGGGCCCACATGTTGAAGGCCAGGTGCATGAAGGAGCCGTGGAGGAAGGCCGTGGTCAGGACGCGCCAGGGCTGGGAGCCGGTCAGCGCCGGCACCATCGCCAGGTTCCAGGTCAGCGAGGGCACGAGCCTCTGGGCGAGGTAGACGACGACACAGGCGACGATGAGCGCCTTCGTCACCGTCGCCTCGGCCACCGCCGTCCCGCCCAGGAGCGTGCGCGCCCCGCGTCGCCGGCCCGCCGACTTGCGCGCGCAGTCGACGCAGTGCACCCCGACCGAGCTCGGCACCTGGCACTCCGGGCACACCGGCCGGTCGCAGCGCTGGCAGCGGACGTAGGAGACGCGGTCGGGGTGGCGCGGGCAGGCCGGGGGCTGCTCGGTGCCGTCGGCGACCTGCGGGGACTGGCTCATCGTGGCTCCTCGTGCGGGTACGGAAGACGCCGCCGGGCCGGGTTCGGTCCGACGGCGTCGTCAGCGCTGGTGCCGGTGCGGCCGCGGGCCCCGGGGCCCGCTCGGCCGCGCCGACGGCGGTGGGTCACTCGGCGACGTCGACCGAGGTGATGACGACGTCCTGGAGCGGACGGTCGCGCGGGTCGGTGGCGACGGCTGAGATCGCGTCGACGACCTTGCGGGACTCGTCGTCGGCGACGGCGCCGAAGATGGTGTGCTTGCCCTGCAGCCACTCGGTGGGGGCGGTGGTGATGAAGAACTGCGAGCCGTTCGTGCCCTTGCCCAGGCGGCGGCCGGCGTTCGCCATGGCGAGCACGTAGGGGGCCGTGAAGGTGAGGGAGGAGTCGATCTCGTCGTCGAAGACGTAGCCCGGGCCGCCGGTGCCGGTGCCGAGCGGGTCGCCGCCCTGGATCATGAAGCCGGGGATGACGCGGTGGAAGATGACGTTGTCGTAGAGTGGCTCGTTGCTCTGCTCGCCGGTGCGGGGGTCGGTCCAGGTCTTCTCGCCCTTGGCCAGGCCCACGAAGTTGGAGACGGTCTCGGGAGCCTGCTCGGGGTAGAGCTCGAGGCGGATGTCGCCGAGGTTGGTGTGCAGTGTCGCTTCCATGGGCGTCATCGTCGCACGGCGGGGCTCTGAGCAGCAGGGACGCTCGTGCGTGGGGCCCAGTGTTCACCCCAGGCAAAACGACCATGCCATCATTGGGCGTCGCCTGGGCAACAGTGCGACCATGATCCCAGCACGCAGTTGAAGACGTCCACGTCCTGACCAGGGAGATGACCGTATGAGCCTCTTCAAGACCATCGACAAGAAGATCGACACCGACCAGATCCGCGAGGAGGGCGCCTCCCTCGTCGAGACCGTCGCCGAGCAGGCCGGCCGGGCCGCCGAGTGGCTCTCGCCCCGCGTGGACCGCGCCCGTGACGAGGCCGCCCGATACGCCAAGGACGCCCAGGCCCGCCTCGAGCCCGCCTACGAGGAGTACCGCGCCCGTGTCACGGAGGACTACTACCCCCGCGCCCAGCGCGCCGCCGTCGCCGCCCAGTCCGCCGCGAAGACCCCCGGCACCGTGACCGAGCGCGCCCAGCGCGCCGCCGTCGCCGCCAAGAAGGCCGCCGTGGACCTGCCCTCGCCGCGCAAGCAGCACCGCTTCCTCAAGTGCCTCGGCTGGCTCACCGTCGCCGGTGCCGCCGCCGGCGGCGCCTACGTCGTGTGGCGCCGCAGCCAGCCCGTCGAGGACCCGTGGGCCGAGGAGTACTGGGCGGACTCCACCGCCGACGCCTCCTCCACCCCCTCCGCGGTGGACAACCTCAAGGCCAAGGCCGCCGACGCCGCCGAGCTCGCCCAGGTCAAGGCCTCCGAGGTCAAGGACAAGGCCGCTGAGGTCGCCGGCCAGGCCAAGGACAAGGCCGCTGAGGTCGCGGACCAGGCCAAGGCCAAGGTCGCCGAGAAGAAGGACGACGAGGAGGCCCCCTTCCCCGCCGAGCCGGAGATCTGATCAGCCCTACGCGCTGACCGGGCCCCCGCACCGTGAGGTGCGGGGGCCCCGTCGCGTCGGGGGACGGCCCGGCGACGGGCCCGGTTCGCCCCGGTTCCTGCATCGCCCTCGCACGGCGGGCGCCGCCGATAGCCTGGGCGCATGAGCACCGCGATCGACAGCCCCCTCATCACCCTCGAGCACGGCACCGGCCGGGGCGCCGACGGTGCGACGATCCCCCAGCTGGGTCTGGGCACCTACAAGGTCGACCCCGCTGAGGCCCGCCGCGTCGTCGTCGAGGGGCTCGACGTCGGCTACCGGCACGTCGACACCGCCCAGATGTACGGCAACGAGCACGGCGTCGGTGCCGCGCTCGCCGAGTCCGGCGTCGAGCGCGCCGACCTGTGGGTCACCTCCAAGCTCAACAACCCCAACCACCGCCGCGATGACGCCCTCGCCAGCTTCGAGCGCACCATGGACGACCTGCGTCTCGACGTCCTCGACCTCTTCCTCGTCCACTGGCCGCTCGCCGAGTCCGAGGGCATCGACCTCGTCGACACGTGGCGCACCATGATCGAGATCCTCGGAACCGGGCGCGTGCGCGCCATCGGCGTCTCCAACTTCCAGGCCGGGCACCTGCGGCGGATCATCGACGCGACCGGCGTCGTGCCCGCCGTCAACCAGGTCGAGCTCCACCCCTACCTCCAGCAGCGCGAGCTGCGCGCCGCGCACGACGAGCTCGGCATCGTCACCGAGTCCTGGTCCCCGCTCGGCCGCGGTCACCTCCTCACCGACCCCGTGCTCGGCGAGGTCGCCGCCGAGGCGGGAGCGACCCCGGCGCAGGCGGTCATCGCCTGGCACCTGGCCCACGGGCTCGTCGTCATCCCCAAGTCCACGCACCGCGACCGCCTCGCCGAGAACGCCGAGGCCCTGTCCGTCCGCCTCACCGAGGAGCAGCTCACCCGGCTCGACGGCCTCGAGCGCGGTCGGCGCTTCGGCTCCCACCCCGACCGCGTCCAGCTCTGAGCCGTACCCCGGGAGGCCCGGCCGACGGCGGCGCCCCCCCCCCGGCGGGGACGGGCGCCGTGACGCGTCGTCGGAGGCCCGCTCACCGCGGGCCTCGGCTCACTTCCAGCGCAGCAGGCCCAGGAAGCCGAGCATCATGATGACGAAGCCGATGTAGAGGTTGCCGTTGACCAGCAGGTCCGAGGCGTGGTGCTGCACGAAGTAGGGGATCGGGTACTCGCCCTTGAAGAGGTAGGTGACGACGACCCACAGCAGGCCGATGACCATGAGCGTCACCATGCTCGGCGCGTACCAGCGGGGGCTGCCGGTCTCCTTGACCTTCTGAGGGGTGCGCGAGACGCGGTTCGCCTGGGCGCGCGACTCCTCGAGCCTCTCTCGCTCCGCGGCAGCGGCCTTCGCCGGGTTGCCTGAGCGGGAGGCCTTCTTGCCGGAGGCGGAGTCGTCCTTGGACGAGCGGCGGAGGGAGATGGCCACACGTGCTCCTCATGGACGGGCGAGCGACGGCTCGCGGGACTGGTCTGCCGCCTAGCCTAGGGCATGAGCGGAGACGGATCCGTGACCCGGGATGTGCTCCCCGCCCTGGGAAGCCGCCGGAGCGCCGCCTACACTGACCGGCGGCGCGCCGCGGTGCGCCCGACCCCGGACCCTAGGAGAACTCATGGCGTCACGACGCAGCGCGAGCACGGGCTCGCGACGCAGACGGCCGCTCGACGTCGCCCTGTCGGGCCTGGGCGAGCTGCTCATCACCGCGGGCCTCGTCGTCGCCCTCTTCCTCGTGTGGCAGCTGTGGTGGACGGGCATCGCCGCCGGATCCAAGGCCGAGGCCGCCACGACGAGCTTCGAGCAGACCCAGACGGAGTCGCCGGAGAAGGTCGGCACCAAGCACACCGACGCCCCGCCGGAGGTCGCCAGGGTCGGCCACGGCCAGACCATCGGGATGCTCATCGTCCCCAAGTGGTACGGCAAGACGAACAACAACATGCCGATCCTCGAGGGCACGAGCTCCGACGTCCTCGACCAGGCAGCCGCCGGCCACTACGAGGACACTCAGCAGGTCGGCGAGATCGGCAACTTCGCCCTCGCGGGCCACCGCCGCACCAACGGCAACTCCTTCCGCCGCATCGACCTGCTCGAGGAGGGCGACGAGATCATCGTCGCCACCAAGGACACCTGGTACGTCTACACCGTCACCGGCCACGACATCGTCGAGCCGACGGACGTCGACGTCATCGACCCGGTCCCCAACGAGCCCGGCAAGACGCCCACGGAGCGCTACCTCACGCTGACCACCTGCCACTCGCTCACCACCGGCGAGTGGGGCAACGACCACCGCTGGATCACCTGGGCGAAGTTCTCCTACTGGATGCCCCGCTCCGAGGGGCGCCCGGAGTCCGTCCTGGGCGACCCGGGGGTGAACTGACGTGTACGGATGGATCTGGCGCCACCTGCCCGGCCCCACCTGGTTCAAGGTGATCGAGGCCCTCGTGCTCACCGCGGCCGTCGTCCTGCTGCTCTTCCAGGTGGTCTTCCCCTGGGCCAACGAGACCTTCAACCTCTCCGGCGAGGCCACGGTCTGACGGACCCCTCCCGCAAGGGCCCGGCGCCGCCCCGCCCGTGCCCGGCACCTGCCCGGCCGCTCAGGACGCTGCACGGAGAACGGCTCCGACCCCTCGCGGGGCCGGAGCCGTTCTCGGCTG
>SKEM01001301.1_pt1 | contig 11362 bp, 8 predicted proteins | sample 4826731 | NCBI WGS metagenome assembly SKEM01 (sample SAMN11008809, study PRJNA524170) | human gut metagenome | biome: Human fecal sample; material: Feces; isolation source: fecal sample from pouch patient p37 | host: Homo sapiens | place: Israel: Tel-Aviv | collected 2015-07-27
GTCTTATTATGTGTACTGCAATGAGTTTTACAGTGGCTAATCATCATTATTTTGGCCGCAATCTGGATTTAGAATTATCATACGGTCAACAAGTGGTGATTACACCACGTAACAAGCCGTTCAATTTTCATGAAGTTGATGATCTTAATCAACATTATGCCTTAATCGGGGTTGCTGCCGTGATGAATGACTATCCCTTATACTTCGACGCTGCCAATGAGCACGGACTAGCAATGGGTGGCCTTAATTATCCTGACAATGCTTTCTACGCTGACAGCAAAGCTGGGGCCAAAAATGTGGCCTCCTTTGAATTAATCCCCTGGGTTTTAGGTCAATGTGCAACTGTTGATGAAGCTAAAAAATTATTAACGAATGTCAACGTTACTAACCGGCAATTCAACCCTGACTTGCCGGCTTCTCCATTACACTGGTTAATTGCTGATCAAACATCCGCCATCGTCGTTGAAAGCGATCGCGATGGTGTCCATGTTTATGACGATCCCGTTGGTGTATTAACTAATAACCCTTCATTCCCCAAGCAACTCTTCAACCTCAATAATTACCGTACTTTATCAGCTAACACCCTTGCAAACACCTTTTCTGACCAAGTCAACTTAACTGATTACAGTCGTGGATTAGGTACTCGTAACCTCCCTGGCGGAATGGACGCTGAAAGTCGTTTTGTTCGTGCCACCTTTAATAAATACAATGCCAACTGGCCAGAGCATGATGAAATTGCCAACATTACTCAATTATTCCACGTGATGCATTCGGTCGAACAGCAAAGTGGTCTTGACCAAGTGGCAAATAACCCTGCTAAGTTTGAATACACAATTTACACGGTCGGCTATGATCTAGATGAGGGAAGCCTTTACTACACAACCTACACCAACAATCAAATCAACTGTGTGGATATGAATAAGGTCGACTTAGCTGGTCAGCAATTAACTTCTTACCCATTTATTAATCAACAAGCAATCAATCACGTGAACTAAAATCTAAAACACATGATCCACAAATAGGGTTCCAACGCTCGGTAAAACCGAACTTCTGGAACCCTATTTCGTTTTTTATAAGATGGGCGACAATAACCGTGAGAAGTACTCTTTAAATTGGTGCCATCTGGTTTGTTGATCAAAGTATTCCGGCGTCAGTCGTGTGGATTGTTGTAAATCTTGTTCAAATGCGTCCCGCAAGCGTTCCGCTAACTCATGACTATAAGTAAAGGCATTCACTTCAAAATTCAAACTAAAGCTTCGATAATCCATATTGGCTGAACCGACCGATGCTAACGTGCCATCAGCCACCATGGTTTTGGCGTGAATAAAGCCATGATCATACTTATAAACTTTAACCCCGTTATTAACCAAGTACTTAGCATAATACTCCGTGGCCCGATAAACAAATGGATGATCAGGTTTACATGGAATCATCACGCGCACGTCCACTCCACTATGGGCCGCAATGATTAACGCTTCTAGCACTGAAGGTTCCGGGATTAAGTACGGCGTTTGAATATAAACATACTGGGTTGCTCGACTAATGAGGTTTTCATACCCCCGCCGAATCGCAAATCGTTGATTATCCGGCCCTGATGAAACAATCTGCATTGGAACAAATTCATGACGTTGCATGTCTTCACTCGTTGGTCGCTTAATTGTAAAACTTCCTAAAGTATGATCTAGATTCATTTTAGGGAGTCGAGAACGTCGGCAACTAGTATTCCAGTCCATTGCGAACCGCACTTCCATAATCTGGGCTGCCTGACCAGCTACCCGCAGATGAGTATCTCGCCAATACCCAAACTTGGGGGCCAGACCGAGGTATTGATCACCAATATTAAAACCACCAATATAACCGACTTGATGATCAATAATTACTAACTTACGGTGTAAATGATAGTTCATCCGCGGGGTCATAAACCAATGTGCTGGAGCTGAAACGAATGGTTGGGCATCACCACCCAGTTCCCGTAAGTGCGCAAAAAAGCTTGGCTTGGTCCCACGCGAACCACTTGCATCATAGAGAACACGGACTTTAACCCCACGACTCGCAGCCTTTTCTAAAGCCTGTAAAACCCGGTTTCCTAAACCATCATCATAAAAAGTATAGTATTCCAGGCTAATCATAGATTGAGCATGATTAAGATCATCAATTAGGTGGGCAAACTTAACGTGCCCGTCAGTAAATAATTCCACTTGATTATCAAACGTAATTAAAGATTCACTATTATTTAATAGTGCCTGGACCATCATCCGGTCCTTAGTATGTTTGACGGCCGCTGGTAAGAGACGATGCTTATTAATTAACCGGTGCTGTTTTTTTAAAAAGTGTTCTTGAACCTTTTGGTCTTCTGCACGCATCGTAAAAATATCGTCCTGGGAAAGCTGACGACCAAAGATCAAATAAACAATAAAGCCAACTACCGGAAAGACCATCAATCCTAGCAACCATGCCCAGGTGGAAGCAATATCCCGGCGACTACGGAAAACCGTCCAAATCGCAAACCCAATATTAATCAGCCATAATACTTCGATTACTCGTCTAATGACATCCCATGTCCAAACCATTTTTCTGCTCCCTTCGGCTCGATTGAACCATTTGCAAAATAAAAGGCTGAGTTAAGACCCAGCCTTTTATTATTACTCATCAACATTAGTCGATGTCGTACTTTTCCTTATCCAACACATTTAACTTGTCGTCGAAGGTGTAAACAACTGGTTGGCCAGTTGCCATTTCCAAGTTCATGATGTCTTCATCAGAGATTTGTTCAATGTACTTAGAGAGCGCACGTAATGAGTTACCGTGTGCTGCAATAATAACGTTCTTGTTATCCAAAAGCTTTGGCGCAATTTCATCTTGCCACAATGGAATAACCCGTTCCAAAGTAACCTTTAAGTTTTCACCACCCGGAATTGCCCGTGGGTCTAAGTTAGCGTAACGACGATCCTTAGCAGCAGAACCTTCGTCATCTGCCCCCAGTAATGGTGGTAAAACATCGTATGAACGACGCCAAATGTGGACTTGTTCGTCACCGTACTTTTCAGCAGCCTTCTTCTTATTGTGGCCTTGAAGTGCACCGTAGTGACGTTCGTTTAAACGCCACGTCTTAAATTCTGGGATCCAAAGTTGATCACATTCTTCAAGAGCGTAGTGCAGAGTCTTGATTGCCCGCTTCAATACTGAAGTATAGGCGTAATCAAATTGCAAGCCATGTTCAGCAATCGCCTTACCAGCAGCCTTGGCTTGTTCAACACCCTTTTCACTTAAATCAACATCAACCCAACCAGTAAATTGGTTTGAAAGGTTCCATTCACTTTGACCGTGACGAATCAATACTAATTTAGCCATGTCCAATTGACCTCTTTCTTCTTAAATCTCGCAATAAAAATGCATTACCCCAATATTTTAATCCATTCGGAAATAAATTCCAATAGGTAGCAAGTGGTTGACCAAATTTTTATTTGCACCTGCTTACTAGAGTCCAGCTTTAGCCCCAATATCATGGCGGTAATAGCATTGTTGTAAATGGCGTTGATCAAGGTACTGGTAAACCCGATCATGTGCCACTTGCAAAGAGTCGGCCATCGAAAGAACCATCAATAGACGACCACCCGCACCTCGCAAATGATTAAGATCACCCTTCACATTAGCATAGTCAATTACTATCCCGTCCATAGCCGGTAATTTTGCTAGTGGTTGTCCATGAACAGGCTTTTGCGGATAGCCTTCCGCAGCAACTACAACCCCAAAGGTCGCTTGTTCACTAACCCGAATTTCAGGTAATGGTTCATCCTTTAATGCAGCATCAACTAATTCATATAAATCAGTTGTTAAGCGGGGTAAAATAACTTGGGTTTCCGGATCCCCTAATCGAACGTTATACTCAATGACTTTCGGCCCTGCAGCGGTCATGATTAAACCAATGTAAAGAATCCCATGGTAGTGATAGTCCCCAGCAACCAATCCCTGGACCGTGGGTTTTACTACTTCGTCAATCATCCGTTGATAATCAGCCTTTGCTAATTGAGGAAGCGGACTATAAGCGCCCATTCCACCAGTATTTGGTCCCCGATCACCATCATAAGCTCGTTTATGATCTTGAGCCATTGGTAAAATCCGATAATGACCATTACTCAAGGCCAAAAAAAGTGAGTATTCAGGCCCCACCAAACATTCTTCGAGTACCAGTCGTGATTGACCATTGGCAAACATTTCTTCAACCGTTCTCACTGCTTCTGCACGATCCCGAGCAATTACTACTCCTTTACCGCCTGCTAAACCATTTTCTTTGATGACTAATGGAAAACCAAATTCATCTAACCCCTTTAGTGCCGCTGTTTGGTCACGATAACTATGATGTTTTGCCGTTGGAACCCCATAATGATCCATAAAATTCAGAGCATAATCTTTCGATCCCTCTAACTGGGCGGCGCGTGCGGTGGGACCAAAAATCTTGAGACCAGCCGCATGAAATTCATCAACAATCCCTTCCACAAGACTATCCTCAGGTCCCACAAAGGTCCAAGCAATCTCATGGGTCTTAGCAAAGTCAATCAATTGAGGAAAATCATTTTCTGCAATGTCAACCCGTTGGACACCTACAGATTCCATTCCGACATTGCCTGGAGCACAGTAAACCTGCTGCACATGGATACTCTCTTGCAATTTCTTGGCAATGGCAAATTCACGGCCACCTTCACCCACTACTAATACATTTTGTTGTTGCGTCATCCGGTTCTCCTTTTAACAAATCCTAGTGACGGAAATGGCGAACACCGGTTGTAACCATTGCGATGCCGTACTTATTCGCCATATCAATTGATTCTTGATCCCGAATAGACCCACCGGGTTGAACAACCGCTTTAATCCCATGTTGACCAGCAAATTCAATACAATCACCAAACGGGAAGAAGGCGTCCGAAGCCATCACCGTTCGATCATCAATGACATCTCCAGCATGTTTGACCGCAATCTTTAATGAATCAATTCGATTTGGTTGTCCTTCACCAACCCCTAACGTACGTTCATCGTTAGCAACTACAATGGCGTTGGATTTAGCATGTTTAACCGCCTTCCAAGCAAACATCAACGATTGTAATTGGCTTTCCGTTGGTTTCGCCTCAGTTACGCATTGCCAATCATGTGCGTCTTCTTCTAAAACATCCTGATCCTGCATTAGTAAGCCACCCATGACAGACACGACTTCACGTTTAGTTGATTCATCTTTCTTAGTAAAATCAACCGTCAGCAGACGAATGTTTTTCTTTTTCGCTAATAACTGATAAGCATCATCATCAAAGCTAGGCGCAATCACGATTTCTAAGAAAATTTTATGCATGTGTTCCGCCGTTGCTAAATCCACTGGTCGGTTTAAGGCAATCACACCGCCAAAAATTGATACTGAATCTGCTTGATAAGCACGCTGCCAAGCCTGTTCAATTGTCTGACCACGTCCAATTCCACATGGATTCATGTGTTTCATTGCAACAACGGTTGGTTGATCGAATTCGCGAATGCACCGTAACGCTTCATCTGCATCTTTGATGTTGTTATATGATAGCTTTTTTCCATGAAGTTGGTGGGCCGCCAAGACCGAGTAAGCCTTGGGCAGAGCATCTTCATACAACCAGGCCTGCTGATGTGAATTTTCTCCGTAACGCATTGTTTCTTTAAGGTCATACGTTAACGTCAGCTTTTCCGGATCCGCTAATCCTTCCCGTTTGGTCAGGTATTGGGCAATCAGGGCATCATAGGCTGCTGTAGTTCGAAAGACCTTGGCCGCTAATTGTGCGCGGGTTGCTAAAGTAGTTTCCCCATTTTGCTTAATTTCTGCTAACACCTGATCGTAATCATTAATATCGGTGACTACGGTAACGTCACGGTAGTTCTTAGCAGCTGACCGCACCATCGATGGACCGCCAATATCGATATTTTCGATTGCTTCTGCTAAACTGACCCCTGCTTTTTCAATTGTTTGTTTGAATGGGTACAGATTTACACATACCAAATCAATTGGAGTAATATGGTGTTCTTTCAGTGTCGCCATATGTTCAGGAACTTCACGCCGGGCCAATAGGCCACCATGAACGTATGGGTTCAGAGTCTTCACCCGACCATCCAAGATTTCAGGAAAATGGGTCACCTCTTCAATACTAATGGTTTTGATACCAGCATCGTCTAAAACTCGCTTGGTGCCGCCGGTCGAAACAATTTCAAAGCCATTCTCTGCTAATCCTTGAACAAATGGTACTAAATTTGTCTTGTCAGAAACACTTACTAAGGCACGCTTCATTGGTAATCTACTCCTTTGTTGTTAATTGACTTACAACCTGCTTAACTGCTTGGGGATACAGACGATGCTCCACTTCGTGCACCCGTTTTTCGAGTTCGGCTAGTGAATCATCTGAGTGGATTGGTACCCGCTCTTGCATGATAATCGGTCCCGTATCCAAGCCGCGGTCAATAAAGTGGACGGTCACGCCAGTTGCAGAAACTTGATCGCGATACGCCCGTTCAATCGAATGTAAGCCAGGATACTCCGGTAACCATGCGGGGTGTAAATTAATGATGCGTCCCTCATACTGATCCAAAATCGTCGCACCCACCACTCGCAAGTAACCAGCTAATAAAATCAAATCAATTTTTTGCGTCTGTAATAACTTTAAAAGCCGCTTTTCATAGGCTTCTTTTCCACCGGCTTCTTTAACCGTCCAACTAAATGCTGGGACATTCAAACGTTGTGCCCTTTTCATCACATAAGCGTCAGGATGATCACAAAATAGCAACACAACATTGCCGGCCAACTGGTGGTTTTGAAATTGTTTGGTTAATACTTCAAAATTAGTTCCGTTTCCGGAAGCAAAAATTGCCACTCTCATCGTCCAACCTCACTTAATCTCAATCTTGGTACTGCCTTGGGGCCGCTTTATCAAACGACCGATTTGATAACTGCGTTCGCCAGCTTCAGCAAGGCGGTTCTGAACTAATTCAACATTTTCAGGAGCAACCGCTAGTACCATCCCAATTCCCATATTGAAGGTCTTCCAGCAATCGTCATCTGCCAACTGTCCAAGTTGCTTTAAATAGTTAAAAATAGGTAATTGCGGCCAACATTGCGGATCGATCCGCGCTTGTAAAGCATCACCGATCATTCGCGGAACATTTTCAGGGAGACCGCCACCGGTAATATGGCTGATTCCACGAATTAAATGGTCTTTGAGTAATGGTAAAACTGCTTGAACATAGATTTTGGTTGGGGTCAGCAACGCCGTTCCCACCGTTTCACCACCCAGAATTTCTGGTTGATCAGTCAATTGAACCTGATGGTCTTTAAAGAGAATCTGACGCACGAGTGAAAAACCGTTTGAGTGAAGCCCGCTGGAAGGTAACCCAACCAAAATGTCGCCTGCTTCTGGATTGGCGCTAGTTAGTAGGGCATCCTTTTCCACCACACCAGTAACCGTTCCTGCTAAATCATACTCATCTTCAGAATACATATCCGGCATTTCTGCAGTTTCCCCGCCAACCAATGCTGCGTTTGCTTGCTGACAACCGGTCGCTACTCCTTCAACAATTTGCGCCATTTTAGCAGGATCATTATGGCCAGTTGCAATGTAATCCAAAAAGTACAAGGGTTCAGCCCCCTGAGCCAAAACATCATTTACGCACATGGCAACTACGTCAATACCAATCGTATGATGTCGATTCATTTGCTGGGCAATCAGTAATTTGGTGCCAACCCCGTCGGTGCCAGAAATCAAAATTGGGTGGCGAAATTTTAGTTCACCTAAATCAAACATTCCGCCAAAACTTCCAATTCCAGTCATCATTCCCTGGCGATGGGTGCTATTAACCGCTTCTTTAATCCGGTTCACTAATTCGTAACCCGCTTCAATGTTCACACCAGCTTCTTCGTAACGACTCACGCTTCTCGCTCCCTTCGTTCACGACGTTCCTGCTTATTCAACGAGGCTAGGTATTTAGCTTCATAATCGTAAAGTGGCGTTGGATAGTCACCATTGAAATAGGCAACGGTCAGTCCGCCATAAGGTGCCGTCCCTGCATCTGGTACATTGATTGATTGAATTAAATTGGCCACCGATAAGAAACTCAGTGAATCAGCACCAATTTGTCGACGCATTTCTTCGACACTAAAGTGGGCAGCCATTAATTCTGCCCGCGTGGAGACATCAATCCCGTAAAAGCACGGAAATTTAAATGGTGGGGAAGCAATCAGCATATGAACTTCCTTGGCACCAGCGGCTCGTAACATCTGCACAATTTGTCGCGATGTGGTTCCACGAACGATGGAATCGTCCACAACCGCAATGCGCCGTCCTTGGACCACGCCCCGTACCGCCGACAGTTTCATATGGACCCCGCGTTCCCGCAACGCCTGAGTGGGTTGGATAAAAGTGCGCGCAACATACTGACTTTTAATTAGTCCCATTTCATATGGCAGGCCAATCTCTTCAGCATAGCCACTCGCCGCAGAAAGGGATGAATTTGGCACCCCAATTACCATATCTGCTTTAACAGGATGTTCACGTGCCAACAACTTACCCATTCGTTTACGAGCGTTATGCACCGTCACCCCATGAATAATTGAGTCGGGACGCGCAAAGTAGATGTATTCCATTGAACAGATCGCTAATTGCGTGTTATCCGTATACCGGTCTTCGTGTAAACCATCACGATCAATAATCAATAGTTCACCAGGTTGAACATCCCGTACAAATTGGGCGTTTACGATATCCAGTGCACAAGATTCACTTGCCACCACGTAAGCACCGTTCGCGAGCTGGCCAATGCATAATGGACGAATCCCATTCGGATCTAAAGCAGCAATTAAGCGATCCTTTTGTAACAGCAAAAATGCAAATCCGCCTTTAACTTCGTTCAAACTTTGCTTCAGGGCTGGGATGAAACCATCCTTAATATGCTTACGCACCAAGTGAATGAGAATTTCCGTATCCGAGTCTGATTGAAAAACAGCCCCTTCATCTTCGAGCCGGCGACGTAATGTGACTGCATTCGTTAAGTTACCATTATGGGCTAGCGCTACATCACCATCATGAAAGCGAAAGAGAAACGGCTGAACATTTTGGATGGCATCGCGTCCGGCCGTTCCGTAACGCACATGACCAATTGCAGTATCGCCAAGCAAGCCTTCCAGATCCGCTTGATTTTTAAAAACCTGGGCCAAAAGTCCGCGGTCACGATGTTGATACATTTCATCATGATCAGTTGTCACAATGCCGGCACCTTCCTGTCCACGATGCTGCAAAGTATGTAGACCCAGGTAGGTTAGTTGATTCGCATGTGGTGCGCCAAAAACGCCAAAGACACCACACTCTTCATTTAATCCTTTAACTTCAGCTGGCACGGGAGCGCCTCCTTATATTCTCTCTTTAGTTCCGCCAAGTTTTCGTTGAAATCCGCGTCCTGCAGGTGTCCTTCTAACCAATGGGTGTTAGTAACCGTTCCAACCCAACGGGCATCATTCCCCATTGCGTTTTCAAATTCCGTTTTAAAAGCTGATGGTACCGTCACTATCATTCGTCCCGCGGTTTCGCTGAACAATTGCGTAGCGGTGAGATCACGTAACTCTAAATTCATTCCAGTCTCACCAGCAAATAGCATTTCAGCAAATGCGACGCCAAGACCACCTTCACTGACATCATGTGCAGCAGTTACGTGACCGGTCACCATTTCAGAATGCAGGCACCCACAATATTCCTGGATCCTTTGTAAGTTGATTTTTGATAGTGTGCCGGATATTTGCCCCGTCATTAATTTTTGCAGTTCCGACCCAGCATAATCATTACCAGTTTGACCAATGAGGTAAACACCATCTCCGGCATGGGTAGCAAATGACGAAATCACGTGATCAAGATTTTTAATTAAACCCACCATACCCACCATCGGGGTTGGATAAATTGCTCGACCATTGTTCTCGTTATAAAGAGAAACATTTCCTGAAATGACCGGAGTATCAAAAATGCGGCACGCAGTCGCCATCCCTTCAATCGAATGGTGCAATTCCCAGAAGATCTCCGGATCATTAGGGTCACCATAATTAAGGCAGTCGGTAATTGCCAATGGTTCCGCACCACTCGCCACAATATTGAGATATGCCTCAGTAACTGCCATTTGTCCACCGATTTCAGGATCCAAGTAAACAAAACGGCCATTCCCATCAGTCGTCATTGCTAAACCTTTATGGTAGCCACGAATCCGAATCACACCAGCATCACTACCCGGACCGGCCACTGTTGACGTCCGAACCTGAGTATCATACTGTTGTGTTAAAACTTCATCACTGGCAATTGTTGCTTGTTGCAGCAGTTGGCGAAGCACTCGTCCTGGTTCATTCACAATTGGCTGCCAAGCTGGTTCTTCTCGAGCTGTTTGCAAACGTTGCGGTTCCCGTTCAGTACTTGGTTCTTCTAAAACATCATCCGTTAACGTTGATACCGGAATGTGACAAACCTCTTCACCGTCATGTTCGAGAATGTAATCGTGGCCTTCGATAATCCGTCCAATCGTGACCGCATCCAGATCATACCGGTTAAAAATTTCTTGAACATCTTTTTCATGGCCTTTCACTACACAAAGCAGCATCCGTTCTTGAGATTCGCTCAGCATAATTTCATACGCGGACATTCCCGTTTCCCGTTGTGGTACTAAATCTAGATTCAATTTCATACCACTCTGGCCTTCACTTGCCATTTCAGCGCTGGAGGAGACAATTCCGGCAGCTCCCATATCTTGGATCCCAACCAGCCAATCAGCATGCTTTTGAATTAATTCCAAACACGCCTCCATCAGCAGTTTTTCCATAAACGGATCCCCAACTTGGACGGCAGAACGTTGCGTTGCGTTCTCATCAGAAAAGTCCGCAGAAGCAAAGGTGGCTCCGTGAATTCCATCACGTCCGGTTTTGGCACCCACATACATCACTGCATTACCAATTCCGGCAGCCTTCCCTTGCTGAAGATCTTTTTGATTCATCAAACCAACACTCATGGCGTTACATAAAATATTACCTTGATAGCATGGATCAAACGTTGTTTCACCGGCCACTGTGGGAATTCCCATACAATTTCCATAGTCACCAATGCCTTTAACTGTCTGTGCCACTTTCATCCGCATTTGAGGATCTGTTAATTCACCAAAATGTAGGGAATCCAGCGACGCGATTGGTCGAGCCCCCATGCTAAAAATATCCCGGAGAATTCCGCCCACCCCGGTTGCGGCACCCTGATAAGGTTCGACTGTCGTCGGGTGGTTATGGCTTTCCGCCTTAAAAACGACTGCCTGTCCATCATCAATATCGACTACTCCCGCACCTTCACCC
>SKEM01001304.1_pt1 | contig 11352 bp, 7 predicted proteins | sample 4826731 | NCBI WGS metagenome assembly SKEM01 (sample SAMN11008809, study PRJNA524170) | human gut metagenome | biome: Human fecal sample; material: Feces; isolation source: fecal sample from pouch patient p37 | host: Homo sapiens | place: Israel: Tel-Aviv | collected 2015-07-27
CCGGCGGCAGACCGTCCGGCTCCTGACGGGTCGCCAGCCCCTGTTCGCTGTACGCATGCCCCGTCTCATGCTCCCACAGCATCTCCCCTGTCTCCGGGTTCTCCACCGTCTGCCGTTCACCCGTCAGACGGCCTTTATCGTCATAGCCGTAGTGGACCGCCACACGGTGGCCTTCACTCAGGTGGCTGATTTCTGTCAGCCAGCCGTGGTCGTCATACTGCCACTGCTCCGCCGGTTCACCGTTCACCGTGCGCCGGGTGATACGGTCCGACGCATCGTAATGCCAGAGGGTGATAAGCCCCTCATCTTCACTCTGCGTGAGTTTTCCGGTCAGGTCATACTGGTAACGTTGCGTCCGGCCGTCAAAGCCGCGCTGCTCCGTCAGCCTGTCGACCGGGTCATACCGGAACGTGGACTGGCTGCCGTTCTCGTTGGTCAGCACAGTGATGCGCCCGGCAGCGTCATACCCCATGCTGCGCGTAAGACCGCCTTCCGTCACACTCACCGGACGCCCGCGTTTATCATATTCGATGGTGCTGCGTTTACCGTCCGGTGATATCGTTGCTGTCAGGTCGCCTGCGGCGCTGTACTCATAACGGATTTCACGCCCCTGCGCATCCTTCTGACTGACCAGTTGCCCACGCGGGTTATAACTGCTGTAAGTGCTGATGCCTTCCTCCCGGTGAACGGCGATTTGTTGACCGTACCGGTCGTACTCATACCGCGTCGTGTACCCCGAGCAGTCCGTGAAGGCCAGCAGTTGACCGTAACGGCTCCATGCCATCTGTTTTGTACTGCCCGTCGCGTCCTGTATCCCTGTCGGCAGCTCACTCGCCGGGTCATCATAGCTGTACCGCGTTGTCTCACCGCTGCGCGAGGTCTCCGCCGTCAGCCTTCCCTTCTCATCATACTCCCGGCTGCTGCGAAGCCCGTCCGGGTACGTCACCGACGTCACCTGCCGCTGGCTGTTATAGCCATACCGTACCGTCCTGCCGTCCGGCCCCGTCACCGCCGTCACCGCACCCGACGCCATATGCAGGCTGTACTCCGTCCGCCGCCCCGCCGCATCCGTCTGTGCCTTCAGCCTCCCCGCCTCATCATACTCGCTGCGGGTAATGCTCCCGTCCGCATGTTCCTTCTTCACCACCCGCTTCAGGCCACCCTCGCCTTCCGTGTACAGCACCTCCCGCCGGTTCAGGCTGTCCGTGATGATTACCCGGCTCTCTCCGTACTCAAAGCGGTAGTCCAGCCCCTCCGGGTTGACCTGCTCCGTCACCCGACCGGTATCATCATACCGGTAGCAGCTCTCCGGCCTCCCCGCATAATGGTGCGCCACCATCCGCCCGGCGTGCTCCGCATCATAAGTAAACCCGCGCACCTGCGTTCCGCTGCGGTCATACACCGCCCGCAGTTCACCACCGGCCGTGTACGTGTAGCGCGCCAGCGGCGCAGTCGGCTGTTCATCCGGGTATGCCGGGTCGTGTGTCAGCCATACCGCCTCCAGCCGGATACCGTTATCCGTGCCGTATCCTGTACCGGCGGGCAGCGTGTCGGGGAAAACCAGAGAAGAGGAAGCAGAACGGGGACCGGCAGGGGAAGATAAAGACGTGGCGCGCTGTTTACGGAATACTTCCGCCCGCTGTGCCTGTGTGGTCAGCGCCAGGTGAAAACGGCGGCCCGCGCCGTCCGTCACCCCCGTCACCGCGCCCGCCACGTCACCCTCCGCTGCCCGGTGAAAGGCCAGCGTCCGCCCGAAGCCGTCCACCACGCCCGTCAGCACCCGGTATGCGGGCGGCTCCGGCGGCAGCACCTCGTCCGCCCCCGGCACCCGCTCCGGCCAGCTGAGTATCCACCACGGCCCCTGAAGGCTGTTTGTCGCCAGGTACACATGCGGACTCAGGCGAACATCTTCCGGCAGCACCTGCCAGAGCGCGCTTAGCGGCTGCGAACTGTGCTGCGCCGCTACTCCGCCCCGCGCCAGCCAGAGTGACTCGCTGCGGCTGTAGCTTATCTCGCCGGGAAACAGCGGCTCAAAGTGAATGCTCCTGCCGCCGCTGTCGTTGAGTATCAGGCCTTCATCGCGTATCTGTAAGCGGATATCGAAGGGCGCTTTCCAGCCGGGACCAAACACCCCCACCGGCGCGGGCGTCCTGGTCCGGTAACTGCTGTAGGCGCGGGAAAGGATGAACGGCAGCGGGCCGGGCAGCGCAATGTCCGTCTCGCCCGGCAGCACCTTTGCACCCAGCACCGGGTTCACCGGGTTGCCATAATTTGGACTGTCCTTTTTTTTAGGACACACCGAGCAGGCAACCCCCGTCGGCGCGCCTATCAGCACCCCTGCTGAACCCTGCACAATATCCAGTCCCTTGCGGGTCATGTCGCCCTGCCGCGCCGCCGGTTTTCCGCTCATTCTCACTCCCTTATATTTATACCACTAACAATAAAAAAGCCCTCAACAAAACATCACCAACATATATTAACGATATATTTTTATTTAACTAAAATAATTTCCTTATCGACTGCACCGCCAAAATCAGGAGCACCTCGAATAAAATCCAGCGTCTGGTTAATTAATTTATCAATATTACCTGATAAATTTTCAGGAATGATGCTAGATATATCTTCAAGCTCACAACCAGAATCTATAATGTCAATTAAGTTTTTAGAGTGCGATGCAGCATTCAATGTTTTTGACGTAGATGGCTTAAATATAAAACCTTCTGCCTCATCTATAGATATTGCTTTTTTTCAATAGAATATAAAACACCCAACACTAAAAGACTGATAAATTTCTCTGCGTGTTCATTGCTAATACTATAATCAATTCTCATTATTAATTACTCCAATAAGGTTTTACTTTTACATTAAATACTCGACCACTCTGACTTTCAAAATAGTAAATGGACACTTTTCGACCTGACGCATCAAATCCATCTTTATAAACTTTACTCTATTTTCCTGAATCTACTTTACGTAATTGTTTCAATAACTACTGATCCTTTACAACATTCCTTGTAGTGCCATTTTGGACATTCCTAACCCCTCTGGGATACTGAGGAGCATCCTTAATAGACCTGTAGGTATTTCTTATTTCGCCATCCTCATCTGGCTCCCACCCTCCCGAACCTCCTGTACTGCCACTGCCCAAACAGTTCTTCTCTTCATCCGTCAAATCCTTCCCGACATTTGGATTCTCTTTTGATGAATCATCATTTCCAAACACGCTGGAAAAAGCACCATAGGGTTCTCGCCAGAATTCCATTTGACTTTGTGCATTTAATAATTCGGCTTCACCCCGCATCTCCATACTTTTCTCAATCGCATCCCCAACAGCCTCGCGATTGTTGTATATTACTATACCACCACCAATAACCACCGCTCCAACTGCCGCACCGACTAACATCCCTGGAGGGCCTCCTACCCAGGGCAAGATTACGAAAGCCCGCTCCCCGCAAGGACTGACGCCAGATAGTTTCTGTCCATGGCTGCTTTTCGCATCTTACGTCTTAACCCTGCCTTGAATACCTTATCATTCGTCAAAACATTAATAGCGATGTGCCGTATCCCTGAAAATAATTCTGCTGCATTTCCTCTTCTTATTTTGCAGTCGTCTTCATTCATTACCACGTCCAGACGCCAGTGCAGATTATTCTCCACGTGCCAGTGATTTCGAATCGCTGTCGCAAACTTCTCAGCGGTTAAATCAGCAGAACTGATATAATATCTGACCATCATTTCGGGCTCTTTCTTTTGCTCTGCTATTATTGAGCGAAAGGAGACTGCCACGCATAATTTTTTCAGCCCTTTCCATTCAAACGTGAAATCAATAAGTTCATCAGGGACATCGCAAACAATATGAAGACGGATTTCTTCTCTGCCGTGACTCTTTTCACTCATTGCGGAACTGTCATGCGCTGGATTATTTAATTCTTTCAGCGGAAATTTTTCCTCAAAGGCTTTATTTAGCCGCCCCTGGTTTCCTTTTACCGCGAATAAATAATCACCACCCTGTTTTTGTATCTTCTCTGCAATATCTTTCTGGCAACCCATCGCATCAGTTGTGATGATTTTCCCTTTAATATCCAACATGTTAAGAAGTTCTGGGATAGCTGTAATCTCATTAGATTTCTCATCCGTCTTGATCTGTCCGATGACCAGACTGTGCATTGTTGAGAACGCACTAATGACATGAATCGCTCCCCTGCGGCGACTCTTGTCATAAGAGTGCCGGAGCGTTTTTCCATCAATTGCAATGACGTCTTTATCATCTGAAGAATGGCAGTCACGCATCCAGTTAATAAAGCACTCGTGAAATTTTGCAGGACTGATACAGGATACAACTCTGGCAATGGTATCGTGAACAGGAATACCATTTTCAAAATCACCATATTGCTTCAAAAAATCGAGATGTGTTTCCCCAAAATCCTCTATATCTTCCCAACCCTCTGCACCAGAAATAACTGCACAAATAGTCAACAGTAGAATATCCGATAATTTATGTTCCACTTTCCAGGCTTGTCTGTAATCGGGGATAATAGAAATATGTTCCATCAATTTTTTAAGTTCCATTTTGTTCTCCTTATTTATGTAAGGAGTATTTGATCATGTATAAGCAATAAAAAACAGCTTCAGGTAATAAGGAATATCTCAATTTTTAAACATAAAATGCGAATTATTTAGTACAAAAAGTGAACTTCTGATGATCTTTCCCTGTTCCATACGATAGTGTCCATTAAAAATGATAGACATTATTTTTGTGGAGCCGGAGGAAACATACCAGACGGTTCAGATGAGGCGCTTACGAATATGCTCAAGAAGACTTTGAATGTTCACCAGACGTCCTTTTCTAATATATTTAATTATTTGGCGATTAGATTTTAATCAAATCAACAAGGTAAAACCAAGATTAAAGTTGTGATGATAATCACAACTTTAATGATCTTCCCCTGATTCCTCCAGTCCTTTTATTTGGTTACTCTAATGGTTTTATTAATTGTAAATTTTTAAATGTCATGCTTAATAAGCCATCAGAAAAATAAAGAAAAAATTTATATATCCTTTTGTTTTTTAATTTCTTTATATACCCATTACTTATATTTCCTGACTTGTGATTATCGATTAACTCAGCAGAATCCATAGCGAACACTAAATCATCTACATCAGAAAATTCAACTATCATTTTTTCCCTAATATTCTCACTTTTATAAATGTCAATAAATAACGTCATGTTAAAATGAGATTCTTTGAATGTCGTTTTTACTTCTAACAAAACCCCATCATGCCAGTCAATTGAACTCACAATGTCAAAATCGCTCATTATATAATCTCCATTATCCGTTTTAATCATGGAGTAACAACGTTTGCAGGTATTGACCACCAAAGAGGTGGTGCAAGTGAAGGTATAAATCGAATCACTCTATATATAACATACCCTGCGCCAATTGTAGCACCAGTTGCAAGAGCCGCATCAGTAGTTGATAGCCCGGAGGTTTTGCATGACAGATCTTTACTTGGTTCTGGCTCGAAACCATATTTTTTTGCACATTTCTTAATGCTATTTGGTGCTGATGAGTAATCCTCACCATGGGACATACCTCCAAATTCCCCCATTACACCACTCCCATTTTTACACTCCCAATGCAAATGTCTTCCGTCACCAACAGCATCGCCATCTATTCGGATTCGACAACCTTTACCACAGTCCTTCCATTTTCCTGAAGTATGAGCTAATCCCAATGGATCAATCCATTGCACAGGATTGTTCATAACATAACTGTACGGGTTTAATCCCCCCGCCAGCCCTATCGGGTCCTGGGTGATATATCGTCCCTGTCCCGGATTGTAGTACCGCTGCCAGTTGTAGTGCAGTTCGGATTCGTCGTCATACTGCTAGCCCGGATGGCGGAGCAGTTGCTCTAGTCACTCAGAATATTGTAATAGTGATATAGTGCAGTGCCGGTTTCAATATCCTAACGCTGGTCTTTTGCCTGTATTAACTGATTTAGCTGGTTTGCTACATATTAATGCCTTCAGATTTTCCCTTTCCTTGTCTGTGATACTGTCGCAAACCCTACTAGCCCATTCTACTTCACTCTTCTCCAGGCATTCAATTTTCTTATTGCTCATTGTTCTAATGTTTGGTGTTGCATCTCCATTTAATAACATCCATGTTTCATTTTTCTTCATAAAACATCTTCCATTATGTTCAAAGATATTAGGTGTGAATATATTATCAGAATCCCATGTCACGACTTGCTCGAGGGCTATATTATCTTGATAGTCCATGCCAGCATTATAATAATCGCAAGATATAATTATCATGGAAATAATTATCACTAATATCTTCCCAAGCATTTCCATTTACTTTACCTCTTGAAATTCAAATGGGAATCCAGTGAAAGGACCTTTAGGCATAAAATATCTTTGATATCCATATAACTCACCGAGCACTTGTAGGCTTATAGGCGCATTTGTATTCATAGAGGGGTTGCTAAACCCGCACGCCTCAAAAATCATGTTCGTCCGGCTAAAACAATTATTTGCAACAGGAAGAGGCCCGAGGTTAATAGTTTTTAGTTTTTTATTAAGGTCTATTGCCTTATTCATCATACATTGTTCTTCTTCATCTGTTGTATCTATTATCCAAATCCAGGTATCTCTGCGGGGTTGCATCTTTTTAAAATAATCAGAGACAGAGGCTCCCATCTCATCCCCAGTTCCCGAACTCATTAATCCATATCGATTTGCCGCCGCAGCATGCCCAAAAGGATTATCAGGAACGGGGCCGTTACCTATTATCATAGTACTAAGCCCTAATGGATCAACGTGTTGCACTGGATTCAGCGGATACGCATACAGACTCCATCCCCCCGCCAGCCCAATCGGGTCCTGGGTGATATACCGCCCCTGCAACGGATCGTAGTACCGGTGACGGTTATAATCCAGCCCCGACTCCTCATCGTACTGCTGCCCTGGCAGACGGTATGGCTGATACAGGTAATACGGGTTCTCTTCATTCAGCTGGTTGCCCCATTCATCGTATTCTGCACTCCACACAGTATTGCCGTCTTCGCTGATGAGCGCCAGCGGCAGGCCCCGGTGGTCGCAGTGGTAAAAATGAACTTTTCGCGCCGGTGTGTATTCCGGCTCCACCTGTCTGGCCAGTTGCTCCACCGTCAGCCCGCACTGCGCAAGCCACACCCGGCTTTCACTGCTCACGCGGTCTGCCCGGATTTCTTCCTCCAGTCTGTCCAGCAGCCGCACCAGTTCAGCCGGAAATACCACGCCGTGCCCGTCCTCGCTCCCTTCCTGCTGCAGCTTCTCCGCCAGGCTGCGGCGCTGCGCTTTCTCCCGCTCACCGTTGTCTGTTTCGATGCGGATGAGCGGCGCGAAGCTCCCCGGCTGATATACCGTCTGGATACGCGTGGTGTCGGTCTGTACCGTCGTCAGCCGGTCGCCGTCCCACCCGTACCACGTCACCTCCGGTTTACGCGACAGCGACATCCACCCCGTCAGGTCACGCTCCCGCCGCCATACCCGTTTCGCCATTCGCCGTCCCAGCGGGTCGTAGAGGTAGCGGCTCTCGACCAGTGGCTCGCCATGCTGTATCCGCGTGTAGAACACCAGACGGTGCTGGCTGTCGTAGTGGTAGTGGTGGGTCCGCTCGTCGTCCGTCCGGATAACACCCGCCGGGATAAGGTCCGTCTTCTCCGTCAGTCTGCCGTATTCATCATAGTGGTAAACATAGTGCGCATCCTCTGCGATGCGGTTATCCGGCCACGCCGTGAGGGTACTGTCCGGGTGCAGCTCCGGGTCCGGCAGGCGGTTTCCCGCCGGGTCGGTGGCATACGGGATGCGGATGTCCAGGTCCGGTGCGAGGGTACGCACGCTCTCCAGCCTGCCCGTGGCGCTGTAGCCGTATTCCCGCGTCTGTCGCGGGCCGCTGATGCGCACCAGGTCGCCGTTGTCATTCCACCCGTAGTCACGGTCATACACCAGGCTGTTCAGGTGCTGGCTCTGTAACTGGCCTGCGGGGGTGTATGTGCTGGTCAGTTTATATGCGGCATTACTGCCTGCCATGCTGCCAAAGCTGCGCACCGTCTCCCGGTGCATGCGGTCGCGCGTGTACTCCAGCAGCGGCGTGTCGCCAAGCTTCATGCCCGCCAGATAACCGCTGCCGTAGGTCAGCCACTCCACCGGCGGCAGGCTGTCCGGCGTGACGCGGTTTGCCAGCCCCTGTTCGTTGTAGGCGTGTGTTGTCTCATGCTGCCACAGCAGTTCCCCCGTCTCCGGGTTCTCCACCGTCTGCCGTTCGCCGGTCAGGCGGCCCTTATCGTCGTAGCCGTAGTGGACAGCGACACGGTGGCCTTCGCTCAGGTGGCTGATGTCTGTCAGCCAGCCGTGGTCATCATACTGCCACTGCTCTGCCGGTTCGCCGTTCACCGTGCGGTGAGTGATACGGTCCGATTCATCGTAGTACCAGAGGGTGACAAGCCCCTCATCTTCACTCTGCGTGAGTTTTCCGGTCAGGTCATAATGATAACGTTGCGTCCGCCCGTCAAAGCCGCCCTGCTGTACCAACCGGTCCAGCGCATCGTAGCTGAAGTCGCTGTGGCTGCCGTTCTCGTTAGTCAGACTGATGACACGTCCGGCAGCATCGTACTCCATACTGCGCGTCAGCCCGCCCTGCGTGGTGCTGACCGCCTTTCCCCACGCATCGTACTGTGTCTCGCTCCGGTTGCCGTCCGGGGTGATAACGGCAGTCAGGTCGCCTGCGGCGTTGTACTCATACTGCGTTTCACGGCCCTGTGCGTCTTTCACCGAGGTTAACCGGCCACGGTTGTCATAGTGGCGGTAAAGGCTGATACCTTCCTCGCGGTGAACCGCCGTCATCTGGCCGAAGCGGTCGTATTCATAGCGGGTCTGGTAGCCCGAGCAGTCAGTGAACGCCAGCAACTGCCCGTAGCGGCTCCACGTCATCTGCCGGGTGCTGCCCGTCGCATCCGTTGTCGTCGCCGGTAACTCACTGTGCGCGTCATCGTAGCGGTAGCGTACTGTCTCCCCGCTGCGCGATGTCTCCGATACCAGCCTGCCCGGTTCATCATATTCCCGGCGGCTCTCCAGCCCGTCCGGGGACACCACCGCCGTCAGCTGGTTCCCGTCGTTATAGTAAAATTTCGTCTCCCGCCCGTCCGGCGTGGTGATGTCCGTGATATCGCCTGACACCACATTCAGACCGTACTCTGTCCGCCGTCCCGCCGCATCCGTCTGCGCCGTGAGCCTTCCTGCCGCGTCATACCCGCTGTGCGTGACGCTGCCGTCCGCCAGTTCTTTTTTCACCACCCGCTTCAGCCCGGCCCCGCCTTCTGTATGCAGCACCTCACGCCGGTTCAGGCTGTCCGTGACGGTGATGCGATCCTGCTCATACTGGTAGCGGTAACTCAGGCCTGCCGGGTTAAGTTGCTCCACCACCCGCCCCGCATCGTCGTAGCGGTAGCGCATCTCCGGCCTGCCTGCATAACGGTGCGCCACCATCCGGCCCGGGTGCTGCGCGTCATACGTGAAAGCGCGCACCTGCGTATTGCTGCGGTCATATACCGCCAGCAGTTCACCGGCTTCCGTATATGTGTACCGCACCAGTGGCGCAGCGGGCAGGCTCTCCGGGTATGCCGGGTCGTGCATCAGCCACACCGCCGAAAGGCGGATACCCCTGTCGGGGCCGTATTCGGTACCGGGCAGTGTGTCGGGGAACGCTGAGGCTGAGAGAGGGCGGGAACTGTCAGAAGAAGATAGCGAAGAGGTGCGGGCCTCTTCCGCACGCTGCGCCTGCGTGGTCAGCACCAGACGGAACTCCCGCCCGGCACCGTCCGTCACGCCGGTGATTTCCCCGGTCAGGTCACCGGCGGCCTCACGCCGGTACGTCAGCGTCCGCCCGAAGCGGTCCGCCAGCCCCGTCAGCTCCCGGTACGGCGGCAGCGGCGCTGGCAGCACGTCCTCAGCACCCGGCACCCGCTCTGACCAGCCGAGTATCCACCACGGCCCCTGTGCGCTGTTGGTCGCCAGGTAAAGATGCGGGCTTAACCGGATATCCGGCGGCAGCGCCCCCCACAGCCGCGCCAGCGTATGGCCGTCCGGCTGTGCTGCCTTACCACCGCGCACCAGCCACATTGACTCACTGCGGCTGTACACCGCCTCCCCCGGCAGCAGCGGCTCAAAGTGAATGCTCCGCCCGCCGTTGTCGTTGAGTATCAGTCCGTCATCACGTAGCTGTAAGCGGATATCAGAAGGCGCTTTCCAGCCGGGGCCGAAAACGCCCACCGGTGCAGGCGTCTTCGTCCGGTAGCTGCTGTAGGTGCGGGAGAGAATGAACGGCAGCGGGCCGGGCAGCGCAAGGTCCGTCTCGCCGGGCAGCACCTTCGCCCCAAGCAGCGGATTTACCGGGTTGCCCGAAGTCATCCCGCCCGGACACACCGAGCACGCCACGCCGGTGGGCGCGCCAATTCTTACACCTGCCGAACCCTGGACAATGGGACCGCCATACTGAGTCATATCTCCCTGACGCGCCGCTGGTTTTCCGCTCATGATTCAAATTCCTTCTTCTGTTTATTTTTAATGCTGGTTTGTTACTGAATTCCGAACAGGTACGGGATCAGTACTCTCTCATATCCGGCGTATCCTGCTTTTCATCAGGGGTCTTCGGTGGGGATTTCGAGGCTGCACAGTTCCAGTTAATCAACAGTGAGTCACCATTAACCTGCTCCTTACCCTGCAAATGAATTTTTGTGCCGTTGAGAAAAATTTGTCCGTCCTTCGTCAGCACCAGCCTTGCCTTACCACAGCAGAGCTCCAGATGCTCACCGGCGGAGTAAATCGCGGTCTGCCCGGTATCATCCTTTTTCGTTTTACCAACGGTGAAGGTAACGTTATTTCCGACTTTGACGTCATAACCCAGCCCGACCCTCAACGATTTATGCAAACCGATCTGCGAGGACTGCATCAGTGCCACCGAGGTGTTCATAATGCCACCTACCGTCGTCTGATACGCCACGCCCACGGTCAGCGCACGAACAAGTCCAATCGTTTCCACCTGAACAGAACCCACTTTAATTATCTGGTTACTGCCCACCGTCTCTATCTGGTTAACACCCACCGTCTGTATCTGATTGTTGGTAACCGCAATCATCTGATTGTTGCCAATGGTTTCAGCATGGTTGTTTATCACATCAGTGGTGCGGTTATTCAGCACCTCGGTGTTCATGTTCTTCTGCGCGTGGATGTAGACCTGTTCTTTCCCTGTCGCATCGTCAAACTTCAGTTCATTAAACCCGCTGCCCTTATAGGTTTTCGAACGAA
>SKEM01001310.1_pt1 | contig 11308 bp, 16 predicted proteins | sample 4826731 | NCBI WGS metagenome assembly SKEM01 (sample SAMN11008809, study PRJNA524170) | human gut metagenome | biome: Human fecal sample; material: Feces; isolation source: fecal sample from pouch patient p37 | host: Homo sapiens | place: Israel: Tel-Aviv | collected 2015-07-27
GATTAAAAAATATTGCAGAATTTGCAAATATCAGTATTGAAGAATTAGTCTCTCCAAGTGACAATCCAACATCTCCGCAAATAGTAGGGCAAAGAATTAAAACAATACGTTTAGATAGCGGATTGACAATGGAACAATTCGGAAAGCTATTCAATACATCTAAAGGAACTGTAAATAATTGGGAAAAAGGACGTAATCTTCCAAATAAAGAAAATCTTGTAATAATATCAGAAATGGGAGGACAAAGCATAACAGAACTTTTAGATAACAATAACTCTATCTCTTTAACGATTTCTGAATATAACCGATTAAAAGATATAGAACAAAAATATAACGAAATCAAGAGATTGGTGGATAACTAATCTCTTTTTAATTTAGAAAGGAGCATAAAATTGACTGAAAAAGGTATTGGATACCTGAGATTTAAGCTATCTGTTCATAAACGAAGAGCAGAAATGCGCTATGATCAATATGCGATGAAGTATGTTGATAGATTCAAAGGGATTACAATTCCACAAGCATTAAGCCAACAATATCGTTCAATATTAGGGTGGTGTGCAAAAGGAGTTGATAGTCTTGCAGACCGTCTTGTTTTTCGAGAATTTGAAAATGATGACTTTACAGTAAATGAAATTTTTGAGGAAAATAATCCTGATATATTTTTTGATAGTGCTGTTTTGTCATCACTTATTGCATCATGTAGCTTTACTTATATTTCTAAAGGTGAAAATGATGCAGTACGACTTCAAGTTATTGAAGCGGTCAATGCAACAGGAATTATTGACCCAATTACTGGATTACTGACAGAGGGATATGCAGTTTTAGAACGAGATGAAAACAATAATGTTGTCCTTGAAGCTCATTTCTTGCCTGATAGAACAGATTATTATTATCGTGATTCAAGTAATAATATTTCGATTGCTAATCCAACAGGTCATCCACTGTTAGTGCCTATCATTCACCGTCCTGATGCAGTTCGTCCTTTTGGGCGTTCTCGTATTACACGTTCAGGAATGTATTGGCAAAGCAATGCAAAACGAACACTTGAAAGAGCTGATGTAACAGCTGAGTTTTATTCTTTTCCTCAAAAATATGTAACTGGATTGAGTGATGATGCGGAGCCAATGGAAACTTGGAAAGCAACAGTTTCGAGCATGTTGCAATTTACAAAAGACGAGGATGGCGATAAACCAACTCTTGGACAATTTACTCAACCAAGCATGTCGCCATTTACTGAACAACTCAGAACTGCAGCGGCTGGTTTCGCTGGTGAAACTGGGTTAACTCTTGATGATTTAGGATTCGTTTCTGATAATCCATCATCGGTTGAAGCAATTAAGGCAAGTCATGAAAATTTAAGATTGGCTGGCAGAAAAGCTCAACGAAGTTTGGGAGCAGGATTACTAAATGTAGCTTATCTTGCAGCATGTTTGCGTGATGATGTTCCATATTTGCGAGAACAGTTTAGCAAAACAAAACCGAGATGGGAACCATTGTTTGAAGCTGATGCAAGCATGCTAAGTCTTATTGGAGATGGAGCAATTAAACTTAATCAAGCAATTCCTGAGTTCATCAATAAAGATACCATTCGTGATTTAACTGGAATTAAAGGAGCTGAATAATGGAAGATATTTTACCACCTCTTTTAGAAAAAATTAATCAAGACTTTGATGAAAGAGCAGCAAATAGTAAAAAGTTGAAGCAATCAATGGAATTGTTGAAAACTAAAAAAGCAACTTATATTCAAGCAAATGAATTTGGTGTCGAAGTTGGTCAAATTTTATCTGATGTTTTGGGAACTCATGTAACAGTAGATGTTTTACCTGACGGAAAAATGTATTTCAACATTGCAGATAGATTGTTAAATTCCATATTGAAGAAAAATTTTGATTTAATTTCAGGTTATTCAACGGATGTTCAGAGCGAACTCAATCAATTAGCTGGATTTAAATTAAAATCACAAGTACCAGAATTAAACCAAGATAGAATTGATGGCATTGTTAACCGTATTTCTAGTGAAGATGATTTTGAAAAAATACTTTGGCTTTTGAAAGAGCCAATAGTAACATTTAGCCAGAGTGTTGTTGATGATACGCTTAAGAAAAATATTGATTTTCAAGCAAAAGCAGGTTTAAAACCCAAAATTGTACGAAAGTTAGTAGGTAAAGCATGCGATTGGTGTAGAAATTTGGCAGGTTCATACGATTATCCTAATGTTCCAAGCGATGTGTATCATCGCCATGAGCGTTGCCGTTGCACAGTAGAATACGACCCTAGAGATATTGATAAAAAGCGTCAAGATATTTGGTCTAAAAACTGGGTTGACCCAGATAAAGATGCAAAGATTGCTGAACGTAAGAATTTGAACTTGAAGAAAAGAGGTACATAGTGGCTGAAATAAAAAAATTTGAAGAACAGAAGCGGAAAGTGGAACGTGGTATTTCTAACGAAGATTTTTTGAAGTCAGTATCTGAGTTTTTTATTGAAGCAGATTGTATCTTAGTAACTGGTCGCTTCCCAAATGGAGATTTGGAAACATTCAATACGCAAAATAATTCCCTTGAAACTCTAGGGCTTATAGAAATTGCCAAGCAGCAAATGCTTGAAACAATGAGAGATTAGGGGGGACAGCTCCCAGCGACAGGGTTATCATGCATTTAGATTGAAGGAGGAGTAACATGACTGCTGAAAAAAGATTTGGCAATCAGTATCCTACTCAATCGGTAATACTTCCATTTACTGAAACAAAATATCAAGAAGCTATTGAGATTTACGAAAAATCCAAACATGAGTGTTATCCATGGCAGAAGAACCTTTTGAAAGAGGTTATGGCCATTGATGAAGATGGTTTATGGACACACCAAAAGTTTGGATATTCAATCCCACGGCGGAATGGAAAAACAGAAATTGTATATATCCTTGAATTATGGTCACTTGAACAAGGCTTAAGCATTCTTCATACAGCACACCGAATTAGTACGTCCCACTCATCTTATGAGAAATTAAAAAAATATCTTGAAGATAGTGGTTATGTTGAAGGAGAAGATTTCAAATCTATCAAAGCTAAAGGGCAAGAAAGATTGGAATTAATTGAGTCTGGTGGAGTAATTCAGTTCAGAACAAGAACATCAAGTGGTGGTCTTGGAGAAGGATTTGATATTTTAGTAATTGATGAAGCTCAGGAATATACTACTGAGCAAGAATCAGCATTGAAATATACTGTTACTGACAGTGATAATCCAATGACTATAATGTGTGGAACACCTCCAACACCAGTATCAAGTGGAACTGTTTTTACAAATTATCGAGATAATACCATAGCTGGTAAAGCAAAGTATTCAGGTTGGGCGGAGTGGTCGGTTGAAGATGTCAAGGACATTCATGATGTCGAAGCCTGGTACAATTCTAATCCATCTATGGGCTATCACTTAAACGAACGGAAAATTGAAGCCGAGCTTGGTGAAGATAAGTTGGATCATAATGTTCAACGTCTTGGCTATTGGCCAAAATATAACCAGAAATCAGTCATTTCAGAACAAGAATGGAATGCGCTCAAGGTTAATCGTTTGCCAGTTATCAAAGGGAAGCTCTTTGTTGGTATTAAGTATGGGAATGATGGTGCAAATGTTGCAATGAGTATTGCGGTTAAAACACTATCAGGAAAGGTATTTGTTGAAACAATCGATTGTCAGTCCATAAGGAATGGCAACCAATGGATTATCAATTTCTTAAAGAAAGCAGATGTTGAAAAAGTTGTTATTGATGGTCAAAGTGGTCAAAGTATCTTAACGAGTGAAATGAAAGATTTCAAATTGAAAGAACCGATACTACCAACTGTAAAAGAAATTATCAATGCTAATTCCCTATGGGAACAAGGGATTTTTCAAAAAAACTTTTGCCATTCTGGACAACCTTCACTTTCTACTGTAGTCACTAACTGTGACAAGAGAAATATCGGTACTAGCGGTGGATTTGGATATAAATCACAATTTGATGATATGGATATCAGTTTAATGGACAGTGCGTTGTTGGCGCATTGGGCTTGTAGCAATAACAAGCCGAAGAAAAAACAACAAATACGGTATTAGACGACTTTTTAAGTCGTTTTTTTGTACCAAAAATTACCGAACTGCCGGGCAAGCAGGAGAAAGGATTTGACTATGTCAGAAAATAATTTACCAAAAACGCAAGAAGAGTTAAACCAAATCATTGAAACAAGATTGGCACGTCAAAAAGAAACGATTGAAGCTAATTTTGCTGATTATGATGAACTCAAAACTAAAATTGCTGCACTTGAAGCAGATAACACTGCATATCAAGCGACTATTGAAGAATCAAAATCTTGGGAACAAGAAAAAGCTGATTATGAAAAACAAATCAGTGGTTACAAAACAACTCAACTCAAACAATCTATTGCTATTAAAGCTGGTTTGCCATTAGATTTGGCTGACCGACTTTCAGGCGATGATGAAGAATCACTTAAAGCTGATGCTGAACGTTTCAGCGGATTCATTAAACCAAAAACTCCACCTGCACCACTTAAAGATGTTGAACCAAATTTGGGTGACGGAAAAGATGGAGCTTATCGTAAATTAGTCGATGGACTAAAAACAGAAGGAGAATAAAACATGGTATTAAACAAAGGAACATTATTTGACCCAGAATTGGTCACAGACCTAATCAGCAAAGTAGCTGGAAAAAGCTCAATCGCACGCTTGTCAGCTCAAAAACCTATTCCGTTCAACGGTGAAAAAGTTTTCACATTTACGATGGATTCAGAAATTGATGTCGTAGCAGAGAGCGGTAAGAAAACTCACGGCGGAGTAACACTTGCACCACAAACAATGGTACCAATCAAAGTTGAATACGGTGCACGTATTTCAAACGAATTTATGTACGCATCAGATGAAGAAAAAATTAACATCTTGCAGGCGTTTAATGACGGTTTTGCTAAAAAAGTTGCTCGTGGTATTGACTTAATGGCATTTCACGGTGTCAACCCTCGCCTAGGTACAGCATCGGCTGTTATTGGGACAAACCACTTTGACTCTAAAGTTACGCAAAAAGTTGAAGCTCCAAGAGGCATTGCAGATCCCAACGGCGCTATTGAAAATGCGGTAGAGTTGTTAACTGGTGTTGATGCTGATGTAACTGGTATTGCAATCAATCCATCATTCCGTTCAGCCCTCGCTAAGCAAAAAGACTCGAAAGGAAATGCACTTTTCCCTGAATTGAAATGGGGTGCAACACCTGACACTATCAACGGCTTGCCAGTAGATGTCAATAAGACAGTATCTGATATGTCGTTGACGCAAAGAGACCGCGCTATCATCGGAGATTTTGCTAACGGATTTAAATGGGGTTACGCGAAAGAAGTGCCACTCGAAGTTATCCAATACGGTGACCCAGACAACTCAGGTCTTGACCTTAAAGGTTATAACCAAGTCTACATCCGTGCTGAATTGTTCCTTGGTTGGGGTATCCTTGATGCTACTAAATTTGCTCGGGTAACTGAAGCTAATTAATAAGGAGGGATTAAATGAGATACTTTAATACATTAACTAAAGCCACAATCGACACAGAGTTTAAAATCTCAGGTGGCGATTGGGTACTTGAAAATGAATCGAAAGAAGCTGTTGTAGATATCCAAGCTAATGATGCAGACTCCAAAAAAGCTGAACAAGAGCAAGTGGTGGAAGAATCAAATGTAGATGGGAACTATGACTGGATTACTAAAGATCAAATCATGCAAGAACTTGACGCTTTCGGTGTTGGATATGATAAACGTGCAAACAAACAAGTGCTTTATGATTTGATGATGGAGCAAGGAAAGGAGTAATATGAATCCTTTTGCTACAGTTGATGATTTAACGATGCTATGGCGCCCTTTAAAGCAAGATGAAAAAGAACGAGCTGAAAAGTTGCTTGAAATTGTCTCGGATACCTTACGTGAAGAAGCTGATAAAGTGGGGAGGGCTTTAGATGTAATGATTTCTGAAAAACCTTCTTATTTTTCAAGTGTTGTAAAGTCAGTTACGGTAGATATTGTTGCTAGAACGCTTATGACATCAACTGATCAAGAACCCATGACTCAGACAACAGAGAGTGCACTTGGTTACTCTGTTTCTGGCTCATATCTTGTTCCTGGAGGTGGTTTATTCATAAAAAATTCTGAATTAAGCCGTTTAGGACTAAAAAAACAAAGATTTGGGGTGATTGATTTTTATGGGGATGATTAAGGGAATGGCTGTAACTTTGATTGACAATGTAGAAACAGGGAAAGACTCTTTTGGAAACCCAATTTATGAAGATAAGGAAATCGTGGTCAATAACGTCTTGGTTTCCCCAACTTCATCGGATGATATTGTTAATCAGCTTACTTTGACAGGAAAAAAAGCAATCTATACTCTAGCTATTCCAAAAAAGGATACTCATGATTGGGAAAATAAAAAAGTTAGATTCTTTGGTAAAACGTGGCGGACTTTTGGAGAACCACTTGAAGGAATCGAGGGACTTATTCCATTAGATTGGAACAAGAAAGTGACGGTGGAACATTATGGCTAAAAATCTATTCAAATTAAATCGTAGTGGAGTTGCTAGTATGATGAAATCACCAGAAATGCAAGCAATTCTTAAAGAAAAAGCATCTGCTGTTAAACAGCGTTGTGGACCAGGTTATGGTCAAGATATGCATGTTGGTAAAAATCGTGCTAATGCGATGGTATTTGCCGAAACTTATCAAGCAAAGCGTGACAACATGAAAAACAATACAATTTTAAAGGCGGTACGTTAAATGATTGAGATTATTATTAAAAATTTTCTTGATACTCATTTATCGGTATCGTCTTTTTTGGAGAAAAAAGGAAAGATGCCATTAAGCTATGTTTTATTTGAAAAAACAGGTAGTAGCAAGAGCAATCATCTTTTATCTTCAACATTTGCGTTTCAGAGCTATGCTCCTTCTATGTATGAAGCAGCAAAGCTAAATGAACAATTGAAAGAAGTTGTAGAACGGCTAATCGAACTAAATGAAATTAGCAATGTATCACTGAACAGTGACTATAACTTTACTGACACAGAAACTAAAGAATACCGCTATCAAGCAGTATTTGATATTAATCATTATTAGGAGGATTAAAATGGTACAAGTAGAAAACGTAACTACTGCAAAGCCCAGAATTGATGGTGCTATTTACTCAGCGCCGAAAGGTACACCTTTACCAACTGATGCAAAAACAGCACTAAATGTTGCTTTTAAACCGTTGGGATATATTTCAGAGGATGGATTAAAAAATAAAAACTCACCAAAATCTGATAGTATCAAAGCTTGGGGTGGCGATACGGTTGCTACAGTACAAACAGAAAAAGAAGATACATTTAGCTATACGTTGATTGAAGCTTTGAATGTTGAAGTGCTTAAAGAAGTATATGGGGCTGGCAATGTAACCGGAACCCTTAAAACTGGAATTACGGTTAAGGCTAATTCAAAAGAACTTATTGAGCATCCAGTTGTCATTGATATGACAGTACGTGATGGAGTATTTAAGCGAATTGTAATTCCACAGGGGAAAGTATCTGAAATTGGAGATATTTCTTATAACGACTCTGATGCTGTTGGATTTGAGATTACTCTTACTGGTTTACCAGATAAAGTTGGCAACTCTCACTACGACTACATAATCGATACAACTGTTTAACTCTAATGACCCCGTAAATATTAAATAAAGAAAGCGAGAAATATGTTAAAAGGAACAACAAAATCCGGATTTCGTTATGAAATTACAACTGAACGTTTAAATAATTTCGAGTTGGTAGAAATTTTGTCAGAAGTTGATGAAAATCCTCTTCTGTTACCAAAAATGTTAAATCTCTTATTGGGAGAACATCAATCTAAAAATTTAAAAAACTATCTTCGAGATGAAGAAGGTCTTGTTTCGACTGACAAAATCAGAGAAGCGCTTGAAGATATTTTTGCAGCTCAAAATAAAATAAAAAACTAATTCTCCTTGCCAGAATGATAAAGTTTGATGAAGAAGCGCTAATGTGTGACCTTGCAGAAATTTATCATATTTACGATTACAAACAGCTATCTCCTCTAAAGATAGCTGTTTTTTCTATAGGTTTGAATGAAGAATCTAGGATAAAAATGAAGATGAGTGGACAAAAGTTCCCAATTAATACACTTCTTTTAGCTGGGATTCAAGACCGTTTAAGTATGTCTTTATGGTTTAAAACAGAAGATGGTCAGAAAGGTAAGAACAGGCCAAAACTTGTTACCGATATCATCAATAAACCAAAAGAAAAAACTGATAGAAAAATCCAATTTCATTCTGGTGAGGATTTTGAAAAATATCGTCAGCAACTATTTCAAAAAGGAGGAGGAGGTAAATGGCAACAGAATTAGGACAAGCTTATGTGCAAATTATGCCATCTGCCAAAGGAATATCAGGTTCAATGTCTGGTATCTTAGACCCAGAAGCTGAGTCGGCAGGGAATAGTGCAGGGTTAAAAATTGGTTCTGCCTTAAAGGTCGCCGCAATAGCTGGTGTGGTAGCGACAGGAGCAGCACTTGGTAAATTAATTTCTTCATCACTTTCTGAAGGAGCTGATTTACAACAATCATTAGGTGGAGTCGAAACTCTATTTAAAGATAATGCAGACAAAGTAAAAAAATATGCGACAGAAGGTTATAAAACGGCCGGTATGTCTGCGAATGCATATATGGAAACCGTAACAGGTTTTTCTGCATCAATGATTAAATCATTGAATGGAGATACAGCTAAGGCTGCAGATTTATCAAATCAAGCAATTGTTGATATGTCTGACAATGCCAATAAAATGGGTACAAATGTTGGTGATATTCAAAATGCTTATCAAGGTTTTGCAAAACAAAACTACACAATGCTTGATAACTTGAAACTGGGTAAACCTAAAAAACTAGCTCAGTATAAACCTCGTGAAAACGGTGAAACTCTAAACACATTATTATGTGCATGACAATACCGTGCTAAGTATGAATTAAATAAAATAAACTATTGATTTTACTGCATTTGTATGATAAAATAAATATATAAATACGTGGTAAAGGGAATAGATTATGTGGATTAAAATTGCAAGAAATACAAACTACTCTATTAATGAAGATGGAGAAGTTAGAAATGATATTACAGGACGAAATAAAAAACCTTTTACAAACAAACGAAATGGATATTTAATTGTCGATTTATATAAAGGTAATAAATCAGAAAAAGTTCCTATTCATAGGTTGGTTGCAGAAGCTTTTATTCCAAATATAGAAAATAAAGCGACAGTTGACCATATAGATGGCGATAGAAAAAATAATTCTATTAATAATCTAAGATGGGCAACATATTCGGAAAACAACTCTAGGTTTGAAACAATAGGTGTCAGAAGCGAATCAATCATTGTAAAACATTATGCAGAAGAAAGAAAAAAGAGAGGTGGTGGACATTTAGCATGGCTAGATGTTATTGAAACCTTAGAATTTGAAAGTGTTTCAAAAACTGCTAAATATTTTAATTGTACGATAAGCAATATATCCCAAATGTTACTACTAGGAACAATTGGAAAACGTGGTAGAACTAGAGGGTATAAATTCCTGTATAAAAAAGGCAATAAATCAAAAATTAATTCATAAAAGTGTAACGACTATCGAAACAGAATTAACATCCGCAAGGGTGTTTTTTTAATGGAGTAGAGTACACCTAAGTAGGTGGAAGTGCGAGGGCGTTTAATACGCAAGAGATAGTCTAGTCTATATAGAAATATATAGCAGTTCATAAGAGAACGGACATAAGTTAACGACTTATGGCGAATATAAACGTATGGTGGTACGAAAGAAGAAATGCAACGACTCTTGACTGATGCTCAAAAGCTTACTGGTCAAAAGTATGATATTTCAAACTTCTCAGATATCACACAAGCGATTCATGCAATCCAAACAGAAATGGACATTACAGGTACAACTGCGAAAGAAGCATCAACAACTTTTAGTGGGTCATTTGATTCAATGAAAGCTGCAATGTCTAATGTTTTGGGGAACTTATCACTAGGCCGTGATTTGCAAGGGCCATTGAATGCGTTAGTGTCAACGACATCAACATTCTTATTCAAGAACTTCATTCCGATGGTAGGAAATATTTTTAAGGCTTTACCAGGAGCAATTTCGACGTTTGTGAGTGCAGCCGGAAAAGAACTTTCTTCACAATTAGGAAATGGAATCGGGAGTGGGTTCTCTGACTTTACTGCAAAGTTCAGCTCGATATTATCACCCCTACAAGGAAGTTTTCAAACTATTGCCTCAGGTTTAAAACCAGTTTTTGACAGTTTACTATCTTCAATTGGACCAATCAGCACTCAAATTATGGGAGTATTTAGTAAATTACCACAATTATTTTCTAATGTCATTTCTGCTGTAATGCCAGTAATTTCCACTTTAAGCGTTGCTTTCGGGCAGCTACCATCACTTTTTGAAGCAATATCAGTTGCCGTACAACCGATGATTGACGCAATCTCTTCTGGAATTTCAAAACTTGATTTTAGTGGAATTCAAGCTATTATATCTGCATTAGTACCTGCAATTACAACTGGTATTACTACAATGATGGGGATTGTAGGACCTGCCTTAGACACTTTAATTAGTTCATTTGTAAAAATGCGGAATGCAATTCAGCCTTTAGCAACTGTTATTGCTGGTGCTTTAATGCCAGTTTTTCAAGTATTAGGTGCATTTATTGGTGGTATTTTGAAAGGGGCCATGCTTGCATTAGCAGGAACATTTGACACAATTCGAGTTGTAGTCGGATTTCTTACTCCAATAATCGCTGCCGTTTTAGCTAAATTTCAAGAATTTGCGCCTGTACTAGCAACTGTGGCTCAATGGGTTGGTACGGCAATTGGTTTTTTTGCAAACTTTGGGGCAGCTGGTACATCACTCAAAGGGTTAATCACTAGTGCATGGAAGGGCATAAAATCAATAATTTCTACTGTTGTAAGTGGTATTGGCGGTATCATTAATACCGCTAAAGCTATCTTTACAGGCTTAGGTTCAGCTGGTGGAGCATTAAGAAGTGTGATATCAGGAGCTTGGAGTGGTATTCGCTCCATCATCTCATCTGTAGGTGGTTCTATTAATGACACGATTAATGGAATCAAATCTTTCTTTAGCAGTTTGGGTGATTCAGGTAAATCTTTACACTCAATAATATCAGGAGCTTGGAGTAGGATTAGTGGAGCCATCTCATCTGTAGGTGGTTCTATTAATGACAAGATTATTGGAATCAAATCT
>SKEM01001317.1_pt1 | contig 11271 bp, 10 predicted proteins | sample 4826731 | NCBI WGS metagenome assembly SKEM01 (sample SAMN11008809, study PRJNA524170) | human gut metagenome | biome: Human fecal sample; material: Feces; isolation source: fecal sample from pouch patient p37 | host: Homo sapiens | place: Israel: Tel-Aviv | collected 2015-07-27
GGTGGCGATTGCGTCATTCCGGCCTGTGCAGACGATGAGCAAGTAGCCTTTCATGCGGTGCGAAATCTGATTCGTAAGGGTCGCAATACCATTACCATGAAGTGGAGCAAATCCGGTTTTGCGGCCATTGGTGACCGAAAAGAAACGCCCCGCAACCTCTTTGGTTTCAAGGATGGAACAGCAAATGTCACGACGGAGAAGGACTTTGATAAGGTCGTCTGGACTGACAGCAAGGACTGGATGAAGGGTGGTTCCTATATGGCTCTTCGCCTAGTGCAAATGCACTTGGAAACTTGGGATCGGACCAATTTGCAGGAGCAGGAAAATACCTTTGGTCGCTACAAGGAGTCCGGTGCTCCCTTTGGTAAAACCAACGAGTTTGATGAAGTAGATTTATCTAAACTACCAGTAGATTCACATGTCCGTTTGGCCAAAGAAGTGGATCGACCGATTTTACGGAGGTCATATTCCTATTCGGATGGCATCAATGAACAGACTGGGCAATTTGATGCAGGCTTGATTTTTATCGCCTTTCAAAAAGATCCGAACAGCTTTGTCAAAATCCAAACCAATCTGGGTGCAGTGGATAAAATGAACGAGTACATCACCCATATCGGAAGTGGACTCTTTGCTTGCTTTGCAGGCGTTGAGGAAGGAGGGTATCTTGGTCAAGCACTCTTTGAATAAATTCTTGATCCTGTTAGGCCTTCTTGCCTTGTTCTGGACTCATCCAGTGGCTGCGGACTCTTATAGCAATCTCTTTATCAAGATCACGGATGCAACAACCGCTGTACAAAATAAGGACCAGAAAAAGGCCAAGGAATTGATTGCTGAGATTCAGGCTGATTTTGAATCCAAAGACCACCATGATTCCAAGGCAGGGAAAAAAGTTAGCCAAGCCCTGGCTATAAAAGGGGAGGTAACTAAAGACGATCTCACCAAGATCTCATCAGCCTTGCTAGCTTTTGAAAAAGAGCAAAATCCGGTCGATTTAGAGGCGGAAAAAGACAAACTCGTTAGTCGCCTCGCACCTTTTTTTAAGAACCTACAAGAGGCCATTACAGCTAAGGATCTGGATAAAACGCGTCAAACCTATGCAGATCTTAATAATACATGGACGCGAAACGAAGCGGTGGTAAGAGATCACAGCACAGCCTACTATGGCAAAATCGAGACGGCCATTTCGCTCTTGCGCAGTAGTATTGAAACAGAGCCCACCGATTTCACCAACATCCAGTCCTCTTATAATGACCTCAAAAATGGGATTGATGCCTTTGTAAAAGGAGAAGCCATTAGCAGTGCCAGTACGGATTTGACGTTGAACGATGGGATCAAGCTTTTGGAGAAGGCACTAAGCCAATTTCAATCCGGCGACGATAAGTCTGCTGCAGCGACTATGAAGCAGTTCATCACGATCTGGCCAACTATCGAAGGGGATGTCAGCACGACCAATCCCACTCTCTACACGCGCGTAGAGAGTGAATCTCCGGTTATTATGGTCAAGGGGAAAGAAAAGGCCTATCAAGAGAAATTACAAGCCTTGATCAGGGACCTTTCTGCGATCGATACGACTGCTTCTTACAACGCTTTTGATGCCATGTTGATTCTTCTGCGTGAAGGAGTAGAAGCCCTTCTGATCGTTATGGCGCTTGTGACGACCCTTAAGGCTGCTAAGATGAGGAAAGGCCTCAAATGGGTCTACGGTGGAGCCATTGCTGGTGTTCTTGCCAGTGCAGCGATCGCTCTTGTTTTGCAAGTAGCTTTTCCAGCTGTGACTTCGGGGTCTAACCGGGAAATCATTGAAGGGGGCGTTGGGATTTTCGCTGTAGTCATGATGATCCTCGTAGGAATTTGGCTACACAGCAAGTCCTCTGTCAAACAGTGGAATGCCTTTATGGACCGTCAAATGAAGACGGTGACGGCTACAGGAAGCTTTGTCTCTATGTTTGCTCTCAGTTTCTTAGCAGTCTTTCGTGAAGGGGCTGAGACCATTCTATTTTATGTCGGGATCATTCCTCGGATTACAACTGCGAATTTCTTACTGGGAATCGGGCTTGCTATAGCTGTTCTTATCATCATTGTAGTGGCCATGACCAAGGCTAGTCAAGCTATCCAACCTCATCGAATCTTTTTCATTCTGACTTGGTTGATTTACGCTTTGGCCTTCAAGATGCTCGGTGTCAGCATCCACGCCCTTCAGTTGACCAATATCCTACCTAGCCATTTGGTCAATGGACTTCCAACCATCGATTGGGCGGGTATCTATCCAAGCTGGGAAGTTCTTCTTCCTCAATGTATCTTTGTGGCCTTGATCGCACTTGTTACGGTGAGACAACATGGCAAAGAGTAGAGCAGATGAAATGACCATTGTTGAACATTTGGTCGAATTTCGAAAACGATTGATCGCAGTGGTCTTATGTTATATTATCGTCTTTCTGGTGGCTTTTGTATTTGGAGGAGAGCTCTACCAAGCCTTGACGGCTAGCCTGCATCAAAAACTGCTGGTACTGGGACCGAATGATATCCTCTGGATCTATGTATCGCTGGCTAATCTCACAGCTTTTAGCCTGACCTTGCCCTTTATTGTCTACCAGATTTGGCAATTCGTAAGACCGGCTCTGAAGGAGAAAGAGGCGCGTGCAGTCTTTGCCTACATCCCAGCTAGCTTTATTTGCTTTGTGTTGGGACTTGCATTTGGTTATTTCTTTGTTAGCCCAGCTATTTTAGAGGTCTTGATGCGCTTGGGAGAAGGGCTGTTTGATACCCAATTGACGGCACAAAATTATCTAACCTTCTTATGGCACACCACCTTGCCTTTAGGGGTCTTGTTCGAGTTACCAGTTTTGGTCGCTTTTCTGACCTCGATTGGTCTCTTGACACCACAGTTTTTAATAACCTACCGACGATACGCATACTTTGTCCTGCTGGTCTTAGCCGTCGTGCTAACCCCTGCAGACTTTATCAGTGACTTTGCCATGACACTCCCTTTGATCCTCTTATTTGAAGTCAGTGTCGCCATCAGTAAAGTCATCTATTCAAGAAAAAGGAGAAACTAATGGGAATTTTACGTGATATTGGAGCACCAGGATTGATCATCATCATCCTCGGCGCCCTCTTGATTTTTGGACCAAAACGCCTGCCTGAGTTGGGCCAGTCCATCGGTAAAATGTTTACTGAATTTAAGACAGCTGTCAATAAAGGCAGTGAAGAAGCCGATCAAGAAACCAAAGAAGCTAAAGAAGAAAAAGAATAATCAGACAATTTTCAAAATTCTATTGAGTTCGATTGCATAAAAAGGTATAATAAGACAAGTACTTGCAATCGACGAAGGAGGAAACCATGATTATTACGATTTTGTCACTCATTTTCTATTTCAGCTATATCGGATTCTTATGCTGGTTGGTCGTAAAAATTGTCGAAAAATTGTTCAATTTCTTGTTGAACCGTTAATAAAGAAACAATCCATTTCACCCCGAGTGAGTGGATTTTTTGTGTCTCGTTCATTCGGAAAGAAGCAAATAGAAAGAGAGAATTCAATGGTCTCAGATTGAAGACAAGTCGTATCAAAAACTTTCCTTAGGTGAGTACGGACGTCAGCGAACTTCTCCGAAGTTCCATGACTTAGTTTTGGACCTAAAGTTCCAAAACTCCCGAGTGTTAGAAACACGATTGTTTCTAAAACTTTTCTCACAGCGGAAAGTTTCGATATTTTCTTAACTTATTATACTTTAAGATAGTTTGTTTACATTCTAAGAAACAGTGCGGCCTCTTTTTACTTATCTAATTTCCCTAGCTATTGACTAACTTGAACTTCAAACTGTATTTCGGTATGATAGTAGATAAAGGATGACTAAATATGTATAGCTTTCATAAGCTTTTAATCTTATAGAAAAGGGACAAAACACATGCAGTTTTATTTTATTGGTGGCCTAGGTGGTAATAGCTACCATCTGGCTCCGCTTATTGAAGAGCTTGGCTTTCCTGTGACCTTTCTAGATCCCTATAGGGAAATGATTCAGACAGAAAACGATCTTTGTGCTTGGTTTCAAGGTCAGATTGGCCAGGCGGAAGAGATCTGTTTATTGGGGCATTCTTTGGGTGGAGATTTGGCTCGTTATCTTGCTGCAGCGTTCCCTCAGATCCAGGCTCTGATTCTCTTGGATGGGGGCTATCTGGATATGGAAAAGATCCTGCCTCTTGAAGAAGAACTAGAAGGAACGGCGTCTTTCATGCAGCAGCAAGTTTTTGCGACTTTAGAAGAAGCTGTGTTATCCGAACTTGGTGATGGAGCAGATCCTACTCCTATAGCGCCAAAAGCGGTAGAGGCTAGCTATCGTTGGAATCCAGCGAGTGAACAATATGAATTAAATCTGGATCTCGAAAAGGTCATGGCTTTATTGCGTCTACGGCGTCAGATCAAGCCTTACCAGATTCCACTGGCAGACCTGCCTGTCCTCTTTATCGGCCCTCGATACCAAGAAGAACCTGAATGGAGAAAAGATGCTCTGAAGCAACTAGATCCCCAGATCAAGCAAGTCTTGCTAGAAGGTTTGGGGCACGAACTGTATACAGAGGCGCCTGAAATTGTAGCTAGAGAAGTGAACAATTGGCTCCAAAATGTTCATAAATAAAACCTGTTTCTCTTTTTGAAATGGGTTTTTGTCTTTAATTTCCGAACATTATTTCCTATAAAATCATTCCCGTTGCATTAGGTCCGTATCTTTGGTATAATCTATCAAGGAAACGTCAAGAGACGTAGCGATGCGCTTGCGCATAGGTAGGTCAATTTTTAGAAAAGAGATTTTTCAATCTATGTTAAATGAATTTCCTATTTTCGACTATGAAGATATTCAGTTGATCCCCAACAAATGTATCATCAATAGCCGCTCAGAAGCAGATACAACCGTCCAATTCGGAAAGCATACCTTCAAGCTTCCAGTTGTTCCTGCCAATATGCAGACAATCTTGGATGAGAATGTAGCAGAGCAGTTGGCGTGTGGTGGTTATTTCTACATCATGCACCGTTTTGATGAAGAGGGTCGGATTCCTTTTGTCAAACGCATGCATGATCAAGGTTTGATCGCTTCCATTTCGGTTGGTGTTAAGGAATACGAATACGACTTTGTGAGTCAATTAAAGGCAGATGCGCCTGAGTACATCACTATTGATATCGCACACGGTCATGCGGATAGTGTCATTCGGATGATTCAACACATCAAGAAAGAATTGCCAGATACCTTTGTCATTGCTGGAAATGTTGGAACTCCTGAAGCTGTTCGTGAATTGGAAAATGCGGGAGCTGATGCGACTAAGGTCGGAATCGGCCCTGGTAAGGTTTGTATCACCAAAGTTAAGACTGGATTTGGTACAGGTGGTTGGCAATTGGCTGCTCTTCGCTGGTGCTCAAAAGCAGCGCGTAAGCCAATCATTGCGGACGGTGGTATTCGGACTCATGGTGATATTGCCAAATCGATTCGTTTCGGGGCGTCTATGGTCATGATCGGTTCTCTCTTTGCAGGACATATCGAAAGTCCTGGTAAAACAGTAGAGATTGATGGAGAGTCTTTCAAAGAGTACTATGGATCTGCTTCCGAGTACCAAAAAGGCGCTTATAAGAACGTCGAAGGTAAGAAGATTTTATTGCCTGCCAAGGGTCATTTGCAAGACACCTTAACGGAAATGGAACAAGATTTGCAAAGTTCGATCTCTTATGCAGGAGGCCGAAAATTAGCAGATTTGAAACACGTTGACTATGTGATCGTTAAGAATTCTATCTGGAATGGCGATGCACACTAATTGAATTACTTATTTATTTCACGAATGGGCGTGATGTTTCTACAAGGTGCCGGAACACCTAACAATAAGTAAGTCGGGATTATTTCTCTTTCTAGAGAGATTTCAAGGCTTGCTTAGCAGGCCTTTTTGTGTTTTGTGAATGAAGTAGAGGATTTTTTAAAAAAGTAGGAGGAAGTATGAAATTACTTGAAGAGCGCATCTTAAAAGATGGCAATGTTTTAGGTGAGAATATCCTCAAGGTGGATTCCTTTTTGACCCACCAAGTGGATTTTAAATTGATGAAAGAAATTGGTCAGACTTTTGCGGACCGGTTCAAAGATGCTGGTGTGACGAAAGTCGTGACCATTGAAGCATCTGGGATTGCACCAGCCCTTTATGTAGCTGAAGCCTTGGATGTTCCCATGATCTTTGCTAAGAAGGCGAAAAACATCACGATGAATGAAGGCATTTTGACGGCTGAGGTTTATTCCTTTACCAAGCAAGTCACCAGTACCGTTTCGATTGATGGTAAATTCTTGGATCCATCAGATAAGGTTTTGATCATTGACGATTTCCTTGCGAATGGTCAAGCAGCCAAAGGTTTGATTCAAATCATCGAACAAGCCGGGGCTCAAGTCGAAGCGATTGGGATCGTGATTGAAAAATCCTTCCAAGATGGACGGGGATTGTTAGAAGAGTTGGGATATCCAGTTGTATCCCTCGCACGTTTGGACCGTTTTGAAAATGGTCAGGTTGTATTTAAGGAGGCAGACATCTAATGCAAAAACAAGAAAGCCATTCACAAGCGGCCATTCTAGGCTTGCAACACCTTTTGGCCATGTATTCGGGATCTATTTTGGTGCCGATCATGATCGCAGGAGCTTTGGGCTATAACGCTCATCAACTAACCTACCTCATCTCTACAGATATCTTCATGTGTGGGGTCGCAACTTTCCTTCAAGTGCAGCTCAATAAATACTTTGGGATCGGTCTTCCGGTAGTCCTTGGGGTTGCCTTCCAGTCTGTGGCACCTCTCAGCATGATCGGAGCTAGCCATGGTAGTGGTGCCATGTTTGGTGCCTTGATTGTCTCAGGGATTTATGTCATCCTTGTCTCTGGTTTCTTCTCTAAGATTGCCAATCTCTTCCCATCAATTGTAACGGGATCCGTTATTACAACCATTGGTTTGACCTTGATTCCAGTAGCGATTGGAAATATGGGAAATAATGCGCCAAAACCAACCGTTCAAAGCTTGATTTTGGCTGTGGTGACCATTCTCATCATTTTATTTGTTAATATCTATACGACTGGTTTTATTAAATCTATTTCAATTTTGATTGGTTTGATTGCAGGAACCGCCATTGCGGCTTCTATGGGCTTGGTAGACTTCACACCTGTGGCTCAAGCACCAGTCGTTCACGTTCCAACGCCTTTCTTCTTTGGAGCTCCTAAGTTTGAAATCACCTCAATCGTCATGATGTGTATCATCGCGACAGTTTCTATGGTTGAATCAACAGGTGTTTATCTTGCACTTTCTGATATTACTAAAGATCCAATTAATAGCACGCGCCTTCGCAATGGTTACCGCGCTGAAGGGTTGGCCGTTCTCCTCGGTGGTATCTTTAATACCTTCCCTTACACTGGATTCTCACAAAACGTTGGTTTAGTGAAATTGTCTGGTATCAAGACTCGTCTTCCAATCTATTATGCGGCTGGTTTCCTTGTTCTACTCGGTCTCCTTCCTAAGTTTGGAGCTTTAGCACAAATCATCCCAAGCCCAGTTCTTGGCGGAGCGATGCTGGTCATGTTTGGTTTTGTATCTATTCAAGGGATGCAAATCCTTGCGCGTGTTGATTTTGAACACAATGAGCACAATTTCCTCATCGCAGCTGTATCGATTGCTGCAGGGGTTGGTTTGAATAACAGTACCCTCTTTAATGGACTTCCAACAGGATTCCAAATGTTCTTTGCAAACGGAATTGTAGTTGCAAGTGTCTTAGCGATCGTTCTCAATGCGATTTTGAACCGCAATAAATAATTATTTCAAATTTACCGGAGGTCCTTGGATCTTCGGTTTTTTTGACTTTTAAGGAGACATATAGTAGAGTGGAAGAGGAGAAAATCTTATTTGATGAGAAGAGAGTTAGAATCATGTATGTAACCTATCGCTTTAAAGAACGCTTGCGCTTGTTTTTGAGTCTGTTTTTGCCGATTTTGATCTACCAATTGGCCAATTATTCAGCCAGCTTTGTCGATACAGCCATGACCGGTCAGTACCGGACCCTTGATTTGGCTGGGGTTTCTACTGCTACCAGTCTTTGGAATCCATTTTTTACTTTCCTAACCGGAATTGTCTCTGCTCTGACACCGATTGTCGGGCATCATTTAGGTAAGGGAAATAAAGAACGGATTGCTGGCGATTTTTACCAATTCCTCTATATGTCATTTGGTATGGCTATTCTCTTAATAGGCTTTGTTTGGGGGATTGCACCCATGATTCTTAAGCAGATCGGTTTAGAAAATGTTGTTGCCCAAATAGCCATTCGCTATTTATATTTCCTTTCTTTGGGAATCTTACCTTTGTTGCTCTTTAGTATCGTGCGGACCTTCCTCGATACCTTTGGAATGACGCGTTTATCGATGTACTTGATGCTCTTGCTCTTGCCTTTGAATGCTTGTTTTAACTATATCTTGATCTATGGGGCTTTTGGCTTTCCTGAGATGGGAGGAGCAGGAGCAGGTCTTGGAACCTCTATGGCCTACTGGGTCTTGCTGGCTATTGCAGTTTTGATCTTGTGCAAGCACCCTAAGGTAGCATCTTTCCAATTGTGGAAGCCGCAACCTTATGATTTTAAAGGAATGAAAGAAGTATTGCGCCTTGGGCTTCCAATCGGTGGAATTGTTTTTGCAGAAGTCATCATCTTCTCGCTGGTTGGCCTGTTAATGGCAAAATTCCCATCACTCACCATCGCTAGTCACCAATCTGCCATGAATTTTTCTACCCTGATGTATGCTTTCCCAGTTAGTATCTCCAGCACCATGGCTATTATCGTATCTTACGAACTAGGAGCAGGAAGACCAGAAGTGGTCAAACAATATTGCCGTTTGGGACGGCTGACAGCTTTTGGTTTTGCGATAGTCACCCTCATCTTTCTTTATACATTCCGCTTCCAACTGGCAGGGCTATATGGCAAGGATCTAGTCTTTGTGCAGCAAACTGCTATTTTCATGACCTATAGTCTCTTTTTCCAAGTAGCTGATACCTTTGCAGCACCCCTTCAAGGGATTTTGCGGGGCTATAAGGATACAACCGTTCCATTCTTATTAGGAGTTTTTAGCTATTGGTGTATTTCTATTCCTTTAGGGATTTTCCTTGATCATGTGACCAATCTTGGCCCTTATGCCTATTGGATCGGTCTTATTTCTAGTCTTGTCGTGAGTGGTATTTGCTACCAACTTCGGCTCTGGCAGATCGAAAAAAAGCAAGCAAACTAAAGTCTGGGTAACCAGGCTTTTTATGTATCGTAAATAGTATAAATTTTCTGAAAGTTCTTGACAATTGATGTCAAAGTGGTAAGATTAGGAGGTAGAAATGAAGAACTAGAAGGAGAACAAGATGAGAAGTGATATGATCAAAATGGGGATCGACCGGGCACCAGCGCGTGGTCTCCTTTATGCAACAGGGCAAGTAAAATCAGCCAAGGATATGCAAAAGCCCTTTATTGCCATTTGTAACTCCTATATTGATATCGTTCCAGGACATGTTCACCTGCGTGAATTAGCAGATGTTGCCAAGGAAGCTATTCGCGAGGCTGGTGGGATTCCTTTTGAATTTAATACCATCGGTGTCGATGACGGGATTGCGATGGGCCATATCGGGATGCGTTATAGTTTGCCATCTCGCGAGTTGATCGCAGATGCTGCTGAAACAGTCATCAACGCCCACTGGTTTGATGGTGTTTTCTATATTCCCAACTGTGATAAGATTACACCAGGTATGATTTTGGCAGCCATGCGGACCAATGTGCCTGCCGTATTTTGTTCTGGTGGACCCATGAAGGGTGGCGTTGACATGACGGGGCATCAGGCGACTCTCTCAAGTTTGTTTGAAGCTGTAGGTACTTATCAAGCTGGTGATATGGGCATGGATGAGCTGGATTTCTTGGAAAAAAATGCCTGCCCAACCTGTGGCTCTTGCTCTGGTATGTTTACTGCCAACTCCATGAACTGTTTGATGGAAGTATTAGGCCTTGCTCTTCCTGGAAATGGTACCATCCTAGCTGTTTCAGATGAACGTCGAGAATTGGTTCGCCAAGCAGCCAAACAATTGGTAGAGAATATTAAAAAGGATATCCGTCCACGTGATATTGTGACCAAAGAGGCCATCGACGATGCCTTTGCGCTCGATATGGCCATGGGTGGTTCAACCAATACTGTTCTCCATACCCTTGCTATTGCGCGTGAGGCAGGGATTGACTATGATCTCAAAGATATCAACGAGATTGCCAAGAAGACACCTTATCTTTCTAAAATTGCACCTTCAAGTGTTTACACTATGCATGATGTGCATGAAGCTGGTGGTGTTCCAGCCATTATCAATCAGTTGATCAAAAAAGGTGCCATTAAGGGTGATCGTATCACAGTTACTGGTAAAACCTTGAAAGAAAACGTAGCTGGTGCTGAAATCAAAAATGAAGAAATTATCCATCCAATCGAGCATCCGATTTCACCTGTAGGTGGTTTGTCGATCCTTTACGGAAATATCGCTCAGGATGGAGCTGTTATCAAGGTCGGTGGTGTAGATCCATCTGTGACCACTTTCAGTGGAAAGGCCATCTGCTGTGATTCACAAGATCAAGCCCTTGAGTTGATTGACAATGGAACAGTCAAGAAGGGCCATGTCGTTGTTATTCGTTACGAGGGTCCTCAGGGTGGTCCTGGTATGCCAGAGATGCTAGCGCCAACCTCTAAGATTGTCGGACGCGGTCTTGGTAAAGATGTGGCTCTCATTACCGATGGTCGTTTCTCAGGGGCTACTCGTGGGATTGCTATTGGTCACGTTTCTCCAGAAGCAGCAGAAGGTGGAAATATCGCCCTAATCGAAGATGGGGATGAAATCGTGATTGATCTTCCAAATCGTACTATTGATTTGCTTGTCGATGATGCAACTCTTGCAGAACGTCGCAAACATTTGAAACCTTTCAAATCAAAAATCTCCAGCGGTTGGTTGCGTCGCTATACAGCCTTTGCCAAATCAGCCAATGTTGGCGGAACCTTGATGAGTGACGAAGAATTCGAAGAACGGAAAGCAGAACGTCAAGCCCAAGAAAAATAAGAAAAAACCTTTCCTGCTATGTGATATCACAAGCAAGAAAGGCTTTTTTAGTGGAACCATTATTTGGTGCGCATTTCACCTTGAGGGAAATAGGTTCCTTCAGGCATATCGTTAATGATGACGTGAACAGCTGACTGAGGAGCACCAGTATTGCGGACAAC
>SKEM01001318.1_pt1 | contig 11259 bp, 10 predicted proteins | sample 4826731 | NCBI WGS metagenome assembly SKEM01 (sample SAMN11008809, study PRJNA524170) | human gut metagenome | biome: Human fecal sample; material: Feces; isolation source: fecal sample from pouch patient p37 | host: Homo sapiens | place: Israel: Tel-Aviv | collected 2015-07-27
TTGCTGTCCTCGACCTGTTTGGCGGTGATCTTCACGGCCGACTTGTATTCGTCGCCGTTGATCAACGCATTATATGTGTTTTGCGCCACGCGCAGACGGTCGGCCGCTTGCGCGCATGCGGTCTTCGCTTCCGCCAGTTGTGAGGTCGCATGATGTCGGTGTACGGCCAGTGCGACGCCCGCGGCGATGGCGATCACCGCGATGGCCGTGATGATGATGGCGATGACCCGTTTGCTCATCGTGTTCTTCGTCTTGGTTGGTTGTTCCATTGTTCTCGTCTCCTTTGCCATGGCCTGTGTCCCCTGTCATGGCGGTTGTGCTCAATACGATTCTCCCACATGTTTTCTGTGGATTGACGCGCGCGTGTGCGGTTCAGCAAGCGTACTGGTGTCGGTCGCCCATATTCGTGCTCCTTATGGTGGGTCAGGTGAAGACCACCTGTTTTGTGTGGTTGATTACAGTATAGGGCCGACAATCGCGGGACACGCCCACGGCACGCGGGATATGCGTTTGGCAGCGTGTTGTTCCTGCCGTATTTCATGGATGCCGGATCACGGCAGGAACGACACGCACTACAGGCGACCCGCGTCAGCAGTCGTCCCAATCCTCATCGAACAGTTCTTTGAGACCTGCCGCCGGCGTACACGAACCCGTACTGGACGACAAGGACGAGACCCGGTGTGCTACCCACAAGCTTCCTGACCTCAGGGATTTGCAGAATCGCCCGGGTGGCGTCGTCGCGCCCATCCTCGCTGTCATCGAAATGCCAGTAGAAGCTCTCTTTCGGCAGCGTGCAGGATTCCGGAATGACCGTTTCGTACAGGATCTCCCCTTTGTCGATGTCGTCAACGGGTTGGATGGTGACGCAGGTCGCGGGCCCGTAACTGCCGGTGCTGCCGGTGCCGTGGGCGCGGCTGGTTTTCGGTTTTCCGGTGCGAGTACGCATGAGGGCTGTTAGCTGTTTCCAAAATGTTTTGCTTTAATATATTTTAATATGCTATACTATACTGCATGTTAGTGAGGGAATGGGCTGAGCTTGAGCACCTACACCCGCAGACCGTGTGGAAGTGGTGCCGCACCGGAAAGATGCCTGTTCCTGTCGAGCGCACGCCGTCCGGCATGTGGCTCGTTCACGATCCCAAGTATGAAACACCCGCACCGTCGGATGCCAAACAGTCGCGCACCGTATGTTATGCGCGCGTCTCGTCGGCCGATCGGAAGGCCGACTTGCGACGGCAGGCCGATCGGCTCAAGGCGTTCGCGCTCAGCATGGGCGTGGAAGCTCCCGAGGTTGTCGCAGAGACTGGTTCGGGTATGAACGACAAACGGCGCAAGCTCAACCGGTTGTTGTCCGATCCGACCGTAACCACTTTGATTGTGGAGCACCGGGACCGTTTGGCGCGCATGAACGCGGGACTGGTCGAAAGCGCGTTGAAGGCGCAAAACCGTAGACTCATCGTCGTGGACGACACGGAGTTGGATGACGATCTGGTGCGGGACATGACCGAGGTGCTCACCTCGTTGTGCGCGCGGCTCTATGGCAGGCGTGCCGCCAAGCACAGGGCGCAGGCCGCGTTGGAGGCGATGCGCGGTGTATGAGGCGGTGAAGGTGGCGCTTGACCCGACGCCACGGCAGGAAAGGCTCTTGGAAGGCCATGCGGGTGCGGCGCGCTTCGCGTACAACACCATGCTCTCGCACATCCAATCCCAGTTGGCGCGAGGGGAGAAGGCCGACTGGTCGATGTACGCGCAGCGGCGGTGGTGGAACGAGTGAAAGAATGAGATCGCCCCGTGGTGGGCCGAATACAGCAAGGAGGCGTACAACAGCGCGTTCGAATCATTGTCGGCCGCGCTGAGGAACTTTCTCGATTCGAAGACAGGCAGGCGCAAAGGCGGGCGCATGGGCTGGCCGAGGTTCAAAAGCAAACGGCGCAGCATGTTGAAGTTCGCGTACACGACCGGCAGCTTCGGTCTGATCGACAACGACCCCAAAGCGTTGAAACTGCCGCGCATCGGCCGCGTGCACTGCATGGAGAACATCGCCCGGCGGGTCGGGGCCGCGAAAGTGGTGCGCATGAGCGTAGGCAGGCGTGCGGGACGCTGGTATGCGTCACTGACCGTCGAACGTGAGGACAAGCCGGTGCCGTGCCCACCAAAGGGCGGGAGCGTCGGCGTGGACCTGGGTGTCAAGACCCTCGCCGCATTGTCAGATGGCACGGTGTTCGACAATCCGCGCCTGTTGAAGCGTGCGCACAGGAAGCTCAACAAGGCACAGAAGACCCTCAGCCGCCGCAATGAGGGGTCGAACAGGTGGAAGGAAGCGGAGCTGCACTTGCAGCGCGTGCACGCGCATGTCGCCAGCCAGCGGCGTGACGGGTTGAACAAGCTCACCACCATGCTCGCCAAGACCTACAGTCATATCAGCATCGAGGACCTGAACGTGTCCGGCATGGTCAGGAACCACAGCCTCGCCCAAGCTATAAGCGACTGCGGTTTCCGTGAACTGCGCCGTCAACTGGAGTACAAGACCGCCCGCACAGGCGCAAAACTACATGTTGTCAACCGTTGGTATCCATCAAGCAAGACGTGCTCGAACTGCGGGACAGTGAAAGCCAAACTGTCCCTCAACGAACGCACCTATGTCTGCGATGCCTGCGGGCTGAGCATCGACCGCGACCTGAACGCGGCCATCAACATCAACGTCGCCGGGAGTGCCCCGGAGACGCTAAACGCGCGCGGAGGGGACGTAAGACACGACCGGCATGCACCGGCCGCGCAGACCCCAGTGAAACGCGAACCAAGCAACGCCCGCCAAGGCGTGTGAGGCTTGGAGCTGCACTGAGCAATCAGCGCATGCAAACTAGAACAAACTAGCTTGTAACGGTCGCTTAACGTATCGTCGATGAACGCAATCAGAGCGTTTGTATATTCTGCGTCCTTGTTGGTTAGCGTGTTGCGTACTGCGGTCTTGTATGGTTCCGTGTCCGCGTCAATTTGTGTGATGAGCAGATGGATCAGCGCCACCCGCTGGGCGTCATCACGAGTGAAGTCCTTGGAGGGGCCGGGCTTATGCGCCTGATATGCGCGTTCGATGGTTTGGCAAGTGGTCTCGTCGTCGCTTGGGGAAAGCATGCAGGTTGCTCCGTTCATATGGGTCTTTCCGTGTCTGGTGGAATGAGGTTATTGGCATTCTAGTCGCGTCTCGCGCAAGATTGGCAGAGCCGAAGTTCCGTCTGGGTCTTTTTCGCAGAAGGAGCTGACGGAGGAATGGTTATCGCCGTGCATTTTCTTACTTGTAGTATAGTAATTGGTGTATGGAAGAAAGGAAGGTCATGGCAGGACGAAGAGATCGGCAGGTGCCTTCTGTGGGTGAACGGCGTGAGCAGGGCGACCGTTTGAGTGTGTTGCGCAGGGATGTGGGGTTGTCGCAATCCCAGCTTGGTGCGCGTGTGGGTTGGACGGCTCATGATGTGTCCAATCTGGAGGCTGGGGTGCGTTCCGTGGCGACGTTGCGGTTGGGTACGGCGGTGCGGTTCGCGGATGCGTTTAAGGACGTCAGTTTCTGCCAACATCAGCTGAATCGCCGTCCTCGAAAAGTGTTAAATTATGAAACCCCATATGAGGTATTTTTTGAGAAACCGTTGCACTTGGTTTGACAATTCGTCACCCAATCTTCTAGACTATAATTAAAATTAAATAACTCAATTCGGAGGTACTAACATGACTATACCTGACGCAAATGCAATCTATCCTAACTCAGCCATCAAAGAGGTTGTCTTTATCAAGAACGTGATCAAAAGTCCCAATATTGAAATTGGGGACTACACCTATTATGATGACCCAGTAAATCCCACCGATTTTGAGAAACACGTTACCCATCACTATGAATTTCTAGGCGACAAATTAATCATCGGTAAATTTTGTTCTATCGCCAGTGGCATTGAATTTATCATGAACGGTGCCAACCACGTAATGAAAGGTATTTCGACTTATCCATTTAATATTTTAGGTGGCGATTGGCAACAATACACTCCTGAACTGACTGATTTGCCGTTGAAAGGTGATACTGTAGTCGGAAATGACGTGTGGTTTGGGCAAAATGTGACCGTCCTACCAGGCGTAAAAATAGGTGACGGTGCCATTATCGGAGCAAATAGTGTTGTAACAAAAGACGTCGCTCCATATACAATTGTCGGTGGCAATCCAATTCAACTCATCGGACCAAGATTTGAACCGGAAGTTATTCAAGCATTAGAAAATCTGGCATGGTGGAATAAAGATATTGAATGGATAACTGCTAATGTTCCTAAACTAATGCAAACAACACCCACACTTGAATTGATAAACAGTTTAATGGAAAAATAAAAACAAACCAGAAGTGACGTGTACCCCCAGAGTTGGAAATCAACTCTGGGGGTATTTTATATGACCAAAATTAGGGTATATAGGAACAAAAGTTATTGATTTAGACCTTCATTCGGTTGCGTTTGGGTAGCGTGTGCTGGTGTGGAATTCGTTCCAGTCGATGCCTGTTCCGAGGGTTGGCTGGAGCATGTCGGGCTCGGTGTTCCGGTCCGTTCGTGGTCGGGTGCGCCGGTCGTGTTCCTTGAGGATCCGGGTGGGGTCGGGGACGGCGCTTTTCATGTAGCAGTGCCATTCGCAGGCGCGTCTCATGTGTTCCGGTGGGAGCCCGCGGTGGTTGAGGAGCATGAGCTTGAGTTTGGCGTTGACGCCTCCCTCGAGCCGGTTGCTGTCTCGGGCGACGGGCCCGCGTTCGTTGAGTTCGGGGTCGAGGAAGCAGAACAGGGTGCCGTCGCGGAAGAGGCGTTCGAGCCTGAAATAGGCGGTCCTCAACGGCAGGTGGGTCCACCACCACCCGCTTTTGCTTTTGGCCGCGCGTGGGTCGTCGGGATTGTCCCTGGCGAAGGTGCGTTCGGCCAGCATCGTCTTCCAGCGTTCGTGCCACGCGTTGAGCGCCTCGCCCCATTTGACCGCGTCCTCAGGTTCTCGGATGCGGGTGAGCATGTCGGAGAGCCTCTTGAGCTCCCGTCCGGCCTGCAATCTGGGTTTGCAGGTCAGGTCGGCCCTCGTGTCGCGCTGCACGTGGATGAGGCAGCGTTGGACGCGCGTGCCCGGCCAGACCTCGGCGCAGGCCTTGCCGATGCCTTTCATGCCGTCGCAGATGAGCACGTCGGGAGGGGCGATCCGTTCGAACAGCGCCTTGTAGGCGGCCGTGCTCTCGCGGTCGCACCATTGCCATGCGAGCACCTCGCCGTCCTCGCCGTCGATCGCGACCAGCAGGCACCAGCCGTTCATGTAGGTGCCGTCGGCCATGACCGTGTGATGCACCACACCGTCCGGGCGGATGCGCGGGCACAGGTCCCAGCACCAGTCCACGCGTCTTCTGAAATTGCGCGGGCTCCCCGTGCGCCTGCGCTGTGGAGAGGCCTCGAGCAGCCAGTCCAGGAACTCATCGAGCTGGGACCGTCTGCGCCTGGCGTCGTTGCGCGTGCCCGCGGTCAGCCGGCACCGGTCGCACTGCCACCGTTGCCGTCCCATCCGATCGTGTCCGTTCTTGCGCATCGACGACCGGCAGACGGGGCATTTCTTCGCTTGCTTCGAACGCGTTCTCATAGGACAAATTGCACCCGAAAACACGCGAGCGGATACCCGCCGACATCCGCAACAGGCAGACACGCTTACTGCCGCAAAGCCAAACCGGCATCTAAATCAATAACTTTTGTTCCTATATGCCCATTGACAGCACTCTTCGGTATGGGTGCGGTTGTCGCTGCACCGGCTAGCGCTGTTGAAGCCACCCCGTTCAAGCGGTGTTATTTTTATGTGGGCAACCAGTGTTACGACCACTGGGTACCTACCCGTGATTCATGCCATAACATCGGCAAGTACGGCACCGCCGATCAGCTTCGTGCCTGCATGGCTTTGTTCGGGTTTGGGGTGACGAAGAAACCATGATTTGGGTGATCATAGCGGTGCTGGTCCTTGGCATAAGCGCGTATTTCGGTAACGAATATCGTTTGGACCGCAAGGCGCATAAACTGAATTCGGGCTCCGAGGAGGATCGCAGGCTCGCCTCGGAGTTGCAGGACATCGCCCGCAAGATAGACGAAGGCAAATATCTGTACAGGTAGTTGCCGTTGCAGCGGAAAACAGAAGGCCTTTGCGCAGTGAAATGTGAATCAGTGCGCAACGGCCTTCTTGCATCAATACGACTCCCGTTTACCGGTGGTTGTTGCTTATTAGGATGATGGCCCCGCCGATCATAGTCAAAGTGGAGACGCCAAGCAGGATCAGCAGCTGTGTTCCTTGGTTGGGCATGAGCATGTTGGATTTGGTATTCTCTGCTGGTTGTGCTTGACTGATAGCAATACTGCAATGAAATGAGATGGTGGGAATGAGAACGCAGATAAGCTTCGTTCGACCGATGGTCGCTTATACGCCTCCCGCATCTTGCTCTGAATGCACGGAGACTGATAGGAAATGGGCGCAGTTGTCCAGAATGTCCGCAAGACTCCGTGCCCGTCATGCTGAAGAAGCAAAGCGACATGCCGAGTCTCACCATAGTAGCCGAGCGTGAATGCACAGAGGATCATCAACATGCGTTGCGGCGTTTTGAATGTTGTGACACAGACGCTCCGGAATACGAAAAGGAAGTGCAACGCTATATTCGTGGGTTACGAATCGGTTCTTCTTCGGATGCGATTCACCGCAAACTGTTAGTCATACCCTCATCGTCGGGAATAGGTGGATTTGCCGTCGCGCATGCTCTGTTTGAGCAAGCCTCGACGTCGGGAACGACTGACAAGGTGATAGGATTCTGTGAGTATGGTGTGGACAGTGACGACTCCTATGCCATTTCATATATTGCCATCGCCAACAAGTACCGTCATCATGGCCTTGGTTCATTTTTACTGAAGTGTGTGCTGGCGGATTTCGCGGATGAGGAATGGCGCCACCCCCGAACAGTTCCCATCGGCACACTGATTCATCAGAAAAATCTCGCCAGCCGGGCATTGTTCATCGCCGCCGATTTCATGCCCGATGGAGTATCGGAGGACCCTGAATACGAAGTGTGGTATAAGCTCATAGACCCTAAACAGCGCGGGCCGGAAAGCAGCACATTGGCATGGCTCTGAAGGTTGAGGCTCCTACTCATGTTAAGCTTCTGCCCCCTGATGGGAAAGAGGTTGACAGCGGGAAACGGAATCCGTTGCGCACCGTTTTATCCTTGGTATGCAACGGATTCCGTTTCCCGGCATGATACATGCCCCAGTGTCACCTATGGTTGTTTCGTACCAGTAGGATGATCCCGCCGATCATGGTTAGTGTGGATACGCCAAGCAGGAGGATCAGCCACCGGCCTTGCCCGGTGGTGGGCATGGTGTGTTTGGGGATGGCGGTTCGGATGAGTCCGGCGTCCTCGTGTGCGTCCACGTATCTACTGGAGGTCATGTTCTGCACGGCGGGGAATGGGTTGAGGGTGATGTCCATGCCGGTGAGCATGCCCACTGTGGTGATGGGGTCGGCGTCGCTGTCCACGTTTGCTCCCACGTTTGGCGCGTGTTTGATGGTGGCTGCCATGTGCGCCCATCCGGTCGTGGGTGTGGGGGTGAACCGTACGTGGTAGCCGGTGCCGGCGGGCACGCCGATGAACGAGTATGCGCCATGCTCGTCGGTTGTGGTTTTGGCTTGCTTGCCGTCCAACAGTGTGATGGGCATCAGGCCCTGCATGAGTTGCACGCTCACTCCCCCGATCAATGGTTCGTCCGGGTCGCGTGCTCCGTCCTCATTGCTGTCTTCCCATAGGACGCCGTTGACTTCGCGCGCCACGATGGTGGACAGTGCGTTGACGGTGTTGTCGCCGTCGCTCCACTGGTTGACGTACAGGTCGGATGGTTGGTTGCCGTCCGTGTCGAACCGGTAGGTGAGGTCCAAGCGGCTTCCGGCGGGCAGGGTGCCGATGAGCACGGTGAACGCGCTGATGTGGCTGGCGTCCACGCTTGCGGGGATCGCGTACGTGCCGTCGGTGCGCTGTTCGAGTGTGGTGAAGTCCGTGCTGTCGGCCATGGCGGCCGTGAACGCGTCGGGGGCCATGTCTCGGTATTTCGGGTTCGTGCTCACCCGCAGGGCGACATTGCCATTGGTGGCGTCCACTCCCCTGCCGGATACGGTGAACCCGGTGATGCGGGTGGCGCCGTTGAATGCGCTGCCCCGCGTCCCGTCGATGGGTGGTTGGCCGAATGTGATTATGTTGCGGCGTTCCTCACGGGCGCTGTTGGACACCATGTTGGTGAAGCCGAGCGGCTGATTGATGTCCTCCATCAACGGTTCGGCTCGGGTGGCCAGTTGGCTGGCGCGGGTGCGGGACACTTTGATGGTGTATTCGGAGTACTTGCCGTTCTGTATGGTGCCCGGCTGACGGTCATGCGTGGTGTCGATGCGGGTCTTGAGCGTGTACTGCTGGTTGTTCTTCGCGTCCATGTCGGGGTTGAACGGGTCCCCGATGGTGGCGGACAGGCGTAGATGGTGGGTGGTGTTGTCGGCGGTGACCCCTTCGATGACGAACGTGTACGAGACGGCTCCGGGGTTCTGCGGATCATTGTCGGGCCAATGGCGCACGTTCGTGGGGTGCAGGCGGATGCCGCCGTCCACGGTGCCTTGTGCTGGCGTGTGTTCTGTGTACGTGCCGTCCACGACCGCGCTGTTCTCCAGATAGGTGATGCCCTTGGGCAGGTTCACGGTGATGGTCGCCGTGGTCGTGGCCTTCTGGTTGACGGGGTTGGCCACGCGGAACGGGATGCGCCAGTCCACGGTGCGTTGCTCCATGTCCAAGTCGTACAGGTCCTTGCCTTCCTTCCCGTCGGGTTTGGCTTGCGACGTGGATGCGTAGATGACGGCTTTCTCACCGGCGACGTAGAGGGTGTCGCCGTAGCGTTCGCCTTCCGTGCCGGGCACATACCCGTCCTTGTCGTACGTGGATTTGCGGTAATGGTCGGCGTAGTCCGAGTAGGTGAACGGCACGGTCTTGCGCAGTTCGAGCGGGTCTACGGTCAACGTCCATGCGCGCCAGTCTTCCAACGGGCTGTCCACGCCAAGCGTGTCGGGGACGGCATGATGGTTGACCAGGTCCTGCCGGGTCCACATGTGCGCTTCCTGAGTGATCTGCGCGGTGGATTCGACGGGCGCGTCCGCGCGCACACGCATCATGAACGCCGGCCAATAGAATTGGCTTACGGATTGCAATGGCGCCGCATCACGGGAGACGAGGAGCATGCCGACCACCGTGCCGTGTCGTTTCGCCTCGTCCAACGTGTCGTAGTAGTCCAAGTCGTCGATGCGTGCCGTGTTCTGTTCCTGATCGGACGTCCAACCTGTGCCGTCGCGTTTGACCGCGTACCGGAATGTGGGGGCCTCGTTGTGTGCCATGAGCGCGATTTCGGTGGCTTTCCATTCGCCCCACGGGTTTGGGTTGGAGCGGTTTGTGGTGCTGGTCAAGTGCAGGTCGCCGTCGAATTCGAGGATCCTGTCGTCGAATTTGAACAGGTTCACGCTGAACACGGGTGCGATGGCCGCCTGGTTGAAATGTTGGAACGTGTTCGCCAACTGGATGCGGATTTTCTCCCCCGGATAGGATTTGTCCGTGCCGTGTTTGGCGTCGGAGGCGCGCCAACCGTTGCAGTCCATGCCGTTGTAGTCGGTGCTAGCCCACGGCATCGTGGAGCATCCGTATATCGTGTACATGGAGAACCGTCCGGTGGGTTCGACGAGTTGTCCGTAGCTGAGCTTGTCGTCCGTGGTGCGGGATTGCCGGTCCGTGGTGGTGCCGCTGATGCCGGTGGCGTGCAGCATGGTGGACATGACGGTGGGTTCCTCGGTGACGGAATCCTTGTACAGGCTCGTGACGCTTTGCCCGTCCTTTTCGGTGGGCACCATGAACAGGATCTGACCGCCTGTGATGGCGCGCCGCAGGTATTGGGTGCAGGGGTTCGCGGTCGCGTCCATCATGAGCACAGGCGAGCATCCTGAGCTTGCGCGCGACATTGTGGGGAACGCGTCAGGGTCGATCCGCCAGTCGTCGATGGTGATGGTGAATGTGGTATGGTCCTCTTGGCGCGTCTGGGCGACCTGCATGTGTCCCGCATCGTAGATGCGCCGCCTATTGTCCTTGTATCCCGGTTGTTGCCGGCCGGTGTTGGGGTAGCTGTTGATGTCGAAGCGGGGCGTCCAGATGCTGCGCAGTTTGTTCCACCGCACCGCGTTCTGGAACCCGTCGGCTCCGTTCACCACATACAGGTACGGCTGGAACGCGGCGTCCGTGATCGCCTTGCCGCCGTTGAGGGTTTTCATGACGGCCTTCACGTCGATACCGACCGTGATCGGGGTGCCCGGCTTGGGGTATTCGGTGCCTTTGGTGCCTTTGGCGGGGTTGTCGGCAAGCATCTCCATCCCCCATGAGGCCATGTGCATGATGCCTTTGCGTTGGCCCAGTTCCCGGTTCAGTGAATCCGACGGATAGAGGCCGTCCGTCTCGTCGGTGGTGAAATCCCACGTGTTCGCGCCGCCCGAGGGTTGCAATACCTGCCAGTTGTCGCCGGCTTCCGCGTTGACGCGCACGTTGAACTGTGGGCGGCTCGACACGTTGACGGGCGAACCTGTGGCGTGCTGTTCACGGTGGTGTGTGTCGTTCGGCGCGGTCCACGCGTCGAACGTGGGGGTGAGTTGTTCGCCTTGGGTCATGCCGAGCACGTTGACGCGTACAGGCAGCCAGTAGGTGCCGGGGATGACGGTCGGGCTGGAGCTTGTCGCGGTCAGATGACGGTACACGACCGTGGTCTGGGTGCCGTCCGCGTTGGTTGTGGTCTTGGGTTCCCAACCGGTGGTGTGATCCACCCAACCCATGTTCGCGGTGTCCACGACCGCCTTGTCGGCGCCGACCGGCAGGTGGATGCGGTAGCCAATGCGGCCTGACTTGTAGTAGTCCATGGGATTGTCGGCGGTGGCGACGGTCTTCAATGTGTAGGTCACGGTGTCGAAGCTGCGGACGGTCAGGTTGTCCTCACCTGAATCGTTGCCCGCCGTATCGTCCGCGTCGAAGGGTGCGGTGCCGGTGGAGATGGAGTCCACGCTCAGATGGGTGACGCTTGCCGTGTCCGCATCCAATGCGTCGTGGATGGTCACGTCAGGTGTCGTGGATTCGTTGACGGGTTGCGGTTCCTCCTGCGGTTGGGGTGTTTCCAC
>SKEM01000997.1_pt2 | contig 11257 bp, 11 predicted proteins | sample 4826731 | NCBI WGS metagenome assembly SKEM01 (sample SAMN11008809, study PRJNA524170) | human gut metagenome | biome: Human fecal sample; material: Feces; isolation source: fecal sample from pouch patient p37 | host: Homo sapiens | place: Israel: Tel-Aviv | collected 2015-07-27
TATTCGACCTGAGTATGTCGTAAAACTGCTCTTTTAATATGCAATCAATTCTCGGAGTTCGTAACTCCGTCAACAACTAACGTAAAGGAGCGATCGCAATGAAGCGTGAAGATTTAAAAGAAATGGGCCTTAACGATGATCAAATTGCATCTGTAATGACGGCTTATGGCAAGGAAGTTAACCCGTTGAAGGAACAACTCGATAGTTTGACTAGCGAACGTGATAGCTTACAACAACAAGTTTCGGATCGTGACGGTCAACTTGACGATTTGCGAAAGAATGCGGGTAAGAACGAAGAACTAGAAGCTCAAATCAAACAATTGCAAGACGACAATAAGGCTAACGCTACCAAGTACCAAAATGAACTCGCCGCAAAGGAAAAGAGTTTCAAGATTGAAGGTGCTTTGCGTGATGCTAAGGCTAAGAACGTTAAAGCTGTTATTTCTTTAATCGACACCGATAAAGTTAGCGTGAAGAAAGATGGGACGCTAGATGGGTTAACTGATCAGATTGATGCTGTTAAGAAGTCTGATGGTTACCTGTTTGATACAGCAGAACCAAAGAGCCGTATCAACATTGGTGGTAATTTCAGCAATAACGACAATACCGATACTGGCAAAGATTCCATTGCTTCCCGTATTGCTGCACGTTTTGCAAAGTCTGATGAATAAAGAAAGAAGGAATAAACAATGACAGTTGCATTAGATCAAAAGGATTTAAATACGATTGATGAAGAATTCGCGGCGGATTCTAAGATTTGGCAACCATTAACTGGTGGGGCAAAATCAATTACTGCTGCGGACTTCACTGGCGTTCACACTGTACGTGTAAACAAGATGTCTGGATTTGTTGAAGCGGAAACATATCATCGTAATGGTGATAACGCTCGCCACAACGTAAACGTTGAAAAGGAATCATTTGAACTGAAACAAGAAGATTGGATCGGTTACGACCTTGATCAACTTGATATGGATGAAAATGGTGCCTACCAAGTTGCTAATGTGGTGCGTGAACACCAACGGTTAATTACCGTTCCACATCGTGATAAGTTTGCAGCTCAAAAGTTGTATGACACTGCTAAGAATGGTGGAAAGATGGTTACTGATAACATCGACAGTAAGAATGCTCTAGACGCCTACGATGATCTGGAACAATACATGACTGATAACGAAATTCCGGGTGGTTATGTTATCTTTGCTTCGTCTAATTTTTACCGTGCATTAAAGAATGCGGATGGAGTAACTAAGAACTTCTCTACCAATACTCAACAAATTAATGGGATTGATCGTCGTGTTGGTCAACTTGATGGTGGTGTGCCAATCCTAACTGTACCTAAGGCACGGTTACAAGGTTTGACTATTACTGATAACGTGAACTTCATGGCAGTTCCTCTTTACGCAGTGGCGCCAATTGTGAAGTATGACACAGTGGATGTGTTAGATGCTTCCACGGACCGTTCTGGTTACCGGACAACTATTAAGGGGCTTTCATACTACGATATTCTAGTATTCGACAATGCTAAGAAGTCAATCTATGTAGCAGCGTCCCCAAAAGCGTAACCCCGCAAGTTAAGCCAAGCGGGGATTTTGACCCAAATGGATCAGTAAAGCCGACAGATAGTCAAACTGTTGATCAGATTAAAGCATATATGGATAAGCATGGTCTTGCCTACTCTTCAACTATGAGTAAGGCTGATTTATTAAAGACAATCAACGGTGGTGAGTAGGGATGGAAATACACTTAACGTTTGCTGAATATAACGATTTGGGATATACAGCAGTTAAGGTAGAAGACTTTAACACTATCGAACGTCCGGCACAACGAGCGGTTGATAGTGCTACGGATTACTTTTACCAAGATCATAATATTAATGTTGATCCTGATAAGAAAAAGGTGGACGCTTATAAAACCGCTATTTGTGAGCAGATTGATTTTATAAATGCCACCGGTATTAGCTCATCATATGAAAATGGCGAAGACTTTAATTCGATTTCAGTTGGACGTTTATCACTACAGCCAACAAATCATGTCTCCCAAGACAGTATGGTTAACGGTATATGTAAAGAAGCCTATCGGTTACTAGCTCACTATGGCTTGCTGTATCGAGGAAGAGGGAGTGATTGGTATGTTGCCACGCATTCCGAAAGAAATGTGTAATCAATCCATTACGATCAAGGTAGCTAACGGAAAAGAAGATGATTATGGTCATGTTCAAACTGAGGACGTTACCTTCGATCATGTTTTAGTACAACCGCAGACAATCTATTCTGGTACAAGTAATAACCGTACCATTACAGCAAATGCGATTGTATTTTTATTTGCGGGTGTTACGACACCAATGCCGAAGATTGATAAAAATTGGGTTGGCTATCATCTTACGTTTGAAGGCAATGATTATACGATTACAAACATCGTGGATAATCGAGAACCTTATAGTAACGAGGCCTACTCGTACGAACTGGAGGTGTTGTAATGAGCGTTCATATCAAAGCCACGGGAACCCAACTCAGTGATGTTTTAAACGGTCAATCATTACAACGTGCTCGGTATGTACTTGCTAATCAGGCAATGGCTGACATGGACCAATTTGTACCCTTTAAACAGGGTGACTTAGCAGGTTCAGCTCATTTAGATGGCAAAGGAAATATCGTATACAACACTCCATATGCTCGGGCTCAGTTTTATGGCTTCATTACGAACTATAAGACTGGTCAGCGATCACGAATCCGCAACTACACAGTTTCAGAACACCCGCAGGCTTCCCGGCGTTGGGATTTAAAGGCTAAGTCATTGTATGGCGATGATTGGGCAAATAAGGTTAAAGATAAACTACTGGAGGGCAAATAATGGACTTAAAAGAACGAATGAAAGACGCAATTAATACGTTGAAGTTACCAGTTACTTGCCGATTAGGTTATCTTGATGGCAAACATAATCCTGACTTGCGGTTGCAGGTATTACCAGGTTCAACGGTGATTGATCGTGATTATGCTGGTAATAAAACTGAACAGTATGCGATGGAAGTAATTATGCGTGGTGATGAGGAAATGGTGATTAATCAAGTCCTTGCCATGATTGCTGATTACTTATGTGATAATGATTTTCGAGTCGTCAGTCATGACGGCTCTTTTGTTTACAGTGAATTAGGTGTTGCTTCGTTTCCGCACCCAATCATGGCGGATACGACTGGCGAAGTTACATATGTGTTTGATTTTAAAGTGACAGTCGATACTTTTACGAAAGAAGGATGATTTAAATGGCAGATGAAAATACGTTAGCAACTGGTGCTGGTGGCTTAACTCCACAAGAAGCACCAACGAAAATTGGTAAGTTTTTACTAAACTGGCAAAACAAGATTGAAATTGCTGTGGATGATGAAACTGATATTACCAAAGCCGATTCTGCAAAGTGGGCACGATTAGCAGCAGGTATCAACAACTTAACACCTGCTGAAAACGATACGACTGCTAACGATGAATATTACGATGGTGAAGGTTTTGGTACATCAGACGTTACTTCTAAACGTTACCAATTTACCATTGCTGGTCACCGTGTCTACGGTGATGCCGCACAAGATTACATTGCATCTAAGATGCTTGAAATTGGGGATAAGTTAAAGACTCTGTTACGAGTTACGTTCGCTGATGGCTCTCAAGTTTATGGTGTTGTTACTTTAACCAACATCGTACCTGCTGGTGGACAACCAGGGGCTAAGCAAACATTTAGTGTTGTTTGTGTATTTAACGGTAAGCCTAAGTTTGTACCAGCAGCTAACTAATTAATTCAAAAACAGAGACGAGTAACGTGAGACGATTGGAGGAAATGTAAATGACTGTGATCAATTTAAATCTTGATAAGGAATTCGGAAACGTAAAGTTAGATCGGGAAGTAGTTGCTGGAGAAAAGAAGTATCACCTTGTATTTAACGATGCAATGTATCAAAAGATTGCTGATTTACAAATTGCGGAAGTTAGTTTATTAGACCAACTTGAAAAGCGTAAGGATGAATTCGTCGACAAAATGAATGTCACTGAACGACAAAAGTTTCTACATGATTCATTAGATAAAGCTTTAGTTAGCCTGGAAGAATCATTAGATACGATTCTTGGCAAAGGCGAAGGAAAACGGCTTTATAAATATTATGGTGAGTCAACGTACATGCTGAGTCGGGTAGCTGAAGAATTGATTAAGTTAAACGATAAGATTAACGGTGATCAAGAAGCTAACTTCGATCGCAAAAAGAAAGCAGTCCGTGATCATTACACCAAGAATAGTAAGAAGCGTGGTTAATAATGCTTTCGCTGAGTGAATCACTTGGAAATGAATTTGAATACGCTGGAAAGATTTATCATATTAATTTGGCATTTGATACCGTCCTGCGTTTTTATGAAATGCTTGATGATGAACGCTTAGAAGATGCTGAAAAAGTGGCTACTGCATTTGAAATGTTCTTTAATCAACCAGTTAAGGACGCAGAGTTTGCAGTAAACGCATTCGAACAAATATCTAAGTACATTTCAATGAAACCATATGGTAATGATGATGAAGATAATAGTAGCAATCATCCTGTTGCTCGTGATCCGCGTCAGTTATATTCATTTCAACAAGATGCTGAAGCGATTTTCGCTAGTTTCTATGATCAATACGGCATGAATTTGATTCAAGAACAGGGGAAACTTCACTGGGACGAGTTCAAAGCGTTGTTTCAAGGCTTGGGCCCACAGACATACTTTCAGCGAATTATTGAGATTCGGACGAAAGATACAAAAGACCTAGAAGGTGAACAACTTTCAAAGGTTATTCAAGCTCAACAATTCTATGAGCTTGATGTGAATAAGTCACAGGCCGCTAAAGAAGAACAATTTGCTAATTTCGGTGAAATTCTCAAGAATTGGGCACAGTAATAACGGAAAGGGGGAATTGACGTGGCAGACGGCACAGTTAACATTGACGTTGTCCTTAATAGTGATCAGGCTAAGTCCAATGCTAAAGAAGTCGATGATTTGTTAAAAAACATCGGTGAGGGTGCAGGAGATCAGGCTGAAAAGAATATTAAGGAAAATACCAATAAAGCCGTCAAAGATGCAGAAAACGCCCATCAAAAGATGGACGAAGAATTAAAAAAGCCGATTAAAACTAAGATCGGTGCTGATACCAATGAAGCTACCGAAAAAGTTAAACGAATCGGTTCCCTTTACGTTAAAATCCCTAAAGACGTTAAAACGAAGTTAATTGCTGAAGCGCGTGAACAAGGTATTACTAACTTCAGTAGGTTACTCCGTCACATTCCTAAACGTTATTTGACTGAGTTAGTCGCTCAAGTTAGGAAAGGTGAAGCAGTTAATTATGAAGAACTGCTGCGCAAAATTCCTGCTAAGATTACAACTCAAGTTAAGCTTAACGATAAAGCTTCGATTCCCTTAAGACAGGTTCGTGAAGAAGCCAAAACTACAGGCAGATCATTTAGCCGGTTGCACGATATTATTGCCGGGACTTTTGTTGGTGGACTTGCAGTAAATGGAATTAACGCTGTTAAAAATGGGTTAATTGGGGCTGCTAAGGCCGGAATGGAATATAACATTCAACAAGACCGTATGAAAACGGTTTGGAAAGCCTTAACAACTGAAGCACCTAAAGATGGTAAAGAACTCATTAGTTATATTAATGATATTTCACAACATTCCATCTATGCTTCAGACACCATTGACAAAATGGCGCAATCTTTCTACCACGTTCACTCTAGTGTCAAAGAAACTAAGGACTGGACGAATGACTTTGTTCGGTTAGGTTCCACTCTACACATGAGTAACGAAGAATTGGCAGAATCAGGTGAGCAATTCGCTAAAATTGTTGCTGGTGGTAAAGCTAATGCTGAAGATATGTCGGTCATGATTAACCGGTTCCCAATGTTCGGCGAAGCTTTACAAAAGGCGACTGGTAAATCTATGTCACAGCTTTATGAAATGTCATCTAAGGGTAAGTTAACCGCCAAAGAGTTTGAAGAAGCACTTGATTATCTTGGAAAGAAGTATAAAAACTCAACTGAAGAAGCAATGACCTCCTTTACTGGTATGTCAATGTATATTAAGTCACGTTGGCAAGTACTTTGGGGAGAAGTCACTCAACAAGGCTTCAAGGGCAGCAAAAAGCTCTCAGAAGATTTGCGTGACATTCTATCTGACAAGATGATTGAAAAATATGCTGGTCTTTTAAGTCAAGCTCTCGGTAAAATCCTAGAAGGTGTCATGGCTGTCCTTGATTACGTGGGCAAGCATAAAGACACTATCGTGGACGTACTTGGTAATCTAGGTCAAATTATCGGCATTATTGGAGGAACAATCTGGGACACTTTCGCAGGAATCCTCCATGATATTGCTAGTGCCTTTGGCTTAACCAGTGATCGCAGTAAGGGTGCTCACGGTGCCCTTGAAGATTTTGATAGTATCCTGAAAGCAATTCTAAAACATAAGGGAGCAATCAAAGCCTTTACAGAAGTCTTTCTAGCAATGTTTGTTGCTAAGAAAATTTACGATACTGTTGATGCTTTAATCGCCTTTTACGGTATTTTGAAAACTATCGCTGGCCTTCGGGGAATTGGGGGTGTAATGAAAGGAATCGGCGCCGGCGCTCGTGGAGAGTCTTTGGCAACAAGCGCAGAAGAAATTGGTGCTGGTGGCTTAGAAGCAACCAAGGCTACTAGGACCGGGCGAGTGTTCGGTCGTGGTGTCGACCACCTATTCGGAATTACCAAGGCTCGTCAGGCAGTGGCCGGCCCGGCTTTCGTGATGGAAAATGGTGCTGGTAAGGCCGCTATCCGGGCAAGCGAACGCGGGATTATCCGCAGAACCGCTTCCCGCATTCCGGTAGTCGGGTCACTAATTGCTGGTGGAACGGAATTAATCGGTATGAACCGCCGTAACCGCAATGAGAAAATTGGTCGAGCTGCTGGGGCTGCTGGTGGTACTGCTGCCGGTGGTGCCGCAGGTGCTTGGATTGGTGGGGCAATTGGTTCTATCGTACCGGGTGCCGGAACTGCGGTTGGCGCAGGAGTTGGTAGTTTAATTGGTTCTACTGTTGGTGGCATGTTCGGTGCTAAAGGCGGTGGTGCTGTTGGTAAGAACTTCAACAAATGGAAGTCGCAGGCTGCAAAGGCGCTGTCTAATCTAAAAAAGACAGTTTCTACTAAAGTGAGCGATATAGGTAGTTCCCTTAGTAAAGGATTCAGTAAAATTACAAAACCAATTGGCAAAGTTTGGTCCAAGATTACAAAACCGATTGTGAATGTGTTTAATTCGCTTAAAAGAACTTTAGCCAATATTGCTAAAGGAATTGGTGTAGTTGTCCTAGCTCCATGGGTGTTGTTAACGGCAGCAATCATTAAGACTTGGCGGAAAATTTCGAAGCCAATTAGTAATGTTCTGAAAACCGTATCTAAATTAATTAGTCGTTCGTGGAAGTCGATTACTAAGCTAACATCCAAGGCATGGAAAGGCTTAACGAGAATTGTAACGAAAGCTTTCGATTCGATTAAGAAGCCAATTCAACGATCCTTGAAGGTAACTGGTAAGATAATTCAATCCGCTTGGAAAACCATTAGTCGAACAACTTCTAAAGTGTGGAATACACTTACACGTCTTGTAACCAAGGCAGTTCAAAGAATGGCTAAGCCAATTTCTAGGATTTTTAATTCAATTGCCAAAACTATTAGTCGCGTATGGAATACTGTGTCACGGCTTACATCTAAAGTTTGGGATGGTATTGAGCGGACTATTAGCAAGACGCTGGGTGGCATTTGGAAATTCGTTAGAGATAAATTCGACGATATGAAAGATGCCATTGACGATGCAATGAATGGTATTAAGAAAATTTGGGATGGTATCTGGGATGCTATCGCTGACAAGGTCAAGGGTGTCTGGAATACTATTAAAGGTGTTGTTACTGATGGTATTAATGCCATTGGTGGTTTCTGGAACACAGGTGCAGACGGCCTTGAAAAAGTCGCTGGTTTCTTTGGCGCCAAAGTTAAAATTCCACACATGAAGAGACTTGCTGGTGGTACGGCTGGTCGGCAAGGTGAAAACATGTTGGCAATGGTAAATGATCAGGAAGGCCCACTTTACAGAGAAGCCATTTTCCGTAATACTGGGCAAATTGAAGTTCCAGAAGAACGAAATGTTATTACTCATCTGCAACCGGGTGATGCGGTCATGCCTGCCAAACAAACTGCTAAATTGCTGGGAATTCCACGGTATGAAGGCGGGTTTGGTGATTGGTTTGGTAAAGCGCTCAATTATGCTAGTTCTAAGATCGGTAACCTTGCGGACATGATTGACGATAAGCTAGACGCCATTGAAGATGCCATGAAAGACCCGTTAGGTACACTGGTTAAGATCTATACCAAGGGTACGGACAACGCTAAAGTAATTTGGCACGATATTGCTGAAGATGGTGCTCGTAACAAAATTCCGCATTATGCCGAACAATGGTTTAAAGACTTGCTTAAAAAGCAAGAAGAAAAGCTGGATGAAGTTGGTGGAAACGGTCCAATTAGTGCTTCGTTAATTAGGCGTGCTGCGCACAAGATGAAGGTTGATGTTTCTGCTGGTGATATTCAAAAGATTATGAATGTCATCATGCACGAATCGCGCGGCCAAGCACACGCAATTAATAACTGGGATAGTAATGCTAAAGCAGGGACACCATCTAAAGGGATCCTACAGTTTATTGATCCCACATTCAGAAGCTATGCAATGCCTGGGCACACTAATATCTGGAGTCCGTATGATCAGTTGCTCGCGATGTTTAACGACTCAACGTGGCGGTCTGATTTACACACCGGTGGATGGGGCCCAACTGGTGGTCGCCGTTTTGCCAATGGTGGTTGGACCGATAAGCCAAATATTTTCGGTGAAGTACCAGGAGAACCAGAATTAGCTATTAACCCGCGACGGGCAACCGCCGAGCGGCATATTGCAGAAGCGATTGAAGCACGGGCAAAGATTAATCCAAATGGATTAGCAGGTAATTTACAACGAATTATTAATTCAGCTAAGCATGGAATGAACGGGTTAATGCCAGTATTTGCCACTCCGAGTCAGAATAAGATTAGTAGTAATTCATCAATGGTTAATGCAACTAGTGGGGAAACTAACTTAAACGTGACAATGGAAATGGACGGGACAACGGTTGGTCGTGTTCTGTACCCACATATCAAATCGAATATGGCACAAGAGCGGATTATTCATGGAAACGGTGGAGCAATTCCAGTTGGACGTGCATTACCAGTAGGAGGTGGTTTCTAGTGTCAACAATTATTGTTAAACGTCTCGATGGAACTACCTATGATCTGGATAAGTTAGGATTCCATGTTAAGAAGTTTGATATTCCAATGAACAACTACAATTTGTCGTATCAGCAAATTGGCAAATATGGTGCGTTACTAACAGATGTTCAAGAGCAGCAATTGACAATTCAGTTGACACTTGATGTAACAGCACGCGATTTGGCAGACTATAATTTGCAGATCTACCAGTTACGACGGATTTTTCAGAGTGATGAAGATTTCTATGTTTGGAATAATATAATTCCTTACCTACGTTGGAAGTGTCGTGCAGAGGCTGTAACGCCTACACAGAACGGTAATTTCTGGCGAGCATCGGATGTAGCAATTAATCTGGATGTTCCAAGTGGGTATGCCGAAACCGTTGCGACTACGCAGGAATCACTTGACTTCAACCAAGGTCAATGGGGGTTCGGTGAAGGCATTCCAGATACAGAATTGAAGTACACCTATACGACTAATGATTTTAGTTTTTGGAATTTAGGCATTATTCCATTGAATGCTGACGAGCGACCGGTGAAGATTACTTTTAAAGGAAATGCGCCGAGTGGATTTACAATTTCTAATCAGACAACATCAAAGAAAATGAAAATTACTAAGGGAGTCAGCCGTAACGATACTGTTGTAATCAACGGTTTAATTCCTAGTTTTAATGGGACGCCGTCTTACAAAGATAGCGACCATGGTTACCTTGACTTTGCAACGGGTGAGAATAAGTTGCATATTGATGGCGCAAGCGATTTTGAACTAAAGTTTGACACTCGATTTTACTTCTAGGAGGTGCTAGGATGGCTGATTTCTATAAGATTGCAATGAAGGATTACAATAACGACGAAACAGTGATTACCGCCTATGGAGTAGCGTTGACGGAAACTTTAAATAGTTTCTCAACAGTAGCATTTAATTTTAATGCGCTGGGTGATAATCAAGTTGCTGAAAACTTATTAGGCCCACGTGCATTATTTACTTTAGAAAACGGTCAGATGTTTCGACTGACAACCTCAAATCCAACGCCTAACAGTCGCTTTCGTCAATATGCGATTACAGCAACCCAAGTGGGCCATGATTTAAATGACTATTATCTTAAAAATACTATGACTGGTTCTCAGTCAATTCAGGCGTGTCTTGATTTCATTACCAAGGACACGCCTTTTCAATATCAGGTTGATGGTCAGATTGGTGATCATGATTTTGGAGACGATACAATCGGGGGCAGTCATGCAGACGATGTGTTGTCTTCAATTGTTGAAGCTTTTGGATGTGAATGGTGGTTTGATAACTATACGCTGCATGTTGCTAAAAAGATTGGTGAAGATGATGCATTTTTATTTGTTGACCGCGTTAATACTTCCCATATTGCATGGAATGAAGATTACTCTGATTTTAGAACCGCAATTCATGGCACTGGGAAACCGATTGAACAGGACAACACTAGCAGTGGTGGCGGTGGAGATATTGAAGCCCTTTTGAAACCATATGTTGGGAAAGCACCCTATCATTGGGGTGGTATTACTCCAAGTGGTTGGGATTGTTCTGGAATGATTGATTGGCTGTTACAGCAATATGGGATTCCATGGCCCAATGCACGTCCAAACACAGTAGCTTTAGAAAGTATGGGTCAAATTGTTGGTCCTCCTTACCAACCAGGAGATTTACTCTTTTGGGGACCGCATGGCGGCTCATGGCATGTTTCCATTGCCGTTGGTAATGGATATCGAATTGGTGCTGATAATGATAACGATGGAACGGTGTATCGTCCTATTGATAACTGGCCCCCATCGTTTGGAGTACGCGTACCAGCGTTATCAGCTCATGCTAGTGGAGGTAGTTCTGACGATGACAGCGGCGATGCTGATCAACCAGAACAATATACTTGCGAAGCAGATTATCTAAGTCCTTGGGCTGATAAACCAGGGA
>SKEM01001319.1_pt1 | contig 11248 bp, 9 predicted proteins | sample 4826731 | NCBI WGS metagenome assembly SKEM01 (sample SAMN11008809, study PRJNA524170) | human gut metagenome | biome: Human fecal sample; material: Feces; isolation source: fecal sample from pouch patient p37 | host: Homo sapiens | place: Israel: Tel-Aviv | collected 2015-07-27
ATCGCCAACAACAAGCGAAGACGGTAACGGTTGGGGTTGTCGGTTTAACTAACCAACAACAAAAAATTTGGGATGAAGTTAACAAGACGGCCAAGAAAAAGTATGGCGTAACAGTCAAAGTTAAGAATTTCTCTGACTATAATCAGCCAAACAAGGCAGTCCAAAATGGTGACATTGATTTAAACGCCTTTCAACATACCGCATTCTTGAACGCTTGGAATAAAGCTAATCACGGTCAAGTGGTTTCAATTGGACGGACGGTTATCGCGCCAATTCGTCTTTACTCAAAGAAGTACAACAGCATTAAAGATTTACCAAATGGTGCAACAATCGCTGTGCCAAATGATGCTTCTAATGAAAGTCGGGCATTGTATGTATTAAAGAATGCTGGATTAATTACCTTCAAGAAGGGAACCGGTAAATTAGCAACGGTTGCTGATATTGATAAGAACACGAAGAACCTTAAGATTAAGGAACTTGGTGCTGAACAAACTGCGCGGTCATTAAACGATGTGGATGCAGCAGTTGTTAACAATACTTATGCTGCACCAGCTGGCTTAACAAAGAAAGAAACCATCTACGTTGAACCACTTAACAAGGATTCTGAACAATGGATTAACATTATTGCAGCTAAGAAGTCCAATGCAAATAAGCAAGCATACAAGGATGTTGTGAAGGCTTTCCAAACTCCACAAGTTAAGAAGCTTTACCAAAAGTACTACGGTGATACCGAAAAGACCGCTTGGGACTTGAAATTAAACTAATTAGCAAGGAGAGGTAGAATATGGCGAACATCATTGATTTAGACAACCTCAGCGTGACCTTCCATCAAAAAAAGGGGACTGATGTTAAGGCAGTACAAAACGTTAATTTGAAAGTTGAAAAGGGCGATATTTATGGAGTAGTCGGTTATTCAGGTGCTGGTAAATCAACCCTTGTGCGGACAATTAACCTTTTACAAAAGCCGACGGCAGGTTCAGTGACCGTTGCTGGAACAGTCCTTTTCAAAGATGGTCAACAACAAGTTGATAATAAAGAGCTTCAGGAAAAGCGTCGTAATATTGGAATGATTTTCCAACATTTTAACTTATTGAATGAAACAACGGTTGCCGAAAACGTGTTGTTTGCCTTAAAACATTCCTCCATCTCTGATGATGAGGCTGAAGAAAAAGTCCTAAAACTACTCGATTTAGTAGGTTTAAAGGATAAGGCCAACGCGTATCCTGTCCAGTTATCTGGTGGGGAGCAGCAACGGGTAGCGATTGCTCGAGCATTAGCCAATGATCCAGAAATTTTAATTTCAGACGAAGCCACTTCGGCACTAGACCCCCGGAATACAAATCAAATTCTTGATTTACTAAAGGATCTTAATAAAAAGTTAGGGTTAACAGTGGTTTTGATTACTCATGAAATGGATGCAGTGAAACGAGTTGCCAATAAGATTGCAGTAATGCAACATGGGGTCATCGTGGAACAGGGGAACTTACGTGATGTTTACCTGCGTCCAAAGGAGGAACTTACCCGTCAATTTGTTGGTGGTTCACTGGCCGCAATTGAAACACTTCGGGCCTTTGATCTTGGTCATTTAGCACCAAATGAACAGCTATTCCAAGTTGTCTTTAGCGCAGCTAATGTTACTAAATCAATAATTCTGGATCTGTATAAGCAATTGGGGGTTGATGTCTCAATGCTCTACGGAAATATTGAAGTACTTGGAGATGAACCAGTTGGAACAATGTTTATTCTGGTCAAGGGTGATCAAAAAGAATTAGACAGCGTGGTTGACCTCTTGAAAGGAAAAGATGTTGAGGTAACAAAGATTGATGATCGGGGGATTTGGAATGACTAGTTTATTAGCAAAATATTTACCGAATGTTGCTAATCTTGGCTGGGGTGGCGATACCGGTTGGGGAACTTCCGTCTGGCAAACCATTTACATGACCTTTTGGCCAGCGATTTTTGGCGGGATTCTTGGATTAATTTTTGGTGTTGTTTTGGTGATTACTAAACCTGGCGGCATTCTGGAAAACCGATTCTGGTTTGGCTTTTGTGATAAAGTTGTTTCACTCTTCCGGGCTGTACCATTTATTATCTTATTAGCGTTTATCGCACCTTTTACCCAATTAATTGTCGGAACTCAAATTGGGACAACTGCGGCACTTGTGCCATTATCTCTGGGGGTTTTCCCATTCTATGCACGTCAGGTTCAAGTGGCTTTAGAAAGTGTAAATGAAGGTAAGATTGAAGCAGCAGAAGCGCTTGGCGCAACTAATCGCGATATCATCTTTGATGTCTATCTTCGTGAAGCCCGTTCTGAGTTAGTTCGGGTCTCGACCGTAACTTTGATTAGTTTAGTTGGGTTAACTGCGATGGCTGGAGCAATCGGTGCTGGTGGACTTGGTAATACCGCCATTGCATACGGGTACAACCGGTTTAATAATGATGTAACCATTGTCGCAACGATCTTAGTTTTACTATTAGTGGTCATTATTCAATTAGTTGGTGATTGGTTAGCACAACGCTTAAATCACCAAAGTCGCTAAGCAAAGAAGGCATAGGTATGGAGAAAGATGAACAAGTTCGAGTACTGGAAGATTTGATCAAAATTAATTCCGTGAATGGTAATGAAGAAGAAGTTGCGAAGTATTTACAACAACTCTTTGACCGGCATGGAATTAAGGCAAAAATTGATTTATTTGGTGACCATCGTGCCAATTTAATTGCCGACTTCGGTTCTGGCGATGATGTTTTTGGGGTAACTGGCCACATGGATACAGTTGCGACGGGTGATGAAAACAAGTGGCAGCATGGTCCATTTACTCCCGTTCGTGATGGGGATCGCTTGTATGGTCGCGGTGCTGCTGATATGAAAAGCGGCCTTGCTGCTGAAGCAATCGCATTGATTGAATTGCACGATACGGATGCACTACCAGCTGGTCACGTTAGGTTCATTGCAACGGCGGGTGAAGAATATGGAACTCCTGGTGCCAACCGTTTGGAAGCTGCTGGAGTTGCCAAAGATTTAGTTGGGTTACTTGTTGGTGAGCCAACCAGCGGCAACGTAGTGTATGCGCACTCGGGAAGTATGAACTACCGAGTATCGAGTACTGGTAAGTCAGTTCATTCTAGTCAGCCAGAAAATGGGGTCAACGCTATTGATGCATTAGTTGATTTCTGCGTAAAAGAACGCGACTTGTTCAATGATGCTCCTGTGGATCCGTATTTAGGAACTGTGAAACATAGTGTGACGGTAATTAACGGTGGTGATCAAGTCAACACCATTCCGGATGCGGCTGCGCTTAAAGGGAATATACGACCTACTAAGACCTTTAATAATGATCAAGTAATTGAGCGGCTTAACAGAGCGATTAGTGAAGTTAATCAAGAAGGAAAAGGGCAGTTATCATTAGAACTGATTCATAATTTCCGCCCAGTAGCTTCTGATCCATCAGGTAAATTTGTTCAACGTGCACTTCAAGCAACACAACGGGCTTATCAAGCAGTATCAAATCACAGTACACCAGAATTAAAGACGATTAATGGTGCAACAGATGCAAGTGTCTTTGTTAAGCATAATCAAGAGCTCCCAGTAATCGTGTTAGGGGCGGATGATTGGAACATTGCCCATCAGATTAATGAGTACACCACAATTTCAAGTTATTTAGCAACGATTAAAGCATATCGGGAAATTATTCAACATTACTTTGATTAATATTTCCTGGGAAATAAAAGGGAGCGTGACAGAAGTTATTTATGACTTCGTTTTCACGCCCCCGCAAGCACAAATAGGCCTCCAGAGTTCGGATTTGCCGAGCACTGGAGGCCATTTGTGTACTGCGCTGTTCGCTTTTTATTAAAGTAATCGGGTTTGTGTCACAGCTCCTTTTTATTTGTTTAAGCTTAATTTAACAACTGCTTCGCATCTTGCCGTTTGAGGCATCATATCGATTGGTTGGATGTAATCAACACGGTAGGTAGGAACCAAGCGGGCCAAGTTTCGGGCAAGTGATGCCATATTACAGGAAATATACGCAAACTTCGTTGGTTTTTCTTGCAAAATTTGCTGGATTAATTTGTTATCTAGACCAGTCCGAGGAGGATCCACTACTAAAGCATCAAAATGGAGACCTTCAGCTCGCCATTTCGGTAATAATTCTTCAGCAGATCCAGTTTCGTACTTGGCATTAGTGATGTTGTTTAAGGTGGCATTCTGGTTTGCATCGGCGACAGCTTCTGGAATGATTTCCATTCCACGGACTTCCTGAACGCGGCTGGCAAGAGCCAAACCGATCGTACCGATTCCTGCGTATGCATCAATTAGGGTATCCGTGCTGGTTAATTCCATCGCCTTAGCAGCTTCCTCATATAGAGTTTCAGTTTGATATGGATTGAGCTGGAGAAAGGAACGTGCGGAAAGGTGGAAGTCTAATCCCGTCAGACTGTCAGTGATGTAAGAATCACCAGCGAGGTGGATAGTTTCAGTTCCCCAAACTAGTGGGGTGTCCCCGGGATTTATATTTTGCATTACAGAAACTACGGACGGTAATTTTTCCGAAATGAAAGTCAGGAGTTGGTGTTTTTTAAGTAATTTAGGACTATTAGTAATGAAAGTTACTTGAATTTGATGAGTTGTTGCAGATTCACGAACGACAATCGTTTTTAAAATCCCACTATGATTGCTTTCGTCATACAACGGGATTTTTAATTGCGCAATTTTATCAACAATGGCGCGCATTACTCTCATGATTTCTGGCATTTGGACAGCGCATTCTTGCATATCAACAACTTCATGAGAGCCAGAACGATAAAGACCAGCAGCGACTTTCCCATCTTGCTGACGAATTTGGAACTGAGCTTTATTACGGTAACCATATTGTTTTTCAGAGCCAATGGTTGGACGAACTTCATAGTGACGGTAACCACGAGGTTTAAATTTAGCTAAACTTTCAATTACCATTTGCCGTTTGAATCGTAACTGTGCTGGATAGGCTAAATTTTCAAGTTCAAAACCACCAGCGTCTAATGCATAGTCATCCCGCGGAACGACCCGGTCTGAGCTAGTTTTTTTCAGACGATGGATAGCTGCTTCGAGATACTTTTCGTGAACTTTTGTGACTTCGGCAACCACGACTTCATTTGGTAGTGCACCGGGAACAAAACACACCTTGTGTTTAAAATAGCCAATTCCCTGGCCCGCAACCCCCAGTTTTTTTATGGTTAATGGGAAGCGGTCACCAATTTTGACATCGACAGGATGCTGATAATGGCGTGGTGACTTCCGTGGATAATGATGATGGGTACGTTCAACCATAATTAATTCTCCTTTGTTGGATGGTTATAATGTGTATCATTCTAGCATAATTCTAGTGTCAAACCTTCTTGAAATACGGAAAGATGAATTAATTCAAAAAATTATGAAAAAAGCCTTGACGAAAGATTAGAGATTGATTAGAATATACTCATAAATTAATTATTCGAGCACAATGAGAAAGAAGAGTAGCGATTTCTAATCGAAAGCGAATCCCGTTTGGTGAGAGGGGAACGAATCTAGAAAGCGTGAAAATCACTTTCGAGTCTGTACTGTCCAAGGTACAGTGGTATGACACCCATTACAGCGTCAGCGTATCGCAATTTTGCTGTACGTATTGAGGTACTAATAGCAATATTAGTATAAACTAAGGGTGGTACCGCGTATGACGTCCCTTGACTGGTCAATGATCAGTCAAGGGACTTTTTTTATTGGGCTCGATGTTAATTCATTCGCAATGATATTGGAGGGAGAATTATGAATGATTTAGCGTCACGTAAACTAACCACAAAGGAATATCTAGTTGTTAGTTCATTACTATTTGGTTTGTTCTTTGGGGCGGGGAACTTGATTTTTCCACTTCATTTGGGGCAATTAGCCGGTGGTCACTGGGGCCTAGCTACGGTTGGTTTCTTACTGACGGGGGTTCTGTTGCCACTGTTATCAGTTATGGCAATTGCAGTCACCCGTGCTGAAGGGGTTTTTGATGTTGGCCGTCCATTGGGAGTTGGCTTTGCACTAGTTTTCATGGTTTTAATTCACGCAACGATCGGCCCCTTATTTGGTACACCACGGACGGCGTCAGTTTCCTTTACTGTTGGTGTCGCCCCGTTCGTTCCTAAAGCCGATCATCAAGTCGCACTGTTAGTTTTTTCAGCTGTTTTCTTTGCGTTAGCATTTGCATTCTCATACCGTGAAAATGATATCCTTTCTAACGTTGGTAAGGTTTTAAACCCAATGTTCTTGGCATTATTATTCTTAATGTTTTTAGTCGCCTTTTTACGGCCGATGGGTAATCCAATGTCGGCACCGGCCACTTCAGCTTACGTGCATTCTTCATTTGTTAATGGATTCTTACAAGGATACAATACGATGGATGCTCCTGCAGGACTAGCCTTTGGGGTCACTGTTGTGCATGCGGTACGGCAAATGGGCCCAAAACGTGAATCGGATGTCGCAAAGGTTGTTGGTAAAGCAGGATTAGTCTCCATGAGTATGGTGGCATTTATCTACGTATTATTAATCGTGGTTGGTGCAATGTCCCTTGGTCACTTTAAGCTTTCTGCTGATGGTGGGGTCGCATTTAACCAAGTTGTTAGCTACTATGGTGGTGCCTTTGGTCAAGCAGTTCTGGCAGTATTGATCACAGTGACTTGTTTAACAACCGCCGTTGGATTGGTAGCAGCTTTTGCGCAAGATTTCCATAAACACTTTCCAAAGGTTTCTTACCACACATGGTTAGCCTTAACTACGTTAGCTTCATTCTTAGCTGCAAACTTTGGTTTAGACACAATCATCGCCTGGTCAACACCAATGTTGATGTTCCTCTACCCACTATGTTTAGTATTAATCCTTTTGTCAGTATTTTCACCAATGTTTAACCGTGACGGGGTTGTTTACCTGTTTGTTGTACTATTCACTGTCGTTCCAGCTCTTGGTGATATGGTAGTATCTTTCCCGAAAGTAGTTAGCGCGAGTGCTTTTGGTACTGCTGTTGCTGCAGTGCGGAGCCATTTACCCCTTGCCAGTTTAGGTCTCTCATGGCTAGTGCCAGCACTAGTTGGTTTGGTTCTCGGATTAGCATTCCACTTCTTCCGGGTTCGCGGAAACGCGACTGCATTAGACGAAAATTAGTACTCTTTGAATAATCCATATTGATACTCTCCAAAAATAGCTTCAGAGTTCGGCATTACCGAGCACTGAAGCTATTTTTAGTTAGTATGATGTTCGCGAAGCTTGCGTTCCACAAGATGGTGGTCGGCCTTACCAGGGTTCAGTTCGACGAGTTCTCCTGATCCGCTATAGATAATCCATTCGGCAAGATTGACAATGTGGTCACCCGCGCGTTCTAAGTAACGAATCACGTTGAGGTAGGTTTCATACGAAGTGACATGATCATTACTGGCTTTTAAAGCACCAATGATCCGTTGTTGCTGTTCAACGTAGAGAACGTCGACTTTTAAATCTTCGTTCGCAACTTTGTAGGCCGTCTTCTCGTCAGTGAAAACATAGGCGTCCATGATTTGTTCAAGCATTTTGCGGACGATCATCATCATTTGTTGAATATTATCTTGAATCGCTTGATCCTGATAATGATCAGCCATACGGACGGTACATTGAGCAATGTGCGAAGCATAATCACCAATGCGTTCGATGTCAGTACTAGCTTTGAGAATACTAATAATTTTACGGAAGTCTGCAGCAACTGGTTGTTGCAATGCCATTAGTTTTAACGCCTGTTTTTCTAAATTAACCTCATCAGTGTTAATGTGCGAATCACCAGACAAAACCTTTTTAGCTAGTTCTGGATCGTGGTTGGTAAATGCTTGTGTAGCTTGGTAGATTTGTTCACTTGCGTCAATTCCCATTTCCATAAAGTGGCTACGCAGTCGTTTTAATTCATCGTTAAAGATTTCGCTCATGGTCGGCCTCCTAACCAAATTTGCCGCTCAGATAATCAGCGGTCTGTTTTTTCTGAGGGTTCAGGAAAATATCTGCAGTTTGATTATATTCAATTAATTCACCTTGGTGCAAGAAGGCTGTCCAATCAGCAGAACGCGATGCCTGCTGCATGTTATGAGTCACCATAATAATGGTAAAACGCTCTTTGAGGTGCACAAGGGTATCTTCGATTTGGGTTGTCGAGATGGGATCCAACGCACTAGTTGGTTCATCCATGAGGATAATTTCTGGTTCAACGGCGAGAGTGCGCGCAATACAAAGTCGTTGTTGCTGACCACCAGATAGGGCGAGAGCGCTTTTCTTGAGGGAATCTTTGACTTCGTCCCATAAGGCAGCCTGTTTCAGACTTGTTTCAGCACGTTCTGCTAATACTTTTCGATCTCTAACCCCAGCTAAACGAAGTCCATACACGACATTATCGAAAATTGATAGGGGGAAGGGAGTTGGTTGCTGAAAGACCATCCCAATTTGTTGTCGAACACGATAGATATTTACTTTGGGTTGATTAATATCGACATCATGGAAGTGAATTTTACCGGTAACCGTGGCTAAACCATCGTTCATCCGATTAAGGCTACGGAGGAGCGTAGACTTACCAGAACCAGAAGCACCAATCAAAGCAGTAATTTGATTTTTGGGGAATTTCATTGAGATATTTTCAATCACCGAATGATCACCGTAAGCGACACCGAGTGCCTCAACAGAAATTGCGGGATTTGAAATGTTAGTCATTGATTATCCTCCTCTATTTGATTAATCCTTGTCGTTGACTAAGTCGGTGAGCGATAAAGCGGGCTAATAAGTTAAAAAATAGAATCGTTAGTAACAGAATTACGACTGCCCCACTTGAAATCGCTCGTGCATCAGGAACTAATCCTTCGTTATTAACTTTCCAAATATGGACAGCAAGTGTTTCTGCCGGGCGCAGTGGATTCAGAAAGCTAGTTGGACTAAACGGGTTCCAATTAGAGTAACTAATTACGGATGAACTTTGACCGGAAGTGTAAATTAATGCAGCAGCTTCACCGAAAATTCGTCCGGCACTAAGAATGGTTCCCGTCATAATTCCAGGTAATGCTGCCGGGAGAACAATTTTAGTGGTTACCCGCCATTTAGACATTCCTAGTCCAAGACCAGCTTGTCGTTGTAATGATGGAACTTGTTGCAAGGCGTTTTCGCAACTTCTGGTTAGTAGGGGGAGATTTAAGATTGTTAGTGCCATCGCACCAGCAAGTAGTGAGAAATCCAGACCCCACTGGATGACAAAGACTAAGTAGCCGAAGAGGCCAACCACTACTGATGGGAGAGAGCTAAGCACTTCCATGGCTAGACGAATTAAGTTCGTAAAGAAGTTTTGTGGAGCATATTCACTCAAATAAATTGCGGCACACAAGGCCAGCGGGACGGAAACGAGCATTGTTAAAAAGAGCAGGTAAACGGAATTAAAAAGCTGGTCACGGATGCCACCGCCGCGACTAAAAGATTCTGCTTGGCTAGTAATAAAATGCCATGAAATATTGGGTAAACCAGTGATTAGCAGGTAGCCAAGGAGGGATAGGATTAGAACGCCAATGAGAGCGGAGAAACCAAGAATAATAATGGTTGCGATCCGATCAATTTTAACGGGATTCATGAATGATGGGCTCCTTTCCGATTAACTAAGTGAATGAGGAGGTTAAAGGCGAGGGAGAGAACTAATAAAATGAGGGCCAGCGACCACAGGGCGTTGTTCGCGGGAGTCCCCATCACGGTGTTCCCGATCCCAGTGGTAAGGACACTGGTCAATGTTGCCGCAGGTTCGGTTAATCCGTGGGGGATCACGGTCGTATTACCAATCACCATTTGCACTGCCATCGCCTCACCGAATGCCCGTGCCATGCCGAAAATCATTGCAGTTAGAATGCCACCCTTGGCGCTAGGTAAGATAATCCGGGAAATAGTTTGCCACCGGGTTGCGCCAAGACCGGCTGAAGCCATTCGATATGACTTAGGAACAGCGTTCAGACTATCAATGGTCATCGAAGTCATCGTGGGCAGCACCATTAAGAAGAGCACAACAATTGCTGCCAAAATTCCGAAGCCCGTCCCACCAAACATTTTTTGTAAAAATGGAATTACAACGGTGAGCCCAACGTAACCATAAACGACGGATGGAATTCCAACTAAGAGTTCCACAATTGGCTGACAGACTTTGTAAACTTGTTGCGGTAAAATTAAGCTCATTGCGAGAGCTACGATCAGTGCTAGAGGGAGTGCAATGATCCCGGATAGCAAAGTAACCAATAGCGAGGTAACGATCATTGGAAGGGCGCCGAAAAGGTTTTGTCCTGGTTTCCAAATTTGACCAGTTAGAAAGTCGATCAATTTGACGTGATCTTGAGTAAAAAGGGCAATCCCTTGGTAAGTTAGGAAGGCTAAGATAGTAATTACTAAAATTGCGATGGTAGCGATGGATAAGAAGCTAATGATTTTACCAGTTACTTCCTGATGACTTTCTGCGGAAGGACTAGTGAGCTGTTTTGACCATTTTTTCATACCTATTTTTCCTCAATAATTTGGTTATTAGCGGTTTTTTTAACTTTCATATCATGAATGCTAATGTAATTGGTGGAGTTAACGAGTCGCTGCTGGATAGCTGGCGATTGCATGTAGCGAATGAACTGTGTTGTTGCCGAGTTGGGATTTAATTTGGTATACATATGCTCATATGACCACAACGGCCAACGGTTGGTAGTAATATTGGATTTAGTTGCCTTAAAATGATTCAGTTGGAGTGGCTTTACGCGTTGGTTAACGTAAGAGCGAGTGATATAACTAATTGCTCCGGGAGTATTGGCGACGATCTCTTTTACCGTGCCGTTCGAATCTTGTTCTTGACTGATAACTGCTTCATCGTTATTTTTAAAAACGGTTTGTTCAAATGCTACCCGGGTACCACTACCGTGAGCACGGTTAATAACGGTGATTTTTTCATTCGGGCCTCCCACCTGCTGCCAATTAGTAATCTTTCCGGTAAAGATCTGGCGAAGCTGTTCCATGGAAAGATTATTTACAGGTAAATTCGGATTAACGATCGGAACAATTCCAGCTACTGCCACCACATGTCCGCGCAACTTCTTAGCGTTAATCCCATTTTGTTGACTAGCGAAGACGTCAGAATTACCAACATCGACGGCGCCTGCTTGAACTTGGCTGAGTCCCGTTCCCGAACCGCCACCTTGGATGGTAATGTGAATTCCAGAATGCTTTTGCTGATAC
>SKEM01001321.1_pt1 | contig 11243 bp, 12 predicted proteins | sample 4826731 | NCBI WGS metagenome assembly SKEM01 (sample SAMN11008809, study PRJNA524170) | human gut metagenome | biome: Human fecal sample; material: Feces; isolation source: fecal sample from pouch patient p37 | host: Homo sapiens | place: Israel: Tel-Aviv | collected 2015-07-27
ATTTTCTTTATTTCCAGCGTATGTTAATTTATCCAATACTGTCACATGAACTTCAGGATGATTATTGACTACATAATGTACAAAGTTTGAACCAATGAAGCCAGCTCCACCAGTTACAATAATATTCTTAAACATCAAATTACCTCCTAAATTTCACCATAGACAAATGGATTGTCTTTTTCAAATTCTGTCAAAGTAGGTTGGTTAGCATCTTTTTCAGATGTAATAGCCTTATCTAAGTCGATTGGCCAATCAATATTAAGTTCAGGAGTCTTGAAGGAAATACCACCATCAGCTTCTGCGTCATAGTAATTATCACATTTATAAAGGAAATTAACATTGTCTGTCAAAGTAACAAATCCATGAGCATAACCCTTAGGTACTAGCAATTGACGATGATTACTTTCAGATAAGATATATCCTTCCCATTGCTTATATGTAGGAGATCCTTTACGCAAATCGACAATTACATCTAGCACTGCTCCTGTCGCTACTCGGATCAACTTTGTTTGTGCAGCTTTACCACGTTGAAAATGTAACCCACGTAAGACACCTGCTTGAGTAGAAAGTGAGTGATTGTCTTGAATAAAGTTAAAATCGATCCCTGCTTCTTTAAAATCACGATCTGAATAACTTTCTGTAAAAAATCCACGATGATCACCAAATACTGCTGGTGTAATTAATTTAACATCTTGTAATTTTGTTTCTTTTACAATTAATTTTCCCATTATTATTGCTCCTTAGCTAATCTTAATAAATATTGACCATAATCATTTTTCTTCATTGGTTGTGCTAGTTCAACTAATTTTTCTTTGCTTATATAACCCATGCGGTAAGCAATTTCTTCTAAACAAGCTACTTTCAAATTTTGACGTTTTTGAATTGTAGCAATAAAACTAGCGGCTTCCATCATGGAATCATGAGTACCTGTATCTAGCCAAGCATATCCACGTCCCATTAATTTGACATCTAGTTTACCTTCATCTAGATATAATTTATTAATATCTGTAATCTCTAGCTCACCACGATCAGAAGGTTTTAGATTCTTGGCTTTTTCTACAACTGTATTATCATAGAAGTACAAACCAGTAACTGCATAATTACTCTTAGGATTTTCCGGCTTTTCTTCAATTGATAAAGCCTTCATATTACTATCAAATTCTACAACACCAAATCTTTCTGGATCATTTACATGATAACCAAAAACAGTTGCTCCATTTGTTTTTTGAGCAGCTTCTTGTACAAGCTTAGATAAGCCAGATCCATAGTAAATATTATCCCCTAAAATTAAGCAAACTGAATCGTCACCAATAAAATCTGCTCCTAAAATAAAGGCCTCTGCCAGTCCATTAGGTTTTTCTTGAACCTTATAAGTTAATGATACTCCTATATCAGAACCATCACCTAATAATTGTTCAAATAATGGTGTATATTCTGGAGTAGAGATTACTAAAATATCTGTTATCCCAGCTAACATTAAAGTTGATAAAGGATAATAAATCATTGGTTTATCATAAACTGGTATCAATTGTTTAGAAATCCCCTTAGTAATAGGATAAAGACGTGTGCCACTACCACCAGCTAAAATTATTCCTTTCATGGTACTACCTACCTTTACTAGTTATTCACATACAATAATATTATATGCTTTTTATAAAATCTATGTAAAGGTACTTTAATACATATAAAAAAGCATCTCTATCAGAGATGCTCTAAAAATCATTAACTTAATCTCTAAGTTATCCACATTCTACAAATTATCGTATATTAATACGCATCATTAGAAAACAACACAATCTTAACTGTTAAAAAGATCAAATATAAATCATAGAAAAATCCACTCTTTTGAATGTATTCTAAGTCTAATTCAACCATTTCAGAAAATCCTACACTATTTCTAACTGTTGCTTGCCAAAGTCCTGTACAACCAGGGACAACTAACAATCTTTGCTTATCATAATCTGTGTATTGAGCAACTTCACCTGGCAAAGGTGGACGAGGCCCTACTAAACTCATATCACCTTTAAGCACATTTAAAAGTTGTGGTAATTCATCAAAACTATGCTTACGAATAAATTTACCAATTTTAGTAATTCGAGGATCTTCTTTCATTTTAAACATTGGACCCTCTACTTCATTTTGAGCTTTTAATTCAGCTAACTTCTTATCAGCATCTACAATCATTGAGCGGAATTTATACATTTCAAATTCTTTACCATCTTTTCCCACTCTAGTTTGAGTATAGAATACTGGCCCCTTATCTTCATTATGAATCTTAAATGCTATGTATAAAAATAGCGGTGATAGTACAATTAATCCTACTAAGCTAGCAAGAAAATCAAATGCTCGTTTGAAAAAATGATAGATATATCTTTTATTAATATTTTCTCTATCTAATTTCTTCATACTAGCTGTTCCTCCAACTTTTTCCATTAACTCCATTCTCCTCACTTATAATAACCCCCCCAATTATACCATCTAACAGCGATAAAAATTTAACAAAACGTTAACATTATTCATCCAGTGCCTTTTTTAATTGATTAATTACTTTGTCTAAATTACTTTGAGGTACAACTTCATAAGACACTCCATCAATCATTCTACTTTCCCCTTGTAACTGAACTTGTTCAATTTTTGAAGCAGAACCATACTTAGTTGCGATTGCTTTCATGTCATCAAACGTTAAATTAGTCTTCATGTTACTAGAAATTGCATTCAATATTGATTGATACTTAGTAACACTTCCAATTGTTGCAATTTTCTTTACCAAAGCTTCTAGAACTATACGTTGACGTAACTGACGACCATAATCTCCGCGTGGATCTTCATAACGCATACGTGTATATGCTAAAATATTGTCCTTATCAATAGTTACTGTTCCTTTTTTAAAGGTTTTATTTAAATTAGTAAATTCTAAATCATTTTCCACCTTAACTGGACCTACAGCAGCTGAAAGTTCTTCAAGTCCTTTCATGTTCATTTCAACGTAATAATCAACAGGGACATCTAAATAACTTTGAACAATATTAACTGCACCTTTTGTGCCTTCATAAGAATAAGCTGCATTAATCTTATTATTATATCCGTATCCCGGAATTGCTACCTTAGTATCACGTGGAATACTTACTAATGTGGTTTTCTTTTCTTTAGGACTAACAGCCGCTAACATCATAGTATCTGAACGCCCACGATATGTACGTCCATATTCCCCAGTATCAGTTCCCAAAATAAGAACTGTAAATGGTTTTCCATTATTTAAATCTGGTGTATTACGCAATTTATTTGTCTTAACTTGCTTATATGTATTGTCAGCTGACTTTTTAGCATCAAAATACATCTTCCCAAACAACGCAACATCAGCAACAATAAATAACCCGATAACAATTAAAACCCATTTCCAAATCTTATGCCTTTGCCAAAATGAGCGATGATGTTTATGATGGCTATGCTTTCTATTTAGCTTTTCTTCTTCATTATTCATTTTTTACTCCTGCTTTCTGTTAAAAGAACCAAAATTTTTTCTTTTTTTGAATTGGTGTATAATCTCTGGCTATAACAAACTCCCCATTGATGAGATTTTCAGCATTTTTTTCAAATTGTATTGCTTTTTGTTCACCAAAATCTTTAGCAATTTGATTTAAAGCTTCACTTAATACAAACTTACGTCCCTTTAAAGTATGTGCATCCGACGCAACAATTTGAACTAAATTATGTTCAACCAATGTATGTGATATTTCAGCTACATGCGAACCAAAACCACCGACATAACTTGTAGCTGTAACCTGTGCTAAAGCCCCCGCTTTAATAAAGTCGTATAACATATTTAAATTATTCTGAATTTCATGATTACGTTCTGGATGTACAATAACTGGAATTGTCCCCATTTTCTTTAAATTAAAAATCATATTCTCAGTATATCTGGGAACTCCATCATGTGGAAACTCCAGTAACATGTATCGTTTATCCTCATCTATTCCTAGTAAATCATCATATTTATCCAACAGTTCACCATTGATATGTACTTCTTGACTTGGAAAAACTGTTAAATTTATTCCTCGCCTATCTAGCTCAGCTTGAAACTCATCAGCAACTCTAATAACATCTTGTGCATGATTAGTATAATTACGATCAAGATGATGTGGAGTAGCTAAAATATGTGTAACTCCGTCAGCAACTGCTTCTTGAGCTAATTGCAATGAATGATCTAAATCTGGAGAACCATCATCAATACCTGGTAGAATGTGACAATGCAAATCTACTATTTTCTCAAAATTCATATTAATAATCCTTTTCTGATAATCAAATAATATAAAAATCACATCTATTATACAAAACTCCACCCTTAAATTCATTAAGGGCAAACAAAAAATCGACAATTGTTGCCGATTTTTAAATAAATTTATTAAGTCTACTTTTCAGTAATTGGTTTATCCAATACTTAATTAATAAGAAAGTAAGAAATAAAGTTATACTTACCATTCGGTTAACAAAAGAAAGCTACAACTTACTCCTTAGTGGATATTATATATTAAAAGTATTTCAAATTACAATACTAATTACTAAACTAAAAGTTCCTACCTAAAAAGATAAGAGCTTTATTACAGCTATACATTATTAAATAAATTTATTTTTCTTTTCCGTATCCATAGTAACCATAATAACCATCTGTAGAAGCATCTACATCATTTAATACTGCTCCTATAATATGAGCATTAACATGCTTAAGCAAATCTACAGCTTGTCGAACTTCCTCTTTTTCCGCAAATCCTTGACGAACAATCAAAATTGTCCCATCAACTTTAGCTGATAAAAGTTGAGCATCAGTTACAGATAAAACTGGAGGTGCATCATAGATAACTAAATCTAACTTTTCTTCTAATGCTTCACGTAATTTATTCATACGTCTAGAACCCATTAATTCAGATGGATTAGGAGGAATAGGACCAGCTGGAATGACAAAAAGATTATCTGCAGTTGTTTCATAAATAACATCATTAATATTAAATTCTCTATCAGTTAAGAAATTGGTCAACCCTCTTGGATCGGCTATACCAAAGGTAGAAGCAATTGTTGGTCTACGTAAGTCAGCATCGACTAATAAAGTAGACAATCCTTGTTTAGCAAAGGATGCAGCAATATTTGCAGCCATAGTAGATTTTCCTTCAGAAGCAACAGATGAAGTAATCATTAAAGATTTATACTCTGTATCTGCACTAGAAAATGTAATGTTCGTACGAATAGTATTAAATTGTTCAGTATCTACAGAAGTTGGTTTAGCAACTGTTACTAAATAAACACCTTTTTCCATACTATTAGTATCTAGTTTATTTTTCTTCTTAAATAATGCCATATCTCTTATCCTCCTTTCTAAACTCTACGACGACGTGGCGTACTAATTTCTTCTTCATCACTACCATTAGAAATTTTATTTCTAGCAATAGCTTCAACTATACCGTAATCATTATCATTAATATCTAAGTGATAAACAGAACCTATGTTGGTTAAGCCTAATTCATCAGTTAAGAAATTGCTATCCTTGACTGTTTTATCTGTAAATTCTTTAATAAATGCAATAGATGTCCCTATAATTAAACCTACTAATAATCCCATTAAAGCATATAATTTTTTATTAGGCGATACTGGCTTATTATTTACTTTGGCTTTAGACACAATAGTTACATTATCCACTTGCATCATTTTTTTGACTTTTTTAGTAAAAATCTTCCCAATTGTATTAGCTATATCAGCAGCAACATATGCATTTTTATCAGTCACAGTCACTGTTACAACCTGTGAATTGGTTTGATTTGACACTTTAATAGACTTTTCTAAAGTACTTAAATTTCCCTGGTAATTATCCGTACGCTTAGCTTCTTTAAGAACCGGAGATAAAATGATAGGTTTCGTCAAAACATCCTTATATGTATTAATTGCTTGCAAATCTGCTTGTTGTGCCGCATATTGTACTTGTGCATTATTTGCCTTTTGATTAACTAAAATATCTATATTAGAACTATATTTAGGTGTAATAAAAGAGAATGTAAGTATCGAAGACACTATCTCCCCTAGTACTATCCAAAATAATATTGAAAATAAATTTTTCTTAATTATTGTTAACACCATATTTATATTAAATTCTGTATTTCCCAATTTTCTATCCATTTTTACTCCTCACATTACACCTACAAAACTAGCAACACAACGTTTATTTCTAATGCATCTTTTACTTTTTCTATTCCATCAATGCTACACTTAATTTCTATATCCCCATACTCTTTTCCACCCAGATTTGTCACATTTTTTATTTTTATATATTTATCTACATCTTTAGGTATATAACTTATACATACAAGTCCACATAATCTCACAATCTTATTTTCACTAAGATGAAGATCGTTATAACTAGCATCATTATCATCAATCGTAAGTACACCTCTTATTTCATTACATGTAGAGGTTATCTGCATCTCACAATCTCCAATCTCTATACCATTCTCTATACCATTGATTTTCAATTCAAAAAATTGAATGTTTTCACTATTTACTTCGTACATCTCATAACTACCCCTTTCAATAATAATTTTAAATTAGAATCAAGTATAATTTGCACCACAATTAATAGTATCCCTACCATAAATATAGTAATGTTACTTTTCAAAATATATACAGATAAACATGACACTATAAACATAATATGCAAATATATAGTTTTTCTAAAATTAATTCTTATTTTCCCTAATTTTTTCATATATTTATATCTCAATAAAGAGACTACAAAAAATGACACAGCATTTGCAACTGCAGCACCATTTAAACCAATCATATTCAAGAATACAACCGTTAATATCACATTAATAATTGCTCCATACACAGTTGTTGTTAAAATACCAACAGTTTTTTTATTAGCTGTATACATAGTCCCTAAAAAACTAGCTATATTAGTATATATAACTGATAACAATAATATTGGAATTAACTTCCACCCATTATATTTTCATGAATATTTTTTCTTAATTTTTCCTGTTTTATCAATCTAGACACAGGACAAATTTTCTAATTTATGCAAATTTAGTGCTTACTTGCAGAAATTTTTATATTTCTTCGGTGTCTAAATATGTCAATAATTAAAAAAGTCTATTGTCACTTTATGTGTTGCGATAATAGACTCTAACAAAATTATTCACTTGTTAATTTTACTTAACTTCACTTAAAAACTCATCCAACGCTTCTTTCCAATCTGGAAATACAAAGCCTGTTTCCTTGGCTAACTTCATTACACTATAATGTGGTCTGAATGCAGCTGTTGGATATTGATCTGAAGTTACAGGTTGTACATCAACATCTGTATCTTTCAATATCTCTTTAGCAAATTCATACCATGAGCATTGACCATCATTACAACAATGATATACCCCATATTCGACATTGTTATCTACCAAGTATGTCAAAAATTCTGCTAATGTTCTAGTCCATGTAGGGCGTCCTACTTGATCATCAACAACTGTCAACTTATCATGATTCTTTGCCAGATTTAACATAGTATATACGAAGTTATGTCCCCATTGTCCATATACCCAAGCAGTTCTAATTATGTAGTACTTATCGCAATATTTTTGTACTGCTTCTTCACCAGCAAGCTTTGCTTTACCATATTCATTACGTGGCCCTTTGGGATCATCTGGTAAATATTCGCCACTTGTACGATTACCATCGAAAACATAATCAGTACTTACATAAAGCAATGTTGCCCCAACTTTTTGACATGCTTTAGCAATATTTTCTGTTCCATCAACATTAACTTTCCAGTTAAGTTCTTTACCCTCTCCTTCAGCCTTATCCACTGCTGTATAAGCTGCACAATGATAAACCACTTCTGGTTTATTCTTCTCAAAATAAGCATCTACTGCAGCCTTATCTGTTATATCTAATCCTTGTGAATCTTCTGCTAGATACTCTTGTCCACGTTCATCTAACAAATGTTGCATTTCTTGACCTAATTGTCCATTTGCACCAGTAATTAAAATTTTCATTTAATATCTTCCTTCCAATGATAAAGTAAAACCCCAGGAAAACCTGGGGAAATTTTTATTGCCCATTTTTAGCGTACTTAGCTTCAACCGCAGCTTTTTGGTCTTGCCACCATTCACGATGATTAGTGTACCAATCAATTGTTGCCTTTAGGCCTTCTTCAAAATTAGTGTATTGAGGTTCCCAACCTAATTCATTACGTAATTTACTTGCATCAATAGCATAGCGCAAATCATGTCCTGGACGATCTTTAACTTGATCGTAAGCGTCTGCTGGTTGTCCCATTAATTTCAAAATTAACTCTAGAACTTCTTTGTTGTTTTTTTCTCCATCAGCACCTATTAGGTATGTTTCACCAATTTTACCTTCATTCAAAATTTTCCAAACAGCACTTGAATGATCATTAGTATGGATCCAGTCACGTACATTTTTCCCTGTTCCATACAACTTTGGACGAATACCACTCAAAATATTTGTTATCTGACGTGGGATAAATTTTTCAATATGTTGGTAAGGACCATAATTATTTGAACAATTGGAAATAGTTGCTTTTAATCCAAATGAACGCACCCATGCTCTAACCAACAAGTCTGAACTTGCCTTTGAAGATGAGTAAGGACTACTTGGCTTATATGGAGATTCAGGTGTGAACTTTTCACCTGGGCCTTCACCATGTCCTGGTAAATCTTCACGCAATGGTAAGTCACCATAAACTTCATCAGTAGAAACATGATGGAAACGTACATCGTACTTAGTACATGCTTCAATTAAGACCGATGTTCCAACAATATTAGTTTGAATAAAAGGATCAGGATTTCTAAGTGAGTTATCATTATGACTTTCAGCAGCATAATGTACCACCGCATCAGCATTTTGAACTAACTTATCTACTAATTCCTTATCACAAATATCTCCGACAACTAACTCTACACGATCTTCTGGCAAGCCAGCAAGATTTTCTTTATTTCCAGCATATGTTAGCTTATCCAATACTGTCACATAAACTTCAGGATGATTATTAACTACATAATGTACAAAGTTTGAACCAATGAATCCAGCTCCACCAGTTACTATAATATTTTTAAACATTCAATGACCTTCCTAAATTCATAAAATAATTATTAATTACCATACTTACAGAAAATTATATTTTCTTTTATACCAAAATGACAGAAATTATGAAAATTATCAGTTATATTCCACTACCTAATAGTTATTCTAGATCCTAATCATCTAAAAAATACTCTAATGATGAATCCAGTCTTTTAAAATATTCTTTTGGATAATATTCACTAATACTATTCTTTACATCCATTGGATTAAGATTATTATTAGCTACTTTTTTAATTGACTTAGCTAATTCTTTTATATTTCCCATTGGATAACTGTAACCATTTATATTTTCTTTTACAATGTCATCATAACTCTTAAATTTACTTGTTATCACAGGTATGCCTCTAGCCACAGTTTCTAGCATTACCATGGAAAGTCCTTCATATTTTGAAGTCATTATTAAGGCTGTTGGTCTTTCACTTATTTTATCCCATAAATCTGGAGTCCAACCATGCCAAGTAATTTTTTTTGAAACTCCTATCTTTTCAGCATAGCTTTGACAAGACTCAAGTTCTTCCCCCGTACCATAAATATCTAAATGAACATTATCCACTTCTTTAATTCCCATTAACATTTCACGCAAATTCTTTTGTCCGTCTAACATGACCCTACCTGCATAAAACAGATTAATTCGCTTGCTATTATTCGTTTCCGGTAATACATCACATTCTTCTATTGGATTGAAGATTAACTTAATCTTCCCTCTAGGTATTCTTAAGTCTTCTAGTTGTTTTTCGATTGTTCTACTAATAGCTAAATGTCCATCTGCATACGGTAAAGTACGTTCAGTATCAAACATATCTTGATCAGTTAATGAATAATGAAACCATGAAATAACTTGATACTTTTTATTTAAGAATTTTTTTATTTTACTGCCTAATAAAACCATCTTAGGACTCAATGATATATAATCCGTATTTTTTTCAAATAAAAATAACTTTAAAATAAAAAGTAGTTTAGAAATATTGTTCTTTCCTTTAAACATATTAATTTTTACTTTATCGTCTATCTTCTCTAGCCATTCTTTTTCTTCAGGAATATTACTTAGTGTAAGTGTAATTTCATAGTTATTAACTAGATGATTTAAGACTTTTATTAATACAGTCTCTGTACCACCAGTACCGGATAATTCACTACATAAAAAGTTTAATTTTTTCACTATCCCAACTCCTTCCTATAATTACTCCAACTTCTCAGTCTAAACATCAATCTAGCTAGAGGGCGCATTCCCAATTTTATGAAAAACACTGGTAAAAATCTTGGTGACATACAATCCTTTAATCTCATTTGCTTAATAGCTGCATTGATTATTTTATTTTTTAGTAACTTGTTAGATTTGCGTACTTTAGAACTAAAGTCACTATTATCACCATAGTTAAATATCTCTCTGACCATCATGATATTCATTTGAATTACTGTATATTGATAAAATGCTGATTTTAATTCCGGAGTATTATTAAAAATATCTTCTTGTACAACCTCTAAAGACTCCAAATATCCTGGAATCTTACTTTGCTTATTCTTTCCTCTCATTACCGAAACATTATCTATTGAGTAATGATACAAAATAGTGTTATTAGAAGTTATCTCCTTACATTTTTGTAAATACCTTACTAAAAATTCACTATCTTCTGATAATTTCAAATTCTCATTAAACTTTATATTATTTTCATGAACCGTTTCAGCTTTATAAACTTTTCCCCAAACCGTCATATACTTAGTTGGATTACTCAACATTATAGATAAGGCTCCAACATTAGTATTAGGTACTTCTGCTAATAATATTGGAGTATTACCATGTTCAAAGTTGAATATCACCAAATCACTGTTGCTTTGTGCAACTATATTTTTTAAATTCTTTAATGATCCTTCTACATAATAATCATCAGAATCTAAAAATAAAAGATACTCACCTTGCGCTTGATTAATTCCCTTATTTCTTGCGAAAGATACCCCACCGATTGTACTAGTAAAGTGAATATTACCATTATCTTTCATAAAATCATGGACCAACTCAACCGTTCCATCTTGAGAACCATCATCGACTATGATGATTTCGTATTCTGATTTATCTAGCTGTTTTGTAACACTTTCAATTGCCC
>SKEM01001323.1_pt1 | contig 11239 bp, 10 predicted proteins | sample 4826731 | NCBI WGS metagenome assembly SKEM01 (sample SAMN11008809, study PRJNA524170) | human gut metagenome | biome: Human fecal sample; material: Feces; isolation source: fecal sample from pouch patient p37 | host: Homo sapiens | place: Israel: Tel-Aviv | collected 2015-07-27
GTAATTTATAATTGCTGTATTTTTATTTAATCTATTTAACATATTTTTATCTTTAGCAATTAAAAATTATATTACATATTAATGCAAAAAATTCTCTAGTATAATTTAGTATAAACAAGGCCCCATTTGAGCTTGATGTATAAAATGTAGTATTTGCATATCCTACTCTCTTAGATATTATCTTACTTCTAAGCGTGTGAAAGTCAGTTGTTATAACTTTTATATTTAAATTTTCTATTTTCTTATGTGAATCGCCTTCTATTATTTTTTTAGAAAAACAAAAATTTTCTTTTGTTGTTCTTGACTTATCTTCCATAATAATATTTTTTTCGTCTATTCCCTTAGATAGTAAATAACTTTTCATTGCAGAAGCTTCACTTATATTTTCACCTCTACCTTGTCCTCCCGATACTATTATCTTTGGATTGTCATGTGTTAAATACAAATATTCTACACAGCTATCTAATCTTTCTTTAAGACTCTGGCTTATTTTATTTTTATTTACTAATGCGCCTAAAACTATTATATAATCACATTTTGTATCTAAGTCGTGTTTTGGATATAAAACCATTATAGATTCTACTAAGATAAATATTATCAAGACACAACAAATCACCCCCTTTACAATTTTGTATAGTGTACATTTTTTATTTAAATATTTTTTTATAAAGTGATATATAAAACATAGTAATCCCAAAATTAAAAACAAATACTTAAACATTAAAAGGGACATAAAATTTATTATTATAAAATAAAAAATAAAAAGAGAACCTACTATTAAATCTATATTTCTTTTTAACATATTGTAATTTTTTTAGTTTATCCTTTCTTCAATTTTATAAAAGTGGTGCAAACATTCTTATTATCAATCTCAAAACTTTTCTTATACTACTTGTATTTTTACATTCCTCCATTGTGACTTTATGGCATCTTTTTAGAGTTTCTAAATAATCGTCTTTCATGGATTTTATGCTCTCTGTTTTATAAAGCCATACACCACATTCATAGTGAAGATAAAGGCTTCTAAAATCAAGATTTATACTTCCCACTACTCCATATTCATCATCAACTACGAATGTCTTAGCATGCATAAATCCTGGTGTAAATTCATAGATTTCTATTCCATCTTTAATAAAAGATTCATAATATGATTTTGTGACAGCGTGGACAAACTTTTTATCTGGAATATAAGGCGTTACAATTTTTATATCCACACCAGATTTTGCAGCGATTTTTAATGCTGTAGCCATTTCGTTATCGATTATAAGATATGGAGTGTTTATATAAATGTAGTCTTTTGCTTTATTTATCAAATTAAGATATACTGTTTCACCAATTGGTTCGTTGATAAGAGGGCTATCATCAAAAGGTTGGACATATCCTTTTGAATTATAATACTTATTTTTAGATGGTTTAAACTTAATATAATCTTCTTCTTTATTATCTATATAATCCCACATAGATAAAAACATCACAGTCAAATTCCATACAGCATCGCCTTTTAGCATAATTCCTGCATCTTTCCAATATCCGTGTTTTTCATATTCATTTATATATTCATCAGCTAAGTTTATGCCACCAGTAAAACCTACATCTCCATCTATAACTACTATTTTTCTATGATCTCTATTGTTAAGTCTTCTTGTAAAAAACGGCTTTATAGGATTAAAAACTCTACATTTTATTCCTTTTGCTTCTAAAGTATTCTTATAATTATGCGGAAGTGTTACTATGCATCCCACATCATCGTAAATAAGTCTTACATCTACACCTTGTTTTGCTTTTTCTTCTAAAATTTCTAATATAGAATTAAACATTTTTCCTTCTTGTATAATAAAATACTCTAAAAATATAAATTTCTCTGCTTTTTTTAATTCTCTCAAAAGTGCTTCAAATTTTTCTTCACCAATTTTAAAATAAGTTGTTTCTGTATTATTGTAAACTGGACATTTTGCATAATTTAAAATATATTCACTTTGATTTTTAGCGTATATACTTTTATCTCCAATTTTTTTTATTATCTCATCGTCTTGCTTTAGAGAGTTTGTCATCTCTATATTTTGTATAACCATCTTTAGTTTTTCCCTTGTACTAAGCTTATTTCCTCCATACAAAAGGTAAAAAAGACCTCCAAATATCGGAAAAATCATAACTGGTACAATCCATGCTATCTTATAACTTGGATTGCTTTTGTTATTTATAATTATAAAAACTATAATAATACTAAGCGTTAGAGAAGCTAAATAAAAATCAAAGAAACTTTCACTGTATTTTAATAAGAAGAATGATATAACCCCTATCTGCAATATAAATGAGCTTACTAAAAGTATTACCCTTTGTACAACCCTTTTTAATAAAACATTCATGATTTAACTCCTTTAAATATATTAACCCTATACTCCCTAATTTTAACAAGTTCTACATATATTATATTATGAAATTTATACTTTTTATTTAATACTAATAAATTATTTTTAAATTTTAAAAGAACCACTACATATCGATTATATACATAGTGGTTCTCTAAAATCAATTTTCTATACTAAAATTGCTAATTTATCATCTATCATCTTTTTAGCGATTTGTGGATTTGCTTGACCTTTTGAAGCTTTCATAACTTGTCCCATTAGATAACCTGCAGCTTGTTTTTTACCAGCTTTAAAGTCTTCTATTGATTGTGGATTATTTTTAAGCACTTCATCTACTAATTTTTCAAGTTCATCACTTGAACTTATTTGAGCAAGTCCTTTTTCTTCTATTATAACGTCTGGTGACTTATTAGTATCGAACATTTCTGCAAATACTTCTTTACCAGCAGTTTTACTTATTTTACCTTCATCTATAACTTGTATTAAATGAGCTAAATTTTTAGGATCCATAGTTATATCTTCTGGTTCTAATCCTTTTTTATTTAATAATCTAAGCATATCTCCTAATATGTAGTTGTCTACAACTTTAGGATCTACACCAAGTGCAACTGTATCTTCATAGAAATGTGCTAGAGTTTTGTTTGCAATTATTATAGATGCATCTTTTTGAGGTATTTTATAATCTCTAACAAATCTTTGTCTTTTCTCTGCTGGCATTTCTGGAAGATTAGCTCTTGTTTCATCTATAAATTCTTGTTGTATTATAATAGGTGTTAAATCTGGTTCTGGGAAATATCTGTAGTCATGAGCTTCTTCTTTTGAACGCATTGGTAAAGTTTTAGCTTTTGCAGCATCCCATCTTCTTGTTTCTTGTTTTATTTTATATTCTTCACCGTATTGATATAATTCTCTTTGTCTTTTTTCTTCTCTTTCTAGAGCTTTTTGAACTTCTCTAAATGAGTTTATATTTTTTATTTCGACTTTTGTTCCGTATTCTTCTTGTCCAACAGGTCTTATAGATATATTGGCATCACATCTTATTGAACCTTGTTCCATACGACAGTCAGATACTTCAGCATATTCAAGAATACCTTTTAATTGTCTCATAAATTCTGCAGCTTCTGCAGGAGAACGTAAATCTGGTTCTGTAACTATTTCTATTAGTGGCACACCACATCTGTTGTAGTCTATTAATGAATATGGTTCATCTTCTAAATGCACAAGTTTCCCTGCATCTTCTTCTATATGTATTCTATTTATTCTTACTTTAACTTCTTTTCCTTCAAAATCAAATTTAACAAGTCCTTCACCACACATTGGTATATCGTATTGTGATGTTTGGAAGTTTTTTGTTAAGTCAGGATAGAAGTAGTTTTTTCTGTCCATTTTATTGTAATTATTTATCTTACAACCAAGAGCAGTTCCAGCTTTTACTGCAAGTTTTATAACATCTTCATTTAATACTGGTAAAGTCCCTGGAATACCTAGACATATTGGACAAGTATTTTCATTAGGTTTTTTACCAAATTCTGTAGAACAGCTACAGAATATCTTTGTTTTTGTTTTTAATTCAGCATGTATTTCAAGCCCTATGACTGTTTCATATACCATAATCTACACCTCTCTATCAAATTGTAGTGCTAATTTCTTTTCAAGTTGATAAGCTACTTTATATATCTTATCTTCACTAAATGTATCTCCTATTAATTGGATACCTACTGGAAGTCCTTCTTTGCTCTTTCCTCCTGGCATTGATAATGCTGGAACTGTAGCTAAGTTTATATTTATTGTATAAATATCAGCTAAATACATTGCAGTTGGATCTTCACATCTTTCACCTATTTTAAATGGAAGTATTGGAGATACTGGTCCAAGTATTATATCGTATTTTTTGAAAGCTTCTTTAAATTCATCTTTTAATTTTGTTCTGAATTTTTGAGCTTTGTTGTAATAAGCATCATAGTAACCTGATGATAATGCATAAGTACCAAGCATTATTCTTCTTTTTACCTCTTTTCCAAATCCTTCACTTCTACTTTTTTCTATCATATCATCTACTGATGTGTAGTCTTTTGCTCTATATCCGTAGCTTACTGAGTTGAATCTCGCTAAGTTTGAACTAGCTTCAGCAGAAGATATTATGTAATATGGAGCAAGTCCATCTTTAGTTGATGGTAGTGAAAATTCTTCAACTTCACAACCTAATTCTTTTAAAGCTTCTAAGTCTTTAAGTACTATATCTTTTATTTCAGAATCTAGTCCTTTTTCTTCTATAAATTCTTTTGGTATACCTATTTTCATACCAGATATATCTTGACCTAATTCTTTTGTATAATCTACTTTTTCAAGTCCTTTTTTTGTAGTACAGTCTAAGTCATCTTCACCTGCTATTATATTTAATAAATAAGCATTGTCTTCTACATTCATAGAAAATGGTCCTATTTGATCAAGTGAAGAACCAAATGCTACAAGTCCAAATCTAGATACTAAGCCATAAGTTGGTTTCATACCTACAATACCGCAAAATGATGCTGGTTGTCTTATTGAACCACCAGTGTCAGAACCTAGTGCTAGTGGAACCATTTCAGACCCAACAGCAGCTGCTGAACCACCAGAAGACCCCCCTGGTACTCTAGTTATATCTATTGGGTTTTTAGTAACTTTCATAGCTGAATTTTCTGTTGAAGAACCCATAGCAAACTCATCTAAATTTGTTTTCCCTATAAGGATTGCATCCTCAGCTTGCAATTTTTTAATTACTGTTGCATCGTATGGTGGAACAAAATCTTCTAACATTTTTGATGCACAAGTTGTTCTTACACCATGTGTACATATATTATCTTTTATAGCTATTGGTATACCAGCAAGGCGTCCTAATTTTTCACCTTTAGCTACTTTTTCATCTATCTCTTTTGCTTTTTGTAGTGCTTCATCAGTTCTAAGTAATAAGAAAGCATCTATTTTATCTTCTTTTTTATTTATTGTATCTACATATGATTTAACTACATCATAGCTTTTTACTTCACCAGATTTTATCTTAGCTACTAATTCTTTTATACTCATTAAAACGTCCTCCTATTCAATGATTTTTGGCACTTCTATTGCAGTGTCTCTCATTGTCTTTACATTTCTAAATAAGTCTTCTATTTCACATTTTTTAGGAATGTCTTTTCTAGTTACTGAAACTGTTGGTCTTTTTTCTACAACATCGTCTAAGTCTAGAGCATCTAGTGTTTTAAATTGTTCTAATATATTTTCAAATTCTTTTGCAAATTTTTCAGCTTCATCTTCTTCAAAATGTAGCTTAGCTAATTGTGCGATGTATTTAACTTCATCTTTACTAATTGCCATAATATCTTCTCCTTTTTATTTGGATTTTGAGTAAGTTTTATATTTTACCATAATTTATTTTATGGAGTTAATCTCTTCATATCTCTTGGTACTAGTGTCGCTTCTCTTATATTTGAAAGTTTTAATATTTTCATAGTAAGTCTTTCAAGTCCTATAGCAAATCCTCCATGTGGTGGCATTCCATATTTAAATGTATCAAGATAGAAATCAAAGTCTTCTGGATTTAATCCAAATTTGATTATATTTTCTTTTAACATTTCATAGTCGTTTATTCTTTGACCACCTGTAGTTATTTCAAGTCCATCATATATTAAGTCAAAACTCTTTGTTAATGTTTTATCCTCATCATCAGGCATAGTATACATCGGTCTTTTTGCCACTGGATATTTAGTTAAAAATACAAATTCTGTACCATATTCTTTTTTAACGTAATCACAAATTAATTCTTCACCTTTTGCATCTATATTTCCAATTGGTGATTTTTTATTGTATTTTTCAAGAAGTATTTTGTGAGCTTCTTCTAAAGTTATTCTTGGTATTTTAACTTCATTTGGAAGTTCTACTTTATACATTTCTAATTCTTTTTTACAAACTTTATTTAGATGTTTAAATAAGTAATCTAAGAAACCTTCTTCTAAGTCCATAAGTTCGAATTCATCTTTTATAAATCCCATTTCAACATCTAAACTTACATATTCATTTAAATGTCTCCAAGTATTATGAAGCTCAGCTCTATATGCATGACCTATTTCATATACTCTTTCAAAACCTGCCCCTACCATCATTTGTTTATAAAATTGTGGTGATTGAGCTAAGAAAGATCTTCTATCAAAGTAATTTACTGTAAACATTTCAGAGCCACCTTCAGTAGATGAATCTATAATTTTTGCAGTATGTATTTGTTCAAAGTTTTTAGATCTTAGATAATCTCTAAAAGCTTGTTCTATTTCATTTTGAACTTTAAATATTGCACGTATTTCTGGTCTTCTAAGTGCTATTGTTCTGTGATCTAATTGTGTTTCTAAAGCCGCTTTATTTTTATAGCTGTTTATTTCAAATGGAAGTTTATCATAATATGTTCTTCCTAGTATTTTAATTTCATCTACAATTATTTCTATTCCACCTGGAGCCTTTTCATTTTTGCTTTTTTTACCTATTACTTCTATCGCATTTTCAAGTTTTAATCCTTCAATTTGTTCTTTATTTGTAACAAGTTGTATTATTCCACTTTTATCTCTTAATTTTACAAACACTATATTGCTCAAGTCAATTATTTTATAAACCCATCCTCTAAGTAATATAGTTTCATCTTGCGAGTCTTTTACTTCGCTTATAAAAGTTCTTTCTAATGTTTTATCTACTATCTGCATAACTTTCACCCTTTCTATAATACTAATATTATTTATTCCCCTTAATTTTTTGAATTAAAAAACCCGTCTCTATACTATCGTATAGGGACGGGATAACTTCCGCGGTACCACCCTAGTTGGCAAAAAGCCCAACTCTGTAAAGTACTATTATACTTTTTCTCCTTTAACGGTGAGACTCCGTTTAGCTTTACTCTTACAAAATGTAATTTCTTCTAACCACTCCAAAGCGTTGTTTCAACTTAAGTATCATATAGGCTTCCACCACTTCCTACTCTCTGTAAATCAAACTTAAATTTACTTTCTTTTTCATTGCATTTTTTTATTAACTTTTATTATGTATACATTGTAGACTAAAAAAATATTATTTGCAACCAGATTTTGTATTTTTTTCATATTTTTTTAATTTTCTCTAAATTTATATATATATTATATCTGTTTTTTAGTATTTTATACATTTTATATATGATTTTATATTAAAATTGTAATAATAATTATCAATAAAATATAAAAACTATATATTCTTATTCTAAGTTGATTTAATACTATCCATATTTTAATTAGATATGATATAATAGTTAGCAAAATTCAAATTTTTGGGAGGAATATTTTCATGATAATTAGAAATGCAAACATTATAGATATAGAAAATATTGCAAAGTTATATATTACAAATTGGAAAAATACATATAGTGAATTACTTCCTCAAGATTTTTTAGATAGTCTGACGGTAAATTCGGCTATATATAAATGGAGTAACTATTTAAATAGTGAAAATAATAAATTATTTGTAGCTTATGATGAGAATACCTTCTTAGGATTTGTTGCATCTAAAGTCGATGATGAAGATGCACATTGGTGGTATTTAGATTCACTTCATGTAAATAAAAATGCTAGAGGTCATGGAGTTGGCACAAAGTTAATTTATGAAGTTGGTAAATATGCATTAACTAATAATTATAAAAGTATGAGTATTTGTATTGTATGTGGAAATGACAATGCCGGAAATCTCTATAAAAAACTCGGTGCTACTCACTATAAGTACTTTGTAGATGATTTTGGTGGCACTAAATCAAATTCACAGAAATTAGTTTGGAGGGATTTAAGTATTTTTAAATAATTTTACTTAATAAAATTTATTATATTATATTTAAATGACCTTTTTATTAAGTATAGGATATGATTTTACATATCCTATACTTTGTATATATTATTTTTTATATTCTCCAAAATATCTTTCTAAAAGTCCTAAAAATGCTTTACCATGTCTTGCTTCATCTTTACACATTTCATGAATTGTATCATGTATAGCATCAAGACCTAATTCTTTTGCTTTTTTAGCTATTTTTAATTTTCCTTCTGCAGCTCCATATTCAGCTTCAACTCTAGCACTTAAATTAGCTTTTGTACATGGCTCTACTACCTCACCTAAAAGCTCTGCTATTTTTGCAGCATGTAATGCTTCTTCAGCTGCTATTTTGTCGTAAGTAACCCCTACTTCAGGATAGCCTTCTCTATCTGCAACTCTACCCATAGCTAAATACATCCCTACTTCTGTGCATTCGCCTATAAAGTGTGCTCTTAAATCTTCTAATAAATCTTCATCAATTCCTTTTGCACATCCCACATGATGTTCATCTGCCCAATCTAATTTATCTTTCTTTTCTACGAATTTGTCACTATTTACACCACACACTGGACATTTTTCTGGTGGTTCTTCACCTTCATATATGTATCCACAAACTGTACATACCCATTTTTTCATATTAAATCTCTCCTTTATTTTTTCTTAAGAATAGATATAAAAAAATTATCATATTTATTTATATATTCTTTTATGTATCTTTACATATTACATAAATTATTTACATCTAATTCTAGGTATATTTTGGACTAATTTCTCAAAAAATATACACGAATATATAATTTATCTAAGGAGGTTTCTATGAACTTTCTCAATATTTTTTTAACTGGATTCGCTCTTTCTATGGATGCATTTGCAGTTTCTGTAACTAAAGGCATAACCCTAAAAAACATAAATTCTAAAATTGCCTTTAAAATTGCTTTTTCCTTCGGTTTTTTTCAAGGTGTAATGCCTCTTATCGGATGGTTTTTAGGAATTAGATTTGAATCTTACATAAAATCTATAGATCATTGGATTGCTTTTTTCTTATTAGGTTTTATAGGCCTTAAAATGATTTTTGAAGCATTAGAAAGCAACAAAATAGACTTTAAAAATGAAGCTGAAAAAAACACTTATATGCAAAGTATAGCAACTATAGACAACAAAGAAATCCTTGTATTATCAATAGCTACAAGTATAGATGCTCTTGCAGTCGGCGTAAGTTTTGCATTTTTAAGTATTTCAATCTTTCCCGTTTGCTTTAGTATTTTTCTTATAACTTTAATAGTATGCTTCTTAGGTGTATTAATCGGTAAAAAACTTGGCTCTGTATTTAAAAATTATGCACAGATTGTAGGAGGAGTTATTTTAGTATTTATAGGTATTAGTATATTAAACGAACATACTCATTTTATTTCTAAATTCTTTTATTAAATTATAAGACATGCTATTTTATGTAAAACTTTTCTATCTCTTAATAAATAAAAATGCCTAAACACAAATATTTTGTACTTAGGCATTTTTATTTCTATATTTAATTTATTATCTATCTTATAAATGATATACTCTCTTAACCCTTTCACCTATAACACTTAATGTTTCATTAGTTATAGTATTGCTAAGTAAACTTATTTGGTTTACAGATAAGTAATTATCGCCATCTTGTCCTATTAAAGTAACTGTATCTCCTTCTTTTACATCTATTCCAGATACGTCTATCATCATTTGGTCCATGCAAACATTACCTATTTGTCTTGCATATTTTCCATTTACTAAAACTTTCATATCTTTTTTAGATACAAGTCTTGATAAACCATCTGCATATCCTATAGTTACTGTTGCAACTTTTATAGTTTCTGTAGCAGTGAAGTTGTTACCATATCCTACAGATTGTCCTGGAGTTACATCTTTAACCATTGCTACTTTACATCTTAATGAAAGTGGAGCTTCAAACTTCATTCCATTTGGTAAATTATCTAATGTATCATCTAGTGGATCTGATGGCACACCATATAATATGATACCTGGTCTTGCTAAATCATAATGTAAATCTCTATATGTTACTATACCATAGCTATTTTGAAGATGTACATTACCAAGTTCAAATCCATCAGCTTTTAATTTATTTATTACATAATCAAAGTTTGCTATTTGTTGTTTTGTAAACACTATATCAGCTTCTAATTTACTATCTGATCTAGATAAATGTGAGAATATACCTTCTACTTTTATATTATCTAAAGTGTATATTTTTTCAATTAAATCCATATGTTCTTTTGGTTCACCTAATCTATTCATACCTGTGTTTAATTTTACATAACCTCTTACAGTTCCAGGTAATTTGCTTAATTCTTCAGCATATGCTTCATTTGCTAATGTTTGGCATAAATCATATTTGATTAAATCATCTTTTTGACAAGAAGGAGTCCATCCTAATATTATTATGTCACCTTTTATGCCGCCTTCTCTAAGTTTTATAGCTTCTTCTATACAAGCAACAGCAAAATATTTTATTCCTAAACTTTCAAAATATTTAGCTACTACTACATCCCCATGTCCGTAAGCATTTGCTTTTACTACACCAACTATTTGTACATCATCATGTAAAAGTTCTTTTATAACTTCTATATTATGTTTAAACTTAGATAAATCAATTTCTACCCAAGCTCTAAGTTTAGAAGTATCGATTTCCGCTTGGCTATTATAAATTTTAGTTTCCATATTGATCCCCCTTGATATTGTAAATACCGTTGTTTTGAAAGTAAGTTTTATTTAAAATAAATATGCTATAACCTACTTTTAAGTAAATTATAGCATATTTTTCCAAACTCAATCATATTTTTTTAATAATTCTTAAAATTAAATAAATAATACTTTATAATTAAAAACATAAGAACAAACGTTCATGAAAGGGTGATTATTTAATGGCAAATATTGATGAAAATAAATTAAAAGCAATTGAGAATGCGATGAGTCAAATTGAGAAACAATTTGGTAAAGGGTCTATAATGAAATTAGGTGAACATAGC
>SKEM01001324.1_pt1 | contig 11238 bp, 10 predicted proteins | sample 4826731 | NCBI WGS metagenome assembly SKEM01 (sample SAMN11008809, study PRJNA524170) | human gut metagenome | biome: Human fecal sample; material: Feces; isolation source: fecal sample from pouch patient p37 | host: Homo sapiens | place: Israel: Tel-Aviv | collected 2015-07-27
GGGCCCCGGGCGGGGCGGGGAGGCCCGCCGAAGGCGTGGACGGGCTTGGCGGGAGCGGCCCGAGGAACGAGGACCGCGGATGGTAGCCGAGGCGGACCTCCCCGCCCCGTCCTCCCTCAGCCCTCGGCGTCGAGGATGGCGTTGACGCGGTCGACCTTGGCGGTGAGCTGACCGTCCCAGCCGGGGCGGATGTCCGCCTTCATGACGAGCGCGACGCGGGGGCTGACCTCGGCCACCGCCATCGTCGCCTCCTTGACGACGGCCATGACCTCGTCCCACTCCCCCTCGAGGGTCGTGAACATCGAGGTGGTCTCGTTGGGCAGGCCGGAGTCGCGCACCACCTTGATGGCGCGGGCGACGGCCGCGGAGACGGAGCCGTCGGGGTCGTCGGTGGTGGTGGGGGACACGGAGAAGGCGAGGAGCATGCCCCCATGGTGCCCCCTCACAGCGCGACGAGCACCTGGACCATGACGATCTTGACGACGATCGCCAGGGCGAAGAGGGTCGCGTAGCCGGCCTCGACCCGCTCGTCGTCGCGCTTGGACAGGGCGAAGGCGAGGATCGCCGGCTGCCCGACGAGCCCGGCCAGGCCCCCGGCGGCCCGCGGCGCGCTCACGCCGGCCCACTTGGCGCCCGCGAGCAGGACGACGGCGTTGACGACGACGATGAGCGCGGACAGCCCGCCGACAGCCAGCCCCGTCAGGGAGAAGGCGCTCGCCGCGAAGGCCTGCCCGGAGGCGAGCCCGATGGCCGCGAGGAAGAAGAGGAGCCCGAGCTGGCGGATGGTCGCGTTGGCGGCGTGCGGGAGGACCCAGACGAAGGGGCCGGTGCGCTCCACCCATCCGAGCACCATGCCGACGACGAGCGGCCCCGCGGCCACGCCGAGCTTGAGAGTGATGCCGCCGGGCAGCGGGACGGGGACGAGCCCGACGAGGACGCCGAGCGCCATGCCGAGCCCCACGGAGAAGGCGTCGATCTGGGAGATGGACTTCTCGGAGTCGCCGAAGAAGTCGGCGGCGTCCTCGAGGCGGCCGGAGGGGACGACGGCGAGGACGCGGTCCCCGAACTCGAGGACGAGGTCGTCGCGGGCGAGGAGGTCGAGGTCGCCGCGCTTGACGCGGGTGACGGTGCCCTGGAAGCGGTCGTGCATGTCGAGCTCGCCGATCGTCATGCCGGCGACGCGGGTGGAGGAGACGGTGAGGCGGCGGTAGTCGACGACGGTGCGGTCCTTGGCGAGGCAGCGGTTGAAGCCGGTGCCGAGGTCGTGCACGGCCTCCTCGATGGCGCCGGGCGCCCCGACGATGACGACCTTGTCCCCGGGCAGGAGCTCCTCGCCGGGGTGGACGACGCGGGTGACGCCGTCGCGCTCGAGGTAGGAGATGCGGATGCGGTTCTCCTTGAAGGCGCGCATCTCGGTCAGCCGCACCTTCTGGAGGAGGTAGACGCTCGTGGCGGTGATGCCGTCGGCGGAGGCGGGGCGCGGATCGCGGCGGGCGGGCCAGGGGCGGTTGATGACGACGGAGACGATGATGATGGCGACGGCGACGCCCACCGGGTAGGCGAGGGCGTAGCCGACGCTCGGCTCCTGGTTGCCGGCGGCCTCGATGGCGGCGTCGAGCACCGGGGAGGTGAGCGCCCCGGCGTAGGCGCCGGAGTCCATGGCGGCGCTGACCCCGGTGAGGTGGGAGTAGAGGGCCCCGGCCCCGCCGGCGACGACGAGCGCGGCGACGCACAGGCTCATGAGGGGCAGCTGCCGCTTGAGGTCGCGGAAGAAGGTGCCACCGGCCCCGATGCCGACCGTGTAGCAGAACAGGCCGAGGCCGAGCGCGCGCAGGAGCTCGAGGTTCGCGCCGAGGCGCGGGTCGAGGGCGCCGACGGCGAGGCCGACGAAGAGCGCGCCGGCGGCGCCGAAGCGGATGGGGCCGAGTGGGATCTGCCCGACGGCGGTGCCCAGGCCGATGACGAGGAAGACGGTGAGCAGGGGCGCCGAGACGAGGAGGTCGACCACTGGGGAGAGGAGGTCGTGCACGGGCTCAGCCTACGGGCCGCCGCCTGCGGGCCGCCTCCTGCGAGCACCGACCGTGACCGCCGGCGGCGCCGGCTCAGGCGGCGCCGGGGCCCGACAGACGCGCTCAGGCGTCGGGCGTCGTCGTCCCGACGGCGCGCCCCGCGCGCACGTCCGCGAGCGCGGCGTCGACCATGGCGTGCAGGGTGGCGATGTCGGCGTCGTTCGAGGCGAGGTCGAGGCGCTCGGTGTCGACGGTGAGGACCTGGGAGGCGGAGTAGGAGTTGTAGACCCAGTCGTCGTAGCCGGACCACAGGCGCCGGTAGTACTCGACGAGGGAGTCGTCCTGCTCGAAGTCGCGGCCGCGGGCGGCGATGCGGCCCATGAGGACGTCGAAGGGGGCGCGCAGGTAGACGAAGAGGTCGGGGGACTTCTTGGGGAGCTCGTGGATCTCCTCGATCATGTTGTCGAGGAGGTTCTCGTAGAGGGCGAACTCGTCGGGGCTGATGCGGCCGAGGTCGGTGTTGACCTTCGCGAAGTACCAGTCCTCGTAGATGGAGCGGTCCAGGACGTTGTCGTCGTGGACCATGGCGCGCTTGATGGAGCGGAAGCGGGAGGAGAGGAACTCCAGCTGCAGCATGAAGGGGTAGCGGCGGGCCTCCTGCTCCTCAGGCGGGGCCGTGTAGAACAGCGGCAGGATCTTGGAGGAGGTGACGTCCTCGTAGAAGACCTCGGAGCCGAGGTGCTCGCCCAGGAGACGGGCCGTCGTCGTCTTGCCGGCGCCGATGGCGCCTCCCACCACGATCACCGACACGACCTCATCTTCCTGCGTAGGGCACGGGGGTGCGGCACCCGGGGCGGTGCCGCGGCCCCGCGAGCGTAGGGGGCGCCGGGCGCCGGGCGGAAGACGCGGCTGCGTGAGATGCGTCGGGGTGGGCCTCCCGGGGCCCGGGCCTCCCGGGGCCCGGGCGTGCGGCGGGCCCGGGCGTCGCGGTCCCACCGGCGGGGCCGCTACGATCGGGAGGGTGAGCGACGAGCAGAGCACGACCACCCGCAAGCCCTTCGACGACGGCGCCACCTCCGACGCCGCCCCCGCCCGCGAGGAGCTCACCTGGGAGCTCTTCGGCCAGGCGGAGCGCGAGCTCTCCGCGCAGATCGTCGCCTCCGGGTGGATCCCGGACCTCATCATCGCCATCGCCCGCGGCGGCCTCATCCCCGCCGGCGCCATCGGCTACGCGATCGGCATCAAGGCCATGGGCGCGATGAACGTGGAGTTCTACACGGGCATCGGCCAGACCCTCGAGGAGCCCGTCATCCTGCCCCCGCTCATGGACGCCTCCGAGCTGCCCGGCAAGAAGGTCCTCGTCGTCGACGACGTCGCCGACTCCGGCAAGACGCTCAAGATGGTCATGGAGCTCCTCCGGCACCAGGGCCTCGACCTGGGCGGCGAGTCCGTGCCGGTCGACGCCCGCTCGGCCGTCATCTACAGGAAGCCCCGCAGCGTCTTCGAGCCCGACTACTGCTGGCGCGAGACCGACAAGTGGATCAACTTCCCCTGGTCGGTGCTGCCGGTCATCACGCCCGCCTCCGTCGCGGCGCAGGCCGGGACGGCTGCCGCCGAGGCGGACCAGGAGGCGGCCGACCAGGCCGACGCCCGCGCCCAGGACTGACGCGGCGCTCCACCAGGCTCACGGCGCCCGCCGCCCCCTTCGCGGGGCGGCGGGCGCCGTCGTCGTCCCACCCGTCCGGCCGACACGGAGCGGCCCTCAACCGCCCGAATGTCAGACATCCTCCTGCGCGTCCCCTAGACTTCTCCCTGTCCGCGCGGCCCCACGCGCAATCCCGAGCTCCCAAAGGCGGAAGCACCATGGATACCCAGGAACAGCAGGCGCTGCCCGCGTACACCGCGGAGGAAGAGCGCTACGTCATCAGGAACAAGGCAGGCGTCCCCGTCGGCGTCCGCCCCCACCACACGTGGACCCCGCGGTCGATCGCCACGTGGGTGGTCATCACCGCGCTCGGCGTGCTGGGCTGGTGGATGCTCGCCGTCGTGCGCGGCGAGAACGTCAACACCGTGTGGTTCGTCGTCACGGCCGTGTGCACCTACGCGATCGGCTACCGCTTCTACGCGCTCTACATCCAGCGCACCATCATGCGGCCCGACGACTCCAACGCCACCCCGGCCGAGCGCATCAACAACGGCCGCGACTTCGACCCCACGCACCGCGTCGTCCTCTACGGCCACCACTTCGCCGCCATCGCCGGCGCCGGCCCGCTCGTCGGCCCCGTCCTCGCCTCCCAGATGGGCTACCTGCCCGGGACGCTGTGGATCATCCTCGGCGTCGTCCTCGCCGGCGCCGTCCAGGACATGCTCGTCCTGTTCTTCTCGATGCGCCGCGGCGGCCGCTCGCTCGGCCAGATGGCCACCGACGAGATCGGCCGGATCGGCGGCGTCGTCGCCACCGTCGTCGTCCTCGTCATGCTCATGATCGTCCTCGCGGTCCTCGCCATGGTCTGCGTCAACGCGCTGGCCGAGTCCCCCTGGGGCGTCTTCAGCGTCGGCATGACCATCCCGATCGCCATTTGCATGGGCCTGTGGCTGCGCTTCGTCCAGCCCGGCAAGATCACCCAGGTCTCGCTCGTCGGCTTCGCCATCCTCATCGGCGTCATCATCGGCGGGCGCTGGGTCGCCGAGTCCTCCTTCGGCCAGTACCTCCACCTGTCCCCCACGACCCTCGTGTGGGCCATGATCGTCTACGGCTTCCTCGCCGCGGTCCTGCCCGTGTGGGTCCTGCTCACCCCGCGCGACTACCTGTCCACCTTCATGAAGGTCGGCACGATCGTCGTCCTCGCCGCCGGCATCCTCATCGTGCGACCCGTCGTGCAGATGGCCGCCGTCACCGAGTTCGCCACCAACACCGCCGGCCCCGTCTTCGCCGGCAAGCTCTTCCCCTTCCTCTTCATCACGATCGCCTGCGGCGCCCTGTCCGGCATGCACGCCACGGTCTCCTCGGGCACGAGCCCCAAGATGATCCAGAAGGAGTCCCAGGTCCGCATGATCGGCTACGCCGGCATGCTCATGGAGTCCTTCGTCGCGATCATGGCGCTCGCCGCCGCCGTGTCCCTCTCCCCCGGCATCTACTTCTCCATGAACACCTCCGAGGCGACCATGGACAAGCTCGCCGGGGACGACGTCGTCGCCACCGCCCAGTCCCGCGAGGACGTCGCGGCCGCCGCCGTCGCCAACATGGGCGTCACCGACGCCCACGGCGACTCCCTCATGCCCGTGTGGGAGTCCTGGGACGAGAACGGCACCCCGACGACCTACACCGGCGCGGACGCCCTCAAGCAGGTCGCCTCCGACGTCGGCGAGCCGAGCGTCATCTCCCGCACCGGCGGCGCCCCCACGCTCTCCGTGGGCATGGCGCACATCCTCCACCAGATCGGCGGAGGCCGGACCATGATGGGCTTCTGGTACCACTTCGCCATCATGTTCGAGGCGCTGTTCATCCTCTCCGCCGTCGACGCCGTCACCCGCGTGGCCCGCTTCCAGCTGGGCGACGCCCTGGGCAACGTCTGGCCGAGGTTCAAGGACCCGTCCTGGCACGTCGGCGCCTGGGCCACCACCGCCGTCGTCGTCGCCGCCTGGGGCTCCCTGCTCCTCATGGGCGTGACCGACCCGCGCGGCGGCATCCAGACGCTCTACCCGCTGTTCGGCATCGCCAACCAGCTCATCGCGGCGGTTGCGCTGCTCCTGTGCCTCGTCATGACCGTGCGCAAGGGCTACCTCAAGCACGCCTGGATCCCGGCGCTGCCGCTCGTGTTCGACACGGTCGTCACCTTCACGGCGTCGTGGCAGAAGATCTTCTCGACCGACCCACGCGTGGGCTACTTCCAGCAGTGGCGCGACGCGAAGGCCCTCCTGCCGACGCTCACCGCCGCGCAGGCCGTCTCCGACACCCAGGCGGTCATCCGCAACACGATGATCCAGGGGACGCTGTCGATCGTCTTCCTCGTCATGGTCGCCTTCGTCATGGTGTGCGCCTGCATCACGATGATCCGCTCCGTGCGCGCGGGTGACACGACGACCTCGGAGGACCCGTACCAGGAGTCGAACTTCTACGCGCCCGAGCACCTCTTCGCCTCGAAGCTGGAGAAGAAGCTCGTCACCGAGTACGAGGTCGTCGGCGATCCGGCCCTCATCCCGGGGAGCGGTCACGCGAAGGCGGAGGCCTGAGCGATGGCGCCCAGCGGCACCGCGGGCGGGACGCGGGGGACGACGGCGGCGACGCCGTCGGCCGGCTCCCGTGTCCGCTCGCGCCTCGCGCAGGCCCGTGGGCTGTGGCGGGACTTCACGGGTGAGTCGGCCTACGACCGCTACGTGGAGCGGCACCGCCGCGAGCATCCGGACCACCCGCCCATGAGCGAGCGCGAGTGGTGGCGGGCGAAGGCCGACTACGACGAGTCCAACGTCCAGGCCCGCTGCTGCTGAGCGCCGCACCCGCCACGACGCCCGCCGTTCCCCCGAGGGAACGGCGGGCGTCGTCGTGCGTGACTCGTGGTCGGTTTTCGCGCTTTCTGAACCGCCGGTGAGTGCCGGATCCCGCAGATCGGCGCGATGACGCGGGCGCACCCGCTCTCAGCGCCGGCCGGATGGCCGGAAGGTGCGAGAACCGACCACGAACGACACCGACACTGTCCAGAACTCGTCACTTTCAGGGTCAGAAGCAGCCGCCGCCGTCCAAGAACTAGGAGATTCCACCGACCGCCGTGCTGCCGGATCCCGGCGGGACGCTGAAGTGACGAGTTCTGGACAGTACGAGCGCCCGGCGCCCCGAAGGGCACCGGGCGCTCAGTCGTCCGGGCCAAGCGGGCTCTCAGCCGCGGCCGGGGATGACGCCGGCGGGCGGGCCGGGGCGCACCGGCGTCCTGAGGAGCTCAGTGACGTCCTCCGCGTAGGGGAAGGTGCCCGGCTGGTACGAGCAGGACTCGTCGGTGGCGTGCAGGTTCCCCGTCATGTTGTAGGCGCGGGCGCGCGAGCCGCCGCAGACCCGCTTGTACTCGCAGGCGCCGCACTTGCCCTCGAGGAGGTCGGGGTTGCGCACGCCGGTGAAGACCTCGCTGGACCGGTAGATCTCGGTCAGCGACGACTCGCGGACGTTGCCGGCGCTCTTCTCGAGGAAGCCGGACGGGGTCACGTCGCCGACGTGGGAGACGAACATGAAGCCGTTGCCGGAGGACACGGTGATCGGCGGGCGACGACGGCGCTCCCCGTGGTCCAGCCCGAGCGCCACGATCTTCTCGTGGAGTCGGCGGTAGAGCGGCCCGAGGTGCATCGCCTCGATCATCTCCTCGCCCTCGATCCCGCGCTGGGCGAGGACGTGGCGCTGCAGGGAGACGCGGCGGAAGTGGTGCCCCTCCGTGGTGCGCACGGGCACCACCTCGCCCATGTCGTAGAAGGCGTTGAGCACGTCCTCGACCTCGTTGGCGTCCAGGGCGCCGAGGTCGACGCCGCGGCCGGTGGGGACCAGGAGGAAGCCGGACCAGGTCATGGCGCCGTGCTCGCGGACGAGGGCGGCGATGTCGGGCAGCTCGAGGACGTTGTGGCGGGCGACGACGGAGTTGATCTGGACGCGCATGCCGAGCTCGCGGGCGGCCTCCCAGCCGGCGATGGTGCGGTCGAAGGTCTTCTCCAGGCCGCGGAAGGCGTCGTGGGTGGCGGCGGTGGCGCCGTCGAGGGACAGGGAGATGACGTTGACGCCGACGTCCTGCAGCTCGGCGAGGTGCTCCTTGGTGAGCTTGTCGGTGCCCGAGGGGGACAGGGCGACGTGGAGGCCGATCTCGGTGCCGTAGGCGGCGAGCTCGGCGAGGTCGGGGCGCTCGAAGCAGTCGCCGCCGGTGATGATGAAGATGACGGCGGGCTGGCCGAAGGAGGCGGCCTCGTCCATGAGGGCCTTGGCCTCGTCGAGGGTGAGCTCGTTCGGGTCGCGGAAGGGGACGGCCTCGGCGCGGCAGTGGCGGCAGGCGAGGGCGCAGGCGCGGGTGGCCTCCCAGGTGACGAGCATGGGGCGCATGGCGGGGTCGTGGCGCTGCGTGCGCACGGGCTTGCCGCCAGTCCTCGAGCCGGCACTGCCGCCGGGGCGGGGCTGCTTGCTGACGTCGTGTGCGGTCGTGGGAGGTGCCTGGGTCACGCACCGATACTACGGATGACGCCGGGACAATACCGAGGACCTCCGCGCGGCCGACGTCGGGCGATGCCCGACGGCGCCCGACGGCGCGACGAGCCTCACGTCCACGGCGCCCCGCCGTACCAGGTGCCGTCCAGGCGCCCCGCCTAGCCTCGGCCCGTGCCGCAGACCTCCGACGCCGTCTCCCCCGCTCTCCCGACCGCCGCCTCGACGGCGACCGCCGGGACCGGCGCCCGCACCCGCCGTCGTCCGCACCTGGGTGAGAAGGGGCGCCACCGCGCCCGCCTCATCGCCGGGGCCTACCTCGCCGTCGTGCTCGTGGCCGTCACCTGGCCCTCGGGGTCCGACGTCGCCGGCGCGAAGTCCGTCCTCGGGCTCTGGTTCCTCACGCCCGAGCAGAAGGACGTCACCCTCAACCTCGTCATGGTCGCGCCGCTCACCCTGCTCGCGACGCTGGGCTGGCCGCGCGTGCCGTGGTGGGCCTGGGCGCTCATGGGCTGCGGCCTCGGCTGCGGCGCCGAGCTCACGCAGCACCTGCTCCCCGCCCTGGGCCGCCGCGCCTCGTGGTGGAACGTCCTGGAGAACGGGGCGGGTGCGTGGGCGGGGGCCGTCGTCGCCGAGCTCGCCGTGCGCTGGGCCCACCGAGATCGGGCCTGAGTCCAGCGGGCACGGCAGAGGGCCCGGGCTGATCTCTCAGCACCGGGCCCTCGGCTCGTTCGTGCGCGGGGGGGGACTCGAACCCCCATGAACGTAAGTTCACACGGACCTGAACCGTGCGCGTCTACCAATTCCGCCACTCGCGCGAAGCGAGGACGACGATAGCGGCACCGGGCCCGCCCCGTCCAATCCTGCCGCGAAGGCGACTCCGTGAGACCGCTCACGAGGACCGGCCGTCCCCACGCCACGGGGCCTGCCCGCCCGGGCGGGCGCAGCCGCTACCATGTCACCGACTGTCGCAGGTCGCGTCACCGCGGGGACCCCCACGGCCACCGCGCTCCGCGATGCAGCCGTCACCACCTGGAGGAGGGTCCATTGGGATTCCTGGACAAGTTCGAGAAGGGCGTCGAGAGCGTCGCCAACCGCGCCATGTCGCGCTTCTCCGACGACGTCGAGCCCATCGAGATCGCCTCGAAGCTCCGCGAGACCATGGACAAGCGCGCCGCGTCCTTCGCCCGCGACCGCTCCGTCGTCCCGAACGTCTTCCGCATCCACCTCGCCCCCAGCGACGTCGAGCGCCTGCGCTCCTGGGGCGAGGAGGAGATGGTGACCCAGATGGAGGACGTCGCCACCACCCACGCCGGCGAGCAGGGCTACTCCTTCGTCGGCCCGGTCGAGGTCTCCTTCGTCGAGGACGACGCCCTCACGGCCCCCGCCATCGAGATCGAGTCCTCCACCCGCCGCGGGGCCGCCGCCCCGGCCGCCGCCGCGCCCGCCTCGCCGCCGCACCCGATCCTCGACATCGACGGCCAGCGCTACCTCCTCACCGGCCCCGTCACGGTCATCGGCCGCGGCTCGGAGGCGGACATCATCGTCGACGACTCCGGCGTCTCGCGCCGCCACCTCGAGATCCGCCTCACCCAGGGCCACGCCATCGCGACGGACCTGGGCTCCACGAACGGCACCTTCGTCGAGGGTCACCGCGTCGACGCCGCCACCCTCTTGGACGGCAACACGCTCACGATCGGCCGCACCCGGATCATGTTCTGGGACGGCAGCCAGGCAGCCGGGGCGAACGGGTGAGCGAGCTCGCCTTCACGCTCGCGCGGCTGGGCTTCCTCGTCCTGCTGTGGGTGTTCGTCGCCCTCGTCGTGCGCGCCCTGCGCCGCGACGCCGTCGACGCTGGCTCGTCCGCGCCCACGGCCCCCCGGCGTCGCTCCGCCCAGGCGGCCGCCTCCGAGGCCCCCGCGAAGGGCCGCCGCAAGGGCGCCTCCCGCCTCGTCATCACCGAGGGCCCCCTCGCCGGCTCCACGGTCCCCCTGTCCCCCACGAGCATCGTCATCGGCCGCTCCCCGGCCTGCACGCTCGTCCTCGACGACTCCTACGCCTCCTCCCGCCACGCCCGCGTCTTCCCCAAGGACGGCGCCTGGTGGCTCGAGGACCTCGGCTCCACCAACGGCACGACGCTGTCCGGCCGGCCCGTCAACGGCGCCGTCGAGCTGCCCGTCGGCGCCCCGGTGCGCATCGGCCAGACCACCCTGGAGCTGCGCCCGTGACCGTCTCGCTGCGCTACGCCGCCCGCTCCGACGTCGGCATGGTCCGCGCCTCCAACCAGGACTCCGCCTACGCCGGCCCGCACCTCGTCGTCCTGTGCGACGGCATGGGCGGCCCCGCCGGCGGCGACATCGCCTCCGCCGTCGCCGTCGAGCACCTCATGCCGCTGGACGCCGACTCCCACCAGGCCGGCGAGCTCCTCGGCCTCCTGCGCGACGCCGTCCAGGACGCGCACGCCGAGCTCATCTCCCGCTCCTCCGAGGACCCGGACCTCGCGGGCCTGGGCACCACGTGCATCGCGATCATGCGCAGCGGGAACAAGCTCGCCATGGTCCACGTCGGCGACTCCCGCGCCTACCTCCTGCGCGACGGCGAGCTCACCCAGGTCACCACCGACCACACCTTCGTCGAGTACCTCGTCGAGACGGGCCGCCTCACCCGCGAGCAGGCCCGCCGCCACCCGCAGCGCTCCGTCCTCCTGCGCGTCCTCGGCGACGCCGAGGGCGACGTCCAGCTCGACGAGTCCATCCGCGAGGCCGTCCCCGGGGACCGCTGGCTCCTGTGCTCCGACGGCCTGTGCGGCCCGGTCTCCGCCGAGACGATCGGCGAGGTCCTCGCCACCGTCGAGGACCCGGGTGAGGCCGCCGACCAGCTCATCGACCTCGCGCTGCGCGCCGGCGGACCCGACAACGTCACCGCCGTCGTCGTCGACGTCGTGGACGACGACCCCCAGCCCCAGACGGACCCGCAGGTGGTCGGCTCCGCGGCCGGCCGCCGCCAGCGCCGCCGCACGGCAGCCTCCGTCGGCTCCCCCGCCGAGCCGGCCCCCGGCTC
>SKEM01001329.1_pt1 | contig 11213 bp, 7 predicted proteins | sample 4826731 | NCBI WGS metagenome assembly SKEM01 (sample SAMN11008809, study PRJNA524170) | human gut metagenome | biome: Human fecal sample; material: Feces; isolation source: fecal sample from pouch patient p37 | host: Homo sapiens | place: Israel: Tel-Aviv | collected 2015-07-27
GCGCACTACCACAGCGGTAATTTCCCAGACGCCGCTGCCCATTAGCTGGGCGAGCATCGGTTTACCTGCCGTTCCTGCCGGCTCCCCGTCGTCAGAGACACCCAGCTGGGGAGAATCCTCCGGCGCGCCCGCCACCCCCGCCCCCGCCTGCGGCGGGCCCCCCCGCCCCGCCCTGGGCCCCGCCTCAGCGCAGCAGAGCGAGGACGACGGCGGCCGAGCGCGCCGCCGCCTCGTCGGCGCCGATGTGGAAGTCCTGACCGGCCTCCGGGCCGCACAGGTCGGAGACCCCGCGCACCGAGGCGAAGGGGACGCCGGCCGTCGTCGCCACCTGGGCGAGCGCCGTCGACTCCATGTCCGTGCTCACCGCGCCGGGGAAGAGCTCGCGCGTGTCCGCGACGTTCGCCGCCGTGACGAAGGAGCCGCCCGCGAGCATCTGCCCGGTGTGCACGTGGGCGCCGCCCGAGGTCGGGGTCGCGGCGCGCAGTGCCCCCTCGGCGCGCTCCTGGACGAGCGCGAGGAGGCCCTCGTCGCCGAGGAAGACGGCCGGCTGGCCCGGGGTCTGGCCGAGGTCGTAGCCGAAGGCGGTGGCGTCGACGTCGTTGTAGGCGAGGGTCGTCGAGGCGCAGACGTCCCCGACCTCGACGGCGCGGCCGAGCCCGCCGGTGGTGCCCGCGGAGACGACGACCTCGGGGCGCACCTGGAGGAGCGCGGCGGCCAGCGCGCTCGCGGCCGCGACGAGCCCGATGCCGGTGCGCACGAGGAGGACCTCGCGGCCGTCGAGGTCGAGGCCCACGGCCTGCGCGGCGTCGCCGAGGAGCTCGACGGCGGGCGCGTCCTCGAGCCGGGGCAGGGCGTCGAGGAAGGGCTGCGCCTCCTCGGGCATGGCGGCGAGGACGACGGCGGCGACGGGGCGGGGCTCGGTGGCGGTCATGCCCCGACCCTACTGACCCGCGCTGCCGCTGAGCTCGGTCAGGTGTCCACGGCTGGGGCGGTCCGTTGGAGCCGGGACGATCGCGAGGTCACGATGTCCCGATCTCGGGGTCACGATGTCCCGATCTCGGTGGGTGCAGCGTCAGGTGCGGGGGCAGTCCTCGGAGGAGGCGGCCGCGGCGAGGCGGGTGAGGATCGCCGGGTCCATGCTGGCCAGGTCGGCCGCCGGCTCGGCGTCGTCGTCGACGGGCACGGACAGGCCGAGGATGATCGCGTTGATGACGAAGCGCAGGGCGTCGTCGGGCCGCATCCCCAGGCTGGAGGCGCTCGGCGTCGAGGCCGCCTCCTGGGAGATGGAGTCGAGGAAGAAGAGGACGACGACGTCGGCGACGGCGGAGGCCGGCACGAGCGGGCGGCGCCCCATGCGGGCCAGGAGGTCCTCGACGATCCCGGACAGCGTCGCCGTGAACTCCTCGCGGGTGGCTACGGGGATCTCGGGAGTCTCGGGGTGGCGCATCCGGCGCAGCGTGTACTCGGTGGTGATGAGGTACATGGTGCGGGCGTCGGGGCGGATGGAGTCGAGCAGGCCCATGAGGACGTCGACGGTGACGTCCCCCTCGAGCCCGGCGACGACCTCCTCGACCCGGGCGATGAGCGCCTGGGAGCGCCCGATGATCGCCTCGGAGAGGACCTCGTCGAGGGAGGAGTAGTTGGAGTAGAAGGCGCCGCGCGTGAAGCCGGCGGCCTTGACGACGTCGTCGATGCGGGCGCCCTCGAGGCCCTTGGCGGCGACGACGTCGGCGGCGGCGCGCACGAGGGCCGCGCGGGTGTTCTCCCGCTTGCGGAGTCGTTTCTCGTCGCGTGACTGGCGCACGTCGCTGCGTGCTTCCTTGAGCACCTCGGCGTTGAGGAGCTTGGGGCGAGGGGGCATGTCTTCTCCAGGAGCGGGTGGGGTGACCAGGGTAGGCCCTGTCGGCGGCCTCACACGGCCACCTGATTTCCGTACACGAGTATATCGAGTACATTCGTATACGGAAAGAGCCCCTGCTCACCCTCCCGGTGGGCTTCCCGAAAGGATCGTGCGTTGTCCGCACTCCTGTACCGCCTCGGACGCTGGTGCGCGTCCCACGCGAAGCGCGTCGTCGCCGCGTGGCTCGCGATCATCGCGCTGTTCGCGGCCGTCGTCGTCCTCCACGGCTTCGACATGAACGGCCCCTACACGCTGTCCGGCACCGAGTCCATGGAGGGCCTCACCGTCCTCCAGAACCGCCTCCCGCAGATCGCCGGCACCTCCGACGAGGTGCTCTTCACCTCCGAGGACGGGGACATCGAGTCCCACAAGGCCGAGATCGAGGACTTCGTCGACGAGGTCAAGGAGATCGACGGCGTCGCCTCCGTCTCCGCCCCCTTCGGCGCGAAGCAGGACCAGGCGACCAGCACCCCCGCCCAGGAGTCCACCGTCTCGAAGGACGGCAGGTCCGTCATCGTCCAGGTCATCGCCGACGCCGACTACGGCAGCGTCAACACCGGCCAGACCGACAAGGCGAAGGACCTCGCCAAGGAGCTCAGCACCCTCGTCTCCTCCACCGAGAAGTCGACCGGCCTCACCATCCACCAGTCCGAGGCGATCGGCAAGGAGGTGCAGATGGGCGCCAGCGCCGCCGAGGTCATCGGCGTCGTCGTCGCCGGCATCGTCCTGCTCATCACCTTCGGCTCCTTCCTCGCCGCGGGCGCCCCCCTGGTCTCCTCCCTCATCGGCGTCGCCTCCGGCATGCTCGGCGTCCTCGCCGTGTCCAAGTGGAGCCCCGTCGTCCCGCTCGCCCCGACGCTCGCCATGATGCTCGGCCTCGCCGTCGGCATCGACTACGCGCTCTTCATCATCTCCCGCGCCCGCGAGTACCTGACGGAGGACCCCGCCCACCCCGACCGCGAGCTCGCCACCCCGGCCGAGGCCGCCGGCCGCGCCGTCGCCACCGCGGGGTCCGCCGTCGTCTTCGCCGGGACCACCGTCGTCGTCGCCCTCCTCGGGCTCGCCGTCTGCGGCATCCCCTTCCTCACCCTCATGGGCGTCGCCGCGGCCTTCGTCGTCGCCATGGCCGTCCTCGTCGCCCTCACCTTCACCCCGGCCCTCATCGGGATGATCGGCGTGCGCATGCGCCCCAACCCGCTGCGCGCCCGCCGCGAGGCCGCCAAGGCCGCCGCCGGCACGAAGTCCTTCCCGCAGCGCTGGGTCGCCTTCGTCACCGCCAAGCCCTGGATCACGGTCGTCGCCGTCATCGCGATCCTCGGCACCCTCACGCTCCCCGCCAAGGCCCTCCACCTCGCCCTCACCGACGACGGCTACGAGGCGAAGGACACCGTCGCCCGCCAGACCTACGACGCCATCTCCGACGCGTACGGCCCCGGCTACAACTCGCCGATCATCGTCATCGCCGACATCACCAACACCAGGACCCCGATCGACACCGTCAACGACCTCGCCGACGAGATCGGCAAGATCCCCGGCGTCGACGACGTCGCCATGGCCACCCCGAACTCCGACGGCACCCTCGGCGTCATCGAGATCCGCCCGGCATACGGCCAGGCCGACACCCGCACCGAGGACGTCGTCAAGACCATCCGCAACAACGCCTCCCACTACAAGTCCGAGTACGGCATCACGGACGTCATGGTCACCGGCCAGACCGCCGTCGCCATCGACATCGGCCAGTCGCTCTCCGACGCCATGCTCCCCTTCGGCATCGTCGTCGTCGGCCTGTCCCTCGTCCTCCTGCTCATCGTGTTCCGCTCCGTCGCGGTCCCGGTGACGGCGACCCTCGGCTACATCCTGTCGCTGGGCGCCGGCATGGGCGTCACCGGCGCCATCTTCGGATGGGGCTGGTTGGCCGACTTCTTCGACGTCCCCAAGGTCGGCGCGGTCATCTGCTTCCTGCCCGTCATCACCATGGGCATCCTCTTCGGCCTGGCCATGGACTACGAGGTCTTCCTCGTCTCCCGCATGCGCGAGGAGTGGACGCACCACCACGACGCCCGCCAGGCCGTCCTGTCCGGGTACACCGGCTCCGCCCGCGTCGTCTCCGCCGCCGCCGTCATCATGACCGCCGTCTTCGCCGGATTCATCCCGGCCGAGCTCGTCATCATCAAGCCCATCGCGGTCTCGCTGGCCTTCGGCATCTTCTTCGACGCCTTCCTGGTCCGCCAGACCTTCATCCCGGCGATCATGATGGCGCTCGGCGAGAAGGCCTGGTGGATGCCGGCCTGGCTCGACCGCAACCTGCCGATCATCGACGTCGAGGGCGAGGGCCTCCAGCGGACCCTCGAGCACAACGACTGGACCGCCGAGCACGGCGAGGTCGCGGTGCGAGCGGACGACGTCCGCGTCTCCGACGCCGACGGCGCCGCCCTGGCCCACCTCGACCTCACGGTCGCCGCCGGCGAGGTCGCCCTCGTCCGCACCGCCGAGCCGATCGCCCGACGCGCCCTCCAGGCGCTCATCGGCGGCCGCCTCCAGCCCACCAGCGGCATCCTCGTCATCGGCGGGCACGTCCTGCCCGACGGCACCGCCGCCATCCAGGCCATGACCACCGCGGTCCACGCCTACGACGACGAGATCGACGAGCGCGTCCGCGTCGTCGTCGTCGACGACCCCGGCGAGCGACGCTGGAAGCGCGCCGCCGAGCTCGCCCGGCAGGGCGTCGCCGTCATCGTCACCACCGACGCCGAGAAGCCCTCCATGGCCCCGCCGAGCGCCGACGTCGCGATCACGACCCTCATCGACGTCGCCGCCGACGGCACCGCCCACGTCCGCCGCGCCCCCGAGCGCCGCGCCGCCGCCCCCGAGCGGGACGACGCCGGCACCCCGGACGCCGGCTCCCCGGACGCCGCGCCGGGCCGCCCCGGGCGCCACTCGATCCTCCACGCCACCCCCACCTCCGGAACCGAGGCACACGCATGCACCGCCGCAGCTGGATCCTCGCGATCCTCGTCATCCTCGTGCCCGCGCTCGCGGGCGTCATGGTCGTCACCGCGGCGACCTCCGGCACCGCCCAGGCCGCCAGCGTGCCCGCGGCCGTCGTCAACCTCGACGGCACCGGCGCCACCACCTCCGACGGCACCGCCCTGCCCGCCGGCCGCCTCCTCGTGGGCCGCCTCACCAACCCGGACGAGGCCCTCACCGAGAAGTCCTCCACCGGCGCCACCACCTCCACCCTCGACTACTCCGTCGTGGACGAGGACGCCGCGAAGAAGGGGCTCGAGGACGGCACCTACGACGTCGTCGTCACCATCCCGAAGGGCTTCTCCGAGGCCATCGTCAAGACCCTCGACGGCACGCCGACGCAGGCGAGCGTCCAGGTTCAGACGAACGACGCCGGCTCCTCCTCGATCGGCTCGGTCAGCTCCGACATCGTCTCCGCCGCCGCCGACTCCCTCGGCACGACGGTCTCCGTGGCCTACCTCAACGGCTCGCTCACCGCGATGACGACCCTCCACGACAAGCTCGGCGAGGCCTCCGACGGCGCGACCGCCCTCGCCTCCGGCGCCGCCGCGCTCGACGACGGCATCGACTCGGCCGACGACGGCGCGCAGCAGCTCTCGACCGGCGCCGACAGCCTCGCCGACGGCCTCGCCCAGCTCGAGTCCGGCGCCGCGACGCTGAGCTCCGGCACCTCCACCGCCGACTCCGGCGCCAACACGCTGGCCACCGGCGCGAGCACCCTCGCCTCCGGCGCCCAGACCGCCGCCTCGGGCGTGAGCAGGCTGGACTCCGGCGCCGCCCAGCTCGACTCCGGTGCCAGCGCCCTCGCCACCGGCGCCAGCACCCTGTCCGACGGCGTGAGCTCCTACGCCGGCGGCGTCGCCCAGGCCCGCGACGGACTCACCACCGTGCAGCCCGGCCAGACGCAGTCGCTCGACGACGGCGCCGCCGCTCTCGCCCAGGGCGTCTCCCAGTACACGGGCGGCGTCCAGACGGTCTACGACGGCATGACGCAGCCTCAGACGAAGGACGGCACGTCCCTCGTCGACGGTGCCGATGCCGTCGCCGACGGCCTCGAGCAGCTCGACGCCGCGACCAGCACCGTCGACACCACCAAGCTGGCGAAGGCTGCGACCGCGGCCTCCGACCTCTCCGCCTTCCTCGGCGACGCCCAGCAGGTCCAGCAGGCCGCGAGCGCGCTGTGCCAGGACGCCGCGAACGACGCGAACCTCGCCGCCGCCTGCAAGGCCCTCGACGACGCCCTCGCCGGCAGCGACGTCCAGAACCAGGTGAAGACCGCCTCGACGGACCTCAGCACCGCGGCGACCCAGATGCAGGCCCTCACCGAGCTGCTCCAGAAGAACCCGACCACCGGCACGAGCACGATGAACGACCTCGCCACTGGCGCCCGCAGCGTCTCGAACGGCGTCAACCAGGTCTCCTCCGGCATCAAGACCAACCTCCTCGGCTCCAACGCCACCCAGCTCAACAACGGCGCCGCCGCCATCTCGAAGGGCCTCGGCACCTCCTCCGACGTGTACGACCCGAGCACCGGCACGGGCAGGACCGAGACCGGCGTCCTCAACTACCTCGTCGCCCAGAGCTCCACCCTCACCTCCGGCGCCTCGCAGCTCTCCTCCGGCGCCTCGACCCTGTCGACCGGCGCGAGCAGCCTCCACTCGGGCACCTCGCAGCTCGTCACGGGCGCCTCCGCCCTGTCGACCGGCGCCACGAGCCTCTCGGCCGGAGCCTCCAGCCTCGCCGACGGCCTCGACCGCCTGGCCACCGGCGCCTCCACGCTGGCGACCAGCACGGGCACCGCCGCCGCCGGCGCCACGACGCTCTCCGACGGCGCCTCCACCCTGGCGGACGGCACCGGCAAGCTCGCCGACGGCTCCTCCGAGCTCAAGGACGGCACCCAGACCCTCTCCGACGGGCTGTCCTCGGCCAAGGACAAGGTGCCCTCCTACACCGACGAGGAGGCCTCCGCGCTGGCCACCGCCCTCGCCCAGCCGGTCGACGTCAGCACCGACGAGTCCGGTGAGGCCTCCACGGCCACCTCGATCGCCCCGAACGCGATCGCCGTCGCCCTGTGGATCGGCGCCCTCGTCATCGTCTCCGGCCTCGGCCTCATGAGCCGCCGCCGCGTCGAGGCCCCCATGAGCCCGGCCCGGCTCGCGGCCGCCTCGCTCAAGCCCGCACTCGTCCTGGCCGCCGTCCAGGCCCTCGCGCTCGTCGCGATCGTCGCCTTCGCCGGCGCCCACGTGAACGGCGTCTGGAAGGTCCTGCTGCTCTCGGTCGTCGCGGCCCTGTCGATGACGGTGCTGCACGCGGCCCTCGTCGCCGCCCTCGGCTCGCGCGGCGGTACCGCGGTCTCGCTGCTGGCGCTCGTCCTGCAGGCCGCGTGCCTCTTCGCGACGACGGTCCCGCAGTCCCTCACGGGCCTGTACTCGACGGCGAACGGCTTCATGCCGGTCACTGTCCTGGCTTCGGCGCTGCGCGGCGTCATGCTCGGCGCCTCGGGCGTCGTCACCCCGGCCAGCGCCGTCGTCACCCTCGTCGTCTGGGGGGCGGGCTCGGCCCTCGCCATGACGCTGTCGGTCCGCCGTCGCCGGGCGACGAGCCTGGCCGGCCTGCGCCACGACCTCGCCGCCGCCTGAGCGGCGGAAGACCGCCGGCCCGGCGGCCGTCCGCACCCAGCCCGCCGAGATCGGGACATGTCGACTCTGAGATCGGGCCGGTATCCCCAGCATGGGGGTGCCGGCCCGATCTCGCGGTCAGGAAGTCCCGATCTCAGTGCGGTCGGGGCGGCCGTGCGGGGTGCTCGAGGTGCTCCTCGAGCCACGGGTCGGTGAGGGAGTGGAAGCGCTCCGGGAAGGTGCGGCGCACGCAGTGCGGGGCGCCGACGACGACCGCCCCGGCCACGTTCGGGTTCCCGCGGCCCGTCACGGCGGGGAAGTAGCTGCCGCGCAGGACGACGCGGCGCGTGCCCGTGATGATGAGGGTCGGGACCGCCAGGTCGTCGACGATCGTCTCCCACGGGGTCGGCGGGGCGACGCAGCCCAGGGCGATGAAGCGCAGGTCGACGCCGCTGGAGGCCTCGACGCTCGCCCGCACCTCCTCGTGCGACCACGTCGGGTTGTCGCGCGTCTCGAGGGCGAAGCGAGCCACCGGGTCCGCCGCGATCCCGCGCATCTCGCGCACCTGCCGGTACGCGTTGAGGCGCAGGAGCCGGTTCCAGGCGGGCGTCGTGAAGGCCGGGTCCTCCCCGATCGCGGCGTCGACGAGGTCCGGGCGCCGCGCGGCGACCTCGAGGCTCGTCACCCCGCCCATGGAGTGCCCGACGACGACGAGGGGCGCCGTGAGGGGGCCGGCGTCCGGGGCGTCGGGCGAGGGGCGCAGGCCGGGGGCGCGCAGGTCCTCGAGGGTCGACTCGAGGTCCTCGGCGAGGCGGGCGCCCGCCGTCGTCTGCGAGACGAGGTCGGCGTCCTCCCAGCGGGGCGAGTCCCCGTGCCCGCGGGCGTCCAGCGCGACGACGCGGTAGCCGGCGGCCGTCCAGTGCTCGACGGCGCCGGCCCAGCACGCGGCCGAGTCCGTGATGCCGTGGGACAGGACGAGGACGGGCGCGGCGGCGTCGTCGAGCGTGCCGTGCAGGTGGCGGGCGATGGGCTCGGCGGCCGGGGCCGGCCGCTGGTGCGCTGCGACGTCGTCGGCCCTGGCGTCGCCGGGTGCGGGGACGGCGTCGCCCGGTGCGGGAAGAGGCTCGACGGCCTCGGCGGAGGTCACGGGGCGAGCCTATGCGCGGCGGACGGCGCTCGAGGGAGGCGGCGGGTGCGGGGAGCCCAGGAGGGGAGGCGACTCGGCCGGTGGGGTTGCGCGGTCGGGTGGTGCGCGCCCGTCACCTCAGACGATCGGGATCTCGTGGACCTCGTTGTCGCGCGGCGCGGAGGAGTACACGGTCCACACCCGCCCGGAGGTCAGGGTGAGGTCGATGCGGACGACGTCGGGCCCGCCCATGGCCTCGGGGACGTCCTCGACGGCCGCGGACGCGGTGCACGAGAACCAGCCGGTGTGCGGGGCCGGGGTGGGGCCGGCGAGGGTGCCGCGCGCGTCGCCGTTGATCTGCTCGATCTTGTGCGCGGTGCGCGTGGTGAGGACGCCGACGTGGTCGGCCCGGCCGGCAGGGTCCGGCTGGGTGAGGACGGGGCGCGTGTGCGGCCCCTCGGAGTCGATGGTCGTGAAGAGGACCGTGGTGCCCGGGGCGACGAGGTCACGGACGGAAGGCAGTGCCGAGTTGTACGCGGCGACGGAGTCAGGGACGGCTCGCATGGGTGAATCATCCCATCGCCCGGAGGAGTCGTCTGACCTCGACGTCCGCACGATTCCGCGAAATTGCGGGCGTATAAGTGTCTCCGATCACGAAGGCGCCGGAAGAGTGGGGGTGGTGTCTTGTCACCCGAGGGTGAGTGCTCGTTCTTGCAGAACGGAGGGACGATCGGGTGTCGATCGGCGTCCTGACCGCGTAAACCCCCGGTGCCGCCCCGGTGCGCCTGGGGGACAGGCGCCCTCCCAGGCGGACGGTGCAGGATCGACCCGACACCCCGACCGCGAGGAGGAACCGCCATGACCGCACCGGTGACTGATCACTCACACGGCGCCGATGAGGGGGGACGGGTGAACGGGCCCCGTCCCGTCGTCCCCGCCGCCTGGGTCGCGCTCGCGGACTTCCCCGCCGTCGAGCTCTCCACGCCGACCATGCGCACCATCGACGCCGCGACGAGCCCCGCTTCGGCGTCGTCCACCTCGACGTCGAGTACGCCGTCAAGGACGGCGTCGCCCGCCACCTCCAGATCATCATGCCGCCGCGCCACCGCGCGCGGCCGGGCACCGCCGACGACCGCTACCCCACGATCCTCTACGTCCAGGGCTCCGCCTTCCACGAGCAGGACCTCGGCCTCGAGCTCGCCAACCTCGCCGGCTTCGCCCGCCGCGGCTACGTCATCGCCATCGTCCAGTACCGCGGCAGCGAGATCGCGCCCTTCCCCGCCCAGGCCAAGGACGCCAAGACCGCCGTGCGCTGGCTGCGCGAGCACGCCGCCGAGTGCCACGTCGACTCGGGCCGGATGGCCATGCGGGGCGACTCCTCCGGCGGCCATACCACCCTCATGACCTACGCGACCGGCACCGCGGGCGCCGACGACGACCCCGCCTACTCCGACGAGCCCGTCACCGAGGAGCTCGGCCTGCGCGCCTTCGTCGACTACTACGGCCCCACCCACATCGGCCGCACGAACGAGTACCCCTCGATCCAGGACCACCGCGACGCCGAGTCCCCCGAGGGCTGCCTCATCGGCGGCGTCCGCGTCGACGAGCACCCCGAGCTCGTCGCCCCCACCGTCGTCTGGGACCACGTCCCGCCCGCGGGCGAGCGGGCCCTGCCGCCGCTGCTCGTCATCCACGGGGACAAGGACCGGATCGTGTCCTTCTCCCAGTCCGTCCGGCTCGTCGAGGACCTCGAGACCAAGGGCCAGGACGTCACCTCCTACCGGCTCGCCGGCGCCGACCACGGCGGCCCCGCCTTCTGGCAGGACGAGGTCCTCGACGTCGTCGACGGATTCCTCAAGGAGCACCTCGGCTGAGCCCGGGCCGGGTCCGGGCCGGGTCCGGGCCGGGCTCGGGCGGGCTGCGGGGCGGCGCGGCGAGTCCCGGCGCGCCGCCGCCCGTGTCACCGCGATGCGGACGGCCTGACCCTCACCGGGCGAGGACCTCCTCGCCGCCCGCCACCACCTGCACCACAACGAGCCCGTCGCCCCGGAGCGGGGGGGGGAGGGGGAGCGGAGAGCACATGACCGACGCGACCGGCGCGAGCACCAGCCAGGAGCGCGCCCCGCGCGTCCGCGACCTGCGCGACGCCCTCGACCTCCTCGCCGACGACCCCGCCCAGCTCATCGTCTCCGACCGCGCCGTCGACCCCGACGCCGAGCTCGCCGGCGTCTACAAGCGCGTCGGCGCCGCCGGCACCGTCGCCCGCCCCACCAAGCGCGGCCCCGCCATGACGTTCACCGACGTCACCGGCTACCCGGGCTCGCGCGTCCTCGTCGGACTCGTGGCCGACCGCCGCCGCGTCGCCCGGCTGCTCGGCTGCGAGCCGGAGAACCTCGGCCGCACCATGTCCGACGCCATCGACGCCGCCATCCCCCGGTGGTGCGCAGCGCCGAGGAGATCGCCGCCGACCCGTCGCTGGCCCCCTGCCAGGAGGAGGTGCACCTCGCCACCGACCCCGACTTCGACGTCCGCACCCTCCTGC
>SKEM01001330.1_pt1 | contig 11208 bp, 9 predicted proteins | sample 4826731 | NCBI WGS metagenome assembly SKEM01 (sample SAMN11008809, study PRJNA524170) | human gut metagenome | biome: Human fecal sample; material: Feces; isolation source: fecal sample from pouch patient p37 | host: Homo sapiens | place: Israel: Tel-Aviv | collected 2015-07-27
TCAATTAAAGAATACTGCTCTTTTATTATTTCTTCCTCATCATCTTCTCCAATGTGTTGATATATCTCCATTAAACATTTATACATCTTAGGAATATATTTTTCAATTTCTCTCAATATAACATCAGGTATAACAACCATTTTGATAACCAATTCCCATCTGCGGGAAACATAGAATTTAACGTATATAAAGAGACTTTAAAAAAATCAATGAAAGAAAAATATTATAAACTTGTAACTGACTTTGAATTTAGTGAAGAAGAATACATAGAAAATATAGAAATCTTTATAGAAGTGCATTTTCCAATTGTTTTAGATGAAGGCTATCTTTCACCTGAACACTTTAAAACTTTTTGTGGATTATTTATGATTCCTTATACTGAAATAGCAGATGAATATTATCTTTTTGTTTTAGGGGATTATGCTAAAGCTATTTTAGACAAAAGAAAAGCTCTTGACTACACTCAAAAAGAGTTAGCCAAAGAGATTAATATAAGTATAGTTGATATTTATAAATTTGAATCTTATTTAAAATATCCTACAAGAAAACAATATAAAAAATTATTTAAGTAAATTAGAATTCTAGCCTAAAATAAATAATTAATTATTTTAGGCTATTTTTTATTTGATATATCTATTTATTAACTTCTTTTATAATTATATCGTCAGATTTAATATATTTATTGGGTAAAAGGGAACCATATTTCTCATTACAACCAAAATAAGCCTGAATAAACCACTGTATTAGAATTATATTATCTAATACATTCTGTGGTATATTTTTTTCCATATAATCTATATAAGTATATCCGTTAATATCAAATGATTCACTATACTTATAATATGTACTTTCGTAATCCATAGGTGCATATGTTTCCATGTTCGAAAGAATAGCAGGGAATTCTATCACATAACATTTATTTTTTTCATTAGCCCATTCTATACCTAACATACTTGGACTAAACTTACTATTAGGTAAGTGTCTACAAATACCATTTATAGTTTCTAATATTTCAGGATATCTACATATAGTAGAGTACTTCTGCATAACACTTAAATTAGACATTATAAAAAATTCTAACGTTGCTCCATAATTATATAATTTTGATGCCAATAATTCTAAGTTTTTCTTTAATTCACATCTAGAGTACTTATTACATATTTTTATATTTTTATTATCTTTAAAGCATCTAGGACAACTCTCTCTATAATCTAATATCGGATACTCTTCTCCTCTAAAAATTATTTTTTTATTATTAACATCTACTTTTATTTCATATCTTGCCAAAAATTCTGAAAGAGGAGTATCACATACTAACATAAATTTCAAATCCATTAGCCCATATTTTTCAAAACTTTTTAAATCTTCTGATGTTGAAGTAGTCATATGCCTGCCTATAATCTTAACATTAGAACTTTTAGCCTTTTTTAAGTTAATATTTAAATCTTGTATAACATTATTTTCATTTTTTTCATCTTCATTAAAATTATTAAAATACTGATTTACTTTATCTAAGTTTAAATTAAAATATTCACAAAAACATTCTAACCATTTTTCTTTAGTATCATTATAAAAATCAAAAGTAATATATTCCATAAATTTGCTCCCTTATATATTTTTAAAATAGGTAATAAGATGGTTGTGGTATACCACAACCACCTTATTACCTACTAAAAAATTTTAATAAAATTAGAATTATATGCTTGTCTTATTTTGACGTAATTCTAATTCTCCTTTTCTTTTATCAAACTATAAGGCATTATCACGTATTTCATTTATAGTTTTTATAAGTTTTGTTCTTTCATCGACATTGTTCGCAAATAAATCTATTATGCTTCCAACACTTCTGAATGGGTCTTCTGTTAAGATTTTATTGTCTTCTATAAATCCATTCTTAACAATGTAATCAACAATAAGCTTAACAAAATGTATTTGTGAACTATTAAAACTTTGGTTATTTAAAAATTCTGAGAAAGCTTCATTAGCAGCATTTCTATCTAATCCTAATATTTTTCTTACTAATTGAGTTACTGGAGTTTTTCCATATTCTTTTTCATATTCTTCTTTGCTTCCAAGTTCATTAAATAGAACTCTTTCTAATGTTTGTATGTCTTGCTCAGTTAATTTTTTATTGTTTCTAAGTTTATATATAGCTAACTCATCTTTATGTTCTTTTAGATAGAATTCAACTTTCTTTCTATAACTTTTAAGGTCATTAACATTGTACATTGATGAGTGGCTTTCTTCTGATATTATTGAATCACTAAATTCTGTGTAATATATTCCTTGAGTGCTTTTTTCTAAATACTTTATTAAATCTCTTAAAGCCTCTCTCACATTCTCCATATCAAATATATCGGCACTTTCCCAGAATTCAGGCTCTACTATTCTTTCTATAATAGCTTTCTTTTCTTTTATCTCTGGTATTGTTCCTAACTTAGATAACTTATCAGCTGTTTCCATTACTGACTTTATACCCTTCTTGAAAACAATATTTTGCAAGTTAGCTAACTGAATCACATATATAAGTAAATCAAATCTTTTAGCCAGTTCATCATCATTTATAGATTTAATTATTGGAGATATATGTTTTTTAATCTCATTTTGCTCTATGGCACCAATAGCATTCCAAGCCTTCTCATCTTTATACTTATGAACAACACCTATGTTCATTCTAACTAAATAACTTTCATCATTTAATGCTTGTACAGATTTTATTAATTCTCCTAACAATTCATTTCTATAATTAACATACTTTTCATCATCTTGATATTTTATATCTTGAAGTTCTTTAACTATATCAACTTTTACATTAAATAATCTTTCTGTAAGACTTTCTACCTTATTACCTTCAAAACCTTTAGGATTAACTCTAAAGAATTCAAAGTTATTACAGAAATCAAATATTAAGAACTCTTCTTTATCAAAACCTATTCCAAGTAAGTCAGGACACAATCTAGTTCCCCTACCTATCATCTGCCAGAACTTAGTTTTGCTTCTTACTTTTTTGAAGAATACAAGATTTAATATCTCTGGTATATCTATTCCTGTATCAAGCATGTCTACTGAAACAGCTATTTGTGGCATTTTATCTTTATCTGAAAAATCATCTATTATATTTTCAACATAAGGAGTTTTGTGTTCTACAACTCTTGCAAATGTTCCACCATACTCTGGATAAAGCTTATTAAATCTTTCAACTATAGCTTTAGCATGTCTAGAATTCTTGGCAAAAATTATTGTTTTACCAACCTTTTCTCCACCTTCAATTTTCAAACCATCAGTCATAAGTTTATTTAAAACTAAGTCTATTGTATCAGCATTGAATAACCATTGATTTATAGCAGAACTACTTATTTCATCTCCAATGTTTTCATCATCATCAAACATCATTTCATACTCTTCTTTTTCTTCTTGGCTTAAGTCATCATACTTAATTCCACCTTCAAGAATTTTAGATTTAATTTCAATAGTTCTATAATCAACTAAATACCCATCTTCTACAGCCTTTTCATACTCATATGCATAAGTAGGTACTCCTTTTTCAAGATTGAATATATCATAAGTATTTTTATCTATCTCATCTCTTGGAGTAGCAGTTAATCCTATTAAATAAGCATCAAAATAATCAAATACTGATTTATATTTCTTATAAATACTTCTATGTGATTCATCAATTATTATTAAGTCAAAATGCCCTGGAGTAAATAATCTATCTCCATCTTTAGATTTAGTTTCATCTATAGCATTCATCATTGTAGGATAAGTTGAGAAAACCATTCTTGATTCTTCTGGATTGTCTCTACTATCTAATAAATCACATAGTGATAGATTAGGTAATAGTTTAGAGAAGTTTTTCTTAGCTTGTTTAACTAGAGCTTTTCTATCTGCTAAGAATAAAACATTTTTTACCCAGTTATGTCTTGATAAAACATCAACTATAGAAATGGCAGTCCTTGTTTTACCTGTTCCAGTTGCACAAACTAATAGGGCCGTTCTTTGATTTCTTTCAAAAGCTTCTGCCACTGAAGTAATTGCTTCCTTTTGATAATATCTATTTGATATTTCATCACTAATTTTTATATCTTTTAAACTTTGCTTAGATGTTCTTCTATCTATCATCAATTGAAGTTCTGACTTTTTATAGAATCCAAATACCTCTCTATCTCCACAGTCATCCCATATATAATAGTTAAATCCATTAGTTAGGAATATTACTGGTCTTTGATTATACTGTTTTTCTAGACAATCAGCATAAAGTTTAGCTTGCTGTTGTCCTTTCTTTTCATCAACACTTGTTCTCTTAGCTTCAACCACAGCTAAAGGTTTTCCATTATCTCCATAAAGAACATAGTCAACATATCCTAATCCTGATTCATTTGGCATTCCATTTACTTCTACTTCTATTTGAATATCCTTACCAAAAGTCCACCCAGATAATTTTAACTCTACATCAATATATCTTTTTCTAGTTTCAGCTTCACTTATCTCATCCACTTTAAAAGTATTATTTGCTGTATTCTCTTTTCTCTTCTCAGTTCCAAGTTTTCTTTTCTCTTTATTTTCATCAATTACTTCTTCAAGCTTTCTATCCTTAGAGCTTAATTTTTCATAAAGATTACTAAGTTCCTCTGGTCTAGTTCTCTTATTGTCACCTTCATGAAGTAAAGTTTCATCAAAATTAGTAGCAGTATAATCATCTGCATAGCAATAATCTATCCAACTAACAAATTGATGTAAATTGTGTAATGATAGTATAGCTTCCTCTCTACTAATAGGTTTATTAGTATGAACAGCTACATTTCCAAGCTTTATTATGTACTTTAAAATATTAAACATACTTGAATCGATAAGCTCACGAAAACTTTCATTATGAATTAATGAACTTATACTATCTTGATATGGTAAAACTAACTCTGAATCATTACCATAAACCCATTTAACAGCAAGCTCTAAAGCTCTTCTAGATAAAATAGCACAAGTAGCTGGACTTACAATAATACTCTTTTCAGCTTCGAAGCATTGTGCACTAAAACCATCAAACTGCTTCTTGCCTTTTAAAAATTCAAAATTTCTCCCCATTAAACTTCTCCTCAAATTTTTATATTAAAATGTGTTAATCCCTAATTATAGTAAAATTATATCAATTTATTAACCATTTAAATCAAATAAATAAAGATAGCTGTTTTCTTATCTATTACTTAATTTATTTATATAAATACTCTAACTTTCACTTATCTTATTTTCTAAAATTATAAATAATCTTTTTAAAATCATAATAAGTGTAATAATAAATGCTATAACTAAATAATATAATATTAAATTTATTATTAATTCAAAGCAAACTTTAAATTTTATAAATCTTAAAATACATATTATCAAAACTAATATAGACAAAATTACTGCAAATGATACGTTATACAAAATCTCATTCATAAATTTTCTATATAATTTATTATTTTTCTTTTCATCAAAAGCTAATAATATTGCAAGTATATTAAATAAAAGTCCTGTAAACAATGTAAATACGGTAACTAGTATTCCTAATTTTGCATCATCTAAATCAATATTTATAGCAAGTGGTATTGCAATAAATATTGGCATTATAAAAAATATAGCAATATCATTAAAAGATTTTTTATTTGCTCCAAAGTCTTTTAATGTACTAAAGTGTTTTTTTATTATATCATTTATATTTATCTTTACTTTACTACTTTTAATAAAAATAAAAACAACTATAATCAAACAAGCGGTTGTTATCAAGAAACTATTATCGTAAAACCATTGCATGTTCATTTACTGTATCCTCACAATTATCTCTATTAGCAGACTTCATTTCATAATTCTTGTAATCTATTACTTCTATATATTCTCTTATAATATCATTTGCTATATTAAAAATACTTATATATTTGGGATGTCCTGATGTATCAAACTCTACTTCCTCTGAAATATCTATATCGCCAGTTAATTTATCTATATGATTAAGACTTATGGTTCTTTTTTTATCTCCAATTTCAATCTCAACTTTTACATTATCATATTCTAATCCTTGAACTTCTATTACTTGCCTAATTGATTTTTGGTTATTCAAATATTTATCTATTTCACTTTTAAAAGATAACGTTTTATTTCTTTTAGGCTTTATAACATACTCAAATTCCCCAAACTCACCTAGCTTATATTTATCACTATATGCATCCTCTATCGATTTTGGAACACTATGCTTTACGAGCCTCACTTTGCATATATTACCACGTCGTAGATATTGCTTAGCTACTTTTTCTGGTAATATTGGGTGTAGTGTTATTCTAAACTTAAAATCTGATTCACTAAAAAATTTATTTAAATCATTCTCTAAAACTGTTTTACATCCAAATGTTTTAAACTTTTCTAATGCTATTAATCCTTTATAAGAATCTTTTGGAATTTTTCCACCAAAGAAAAATGGAATCATTTCAACCTCATCGTTAGTCTTCAAGTGAGTTGTTTCACTAGTCTTTATAGATTTTATCTCACTACAATATCCATAATTACCACATTCAATTAAACCACTAAACATTTCATTTTGTATCTCTATCATTTTTATACTAACTGCTTTTTGAATTCCTTTATTACATGATATCAAATTTCTCGAATTGCAATAATCTTCAAAAATTTCTGTAAAAGTTTTTCCTTCTATATTATCTAAGTTATAATATTGCCCCCACTTCTCATTCTCAAATTCACGTATCCTTATAACATATAAAACTAAAGAAATATTATTCAATTTTTAATTCTCCCTTTTTATTTTTAGTACTTTTTATCAAAACATTTTTTACATTATTATAATTAAAAGTTCTAAAATTGTAAAATCTAATAAAACTTATCAAATTAAGTATTTTCAAGAATATTTATTGTATTGATTCAATATAAATAATAAATTATTATATATACTCCATATTGTTCTAATATTACTTTTTATTTTTTTAAATAAAAATACTTAGATAAATATAAAAATTATATTTACCTAAGTATTTGTTAATTTAACTCTATTTACTTAAATAATTTACCCTTAAAAGCTTTTTGCATTAGAGAATTAAAGTTATCTTCTAACTCTTTTAGACTTTTCTCCATTTCAAATTTCAATTTGTCTACTTGTTTAACAAACTCAGCAAATTGATTTTGAAACTCTAATGGTGGCATTAATATCTCTAATCCTTTAACCATTGACAGGTTAAGATTTTTCTGTCTTACACCTCTCTGTTGACTCTTATAAAACTCTTTACCAATTTGAATACAATAATAAACATAAACTGTGTTAACTAAATTTTCATTAAGCTTTGAATATGCTATAGCTTGATTACAACTACATTCAATCATATTAATAGTAGATTTTAGTGCCGCTGTATCATACATACCTAACAATAAACTTCCTACCTCTATAATTTTAGCCGCCGATTCTATTATTGCTGATTCTGTTATCATTTCATTACTTTTAAAACAATACTTGTTATTTAATTCTCCTGAAGATAACCATGGAATATTACCATTATAATATTCACTTTTTGAACGTAATGGAGTTCCTCCTGTTTTCCATTCTCCTAATTCAGACAATTTAACTTTTGCTAATTTTTTCTGATTTTTAACTGGGTCACCAAACATCTCTATAAATTTCGATTTAACTAATAATTCTAATTTTTCTATTTGTTCTTTTCTATTATCTATTAACTCCTGTGACTTATCTAAAATTTCAACAATCTTATTCTGAATTTCTAATCTTGGTATTGGTATATTTAAATCATCTATATTTTCATTTTTTAAATTATTTATATTAGCTCCACAAACAACATTAGAGATAGTATTCCTATAATATTCTGTCCTAAAAAAATAACCGACATATCTTGGATTTATATTATTTTTACACCTTATCAATTTACAAAATGCTCCAAATGTATAATTTGTATCTTTAAGTATTTGAACTGATTTACCAACAACTTCTTTACTTCCACTTGATGCAGCAATAAGAATATCATTTGCTTTTATAAATTGCTTTTCTTTTATTAAATTTTCATCAACATATAATAAATTATTTAATTCTAATTTATTATTTTTTATACTATTTGCCCTTAGAACTACTTTATATCCACTTTTATATTCGTCTAATATATTATCTGCTTTATATGATATTCCCCTTATTTGTTCTATATAATTTTTTAATTTATCTACTTTATACGTTGATTTCATAGATTACACCTCAAGCATTCCCTCTAATTCTTCTAAACCTTTAGTTATTTCTTTCTCAAGCTCTTTAATTCTTCCTAAAATAACACTTGGAGAATCATAAACTACTTCTTCATATTCTATTTCTTTATATTTATTTATTGAAAGGTCATATCCATTCTCTCTTATTTCTTCTACTGGTACAAAGAAGCTTTGTTCTGTTCTTTTTCTATCTTCTTCATTTTCAAGATTATTAAATCTTTCTATTATGTCATTTATATCATTTTCTTCTACTTGATTTCTTTTATCATCTAGTGAGAATCCATCTGCTTTCATATCATAGAACCAAACTTTATCTGTTCCACCTGAGCCTGTTTTTGTGAATATCATAATTGCTGTACTAACCCCTGCATATGGCTTGAACACACCACTTGGCATTGATATTATTGCTTCTAGTTTATGATTTTCTACTATTTCTTTTCTTATATCCTTGTGTCCTTTAGTGCTTCCAAATAAAACTCCATCTGGAACTATTGAGGCACATCTTCCCCCTGTTTTTAATATTCTAAGGAATAGTGCTAGGAATAATAATTCTGTTTTCTTAGTTTTTGTTACTTTTAAAAGGTCTGCACTTACTGCTTCATAGTCTAAGCTTCCCTTAAAAGGTGGGTTTGCTAATACTAAAGTAAATTTTTCCCTATCTGTATTAACCTCTGATAAAGAATCCTTGTATTCTATGTTAGGGTTATCCACTCCATGAAGCATCATATTCATAGCTCCAATTCTTAGCATAGTTCTATCCATATCAAAACCATAGAACATAGTATTATTAAAATGCTCCTTTAATCCTTGAACATAAAATAAATCATTGTGATTATCTCTTAAATATTGTTGAGAAGATACTAAAAATCCTGCTGAACCAGCAGCTGGGTCAACTATTATGTCTTCTGGTGTTGGTTTCATTAACTTTACTATCATATCAATAATGTGTCTTGGTGTTCTAAACTGACCATTTGTACCAGCCGTAGCAACCTTTGATAGTAAATATTCATATAAGTCCCCTTTAGTATCTTGGTCCTTATTAAACTCTATTCCATTTATTCCATCAACTATTTTTGAAAGCATAAGTGGAGTTGGAATTTTGAATATAGCATCCCCCATATACTTTGCATATGCTGATTCCTTATTTCCATGTAAATTCTTAATAAAAGGAAAAACCTTATTTTGAACTATATCATACATTTTTTGAGCATCTCCCTCATTAGAGAATTTGCTCCATCTTAATTCTTGCTCATTATCTGAAAATATTCTTTCTGGTTCAAATCCTAATAAAACAGCTTCTGCTTCATTTTTTGTTTCTATATCATCTAGTCCTTTAATAAATAAAAGATATGTAAACTGCTCTATAACTTCTAATGGATTTGTTAATCCTCCTGTCCAAAAGGTTTCCCAAATCTTATCTACCTTACTTCTTAACTCACCTGTAATCATAAATTGCACGTCCTCCAAATTTTTGTATAATACTTATTTTATCATATTTTTTCATAAGCTATTTTATATACTTTTAATAGAAATAAAAAATTTTATTTTTATTAACTAATATTTTTCTTATGGTAAGCATATAAAGATATGTGAATAATTTTAGGAGATTAATTATGCAAAACTTTTCAAATCCAAAAGATTCAAATGTAAAAAAAACTTTAGAATTTTTACATAAAAATGACTCAATAAAAAATGACTATTTAAAGTGTAAAAATCCTAAAAGCAGAATTGATTTTTTAAAAAATTGCAAAGGATTAAATATAGAAAGTATAACTCAATATCTTACCAACGAAGTAAGAAAAGAACTTTTAAGAGATACTTCCCTTGAGTCTAAAGTAGATGCTGAAGAACAAAAAGAAAATTCTATGGAAACTAATAATTGTGAACTTGAATCTAATTGTGAAAAAAATATAGATGATATTTCAAGTTTACAACACTCTTTTTTTGATAAAGACTCATCAAAATCAAACAACTCTGATGAAATTAAACCAGATACTTTAGGTAATAAAAAATTAATAGATTCTAGTGAACCTAAAGAAATAACACTTATAGGCTCTGAAACTATTAACTATCAAAAAGAAATAGATAGACTAAATGATTCTTTAACTAAACTTAGCGAGAAAAATTCTGAGCTTAAAGAAGTTATTAATAGTTTTATAAATCTTAATAATAAAACAACTGATATTTCTAATAAAAATGAAAATTCTTTAGAGTCTGATTCTTTAAGAGAAATTAAACATATAGCTAGTTTAAGAAGTATTAGCTCAGAAAAAACAAATATTTCAATATCAACTGATTTGTTAAGAAAAGTTACTTTACTATTTGTTGAAAATAAAATAATAGACCCTACCTCCCTTGCTATAGAAAACATAAATGCCTACTCACTAATTACTGAAACAATACTCTTAAAATTTATAAATCAAAACTCATTTCTTTAGTTATATGTTTTTATAAACTTGTCCATAATAATTATATAAAGTTATTACTGGAGGTTATTATGAATATCGGTATTATTGAATTGGGTGAAATTATAAAAAACAAAAGATTAGAACTAAATTACACTACAGAAATGTTAGCTAAGGAATTAAATAAATCTACTGGATTTATAAATAATTTAGAAAATGGGAAAACAGATGCTTTTAATATTAATTTGCTGTCCAAGCTTTGTAATACATTAAATTTATCTATTCCAAGTTTAATTCCCCAATATACAGATGAATTTGATGAAAATTTAAGAAACTCATTAAAATGTACAAATAAAAGTATTTTGGAACTCTCAGATAATTTAATCTTAGTTCTAAAATCTACTGATAAACAAAGTTTTAAACTCCTCATAGACAAGTTAAACACAGAAATTAAATATTTTAATAAGTTATATAAATAGAAGATATTGATTAATTTCAATATCTTTTTTGTTTTCATTTTTATGAATTTCATTTTTATGAATACACTAGTAAAATAATA
>SKEM01001332.1_pt1 | contig 11198 bp, 12 predicted proteins | sample 4826731 | NCBI WGS metagenome assembly SKEM01 (sample SAMN11008809, study PRJNA524170) | human gut metagenome | biome: Human fecal sample; material: Feces; isolation source: fecal sample from pouch patient p37 | host: Homo sapiens | place: Israel: Tel-Aviv | collected 2015-07-27
ATCATGAATCACTGCAGCTTTGGCATTAAAAATAATTTCATGAAGACCGTCTCCTGCCTTCAAATCATGGTCTAGAGAATCACGATTTTCAAATTGGTAACGGACCCGTCCCTTACCATAATAATCAAAATCACAGAAAATGATAACGTACGTAGGATAAGCCGCCAGTTTCTCAAAACCGTCCCCTGGATTCAAAATATCAAAATCAGACTGCCGCAAATAATACCGTAATCGATACGGCAAATTATGATGGTTTGCTACCTGCATTTCAATCATGAAAATCCGCCCTTGATCATCACGAGCATAAATATCAAATCGCGATCCTCGCGAGTCTAACGGCCCATCCACCGTATACTGGTGTTGGTGAAATTCAATTTTTTGGACCTTCAGTTCAGGAACAGCACGTTGAATTAGTTCCAAACATAACTCCTTTTTCTGCATCACCATTCCAAACATCACATCGCTCGCAATTCCAAGTGATTCCCATTTCTTCCGTAACTGTTCATACTGTGTTAACTGCGTCTCTTGCTTCATTAATTACCCTCCAAATAATTAGTACAGACTCTGCTGCCCATTATTTAAAGACGTAAAAAGGAGACCAATTCATCTGGTCTCCCTTAAAATTAATTCATTAATGATTTTTTAGTGACATTTTGTTGGCTAACCACTGGTAGCTGCAAACTTGGCTGGCCCTTAATCGGGGTCACCTTAATTTGACCAACCGTTTCGCCCTTCTTCAATGGCGCACGAAGCTTGTGTTGGCCAATGGTCCGTTTGCCCTTTGCCAAAGTTAATTGTCCACTAACTTGATTGATCTTGCTTCCCTTTGGCAACCACAATGCTGCTGTTTGTTTCAAACCAATCTTTACCGTCTTACGCTTACCATGCGCAACCCGCACTTGATTAGTGAGTTTTTTCAAATCACTAGGTTGTTTCAAAGTTACCGGTTGGTAAGTACCTTGAACGGCTTCCAACATCTTGTTAGTTTCTTTAAACTGCTTACTATAATCATGAATATCGGTTCCCAATACGACCGTGATTAGTCGGCGATTATTGAAAATTCCAGTCCCCACAAAACAGTTACCGGCTTTATCCGTTGATCCCGTCTTCAAGCCATCCATCGTACCATTTTTCGGTGCATTTCCATTATTAGGTAACATTCCGTTGATATTCAGCATATTATAACTTTGCTTATCATCGACTTTAAATTCAACGTTCGTGGCCTTAGTGATATTCAATGCATCCGGATACTTAGTTACTAAATACCGGCTAATCAACGCCATATCCTTAGCTGAAAAGGCATTCTCCGCTTTCTTAGAGACACCTTTGATCCCATTAGAGCCAAGCTCACCATTTGATAACCCGATCATATTATAGATTTTAGCATCATGAACACCAGCCTTTTTGGCCACTGCCTGCATTTTTTTATTAAAGGCTGCGGCACTGCCGGCTGAAGCTAATGCCAAGGCTTCCGCACTGCCATCCGCCGACACAATCATCATTGATTCGCACAATGAACGAACCGTATAACGATGCCCTGCTTTTAACTCCACATTAGAAAAGTGCCAGTCCGTTGACGTTTTAGCAACCTTACGATTGATCTTGATTTTTTGATTCCAACTCAGCTTTCCATCTGCAATGTCTTGCTCAATCACCGCTAAGGTTAAAATTTTGGTACATGAAGCCACCGCTAATTTCTGATTAGCATTTTGTTGAAACAGGATCTGACCAGTTTGCGCATCCATCGTAATCGCCGCTTTAGCTTCTAACTTAGTTTGATCAGCCTGGGCCGTTGACGTAAAAGCCGCTGTGAAGCAGCTGAAAACCATCACGAATGCTGCAAGCAGTAGCCCTAACTGCATTAATCGTTTCTTCAAAATAATCCTCCTCTTACTTTTGCGGCCCCATGTTCATGGGTGCTGGCATTGGCCGGGGTTGTTGGCTCGCCCGAAACCGTTCGAGTGACTCTTGGCGAATCTTCGCCGCATCCTTCTTTAACTTCGTATTATTTCCCGGGTTATATACGTTGAAATCACCGACTAAGTGGATTGCAGTTAATTCCAATTCGTCCGGTACCAGGAAATCATTTTTGAGCAGACTAACCAAATACTTAGCGGCATCATTGAGATTTTCTAACGCCCCGAAGTTTTCCGTGTTTGCTTCCATTTCAGAAGTCTTATCAATATTCCACTGATAGTATTCATTAAATTGATCGACAATGTGTTGCATCTTATGCCGCAATTCACGGCGAAACTGCGGAACGCCTCGCATATCTTCTGAAATGTACTTATTCTTAGCCACAAATTCAAGATTAAAACCATTTTGCGTTGGCTGCTGTTTCGTTTGATCAGCAGGCTGCTTAACCTGTGGACTAATGTGAAATTGAATTAAACGTGCTTCCATCATTTTTTACCTCGTTATCAATATGTATAACAACTCGCCACCAATCCACCAGCCATAAGCTAACACAACTGCGCCGAGCACGTCTGATGGATAATGAGCATGGAGAGTCAGTCGGCAGCCGATTACCAAAAGCCAGCCCAATAATACTAAACTACGAATCAGTAAGTTTGGGAATAGCATTCCGATCATCAGCGCCATCATGGTAGTTCCTAACGTATGGCCACTAGGAAAACTATACGTAGGGGTAGCCTTACCAAATGTTGCTGGTCGTTGTCGTTTGAGATGATGTTTTATCCAAATACCAAATGCATCAACAGAGGCCAGCATTACTAAAACATAAATTGCTCGAAGCAAGCGTCCCTGCACCACCAATAAACCAGCAAGCAAAAAATCCCACATGACCAAGGTCTTAGGGTCAAAAACGGTGGCAACCAGCTGCCACCACCAATTATTTTGCTGTCGAATGATCCGATGCTGCAGCCGTTCTTCAACTAAACTAAACTGCGGCGAATAACGAATCCCCCAGCATAAACTGCCAAAAATTAATCCCGTCATCAGTAGTTGCAATAGCCAGCCAATCGTTAATTGCGGATGCATCATTCCACCACCTTTACCGTAACTTCATTAGTGTACCAAAGTTTCCGGAATTTGAGTATTGATTCTATACAAAGTCTGGTAATTTATGGTATTTTATTATTATTAAATTTAGATGAGAGGATGAGGCGTATGATTCCACGAATTGCAATTTCTGCTGACACATTAACTGAGGCCACCAATATCATCAACGAACGGGATGCATCGTTTGCACCCCGTCCCATTATTGAAGCTCTCATTAAATCACATGCTCTTCCAATCATCGTACCTAGTGTACCGCCGGAATTAGCAAAAAACTACGTCGATCAGTTTGACGGCATCATTTTCGCGGGCGGTGAGGATATTGACCCAACCTTCTATGGTGAAGAGCCCCACCCGGGTCTAGGAATGACCTACCGGAAACGTGACTTATCTGAACTCCAATTATTAAAGGAATCCGTTAAGGCGGGTAAAGCTGTGATGGGGATTTGTCGAGGAATGCAACTGATTAATATCGGTTTAGGCGGAACCGTCTACCAAGATATGGTAGAAAACCCCCACGCTGAGCTGTTGCATTCACAAAAGGCACCAGGCAACCTACCAACCCACCACGTTACCACAGTTGCTGGCAGTCGGATTCAGCAACTGGCTGGTGACCGTCCATACGTTAATTCCCGTCACCACCAAAGTCTGAATCAACTGGCTCCATCGTTAAAGGTCACGGCAACAGCAGACGACCAAGTGATTGAAGCCGTGGAATCCGTTGACAGTGACCAAATTCTAGCGGTTCAATGGCACCCCGAAAACATGTACAAGCACGACCAAGTGGCCCAAAACATCTTCCACGACCTCGTGGCACGGGCTACGAAGGTGGCTGAACGAAACTAATATTTTTGAGCGGATGAATTAATTTTGTCCGCTTTTTTAATTCAATATGGTCATTTCTTACGTCTTTTATTATTAGAGGTGATGAAATGAAAGAAAAAATTAGTCTTCAAGAAGATTTTGTCTTCGGTAGTGTGATGAGTAATCGCAAGCTTTGTCAACGTTTAATTCAACTAATTCTCCCTGAATTAAAGATTGAACGAATTGAGTTTCCAACGTTACAAAAGCGATCCAAGACGAACCGCAAAACCATGGAGTTCGTTTCGATGTCTATACCGAAGATCAAAATGGTGTGTATGAAATCGATATGCAGATGCGACCAACTAAGGGGCTCGCTAAACGGGTTCGTTATTATCAAGGCCGGATTACTTAATCATGGTGAACCGTATGCTGGAATGAAAAAAACATACGTAATTTTTATCTGTCCATTTGATCTCCACGGTGAAGGTCTGCATAAATACGAATTTCGTAATTTATGTATTGACCAACCAACTCTAGAAATGCAGGATGGTCGAACCACTATTTTTCTCAATACTAAAGGAATTAAAAATGATGTCTCCAAAGCCTTGCAAAATTTCCTCCATTACGTAGATAATAAAGATGTTCAAGATGATCAGTATGTCGATGAACTACGGGATTATATTCACCAACTCAGTCAAAATCGCAGATGGAGGAATGAATATATGGATAACAAAACGCATATGATGTTTCATGATGAAGACATTCGTGAAGAAGGACGTCAAGAAGGCATCCAAATCGGTGAAGAATCAGGAATCAAAAAGGGAAAGACCCAAGCTATCCTGCAAATGATCACAATCACACGCCAGTTAGGGATTCCCAAAGATCAATTACAACAGAAAATCAAGCAACAATTTCACCTTTCCGATGATGAAATAAAAGCTTTATTTGAATAGTAAAAAGCGGCGGCCCAAACTGGGCTGCCGCTTTCTGATTATAGTGCATCTAACGCTGCTTTTAATTCTTTCGTCGTATAAATCTTACCATCTTCAAATCCATGGAACGGATGAAGACTTTCTAGCGCTGCCTCCTGGTATCGCTTGGCCCGTTGCAATGCGTACGCCTCTAGCGAGCCATCTTGAACATAGTTCATTAACTGGCCACTTGGAGTCATCAGCGGATTCAAGATCCGGTCTTCCAATTCATCTAAAATTTCCGTATATTCTGGTCCTAATTGAATTTGGTTAGCATATTGTGACAAACGCTTAATCATTGCCAGGGCCGTTGCCTGGTATTGTGTCTTTTCGCGCGGATCTTCTTCTGCCACTACCCGGTTTCGTTCATCAGCCTGTTTCAAAACATCGTCTACTTCCGCTTCCGGCATTGCTGGATGCATAATGAAATAACTAGCTAATAACCGAATAAACCTTAACGTCACCGTCTTCACCCCGACCGCAGTCGTCGGATCAAGATCTAACATCCGCAATTCGACATACTTAATTCCCTCTTTATGCAGCCGTTTTAACTCCGCGTTACCTTTAAAACGGACTGGACCGTGAAATTCATAATCCGAGGTTAAAATTCCTTCCTTAACCCCTTCTTCAATCCGGGCCACATAGCGATCGAGATTAGTAAAATCACCCCGGAATTTAGTCCCAAATCCGTATGAACTTTGTCGCATACTCCGCATTGGGTGGGCCAGCTTCTGATTTGGTTCCAAATAATTAGCTTCCGCGACCGGACTCGCCCCAAATAAGTAAGTCAATAACCACCGATAGCGCACAAAGCCTTGGGCCACCACCGTATACAGATAATTCATCGCGGAACGTTCATCTGGAAACCGATCTGGTAGTTGCTTGCGGACCAAGTCCACAATGTGTGGTTTAATACTCAAATTAATGTGAACACCACACGGCGTCCCTTGCGAATAGCCATGGCGTTTGGCCCACTCATGTAAATAGGCTTCCTTTTTGGGTCCCATCTTTGCTAATACTAGCTTTGATTTATCCTTTGGTAACCGGGGTGGCATCGAAAGTGGCCACAATAGTTCTCCGGGCGCCAACGCATTGCGGAGCGTAGTGTTTAATGCATAGAGATAGTGCATCGCTTCCAGGGCATAATCGGCTGCTGGAGTAACCGTCTCAGACATCACTTCCAAAAAGTCATTGGTCATCCATGGGTTGGTTTTTTCATCACCAATGCTAGCTGGATAAGGTTCTTGACTAAGATTTCCTTGACTATCAATCCGGTCCATTTCAATTTCAATGCCCATTGTAAAGTCAGCAGTTTGTGCGACCGCTTCATTTTGAAAGATTAGTTGTCCAACTTTGCTAAACATAGCACCACCTACTTAATTAGATTTTTTTAATTTTTATCATTATACTCTAATTTTTGCAGTTGGCAAATGTTTCCCTAACCCCAACATGCACAAATGGGACCCCAGTGTTCGCCAAAGTCGAACTCTCGAGTCCCATTGCTTACTTATTCCGATGCTGCTAACTAAAAGTGTGAAGTAGGAATTGTGACAAAACCGTTAGCAGTCATTGTTATTAATAAAAAAATTCAAACCCGACCACCCAACCACTGGTTTACAGTAATTGGATGCCTGCCGCTGCACATTTGTCGCGCATTTCTTCTGGCCAAATACTTGCTTGCACTTCGCCAACGTGCGCCTTGCCAAGCAATAACATGCAGAGACGGGATTGACCAATTCCACCACCAATCGTGTATGGTAATTCACCGTTTAAAAGCAATTTATGGAATGGTAATTGTTCTCGATCTACAGCCCCCGCTTGCTCCAGCTGATACTTCATTGATTCAGGGCTGACCCGAATCCCCATACTAGAAATTTCCAGTTTGCGTTGCAACGGTTCATACCAGAAAATGATGTCACCGTTCAATGCCCAGTCATCATAATCTGGTGCCCGGCCATCATGCGGCTTTCCAGACCGCTTTAATTTATCGCCGATTTTCATCACGAAGACACACCCTAATTCTTTAGCGATCCGATCTTCGCGTTCCATTGGCGTTAAATCTGGCCAACGATCTTCTAACTCTTGGGTCGTCACAAAATGGATTTCATCTGGCAAGTGGTAAACCGCTTGGGGAAATTTATACCAGACTTCGTGCTCCATATGTTTGATTACTTTGAAAATTTTTCTTACCGTGGCCTTGAGCGTTTTTTCAGTTCGTTCTTCTTTAGCAATAACCTTTTCCCAGTCCCACTGGTCAACGTAAATAGAATGGAAGTTATCCAGATCTTCGTCCTTACGAATGGCGTTCATGTTGGTATAAAGGCCCTCATGCATGCCGAATCCGTACCGTTTTAACGCCAGTCGTTTCCACTTAGCTAAAGAATGAACAATTTCAATGGTCTCATCTGGTAATGACTTCATTGTGAAAGAAACTGGCTTTTCCACCCCGTTCAGGTTGTCGTTTAAACCCGTGCTCTTTTCTACAAACATTGGTGCCGACATCCGTTGCAGGTTCAGTTCCTTACCAAATTCATCTTGGAATGTTTCCCGAATGTAGCGAATCGCTGCTTCAGTTTCGCGAATGGACAACCGTGGATCATAGTCCTTAGGAATAATTAACTCTGTCATTATTATGCACTCCTTCATATTGCTAAATCGGGGCGCAAATAAAAAGCCTTCCGTCCCTGCAATCATGGGACGAAAGGCTTCTTTCCGCGGTGCCACCCAAGTTATCTAGTTTGCACTAGACCACTTCATTCGAGTACTAACATACTCAACCAGCGGTAACGTGCTGGAGACGACTAAGCCTACTTTGGTGACCATTTGGGTTAGCAACTTGGAAAGGGTTTTTCAATATTACAGGGTCGGCTAAGTTTGCACTATCCTTAGCTCACTAAACGAATGTTAATATTTACTCGTCTTTCTAATCGTTTTTTAATTAACTTGTTAGTAAATACTATAAACCATTTTTCAAAAAAGGCAAGCATTTTCTAAAAAACTTTTCCTTGGTAAGGTTTAAAGACCACATCATGAAAATCAAATTCAGCAACTTCGCTCATTTTAATAATCTGGGTATTCCCACACCCCACCATCAAGTTCAAGGGAATGGTCATCTCATCATCAGGAACTACCACCACATTTGGCTTGTGCAATGCATATAGCACCCCTTGTTCATAAGCTTGACCAACGTCCGGCTTACTTGGCATAAAAAAGCCAATTCCCATGTCGTTACCGTACATTGCGTGCATGTCCATCTGATAGGTATTTTGCTGCCAGGTTAAATCATCCATCACTTCTGGGTGCTCATTCACGTTAATATCATTAAATTGGTGACTGAGCGGATGATGACTATATTTTAAAGAGACGGTCGGGTTCTTCCCTAAAGCAGTTAACCCTTCCTCCATAAACTTAATTTCTTCTGGGCTAAACCATGAGCATTGAATGTAAGCTCGCACTGGAGCAATCGTCTCGTTTGCCGTAACATCAACGTATTGCTTTCCAGCCAAAGTGACTGTTGTTTCCATGAACTCTTCCTCCAATAATTTGTGTTTGAACAATTATTTTAGCATAGGCCACACTACTAAAAAAGGGAGTGAGAAAGAACTAGCTTGTCTAGTTCGTCTTCCCACCCCCGCAAGGATGGCTAGGTTGGTCAAATGCTGATTTATCAGCGTTTGAACTGCCAGCCAGCTACTGCGTTGTGACATTCTTATCTTTTTAGGTTGAGCTAATTCAACGTCGCTCTACTTGATAATGGCGACCAACGAAAGTAATTAATAGGATTGCCAAAATTCCAAAGACGGCCCCAACGTTACCAACGTTCCCTAGCGAAGAGAAGCGAACAGTTTCCGCAGCCGCTAATGACCCCAACGAAATTCCAATATTGGCAAAAATCGAGTTTAACGATGAAGCCAAATCAAGGGATTGCGGGTAATTCTTTTCGGCAATGTCGAGGAACATCAACTGAGTCGATGCCCCGTAACTGGCAAAGGTAATACACAGAACCGCGACAATTGCGATCGCCAACCATTTCATGTGGAATGCTGGAGCCAAGCCCAGTAGCAATACCGTCATAACGACGTACACCCACGGCAAACGGTGGACCCCACCATTATCTGCCAAATAACCACCAAACTTGTTACCAACAATGAAGAAAATCCCCATCATGAATAATATCCAGTTCAGCCACGTATCATCAAAGCCCATCAAATAGTAATTAACGGCCGGATATAAGTATAGAAAGTATAGTCAGCCGCACAAACCGTAATTACAAACAGCGATCCAACCACGACACGCTTGTCCCGGAAAAGGGAAAATTGATCGCTCAGGTGACCCGCCACTTGCGGTGTATTATGTGGGACTAACCAAACTAAGAGACCGAAGACAACGATCGTCAATACAGTGATCATCCAAAAACTATCGTGCCATGTTAGTCGCTGACTAATAACGGTTCCTAATGGCACCCCAATAACGGAGGCAATACTGAACCCGGCAAAAACCCATGAGACCAAGCTGGCCCGTTTTTCACGCGGCGCAACATAGCTGGCAAGCACCAAGACAATTGAAATGATGGCCCCGGCAACCGATGCCGTCAGCATCCGTGACAACAGGAGCGAAGTATAATTAGTGGCCATCGCCGTCCACGTATTTCCGATGAAGAAGATTACCATCAGCGTTAGCAACACATGGTGACGTTGCCACCGATTGGCCAATGAAGTAATGATCGGTGTAAACACCGCGTAGATAATTGCAAACATTGTGACCAAATAACCAAGTGATGATAATGAACTATGGTATTCACTGGCCACATCGGGAAGCACCCCGACAATCATATATTCATTACATCCCAGCATAAAAGCCACAAAGACAAACAAGATTGCTTGCATTCGATATTTCGACATTTTCTCGCCCTCGCCTGACGAATTTTTCGTCCCTGACGTCCTTTCTTTTAAAGTCACTCAATCCATTGTACGGGAAATTTACGCTATTGAAAAGCAGATCCCGTACTTTCCTTAACAGAAAATCCGGGATCTGGATCAATTAATTATTTTGTGTTTTTCCCCACAAGAAGTTAATTAAGAGCCTATCAACTTGCTTGTTTTCATGTAGTTTACTGTGTTGGGCCATCTTGCCATGAATCGTCTTTTCTTGATAAGACCGAGCCCGGTTAGCAACTAAGTATTTCAAAGAGAATGCCGAGTTGAGTGGGATTTGACTATCTGACTTGGAACCATCATCCAGATCACCAGCGATGTTTAGTACCCGTGCAGTTGTTGGGTATGTGTTTCGGAGTGGTAAGAAGTCGCGATAGTGCTTTTCCATAATGGATGGTTTGCCTTGACTATCCAGCGTCGTCTTCTTGTTATAACCAAAGCCAATTCCACCATCAAAGTGCCCGGCAATGGCAACCTGGTGCCGAACGGTCGGCATGTTAGTCTTTTGAGCATTATTAACCAAGTAGTACATAATCGCAATGTTCCCCATCGAATGACCCACTAAGTTAATATTTTTAATTTGGTATTTCTTTTGGACGGCCTTCACCGCTGATTCAGCATAGTCACCCCATTTGGCATAGTTCATGCTGCGGTTGTCCGCAAAATTAACTTCCACGATTGGATTGCGTGATTGCTTGGTGATTCGTCCTTGCAAGGTAGTTTTGCCATTCTTATCCACGTTTGCCCGAATGATTGTATTGGTAGCTCCAGCCGACTTAGCAGCATTTGCCATCTGGCGTTCTGCCCGGTAACTGCTTCCCCAACCATGGAAGAAGAACGTGGTGGTCCGATTATCAACATACTTGGCAGCTCGTACCTGGCGTTGATATGCTTGAACACCGGCCAAAGCCGCCACGATAATTACCAAAACCGTAATGATAAGTGAAAACTTCTTTGTTTTTCCCATATAATCACCCTCTCAATTTACTTTTCATATGCTAATATTATAGCCAGATTAAACCCTAGTTGTGAAATACTTGTTGAGTATTTTTTACCATTCATTTTAATTATGGAGGGAGGATTTTCATGATTATCAAAATTTCTGATGCCGCCAGTCAATGGTTAATTAAAAAGCTAGCTCTCAAGCCTGGTGACGGTGTTAAGTTTTTTGCTGCTTCAACCAAAATTCCCGCTGAACATGGTCCGAAGCAAGGGTTTGCTAAAGACAACCATCCCGATCGGCCGATTTATGAAATTCAAAAAGACGGGATTAATTACCATGTCAACTTTGATGATGACTGGTTCTTCTCCAATTTAGAAACCCACATCAATTATTCACCGGATGCCGGCCTCACCTTTGAGTTTCAAGGTGGTCCTGACACCGTCGCTGGTGCATCAATTAATTACGAAAAATACTTGATGTAAATTAAAAATAGCGGTTGACTTTCTCATCTTTTTTTAATATTATGAT
>SKEM01001336.1_pt1 | contig 11167 bp, 4 predicted proteins | sample 4826731 | NCBI WGS metagenome assembly SKEM01 (sample SAMN11008809, study PRJNA524170) | human gut metagenome | biome: Human fecal sample; material: Feces; isolation source: fecal sample from pouch patient p37 | host: Homo sapiens | place: Israel: Tel-Aviv | collected 2015-07-27
ACCCTACGGCCATTGGCACCGGTACACCACCAAATTCGTTACGCCATTAAATTTTAACTAAATAAAAGGCTCACGAAAAATCGTGAGCCTTTTATTTAATCAATCTTTTTAATTAACCGTGCAATGTTTTCCGCCGTTTCCGCAATATCATGTGGGCCATCAGCAATCGCTTGGTCTAGTGGCTTGGCCCCCTCCGGAGTGGCAAAGATAGCATCCATCGCATCACGACCGTAGAGACTTTCAATCCCTTTGCCAACATTTCCAGCTAACACAATTACTGAAGAGTGTGGAGCGACCGCTTTCGTTGCCATTGCCACCCCATATGGGGTTTTACCAAATTTGGTTTGAAAATCAATTCCGCCTTCACCAGTAAAGACTAAATCAGCGTTTTGCGCCCGTTCTTTCAGGTGGGTAAATTCAATCACTAGATCAATGCCTTTGGCCATTTCAGAATTAGTAAAGGCCATCAAGCCAGTACCCAAGCCACCAGCTGCACCAGCACCAGGACGCTTTTCCAAGTCTTGGTGCAAATCACGTTTGATCACTTCTGCATAGTGGTGGAGATTTCGATCAAGCTGCTTGACCATTTCTGGAGTAGCACCCTTTTGCGGGCCAAAGACTGCCGATGCACCATCCGGTCCCGTCAGTGGATTGGTGACGTCAGACGCAATTAATAACTGTGTTTTTTGAACCCGTGGATCTAGACCACTTAAATCAATCTGTGCCAATTGGTCAAGGGCACCGCCACCAAAGCCCAATTCTTGTCCGTCATTGTCTAAAAGCTTAGCGCCGAGCGCTTGGGCCATCCCGGCACCACCATCATTGGTTGCGGAACCGCCAATGCCCATAATAATCTTCTGCACCCCATGGTCGAGGGCATCTAAAATTAATTCCCCGGTCCCATAGGTTGTCGTGATGAGCGGGTTATGAGTTTCATCATTAACGTACTGAATCCCGCTGGCTTGGGCCATCTCGATGACCGCTGTTTTACCATCACCCAAAATTCCGTAATAGGCGTCACTGATTTGATTAAGGGGATTATGCACTTGGCGAGTCACTAAATGGCCGCCCGTAGCGTCAACTAACGATTGAACCGTCCCTTCACCACCATCGGCCATGGGCACCATTTCATAATCAGCATTGGGCAACACCCGTTGCAGGCCGGTCTTAATGGCTTCCGCAACTTGTTTGGCAGTCAAAGAACCCTTAAACGAATCTGGTGCAATCACAATTTTCATTGTCGTAACCTCCTAAATTAAGTGCAGAAAACCGTACAGGATAGTGGCCGTCAAACAAGCTGAACCACCACAGATTGCTTCATATAAAATTCCTTGAGAACGCTGCTTAATGTCCATATTCATGGCATTAGCAGTGACATGGAAGTAATTCCCTTGTGGTAATTGGTCGATCACAATTGCTCCAGTGTGCACCATCGCGGCCGCTGCCAGTGGTTGCACCCCAAAGCCCAAGATTGCCTTGGAGAATGATCCTGTCGCCAAAATAACACCGGTTGAAGTGGAAGCTGCAGCCCCGGCCATCAGGATCCCGGATAATGGTGCTAAGAAGACCCCTGAAATGTGACTGACCTTAATTGCCGAAATGAGCAATTGCGGCAAGCTTGACTGGGTAATGGTGGCCCCAATGGCTCCGGCACCGATTAAGATCATTACGACAGGAGTCATCTTGACCATCCCCGTCTGGGCATAGGAACGTAAGAAGCGTCCCTTATGCATCGCTAATGCACCAATAATCGCCGCAAATGGTAGGACATAGGTGGCATCTAAATCAATCGTGCTCATCCACTGAACATGGAAAATCTGACCTAATGGATTAATTAGTAACAGAATTACCGCAATGATTGGTGTTACTAAAGAGGACTTCAGCGATGGTAAATCGCTTTGCTCAATCTTGGGATTATCAGCTAAGTCTTCTTTAACTACGGCCACTCCCTTATGTTTGATTAGGGAGGCCACAATAACTGTAACAATTAATGCAACGACTGCTGGAATAAAGTCCGCGATCATGACTTGACTCAAGTTCAAGCCAAATCCTTTGGCAGCAGCAATGGTGTTGGCGTTTGGCGAAATAATATTACCGGCCTTGCCACCACCAGATAGGGCTACTAACAACGCCAATTTAGAAATGTGACTTCGTTCACCAACTTCCAACGCAATTGGCGCCACAATCAGCACAGCGACTGGGATAAACACCCCGACCGCCGTAATGACCATCGTGGCAAGAGCCAAAGCTAAAATTGCCATCCGGTCACCTAGCCGGTCAACAATCGTTCGCGCAATGGTATTCGCGGCTCCCGAGTCCATCATGACCCCAGCTAAAACTCCTGCGGCTAAGACTCGAACCACCGTTCCCATCACACTTTGTGATCCTTTTACTAAAATATTAACGGTCTGCATGAGATTAGCACCACCGATGAGTGATCCTAAAATCGCCCCAATAAATAGTGAATAAACGGCATCGACTTTCCGTAAAATTAGAATAATTGCAATGGCTAACCCAATTAGGGCGCCCCACCATGTCACAACCACAATTCCATCTCCTTTATATGATTGCCAAAAAACTTATTACAGGTTTAAGTATAGGAGCGATAGATTGTGAATACAACTACAAACTTTTAAATTACTGTTTCTCCAGCAATTCATTTTGTCGGCGTAATCGTAGTGCATAGTTAAAGTTAATGCCACCTAACAAAATAATCGCCAGCCAGATGGTTCTAAGCCCCAATAATTGCTGCAATAATGCTGAACAAATCGCACCAAACGCAAATGCTAACACCAGCCACATATAGTTAACTGCCGCGGTATGCTGCTGGTCATCCGCCCCGAAGAAGTAGGCACTCCAGGCTACCACCGACTTTTTCAAATTACCCGTCGTGAACGCATTACTGTAACCCAAGCCCTGAATTTTGCTAAATGAGGCATTTTGCATCGCTAAACCAAATGCAATCGCCGGCACAATGTAGTAGTTTGGAACGGATTTTGGCAGAAAGCCAATCACGCCACAAATTAAAACGATGGGAAATAAACAAACAACTCGCCAGTATTGAGTCTTTAGCCGGGCATGCAAAAAACCGACTACGGCCAAACCAAGGGAGAAGGCTACAAAGGTACTTAGCCGGTTCAGCATTCCCATAACATTATGGTCCGCCAAAGCAGACGCAAAAAAGATCACATTCCCGGTCTGGCCAGCAGATAAAGTATGGCCCCGCTGGATATACGTATAGGCGTCCACAAAACCACCGCTGAAGGTCAACGCCACGGCGAGACTACGTGCTTCTGATGGTTTCCAATTCATTTCAAATTCCTCCCAAAAAAGGACGTGTCCGTTGCCGGTAATGGCTCCGAATTCACGTCCAATTCTTTATTTTGTCTGTTGTTGATAGTTCACCATTGCTAAGAAATTGTCGACATCAAGGCTTGCCCGCCCAATCAAAACACCGTCAATATCCGGTTTTGCCATAATTTCTTGAATGTTTTTCGGGTTGACACTCCCACCATATAAAATCCGGATTTTATCCGCAATTTCATAGGTGTAAATATCTGCGATCATCCGTCGAATCTGGCGACACCCTTCTTCCGCCAGTGCGGTATTCGCCCGCTGGCCAACCCCGACTGCCCAACTTGGTTCATAGGAAATGATAATATCCCGAATTTGGTCTAGTGAAACCCCATGCAAGACACTTTGCAGTTGTTTAAGGACGTAGTGAATTTCACCATTCATCTCCCGCTGCACCATTGTCTCATCCGTACAAATGATGGGCGTCAGCCCAGTCATAATCGCTGTTTCCACTTTTTGGTGCACCGCCTCGTTAGTTTCGTTAAAGAGACGGCGGCGCTCAATATGGCCCAGCATCACATGGCTAACGCCTGCTTGACTGAGCCCGCGCATACTAATCTCGCCCGTAAAGGGGCCTGACAACTGTGGGGCAGCATTTTGTGCAATAATCCGTAAACCAGACTTAGCTGCCGCTTCGTGCATACTATATAGTGCAAAAGCCTGCCCAGCAATCCCAACTTCAACCTTATCTGGGTCTGGCAGGTGATCCTTAATTGCTTTGACGAAGTCAACCGACTCCTGAACCGTCTTGTGCATCTTCCAGTTGGCAACGATAAATGGTTTTCGCATGCTTCTTCCTCCGCTATTTTCGTGCGCAATGTTGGTTACATTTTACTCTTTCCCGTTCATAAACGAAACTAATTTGCTTTGACCATATAGCAAAGACACCTCCGACAGCATGTGAGAGGTGTCTTTGCCGATTATTTCGACCAGAACTAGTTAATTTAGTTTTGCTTACGACGTTTATCCCAGCCAATTAATCCTAACAATGAAGACATGGCTAGGCCAACTATCGACCACTGGTTATCAGTGTTCCCAGTTTGCGGTAATTGCCGACTAGCATGTTGTCCAGTCTGACGACTGAACGATATGTCCTTCTGATCTTTGCTTGTGTCACTTAACGAATTAGTTGGGCCGAGATCGCTAGACTGACTCTGATGACTAAGCTGACTCTGATCACCAGGACGACCATGATCACCAGAATCAACAGGCTGACTAGGATGATCCGGATGTTGGTCTGGTGTATCGTGATCAGTCTTCTGGGTATAGGTCACCGTTTTTTCAACATTGCCATTCCCAACGGTCATCTTGATGGCATTAACCCGTTCAATATCAGGAAGATACCCGTCAATTGTTGGACTATCAACCGCCGCAAAAGTATCATTATCAGTTGTCCACGGATCCCAAGTAATCTTGTTAGTAACCAGATCCTTGACACCAGTCCGGCTAAAGGTGATCGCTGGTGCATGGTAATCTGGCCATGCTTGACGACCATCTTCGTATACATAGTGAATCGTTTCGTTAACTGTCTTGTTTTCACTGTGCGACTGGCTAGTGTGCTTGAGATGAACTTCATAATATTGGTCCACTGATTGGTCATTATCAAAGTGCAACGTTTGTCCATGAGTCTCGTCACTAACTAATGTGTAGAATTGATCCTTGAACTTCTGAATATCATCCTTGGTATTGTAACCAGCATCAGCTCCACTGACCCCATTTTTAGTAACAGTCTTGAGTACTTTACCATTCTCACTGTCGTCAATGAATGTTATTGTCAGCTTTTGGGCAGCAGGATGGTAAGTAACCGTCCGTTCGATATCCCCTTTCTGCACAGTAATCTTGATATCATCGATCCGTTCAATATCAGGAAGATACCCGCCAATTGCTGGGCTATCAACCGCCGCAAAAGTATCATTATCAGTTGTCCACGGATTCCAGACAGTCTCGCCAGTAACTAGGTCCTTAGTACCAGTCCGTTTAAAGGTAATCGCTGGTGCATCGTAATCTGGCCATGCTTGACCGCCATCTTCGTATACATAGTGAATCTTTTCATGCTTAACTACATTCTGGTCATTGACCGTCTGCTTACCATGCTTCAAATAAATATAGAAAGCCCGTGACGCTGGATCAGTTAATTGGAATGAACCTTGGGTCGTCCCAGGATCAATTTGGTCTTCACTAGTAGCTAAGACATACCCATCTGCTTTCCAGTCCCAAAGTTGATTATGATAATCACTTCCGGCAAGGCCCGAAATGCTTTGCATGTGATCTAGCATGTCGATCCCGTCATTGGCGGTATAGTGACTAGTCTTAGCAGAACCATCAACATCCACATAATGGACTTGAACGGTCTTTGGTTGGGTGACGTAAATGGTCAACAGCTGGTCCTTGGTGGCGTCGTTATCAAAGGTCAACTGATCTAGCGAATCGCTAACCCGCAGCTGACCATCAGCACTAGTGACCGCTTGGAAACCCCGATCGCTCAACTGTTTAAGAATTGATTGATAGCGTTCGCCAATTGTAGTTGGGTCAGTACTCAATGCCCCATTTACCTTAGTCGTAGCCACTTGTTCATTTGATCCGCCGACACCTAACAAAGTCTCTGGTGTTAGAGTTTTGACCACGTGGCCATCCTTATCCTCGACAAGAACCTGGTAATTAATCTTTTGCTTGCGCTTCAAATAGACATAGTAAACTTGCGGATAAGTTGAACCCAGTGAAGACCAATCACCGCCAAGTTGCAACATGTACTTTGATAAGGTCTTTTCACCGGTTGGATCATCAGCACTCGCATATCCGGCTGGATTTAACATATTCCAAGTATGGTCACCGTTTTGTGCTTCAGGATCTTCTTGTACAATGACATATTGGTCATCATTCGCCACATAGTTATTAACCGCGCTAATGTCGTAATGATTCCAATTGGCTGCTTGATCTTGATCATCAGCTGTGCCTGATGAATCACCAGCATGGCTAAATGAAATCACAACACCAGCACTGCCACTATCAGTTGTTCCCACTTGATAACTATGACTGGCACTGGACGAACCATGTTGGTCATTAACCAGCTGTCCAATGTCTGGGTCTTGGTTTGCGGCATTACTCATCCTATTGACATCATAATCGATTCCCTTACTGAACTGGCCATTAGTCTCATATCCACCACCGTATACATATTTACCAGTCTGGTTTGGTTGCAGATTGGAAACGTCCTGGTAGTGAATCTCAACATTGCCGTTTTGCTGATACGTATCCATCGTACCAAGCTTCTTAAAGTGAACATTTAAGACTTGCGGATGGGGGTCCGGAGTCCCCGCTTCATGAGCTGTTTGGTCAAACAAGATACTTGGACTATAATTTTGACCGTTTGGGTTAAAAATCTTCATTGACAATAGTACGGGAACCGCCGGCTGGTTTTCAGAATAAGCCTGGCTTGAATAGATATCTAAAACATAGTGATGGGCACCAACCTCATGAAAATCATCATAGGTTGGGACATACGAGTCAATTAAATTCTCACCTTGGAAACCATTCAAACTATCTCCGGTAATGTTAGTCATATAACTAAGCTGAGAACCACCTTCGGACACCAAAACCTTGGCGTGCGGCTGCTCTTTAATTAAAGATGCCAGCTCCTTAGTAGTATGCATCTGAATACTGTAAGTGTTAGTGACCCCATCAGCATTAGTGAATTGATAGTCGGCACGGTCAATAACGTAGCCAGGCCGCAAGCTATTATTAAAGTTTGTCCCCACTGACTCGATGTCTTCAGCCGTTGCATATCCGTTATCAATTAACCAGTGAGCAAACTGAGAGTATTGTGGTGAAGTCAGGTCAATCATCCCGCCCATATAAGGATCGGTTGGCAACGGTAATTGAGCACTACCAGTACCATCATTCTTCGGAAAAATGACCGTTCCCGCTTTACCCGTACTCTGGTAAAGGTCAGACTTAGCCGCATCCGCCTGTGATTGTGGAATTGCTAAGTGCTGCAGAAATTTGGAGTGGGAATTAGCTAATGGATCATTATCCGCAGTGATTAAGAATTGTTCCTGTAAGTTCTGATTAACTGGCGTGTAAAATATAAAGAAGATTTGCGTTGGCGTTAACGCCATCTTTCCGTCACTATCTTCAGATAAGTCAATTTTATCATCATACTGATTATTAGCTTTGCCATCATTATCCTTAGCATTCATTGCGGCCGCAAGCGAGTCATAACCAGGAAAAGACTTATCAAAGTTTAAGTAATATTCTTGTTGAGGTGAGACTTCGCCTCCTGCGTCCTCGCTAATTGAATGCGGATAAATTAATGGGTCAGTTTTAAGGTTAAAGTATGACCCACCACGGTGAATAGTGTCATTGTAGACTGGCGATTGTAAATTATCTAAGTAATAAACGTGCATTTGATAACCAGAGAGTTCCAGTCCAGCGTCATTGTCCGCAAATTTGATTTGGTGAGAACCATCATCATAAGCTAATTCAACTTTCTTCGCCATGTGGGTATTTGGATCCACCACAACCAATTGTGCAGCAGCACTGACGTAATAGTCATTATTTCGAATGTACGCAACATGGTTAGCCAGGTCTAAACTAATTCCACTGTCCATGGTGTATTGAGGTTGTGCTTGCCATGCGTTGATCTCACCATAAATCGCATGATAATTCTGAATCTGCGGTGATGACACTGCCGGCAATTCTTGCTGTAGTTCAATCCCTTCAACCGCCTGGGTAAACGGGTTGAGATAAACAATTGCCGGTACCGACTTAGTGTAGTCAGGAGCAGCCTGCTTATTAGAGCCATAGTAATAGTACTTAACCAACTGGTCGACTGTAATCTGTTCCTGCTTGTCTGGAACTAAATTCCATACGATCGTATCGTTATCAAAATAGTACTGAGCAACGGCATTTAATTGAGCCGTCTGGTTAGGCAGCCCATCCGGATAGTGAACATCCCGATCATTTTCGATGGTTGGGTTCTTTTGGTCCCAGTGATAATACTTTGGCAGCAAGCTCTCAGCATCAGTTGGAAAACCGTTCAGCGTTAGTTTGTCAACGTTATCAGTAAGGTGAATATCATGACTTGGTCCTAAGTCAATGTCATGGGCATGCCCAGCAGCATCAACATAGTGTACCCTTTGATGCACAGTGGAAATCCCCTGGATCTTAATTTCAGAACTACCATTTCCCGCTGGCAATAACCGGTAAGGCATAATCCCATCACCAAAAACTGCTCCAGAAAGATATGCCACCTTATTAACGTTATTAACCTGGTTGACTACCTGTGCCGGTGCCTGAATTTGGCAAACACTCCCACCGATCAATGGTTGCTTTAAGTCCACTCTAAAGCTCTTAATCTGTGACCAGTCACGAACCTGATCAGCAGAGACAAAGCCTGTTAAGTCAGCCTTATTGACGGTATCTGGTTGATAATAGCTCGTCGAATATGAAATGGTGACGTTACTATCCATTGTTTGCCCAGTTAGGTAGTCTACAACGTGGATCGGCCCCGTCAGGTGAATATCCACTTGGGACTTACCATCTTGTTTTTGCGGTAAATTACCTAAAAAAGTAAGACCTGTCAGATTGGTATTTGAATTACCGTTAACAAAATCATAATTCAGTGTTACCTGAGAAGTTTTCTTATCATCACTTGTCGCCTTGTCGAGGGCAGCTGAATCTAGGTTACCCTGGGCAGTCGTAATGAGGTAATCAGCAGTGGCGGCAACAAGGGAGACAGTATATTTTGACCGATCTTGTCTTTGGCCGTTCATAATAATTTCAGCGACCCCGTTTTCAAACTTCAATGCTGGAACATAGATAGAAGTTGATTGCAGGTAAACCACCGGTGTGTGCCGAATGTCTGCTAATTGTTCTTTCGTTAAGTTAGGTTGCAAATTAAAGGTAAGTTGCTGTTGACCATCAGCAGTGGTGGTATAAAGCGGATCCTGCCAATAATTACTATTGCGTGAAATCGAACTTACAACAGTGTTTTTTGGAATAGTAACAATAAACTGTGCACTAGGATGATCAATCATTTGCCAACTAGAAATGACAGCCCCAATTGATCCTGCTGAAGCATTTGTTCCCAGAACTTTGGGCACAACATTATTTTGAATCGTTGCTAAATCATAAGTCGGCTGAGGACGCTTGACAAAATCTACGGTCGTCAAGACGCCAGGTTCGTAGATGCTATCACCATTTTTACCGATACTAGCCACTAAGTTTTCTTTCTGTTTAAACTGATGGTGCGGGTCTAAATGCCCCACAAAGCCAATATTTATCTCATTATTACTACTTTGCTTGTTCGTCAAATTCATGGTGCCAGAGATAGAAGTGACATGCTTACTGTTGTCCAAAACTGCACTTGTCGAACCATCAGCATAATGGTAAATCACATCAGTTAGCGCGCCAGAATTGTCGACCGTCAATTTAGTTAGTTCGTAATGATCCGGCAAGTAGAAAGTTACTGGACCAGCAGGAGCATCAACTAACGTGGAATTGGTAAAGGAAGCGGTAAACCAAGGCTTATCACTATGATCACGGTTAAGCCAATAAGCATTTTCAACCTTATCCCCGTTCGCTAGCTCAACATTTTGTTCATCAGGAAAAACCTCTAATTTTGGCGTTACTAAGTCGCCAAAACTGTAGCCCTTTAAAGAAGCTTTTCCCATGAATGGCGCTTGAATACCGAGCCACTTGGTGCTAAGTTCGCCAGCCCCATCATTACCATTAACAGTTGAAGCCGTTACTGGTGATAATATCGTGGCCTGATCTGGTTGATCCATATGATAGTGACCAATCAAGACAAATTTAAACTGCGGATCATCAGCATAGTGATCTTCAATGCCCTTCCGGAGGGTAATGTGAATACCACTAGCATCCTGAGAGAAAGCAAAATCCTTATCCTTCGTTAATTCCTGATTGTTTTTGATACCATTAGCTCGCGTGCCAATGACTCCATCAACAACAAATTCCTTAGGAACACCAATATTAACGTTAACCCCTTGATGGTCAAAAGCAGCTGACAATCCATCAACGGTGAATGAATACCGATACTGATGGTCATCACCGGGAATTAACCAGTAGTCACGATGACCCTCATGGTATTGGAAACTAGGAATCTCATCTGGAATCGGGTTACCTTGATCATCAACAGAATTCCACTTGGCATTAACATTCTGACGTGGAATATCAACAGCAAACTTAACTGCATTAATTAATTGACCATTAAAGTATAAATCAGCGGAGTTATAATACGTCCCTGGTGTATTCAAAATATCTTGTCGATAGCTGCTTTTTACAATAAAGGGCTGGTTAATTGTTGCGGCTTGCAGAAATTTTCCTGAATACGTAGCGGTACCATCTGCGGCAACCGTTTGTTGGGAATCCACTACCCCCTGCTGAGTGAGTGGCCCTGGTGTATAATCTAGCGTCAGATGCGGGTCAGTATGAAAGACTACCTGATAGGTATCACCAGCCTGAGCATTAGCAACATCAACGGTGGCTGATCCATCATCACCAGTGAAGTGGACCCTTGTTTCCACTTCAGCAACTTGCTTACTGTTATTTAGCAGCTGAGCACTCTCGACAGTTGTGCCTTGATGATTGTCTGATTGCGCACCTGTTTTTAATTGCACAACTGAAGATTGTCGATCATTCGCAGTTGCTGGCGCCTGAGTCTCTGTATCGGTTTTACCGTCTTCCCCCGGAGTAACCGCATTGGCACTAGCCACTAAACTGTTTGCTCCTAAGTACAGAGATGTCCCTAGAAGAACAGAAGCAACACCAATACTTAACCGTCGCAGTCCATAAT
>SKEM01001341.1_pt1 | contig 11108 bp, 3 predicted proteins | sample 4826731 | NCBI WGS metagenome assembly SKEM01 (sample SAMN11008809, study PRJNA524170) | human gut metagenome | biome: Human fecal sample; material: Feces; isolation source: fecal sample from pouch patient p37 | host: Homo sapiens | place: Israel: Tel-Aviv | collected 2015-07-27
TCTGAGTCGGTATCAGCGTCTGAATCAGTATCAACATCCGAATCAGCTTCTGCGTCTGAGTCAGTTTCAACATCCGAATCAGCATCAACGTCTGAGTCGGTATCGACATCAGAGTCAGTCTCAGCGTCAGAATCAGTGTCAACGTCAGAATCAGTGTCAACGTCAGAATCAGTTTCAGCCTCTGAATCGATCTCATCGTCAGAATCAGTTTCTGTATCTGAGTCAGCATCAGCCTCAGAGTCAGTTTCAACATCAGAATCAGTATCGGTGTCAGAGTCTGAATCAACATCTGAGTCGGTTTCAACGTCCGAATCTGCATCTACATCCGAATCAGTCTCAACCTCTGACTCAGTTTCAGTCTCTGAATCATTGTCAGTATCGTTGAGTAGCTCAGTATCAGAAAGCCAGTCAGTCTCTGCATCAGAATCCGTTTCGACGTCTGAATCAATCTCGACATCTGAATCATTGTCAGCATCGTTGAGTAGCTCAGTATCAGAAAGCCAGTCAGTCTCAACCTCGCTTTCAGTTTCGACATCAGTATCTGCTTCTGAGTCAGCATCATTGAGTACCTCTGCACCTGAATCAACTTCAACATCAGTAAGTACTTCAGTTTCAGTGAGTCAATCACAATCAGGATCAACATCTGGTAGCGGTTCATACTCTAACTCAATGAGCCAATCAATTTCTCATTCAGAGTCATTGTCTGTATCAGAATCAGCAAGTGGATCACAAAAACACAGCCAATCTGAGGTGCTTCCGAATACTGGCGAATCAGGATCTGTAACATCAGCTCTTCTTGGGCTAGTTATAGGGTTAGCTGGAATTGCTGGACTTACCCGACGTAAAAAGAAGGGTAACTGATCTAGTTGGAAATATCATTTTTTTCGAGTGAATCTCATAGGAGATTCACTTTTTTACTAGTAGAATGAGGTGTTTTTAATGTGTTACAAAAAAATTTGAAAATTAAACAATAATATAGAAGTTTTTTGTAGCAAATTACTTGAATCTACGTAGTATTCCTGTATAATTAATAATGACTACAATGTAAGGGGAATATCATGCAATTTAAGCGTTCAAAAGGAAACTTTCGTGAAACAGATCGTGTCGTACGCTTCAAATTAATTAAATCAGGGAAAAATTGGCTTCGGGCATCAACGGCTGCTCTAGGCCTCTTTCGCGTGGTGCGTGGGCAAGTGGAGGAGACCATCATTGCCAATGTACAGCAAGATCAAATAGAAAGTCAAAAGAACGGCCAAGCCTTCTTAAAAGGTTTGATTACGGTAGGAACAGTTTTTGGGGGTGCTGTGCTTGCTACGACAGCTAAGGCGGAGGATGCAACATCACTTGCACCAACGGTTTCCGAGACAAAACAGGAAACCTTGGCAGAAGTAGATAGTGTGGTCTTAGGAAATACCTCTACCCAGTCTTCAGAATCCAGCTCTGTTTCAGGATCAACCAGCCTTTCTACATCTGTGAGTGCATCTGCTTCAATCAGTGAATCCGCTTCTTTGTCCTTGAGCGAAGTTGGATCAACTGCATTATCAACGGCAGTTAGCGAGTCTGCTCAAGCTTTAGAGTCAGAGGTGGTTGTTGAGGAGCCGACTAGTTTAGAAGAAGCCACTGTTTTGGAGCAAAATACCTCTGAAGCTGAATTGCTTCAAGAAATTGCAGGGAATTACGCATCTAAAATGACGGACAACGATCGCCGATCAGTTGTCGAAGCGGTCATTAACAAAGTGCAGGCCGAAGTGACTGCAAGCAATAACTTGATCCACACCAATGCCAGTGCTCAAGCTTATGCTGACCAGCGCGATCGTTTGGAGAAAGCTGTCGATGAGATGATGACGACATTGACAGCTGCAGGTTTTGTGGGAAATACAAATGTAGATGGAAAACCTGCGATCTCTGCTCAATTAGCTCCTATTGCTGAGTTGGCTAAGAGTAGTAATAAAGAACTAGAGATTACACCAAACATGGATGATCGTAACGGTGCTAGTGTTGAAGATGCCCCTCTAACAGCTACAGATGTTGCCAAAGATCCTCATATCGATAAGCACTATGTTAACCAAACACCTGAAGAGATTGCGGCTTATAAGAAGGATACGGATGCGACTCGCTATACCTTTGGAATTTGGGATTTTGTTAATAATACTGGGGAACCGTTGGGGTATTATGCGACCTTATCCATCGATCGTACCGATACCGATCCGAATACGCATGTGGGAAATGATGTATATTTCCGTGTTGTGAAAAAATCAGATGGTTCCGAGATCTTCTCTCAAACCTTCTCTGCCAATGTCATTGGTGGCACGCAGTTCCAACTACCTAAAGAAGTGTTGATTAAGAAAGCTCCTTTTGGGAATATGTTTGCCTATAGCAAGTCTGATGATGGGAAACCTGGGAACGTTTATCTAGGGACTTATGCTAGCCCAGAGACAAGTTTCCTTGTACGAGATGTATACGATGTGATGACCCCTTCAAAACAGGGGGAACTATTGACTTCGAGAGCTGAAATCAAGGTTCCATCTATGTGGGGGAAACAGTCGACTTTCTACAAAGTGGTGGATCCAGCAGGCAAATGGATCGATGGGGAATACACACCAACCGGGAAAGAAGCAGTCTTAGCAGAGTATACCCAGTACGGAATTGAAGGTCAGCGTTATACGGCCTCAAATGCTCGTGATATCGCAGGATACGTACAGGTTCCAGTTGTGAGCTCGTCTCAAAATGTAAGAACAGGAACTTTTGATAATAGTACAGTTGGAGATCGACGTGTAGAATTGTACGGAAATGCGCGTGAGCATTTTATAAGAAGTGAAGTTGTTACAACCAGTCAAAATGGTGACTACATCCTTCGTTACTACGTTCTGGATCCTTCCAAAGTCTATAACGTTTCGAATCTCGATGTCGGGAATGAGGCGGTATTTGACAAGTATACCCTTGTTTATGAAAAAGAGTTTAAACAAGATGCTTCAGATGCCCTCTCTGATTTAGGCGGAACGAATAAAGTTGAAAGTAAGAATAAAGATTATTTCTTGAATGTTACGCCAAAACGAGTGGATGATCGTCATTTTGAGTTGGAGATCACCGGATGGTTTTCGGCTAAGGAAACAGTGACCTATACTGATGAAAATACAGGGAAAGAATACACGGTTCCAAAACCATTCACAGAGCTTCCAAAATCAGCTTTTCTCGGTAACAATCAGACTATGATTGTCGGAGAAGATGCGACACCTCAAGGTGCAGAAGGTTTTTCTAACTTTAAACAAACCATTCAAAAAATAGTGGTTTCAAATCCATTGACGAGCGTGAACTATTATTATCGGAAAATGACGTCGTTAGAATCTGCATCACAGTCTCAAAGTTTCTCAGCTTCAACGTCAGCATCTCTAGTTTCAGAATCCATTTCATCTTCTCAATCTGTATCGGCTAGCGAGTCCGTTTCCTTGTCGCAAGCATCTAGTTCCGCCAGTCAGTCAGATTCCTTGATTAAAGAATCTGTATCCGCAAGTCAATCAGAATCCTTGGTTCAAGCCTCGGTTTCTGCAAGTCAGTCAGACTCGTTGATTCAGGCATCAGTCTCAGCCAGCCAGTCTGAATCACTGGTTCAATCGTCAGTTTCTGCGAGCCAGTCGGAGTCGTTGGTTCAGGCATCGGTTTCAGCTAGCCAATCCGAATCGTTAGTACAAGAATCTGTATCGGCAAGTCAATCAGATTCGCTAGTTCAAGAGTCGATTTCAGCCAGTCAGTCAGACTCGTTGATTCAAGCCTCAGTCTCCGCTAGCCAGTCAGAGTCACTGGTTAAAGAATCAGTTTCTGCCAGTCAGTCAGATTCATTGGTTCGAGAGTCAATTTCAGCGAGTCAGTCAGAGTCATTGATTAAAGAATCCGTATCAGCCAGCCAATCAGATTCATTGGCTCAAGCATCCGTATCTGCCAGTCAATCAGATTCGCTGGTCCAAGAGTCGGTATCATCCAGTCAATCAGACTCACAATCAAAAGCAGCATCAGCATCTAAGAGTGAGTCTGAAAAAGCCTCGAAATCTGTTTCGTTGAGTCAGTCGGTATCCTTATCTAATTTAGCATCTAGATCAATTTCTGTGTCTCAATCGCAGTCAACATCGGCGGTTGGATCGGAGGAAGTGGTTTCTCAACTGATTTCCTTGTCACAATCTATTTCGATGAGCAAAAAGCTGTCAGAATCCGTTTCGTTGAGTCAGTCAGAGTCATTGGTTCAGGAATCCGTATCGGCTAGCCAATCAGCCTCGTTGGTACAAGCATCAGTTTCTACGAGTCAATCAGAGTCGCAAGTTCAAGATTCGGTTTCAGCCAGCCAATCAGAGTCACTGGTTAAAGCCTCAGTCTCCGTCAGTCAATCAGACTCGTTAGTTCAATCGTCAGTTTCTGCGAGTCAATCAGATTCACTAGTTCAAGAGTCGATTTCAGCTAGTCAATCAGACTCGTTAGTACAAGAATCCGTATCTGCCAGCCAATCCGATTCGCTGGTTCAAGAGTCAGTTTCGGCAAGTGAATCGAATTCATTGGCTCAAGAATCGATCTCAGCAAGCCAATCAGATTCTTTGGCTCAATCGTCTGTTTCAACCAGTCAGTCCGAGTCATTGGTTCAGGAATCAGTATCTGTCAGTCAGTCAGACTCGCTGATTCAAGAATCAGTTTCCGCGAGTCAATCCGATTCGCTAGTTCAAGAGTCAGTTTCCGCGAGTCAATCTGAGTCCTTGATTCAAGCCTCAGTTTCCGAAAGTCAATCGCAATCTACTTCTGATATCGAATCTAAGTCTCAAATTACAGAATCTATGTCCTTTTCTCGTTCTGATTCAATGAGTCAGTCGGAATCGCAAGTATCGACTGATTTGCAATCAACATCATTGAGTCAATCAGAATCGTTGGTGCGAGAGTCAGTTTCTGCGAGTGAATCGGAATCATTGGTTCAGGAGTCTGTATCGGCCAGTCAATCAGAGTCGCAGGTTCAAGCCTCAGTATCTGCTAGCCAATCGGATTCGTTGGTTCAAGCATCTGTATTGACCAGCCAATCAGAATCACTGGTACAAGAGTCAGTTTCGGCAAGTGAATCAGAATCGCTAGTTCAAGAGTCGATCTCAACTAGTCGATCCGAATCTTTGGTTCAAGAATCCGTTTCAGCAAGTCAATCTGAATCCTTGGTTCAAGAATCCGTTTCAGCGAGTCAATCCGATTCGCTAGTTCAAGAGTCGATTTCCGCTAGTCAGTCAGATTCGTTGGTACAAGAATCCGTTTTAGCCAGTCAATCAGACTCGTTGGTACAAGAATCCGTTTTAGCCAGTCAATCAGACTCATTGATTCAAGCATCAGTTTCTGCAAGTCAATCAGAATCCTTGGTTCAGGAATCAGTTTCGGCGAGTGAGTCCGATTCCTTGGTACAAGAATCCGTTTTAGCCAGCCAATCAGAATCTCAGATTCAAGCATCAGTTTCTGCAAGTGAGTCAGATTCGTTGGTTCAGGAATCAGTTTCTGCGAGTGAATCGGAATTATTGGTTCAGGAGTCTGTATCTGCCAGTCAATCAGAGTCGCAGGTTCAAGCCTCAGTATCTGCCAGCCAATCAGACTCGTTGGCTCAAGCATCGGTATCAGCAAGCCAATCAGAATCCTTGGTTCAGGAATCCGTTTCAGCGAGTCAATCCGATTCACTGGTACAAGAATCAGTTTCTTCAAGTCAATCTGACTCCTTGGTACAAGCATCCGTTTCGGCAAGTGAATCAAATTCATTGGCTCAAGAATCTATCTCTGCCAGTCAATCAGAGTCGTTGATTAAGGAATCCTTATCGGCCAGCAGGTCCGTTTCTGCAAGCCAATCAGATTCATTAGTTCAAGCCTCTGTCTCCACAAGCCAATCTGCCTCAACTTCTTATGTCGGAGCTGCATCGCAGGTTTCAGAGTCTGGATCATTCTCTCGATCCGTTTCTGAGAGTCTATCTGCTTCACAATGGACATCCTATTCAGAATCTCTAGCGTCAACATCTGTTTCAAAATCTGACTCCTATAGCCAATCAGCTTCACTCCTTTCTTCAAGCGAATCGGCTTCAACGTCCATGCCAGTATCTGAATTTCCTTTGACGAGTATTTCAAATTCTATAAGCGCATCATCGACAGAGAGTCAATCCTTATCGCAGGAAATTTCTGAATGGATCAGTGTGTCTTATGCGTCAAGTTTCTCTGCTGTGACAAGTTCTTCGGATTCTGTCGTGTCTTCGTTTGGCACCTCTTACTCAGAATCTCCGACAGACACAAGCTCACTAACTGCGAAACATTCTTCAGGACCTGCTCTTCCAGAGACAGGTGCCCATCCTTCATCTAATATCCTTGCTACAGGAGCTTCCATTCTTCTGTCTGGATTAGCCCTTTTAGGAATTCGGAAAAAAGATGGCAAATAAAACCTTAAAAGACCGGAATGAACCGGTCTTTTATTGATCTAGAATGTCTAAGAAGTTGGGAACTATGTTATAATGAATGAGGAAGTTTTCGTTGAGGGATATGAAAAAGGTTACTGTGTGAAAAGCTCTGTTTGCCTTCATATCTTCAGAAAATATGGGATTAAAAAAGAAGAGTCAGAGGAAAGAGATGAAAATCCATTTTACAAATTTATTTGGGCAATCTTCGAAAAGTGTTGCCCTGATGGCACAAAACGATATTATGAATGTCGTTCGTGAACTTGGGGTTAATGAATTAGGGATCTACTTTTATGATCATAGCAATGAACCAGCTAGCGAATTGAACTCGCGAATGGATGGGATTTTAGCAGGCGTTGCTTTTGGGGATATTGTCTTCGTTCAATCTCCTTCTTGGAATGGAATTGAGTGGGACCGCCGTTTGGCTGATAAGTTAAAACTCCTTCAAACCAAGCTGGTCATGTTTATCCATGATGTTCCACCACTCATGTTTGAGAGCAATTATTATCTAATGCCTAACTATATCGACATGTACAATCAGAGTGATCTGGTCGTTGTTCCGTCAGAGCAAATGTACCATCGTCTAGTATCAGAAGGACTCACAGTGAAAAAATATGTGGTCCAAAAGTTGTGGGATTTGACCCATAGTTTGGACCTCTATACTCCGCAATTTGAGAAAAAACTGATCTTCTCAGGAAATCCTTCACGTTTCCCACATATCATCGATTGGAAATATGAGACACCCCTTCATGTCTATACCGAACCGGTTGAAGGAGTCGATTATTCTAAGATCCATATGGAAGGCTGGCGGACTAAGCAAGAATTGCTTCTCGAGCTTTCCAAGGGTGGTTTTGGGCTTGTCTGGGGAAATTCTGAGAATCCTGAGGATGAGCGGGATTACTACAAAGAAAATATTTCCTACAAACTATCGACTTATCTATCTGCTGGTCTTCCAGTAGTAGTGCCAGACTATTTGTCAAATGCAGACTATATTCGAGACAAAGGGCTCGGCTTTGTAGCCTCCAGTCTTGAAGAAGCCAATCGTTTGGTCCAAGACTGTACAGAAGAAGAGTATGCTCAAATGGTCCGAAAGGCTCAATATACTTCTTATTTGATCCGCAATGGCTATTTTACAAAGAAATTATTTGTCGATACCATCATGGCTTTAGGAGAATAATATCCAAGTAAACAAGATTCTTCAGATAAACATCTGAAGGATTTTTTGTTGAATACGGTACCAAATGGGGAAATTGAAATATTATCAAATATTAGTGACAAATGAGTTTGGAAAAGTCGCAAATTATGGTAAAATAAGTTGAGATAAAATGCTCTAAAGGCACATATTTTAAGGCTGTTTCCCAGGTGGAAGAGTCAAAATGAGTAAGAGAAAGTTTAAAAGAAATGTTAAAACGATCTGAAGTAGGAAAGAGATTTTGTTGGACGATATTTTTCGTCTTTATTTATGTTTTGGGAAGTAAAATTTCCCTGCCTTTTGTTGACTTATCAAAGGCCTTGAGACTCAATGAGGGAACAACAACGGGCTTGCAGCTCTCAAGTGCTGTGATGGGGGGAAACCTCCGTGGGATGTCGATCTTTTCGATCGGTCTATCCCCATGGATGTCTTCCATGATTTTGTGGCGGATGTTTACCGTTTCAAAACGCTTTAACCTCGAAAAAACCAGCACGGAGATTGTGGAGCGGCGAAAGATGTACGTGACCTTGGCGCTCGCTATTGTCCAGTCTTTGGCAGTGGCCATGTATCTCCCCTTGAAGACAGGATTGAACCCCGGGCTTGTCATTGCGGTCAATACCATGATTATGGTAGCCGGAGCCTTCTTTTTAGTTTGGCTCTCCGATCTAAATGCCGCTTTGGGGCTTGGAAGTTCTGTGGTCATCATGATGGCTGGGATGGTTATGTACCTGCCAGAAGACGTGATGCAGACCCTTTCAAATGTCAATAATATCCCAGAAATCGCTTATGTTCTGGGCGTGATTTTCATCTTGATTTTTGTCTATGTGGCAGTCTTGGTGGAATATTCCAAGTACCAGATTCCTGTCAATAAATTAGGGATCCACAACAACTTGAAAAGTTATACTTTTTTGGATATCAAGCTTAACCCGGCAGGAGGGATGCCCTTCATGTACGCCATGACCTTGGTGTCCATTCCTCAGTATGCTATGCTCTTGATCTTGTCAATGGATTCCAATGCCAAGTGGGCTGCTCGTTTAGCCAAACACTTGGTGATGGGAGATCCGATTTGGATTCTTCTTTACATTCTGATGATCGCCCTTCTCTCTTTTGCTTTTGCCTTTGTCAATGTAAACGGAGAAGAAATTGCAGATAAGATGATGAAGGCTTCCGAGTATATCGATCATGTCTATCCTGGAGCAGATACACGTCGCTATATCAATAAAATTGTGCTACGCTTGACGGTTTTTGGGACCTTGTATCTGATCCTCTTCACGGCGCTTCCTTTTTCTCTCTTGTTATGGGATAAGGATCTCTTGCGCTTGACCATGATTCCAGGAACCTTCCTCATGTTTGTCGGAATGATTTACAATATCCGAGAAGAAATTCGTGCCCTTCGTGTGAATCAACGTTATACAAGAATATTCTAGGAGTAACCATGTATTATTTTGTACCAGCCTGGTATGGAACGGACCGCATCTGGCAGCAAACAGCTACCCCTTGGTACTGGATGCGAGAATCCATTGAATTTGATGATACCATTAATCAAGTTCGTATTTTTCAAGAAGCAGAAATGGATCGGATCTTATTGTTGCCTCAATATAGTCCACAACTGCGCTATTTTTTACACCGCCAAGATTTGTTAGAGACAGATGTCCTTTCGATTTTTGATAAAATTCAACAGATTCCGTCTGATTTGGCTATGCGCCCAGTTCAGCTTCAGGACATCGAATGGCCGAGTGAGACCACTTTTTCCTATACTCCCTTTTTGGTGATGGCATTTCGAAAGGGCCACCACCTAGCAAAAATTGATATGGGAGTGGATGGAAACCTTCTCTCTTTGACCCGTTATAAGAATGACGAGATCAGCTACATTGAGTACTTAGATGATCGTGGCTTTATCTCTAGTCGAATCTACTACAATGAGGGAAAACCCTATTTCCAAGAGTATCTGAGTTTTGATGGGCAATGGGTTTTGAGAGAGATGTTGATCGAAGAGAACCACTCCGTCATGGTCAATGAAGCTTTCTCTCATGCCTTCAAAAAAGAAAGCTATGCCAATATGGGAGACGTTGTCGCTGAAAAAATGAAGGAGCAGCTAGCAACCTTGGTTCCAGGACGAGATCAGTTGGTTTTGGCAGCTCATCCAGCAAATTTGGCTTTTTTACAAGATACAGCAAGTAGTGTTAAGAAAGTCTTGTCTTTCTACGGGGATCGCCAGCCCTTGTCTGCCGAAAACTTTGCCCTCTATTTTGATATGATTGATGCTCAGCTCTTGATTACAGATAGTGAAAAAACCAAAGAAGCGATTGGGGTCTTTTCTCCTAGCTTGGCTCAGAAGACACACCGGATTACCTCTTTTGACTCCCGCCTCCGTTTGGGCTCTAGTCAGGAGCGCAAGGAATCGAAGATTTACTTTTATGTCAATGAAGTCGAGCTTCCAAGTAAGAGCCAGCTCAAGAAGGTTTTGGAGGTCTTGGCGCAACATCCTTTATTTGAAGTTGTTTTTGCATTTTACAATGGATCACCGGAGCGTGTTAAGGAATTAGAAGGGCAACTCGAGGAATTGATCGCTAGCGAGCAGGACTTGCATCTGGTTCAATCACCAGCCCAAATGGAAGGGCTTGGGGAAAACCAGATCATCGATGAAGAGTCTGTACAAGAAGCACCGGACTACCGCTTTGTAGTAAAGAATTTTTCAAATGAAAATGACATTATTCAAGAGTTGGAGAAAACACGCTTGATCGTAGATTTAAGCGAGGAACCCAACCTCTACACGCAGATTGCAGGGATCTCTGCTGGGATTCCTCAGGTCAACCGCGTCCAGACAGAATATGTCGATCATTTGAAAAACGGCTATGTCTTATCAAAGGGAGACAAGGAATTAGAGAAGGCGATTACTCACTTTTTATTGGAATTGAAGCCTTGGAACGAAGCCTTGGTCTACTCGATCGAAAAAATTCAAGAATACACCGGTCAACGCTTGATCGAGAAATGGGAAGGATGGATGAAAGAACGTCATGGATAAAAAATTACAAATACCCCATATTCTTCAAATCGGCTCAAGCAGTTGGCAGGATCAAGTGGAGCTTCCTGCTGGACTAGGCTGGCACTTTTTTCAAGCTACCACTCTTCCATCGCTCAAAGAGTATATGGAAGAAGAGGAAATCTCCAAATTCAAAGCCTTGATTCTGGAAAAGCCAGAAGATTTATTAGCTTTAGGAGAAGACCTGGCTTATTTCCAGCCGTATACCGTTTTTTATGATCAAAGCCATGAACTAGAGGTGCCTTCTGAAGAATTGGCTCACCTATTAAGGCTCAAGCAAGCAAAACCCTGGGATTTCTCAAACAAGCATCAATTTCTCTACGTCTTAGAGCGCTTTTTATACGACAATCAATATGGAGATGCCTTTACGGTTCGTGACCTGCGAGTGAGACCGGATTTTGCGGGCCAGCAAACGGTGCTGGGGCAACAT
>SKEM01001349.1_pt1 | contig 11068 bp, 8 predicted proteins | sample 4826731 | NCBI WGS metagenome assembly SKEM01 (sample SAMN11008809, study PRJNA524170) | human gut metagenome | biome: Human fecal sample; material: Feces; isolation source: fecal sample from pouch patient p37 | host: Homo sapiens | place: Israel: Tel-Aviv | collected 2015-07-27
GACGTCGACTGGGGCGTCGGCCGCGAGGCCCCCGAGCCCGCGCCCACCCCGGGCCAGCGCGCCCGCACACCCTGGCCCGCCGCGGTCCGCCGTCGGCGCCTCACCGGCGTCCTCTACGCGCTCCTCGGCCTCGTGCTGGCCACCTGGTCCGCCATGAACCTCGCGACCGCCGCCGACGCGGGCCACCCCTGGGTCCCGCCGTGGCTCGTCGTCGTCCTCGGCGGCGCCGGGCTCGTCTCCGCCGCCGGCTACCTCGCCTGGGCCGGAGGCACCCCCGTCGCTCGCGAGGGCGAGCGCTGGACCCCGCGTGAGGTCGACGAGCTCGCCGGCCTCACCGAGTCGCGCAGCGGCGTCGACGGCGTGCCCGGGCCCGTTCACGTCATGGGAACCTCGACCCTCGACACCTCCCGCCAGGCCCCCGCCGGCGTCGCCGGCGCCGTCGGCGGCTTCATGCTCGCCGGCGCGGTGGTCTGCGCCGTCGTCGCCCTCGTCCTCGGCCCCGCCTGGCTGCTCGGCACCGCGGCCCTCGCCGTCGGCGGGACCATCGCCATCCGCCTCGCGGGGGACTGGCTCGGGCACGTCTGAGCCGGCCGGGGCGGCCCCACCGGCGCGGCGCACCCGCGGCGCCCGCCCCCGGAGCACCACCGTGCTGAGCCCCGCCCGCTCGGCAGGCCGGCCCGGTCGCTCCCGGCGCCCCGGACGCCGACGCGCTCCGGTCCTGAGACCGGGCGCCCGGGCCCGCGACGAGCGGGTACCCTGAGCGAGGACCTTCCTCTCCCCAGACAACCCAGGAGGACCGATGGGACGCATCGTCGTCGAGGTCATGCCCAAGCCGGAGATCCTTGACCCGCAGGGCAAGGCGGTCGTGGGAAGCCTCCCGCGACTCGGATTCGACCAGTTCACCGCCGTGCGCCAGGGCCGCCGCTTCGAGCTGACGGTGGACGGGGAGGTCACCCAGGAGGACCTCGCCGACGCCGCCAAGGCCGCCGAGACGCTGCTCTCGAACCCCATCATCGAGGACGTCATCTCCGTGCGGGCGGACGAGGGAGCCCAGGCGTGACCCGCATCGGCGTCATCACCTTCCCCGGCACACTCGACGACGTCGACGCCCTGCGCGCCGTCCGCATCGCCGGCGCCGAGCCCGTCTCCCTGTGGCACAAGGACGCCGACCTCCACGGCGTCGACGCCGTCGTCGTCCCCGGTGGCTTCTCCTACGGCGACTATCTGCGCTGCGGCGCCATCGCCCGCTTCGCCCCCGTCATGACCGAGGTCGTCGAGGCCGCCGGCAAGGGCATGCCCGTCCTGGGCATCTGCAACGGCTTCCAGGTCCTCGCCGAGGCCCACCTCCTGCCCGGCGCCCTCATCCGCAACGAGCAGCAGAAGTTCATCTGCCGCGAGCAGCGCCTGCGCGTCGAGTCCACGACCACCGCCTGGACCAACCTCTTCGAGGACGGTGCGGAGATCACCGTCCCGCTCAAGAACGGCGAGGGCAACTTCATCGCCTCCCCGGCCGAGCTCGAGCGCCTCGAGGGCGAGGGCCGCGTCGTCTTCCGCTACCTCGACAACCCGAACGGCTCCGCCAACGACATCGCGGGCGTCCGCAACGAGCGCGGCAACGTCGTCGGCCTCATGCCGCACCCGGAGCACGCCGTCGAGCCCGGTTTCGGTCCCGACTCCGCCGCCGGCCCCCGCACCGGCACGGACGGCCTGCGCCTCTTCCAGTCCGCGATCAGCTCCCTCGTCAGCGCCTGAGGCCGGTAGCAACCTCGCGTCCGACGCACCGACGGCGCCGCGCCCCACCCGGGGAGCGGCGCCGTCGTCGTATCCACAGATGCGAGGGCTGTGCTTGTGGATAACCCGATGCGGATCAGGTCACGAAAGGGTGAATTCCGGTCCGTCGGACGCCTGGCGTGGACAGGTGCGGCTCGGGCTGCGTCGGACAGGAAACGGCACCGTCGCGCGGATCCTGCGGGTGGAGCCTCGCGCCGCCACCCGCAAGAACCGCGAGATCTCAATGATTTGACGCCGTCGAGGGATCTGGGTTAGGCGCCCTTTGCGGTGACCCGACCGATACGACCGTGCGCGCATCCGTGTGGCACGCGAGGCCGTGTGGGCAGTGACCACAGGGCGAGCCGCGCCATCACGCGATTCCCCACCTCTGTGCACAAGGCTGTGGACCGAGTCTGTGGAAAACCCCTCGGCGTGTCACGCTGAGGGGCTCGTCCGGGGGAGGGGGTCAGGCCTCGACGGCACGCCCGATGACGTCGACGACTTCGATGAGGTGACGGTCCGGGAGGAACCCGCGGCGCACCGACTCGTGCGCTGCCGCACCCATCTCCGCGGCCCGCTCCGAGAGAAGGAGGAGGTCGCGGACCGCCTCCGCCCACGCCGCGGCGTCGTCCGGAGCGACGAGGACGCCGTCGACGCCGTCCTCCACCTGGTCGACGATCCCGCCGACCGCGCTCGCCACGACGGGCGCCTTCTTCCACATCGCCTCGGCGACCGTGAGCCCGAAGGCCTCGACCTGCGAGCGCTGCGTGACGACGCCGCTCACGCGCTGCAGCGCGTTGACGATCGTCGCGTTGACCTCGCGGTCCGGCGTCGGGATGCCGAGGACGTGGACGCGCGACGCCACCGAGGGTGGCAGCGTCTCGACGCGCTCGAGGATCCCGCGCAGCACCGCGCTCGGCCCAGCCTCGCGCTCGGGGTCCACCGCCGGCCCCGCCAGGACGAGGTGCAGGTCCTCCGGGAGCGTCCCGGTCTGCGAGGCGAAGGCCTCGATGAGCTCGAGCCCGCCCTTGAGGCGGTCCCAGCGCTGCACCTGCGTCACGAGGCGCGCGCCCACCGGCACCGGTCCGCCCGCGAGCACCGCCTCGTCCTCCAAGCCTCGGAAGGCGTCGGGGCGACCGTCCTCGCGCAGCAGCGGCACGGCGTCGAAGGGGGACTCGCCCTCGGCGATCCCGGCCAGTCGCACGACGGCCCACGCCTCGTCCCGGTCGAGCGGCCGGTTCTTGGGGGAGTCCGGGTTGATGGAGGGCCGCACGACGGCGCAGCGCTCCTCCTCGATGTAGGGCGGCCGGTACTCGGGCCGCGAGACGACGACGAGGTCGACGTCCTCGAGGTAGCGGTCCAGGAAGGCCCAGGCGCGCTGCCCTGCCTCGCCGGCCTCCGCGACGCCGGCGTGGCAGCGCCACACCACCGTCGCGCCCGCCGCGCGGAAGGCCTTCGCCAGCCCCGCCGTCGAGGGGTCGTGGAGGACGACGACGTCGCCCTCGCGGACCTCGTCCACGACGTTCTCCGCGTTCGAGGCGAGGACGTGCTCGTACAGGTCGCGCTGCTTGTCGCCCAGGCGGCCGCCGTCGCCGTCGGAGCCGTGGATGCCGGCGTGCAGGCGGGCTGCGAGGGTGACGAAGTCGGCCGGGGCGTCGAGCGCGAGCCAGCGCGCGTCGACGTCGCGCCCCCGGGCGTAGCCGACGAGCGGGGCGACGGTCTCGGCCGGGCCCGCCCCGGGCGCCGCCGACGGCGTCACGGTCCACACGGTCCTTCCTTCCAGCAGGCCGTGAGCGGCCTCCACGCCGTCGTGGAGGCGGTGCACGGCGAGCTCGTCGAGGTGGCTCTCGAGATCCGACAGGGGCAGCGGTGCGACGTCGATGGTTCTCATGACCCGATCCTGCCCCCTTTTCGTGTGAGGTGCGGCACTTCGGAGGGGGCGTCGTCGAGCCGTGACCGGCTGGCGCCCCCGACCGGCGGACGCCCGGGTCGCGCGCCGCGCCGCGCGGGTATCCTTCAAGACGGTCACGTCCCTCCTCGAACCCAGGAGCAGCCGCATGGCACCTGCGTCCACCCGTCCCGCCGACGTCAACCAGCCCCGCCCCGTCGAGCACCCCGACACCGTCCAGGACGCCGCGTCGACGCCCGACCAGGAGATGCCCTACAAGGAGCTCGGCCTCAAGGACGACGAGTACGCCTCCATCAAGGAGCTGCTGGGCCGCCGCCCCACCAACGCCGAGCTCGCCATGTACTCGGTCATGTGGTCGGAGCACTGCTCCTACAAGTCCTCCAAGATCCACCTGGGGCAGTTCGGCCAGAAGGTCACGCCCCAGATGAAGGAGCACCTCCTGGTCGGCATGGGCGAGAACGCCGGCGTCGTCGACATCGGCGACGGCTGGGCCGTCACCTACAAGGTCGAGTCCCACAACCACCCGAGCTTCGTCGAGCCCTACCAGGGCGCCGCCACCGGCGTCGGCGGCATCGTCCGCGACATCATCTCCATGGGCGCCCGCCCCGTCGCCGTCATGGACCAGCTCCGCTTCGGCACCGCCGACCACCCCGACACCCAGCGCGTCGTCCACGGCGTCGTCGCCGGCGTCGGCGGCTACGGCAACTGCCTCGGCCTGCCCAACATCGGCGGCGAGACCGAGTTCGACCCCTCCTACCAGGAGAACCCGCTCGTCAACGCCCTGTGCGTCGGCGTCCTGCGCCACGACGACATCCACCTCGCCAACGCCTCCGGCGCCGGCAACAAGGTCGTCCTCTTCGGCGCCCGCACCGGCGGCGACGGCATCGGCGGCGCCTCCATCCTTGCGTCCGAGTCCTTCGAGGACGGCATGCCGGCCAAGCGCCCCAGCGTCCAGGTGGGCGACCCCTTCATGGAGAAGGTCCTCATCGAGTGCTGCCTCGACCTGTTCAAGGAGGACCTCGTCCTCGGCATCCAGGACCTCGGCGCGGCCGGCATCTCCTGCGCCACCAGCGAGCTCGCCTCCAACGGCGACGGCGGCATGCACGTCGACCTCGAGAACGTCCTCCTGCGCGACCCGAGCCTCACCGCCGGCGAGATCCTCATGAGCGAGTCCCAGGAGCGCATGATGGCCGTCGTCTCCCCGGACAAGCTCGACGACTTCATGGCCATCATCGACAAGTGGGACGTCGAGGCCGCCGTCATCGGCGAGGTCAACGGCTCCGGCCGCCTCACCATCGACCACTTCGGCGAGCGCATCGTCGACGTCGACCCCAAGACGGTCGCCCACGAGGGCCCCACCTACGACCGCCCCTACGCCCGCCCCGCCTGGCAGGACGACCTCCAGGCCGACACCTCCGAGAGCCTCGCGCGCCCCGAGACCAAGGACGCCCTCGCCGAGCAGGTCACCGCCGTCGTCACGAGCGTCAACCAGGCCTCCCCGGCCTGGGTCACCAACCAGTACGACCGCTTCGTGCGCGGCAACACCGGCCTCGCCCAGCCCGACGACGCCGGCGTCATCCGCGTCGACGAGGCCACCGGCCGCGGCATCGCCATCGCCACCGACGCCAACGGCCGCTTCACCAAGCTCGACCCGGCCACCGGCGCCGCCCAGGCCCTGGCCGAGTCCTACCGCAACGTCTGCACCGTCGGCGCCAAGCCGCTGGCCGTCTCCGACTGCCTCAACTTCGGCTCCCCGGAGGACCCCGACGCCATGTGGCAGCTCGTCGAGGCCATCACCGGGCTCGCCGACGCCTGCCAGGTCATGGGCGTGCCCGTCACCGGCGGCAACGTCTCCCTCTACAACTCGCACGGCAAGGCCAAGGGCCTCATCGACTCCTCGATCAACCCGACCCCGGTCGTCTGCGTCCTCGGCGTCATGGACGACGTGCGCCGCGCCAACCCGTCCGGCTGGTCCGAGGAGGGCCTCGCCATCATCGCGCTCGGCACCACCGAGGACGAGCTCGACGGCTCCGCCTGGACCCGCGTCGTCCACGACCACCTCGGCGGCCTGCCCCCCAAGGTGGACCTGGAGGAGGAGATGGCCCTCGGCCGCGTGCTCCTGGCCCTGTCCGAGGCGGACATGCCCGACGGCTCGCGGATCGTGCGCGCCGCCCACGACATCGCCGCCGGCGGCCTCGTCCAGACCCTCGTCGACGCGGTCCTGCGCCAGGGTGTCGGCGCCAGCGTCGACCTCTCCGCCCTGCCCGGCGACGTCGACGACTTCACCGCGCTGTTCTCCGAGTCCGGAGCCCGCGCCATCATCGCGGTCCCCGAGGCCGCGCTGCCCGTCGTCGCCGCGGCCGCCGAGGCCGAGGACATCGCCTGGGGCCGCCTCGGCACCACGGGCGGCGAGCTCCTCGTCATCAACGGCTCGGACCTCCTCGCCGACGGCGGGGCCGGCACCCCGCTCGTCCTCGACCTGGACGAGCTGCGCGCCGGCGTCGAGGGCACCCTGCCCGCGATCTTCTGAGCCGCACCTCCCGCGAGATCGGGACATCCTGACCGCGAGATCGGGACATCGTGACGCCGATGGGGCGCCGTCCGGACAGCCGGACGGCGCCCCATCGCCGAGTCCGCTCAGCTCTCGCGCTGCGGATGGTCGGTCCGCGCGTCGAGCGGGGGCGGACGCTCACGGCACGCGGGACCGGGTGGGCTCTCGCGGCCGTCGGCGCCCAGCGCGCGCCGCTCAGACGCGGACGAGCACCTCGCCGTGCACGACGACGAACCAGCCGTCCGGGTCCTCGCTCCAGGCGCGCCAGTCGGCCGCCATCGCCTCGAGGTCGGCGTGACTCGCCGCGCCGGCCGCCTCCGCCTGCGGGCCGAAGGAGGACAGGCAGCGCTGCGCCCAGGTCCCTCCCCACCAGCGGCGCAGCTCATCCGTCGCGTAGCACCAGGTCGACGCCGAGCAGGTGACCGAGCCGGCGCCGCCGTCGAGACCGGCCTCGCGGCACCAGGCCAGCAGACGCGATCCGGCGTCGGGCTCCCCGCCGTTCGACCGGGCCGTGCTCATGTAGACGTCCCGCCAGGCGTCCATCCCGGGGCGCTGAGGGAACCACGTCATCGCCGAGTACACCGCGTCGCGCGCTGCCACGATCCCGCCCGGCCGCGCCACCCGCGCCATCTCGCGCAGCGCCTGGACCGGGTCGGCGACGTGCTGGAGCACCTGGTGGGCGTGGACGACGTCGAAGGAGCCGTCCTCGAAGGGCAGGGCGTGCACGTCCCCCGTCACGAGCCCGACGGCGTCGGAGAGCCCGCGGGCCTCGAGCGTCCCGGCGGCCGCCGCGAGGGCCGCGGGCGCCCCGTCCAGCCCGATGACGCGCCCGGGCGCCACGGCCTGCGCGAGGTCCGCGGTGATCGTCGCCGGCCCGCAGCCGACGTCGAGCAGGCTCATCCCCGCCCGCAGGCGGGGGAGGAGGTAGGCCGCCGAGTCCGCGGCGGTGCGGTGGGCGTGGTTCGCGAGGACGGCGGCGGTGTGGCCGTGGGTGTAACGGGCGGGCATGGGGACGACGCTAGGGCGCCCTCCCGCGCGGTGCGGCCGGGAACCGCCGAGCGAGAACGGCTAGCCTCACAACCACGGGCCGGCACGGAGCCTCCGGCATCCGTGGTTGCATGAACCTGTGAGCGGAAGACACGCGACCGAGCACCCCCTCCCCGGTCAGTCCCCTGAGGAGCCCCTCGGCGTCGTCGTCATCGGCGCCGGCCAGGCGGGACTCTCCGCCGCCGGGGAGCTCGTGCGCCGCGGTGCTGTCGTCGGCGAGGACCTCCTCGTCCTCGACGCCGAGGACGGCCCCGGTGGGGCCTGGCGGCACCGCTGGGACTCCCTCACCATCGGCAAGGCGCACCGGATCGCCGACCTGCCGCGCTTCCCCGCCGGCGACATGGACGAGTCGCGGCCGAGCAACGCCGTCGTCCCCGAGTACTACGGCCGCTACGAGGTCGACCGAGAGCTCCAGGTCCTGCGCCCCGTGCGCGTCACCGCCGTCCGCTCCACCGGCGTCCCCGCCGAGCGGCTGAGACTGGACGACGCCTCCCGCCGTCGGGACGCGACGGAGGAGAGGACCGGCGCCCCGGGCGTCCCCCGCGACACGCTCCTCCTCGTCGAGGCCGAGACCCCCGAGGGCCGCTGCGCCTGGTGGACCCGGATGGTCGTCTCCGCCGCCGGCACCTGGCGCCCCCCCTCCGTGCCGCACGTGCCGGGCATCGAGACCTTCGCCGGCCGGCAGCTCCACACCGCGACCTACCGCGACCCCGAGGACCTCGCCGGGCAACGCCTCCTCGTCGTCGGCGGCGGTCTCTCCGCGGTTCAGATGATCCTCGAGATCACCCCCGTCACCGCCTCCGTCGTCTGGGCCACCCGTCGGCCGCCGAACTTCACCTTCACCGCCTTCGACGAGATCAGGGGCGCCGAGGTCGAGGCCGCCGTCAACGCGCGAACCGCCGCCGGCGCCCGCCCGGTCAGCGTCGTGCGCACGACCGGCATTCCGATGCTCCCGGCCTACCTCGACGGCGTCGAGCGCGGTCTCCTCGTCAGCCGCGGCATGTTCGACCGGGTCCGGCCCGACGGCGTCCGCTTCTCCCCGTCCGTCACCAGCCAGGACCCCGCCGGCCTCGGCCCCTCCGCGCAGCGGGGGAGCGGACTCGTCGTCCCCGCCTCCTGGCGTCCCTACGAGCGGGAGACCTGGGTGGAGGCGGAGACGATCTTCTGGAACACGGGCTTCCGCGCCGCCCTCGAGCACCTCGCCCCGCTGCGACTGCGCGAGCGGGCCGACGACGCCGTTCCGGGCGGCGCGGCGCGCGACGGCCGGGGTGGCCGCGACTCGGGCATCCGCACGGACGGGCGCACCGGCGTCGTCAAGGACCCCCGCGTCCTCCTCGTCGGCTACGGCTCCTCCGCCTCGACCCTCGGGGCGACCCGCGCCGGAGCGGAGGCCGCGCGCCGCGCCGCCAAGCGCCTCGGGATCCTCAGGCGGCGCTGACCGGCTGCGCCGTGGTCGGTTCTCGCACTTTTCGGGCGCCCGCCGAGTGGCGGAGGCCCTCGACTGCCCGTCATCCCGCCGATCCCGGCCCGGCGTCGGGTGGTTCGCGCTCTGAGGGTGCGGGGACGGACCCCTCGCGGCGCGCCCGCACCTCGAGGGGAGCCCTCGCGGTGCCTGGCTGCCGCACCGCCGCCGCGCCTACGCTCGGTCCATCACCGGTCCGCCACCACGTGAGGAGCCACGCATGACCGCCACCACCGACGAGTCCGTCTTCGCCGCCGAGAACGTCTTCGGCAAGGGCGATCCGAACACCGCCTTCGCCCAGTACTTCATCGGCAACAGCTTCCTCAAGAACCTCGTCGAGGACGACCAGTGCGTCGTCGGCGTCCACAACGTCACCTTCGAGCCCGGCTGCCGCAACAACTGGCACATCCACCACGCCACCTCGGGCGGCGGACAGGTCCTCATCTGCACCGCCGGCTCGGGCTGGTACCAGGAGGACGGCAAGGAGGCCGTGAGTCTTGAGCCCGGAACCGTCGTCTACACCCGCGCCGGCGTCAAGCACTGGCACGGCGCCAAGGCCGACTCCTGGTTCAGCCACGTCGCGCTCGCGGTCCCCGGTGAGGACATCTCGAACGAGTGGCTCGAGCCCGTCGACGACGAGCACTACTCGGCGCTCTGACGCCGGAGGACGCAGGGCTCTGACGCCGGAGGACGCAGGGCTCTGACGCCGGAGGACGCAGGGCTCTGACGCCGGAGGACGCACGGCCCTGACGTCGGAGGACGCAGGGCTCTGAGCGTCCTCGGTCGCCGACGCCATCCAAGCGACCTCCGACGGCCGTCTCCCCGCACAGGGGAGGCGGCCGTCGGCATGCGCACGCCTCCCAAGGTCCGATCCTCGACCGCGAATCGTCCGAACCCTGGGATGACTGGCATGATGGTCCGTGCGGCGGGGCGCCCGGCTCCGCGCGGACCACGAAGGAGCCCCATGCAGGACGTCATCGAGAAGGTCTACGAGCAGGTCGTCGCCCGCAACCGCGGCGAGGAGGAGTTCCACCAGGCCGTGCGCGAGGTCCTCGACTCGCTGCGCCCCGTCCTCGACAAGCACCCCCACTACGCCGACGACGCCCTCCTCGAGCGGATCGTCGAGCCCGAGCGTCAGATCATGTTCCGCGTCCCGTGGATGGACGACGCCGGCGAGGTCCACGTCAACCGCGGCTTCCGCATCGAGTTCAACTCCGCCCTCGGCCCCTACAAGGGTGGTCTGCGCTTCCACCCCAGCGTCAACGCCGGGATCATCAAGTTCCTCGGCTTCGAGCAGATCTTCAAGAACGCCCTGACCAACCAGGCGATCGGCGGCGGCAAGGGCGGCTCCGACTTCGACCCCCACGGCCGCTCCGACGCCGAGGTCATGCGCTTCTGCCAGTCCTTCATGACCGAACTCTCCCGCCACATCGGCCCGGACACGGACGTCCCCGCCGGTGACATCGGCGTCGGCGGCCGCGAGATCGGCTACCTCTTCGGCCAGTACAAGCGCCTCACCAACCGTTACGACGCCGGCGTCCTCACCGGGAAGGGCCTGGGATGGGGCGGCTCCCTCATCCGCACCGAGGCCACCGGCTACGGCACCGTCCTCTTCGCCCAGTCCATGCTCGCCACCAAGGGGAAGGACCTCGACGGCAAGCGCGTCGCCGTCTCCGGCTCCGGCAACGTCGCGATCTACGCGATCGAGAAGCTCCAGCAGCTGGGGGCCACCCCGATCACCGTCTCGGACTCCTCCGGCTGGGTCCTCGACGAGGACGGCATCGACCTCGAGCTCCTCAAGCAGGTCAAGGAGGTCGAGCGCGGACGCGTCTCCGACTACGTCGCGCGCAAGAAGGGCGCCGAGCTCCGCACGGAGGGGCGGCCCTGGTCCGTGCCCGTCGACGTCGCCCTGCCCTGCGCCACCCAGAACGAGATCGGGGCCGACGACGCCCGCGACCTCCTGCGGAACGGCGCGAGCGTCGTCGCCGAGGGCGCCAACATGCCCTCCACCCCGGAGGCCATCGAGGCCTTCCAGGAGGCGAGCATCCTCTACGCGCCCGGCAAGGCCTCCAACGCGGGCGGCGTCGCCACCTCCGCCCTGGAGATGGAGCAGAACGCCGGCCGCACCTGCTGGGACGCCGAGACCGCCGAGGCCCGCCTCACCGAGATCATGGCGGACATCCACGACTCCTGCATCGAGGCCGCCGAGACCTACGGGCGCCCGGGCGACTACGTGCTCGGCGCGAACGCCGCCGGGTTCACGCGTGTCGCCGACGCGATGATCGCGCACGGCGTCGTCTGACAGCTCCCGGCTCCTCACGTCGTGGGG